>WNGL01011496.1_pt1 | contig 10138 bp, 9 predicted proteins | sample 5400591 | NCBI WGS metagenome assembly WNGL01 (sample SAMN13153377, study PRJNA577476) | soil metagenome | isolation source: 80 cm soil or saprolite under Garry oak tree replicate 1 | place: USA:California | collected 2016-06-15 | reverse complement strand
ATCGTCCGGGGCCAGGTGATCTCGATCAAGGGGAAGGAGTATGTCGAGGCGGCCAGGGCCCTGGGCGCCGGGCCGTGGCGGATCATGTTCATCGACCTGTTGCCGAACGTGATGGCGCAGGTCATCGTGTACGCCTCGCTGCTGATCCCGCTGGCGATCGTGTTGGAGGCGTCGCTGTCGTTCCTCGGCGTGGGCGTGCCGCCCCCGACAGCCGACTGGGGGGAGATGATCAGCGACGCGTCCGGCTATTACCAGTACGGGTACTGGTGGTACCTGTTCTTCCCGTCCCTCGCGCTGCTGATCACCACGCTCGCCTTCAACATCTTCGGTGACAGTGTCCGCGACGCGTTCGACCCCCGCGGCGGACTTTTCGTCTAGGAGCCCTCATGACCCGGTTTCTGATTCGCAGGATTGCGCAGGCCATCCTGGTCTTGTGGGCCTCATCGGTGGCCGTGTTCCTGCTGTTCTTCGTCGGCCCCGGTCCGAACCAGGTGGCCAGGACGTTCGCGGGCCGCCTCGCTACAGCGGCCCGCCTCGCGCAGATCAAGCATGACCTTCACCTCGATCAGCCACTGTACCTGCAGTACGGCCATTGGGCCGGGAACCTCCTGCAGGGCAACCTAGGCTACGACTACTACAAGGGCCAGCCGGTGATCTCGGTGATCGCCGCGGCCGCACCGGAAACCATCTCGCTGGTCCTCGGCGCTGCCATCCTCTGGATTGGCTACGGCGTCTTCAGCGGGGTCGTCTCGGCGGTGCGGTCCCGGTCGCTGCTCGACCGGACCCTCACGTCGGCCGCGCTGTTCTTCTACGCGATGCCGACATTCGTCCTCGGCTTGTCGCTGATCTGGATATTCGCTTATAAGCTCAGCCCGGTCACCAAGTTCTTCCCCTTCCACGGATACGTGTCGATCACGACGAACCCGGGCCAGTGGTTCGAGTACCTCATCCTCCCGTGGCTAACCCTTGCCCTGGTGCTCGCGGCCACCTACACTCGGCTGACCCGCGCGTCGATGCTGGACGTGCTGGGCGAGGACTACATCAGGACGGCCAGGTCCAAGGGCATGACCGAACGCCGCGTGATCTACCGGCACGCGCTTCGGGCCGCGCTCACGCCGGTGGTCACCCAGGCCGGGCTCGACATCGGCACTGCGCTGGGCGGGCTCGTCATCACCGAGACCCTCTTCGGCATCCCCGGGCTCGGCTGGACCGTGGTCCAGGCGATCAACGAGCAGGACCTGCCTGTCATCATGGGCATCGTTATCCTGGCCGCGGCCTTCGTCGTGGTCGCGAACCTGATCGTGGACATCCTGTACGCCGTGCTCGACCCCCGCGTCCGGCTGTACTGATACCGAGCGCGGCTCCGCGGGCATACTCTTGCCCTGACAGCGGATGATGCCGATACTCCATTCATGGGAGGGTCGACGGCGGACACGCCCACCACGCCCGAATCCCTCCGCGCCTCCGACGCGGAGCGCGATCACGCGGTCAGCGAGCTGAGGAACGAGTTCGCCGAGGGCCGCCTGTCGCACGAGACCTTCATGTACCGCATGCAGGGCGCCCTCGACGCGCGTAACCGCGGCCAGCTGGCCGGGCTGTTCACCGACCTGCCGCCGCGCCGGCCCGGACCCAGGAAGCTGCTGGCCAGGATCAGGGCCGCGCTGCATGGGGAGCCGGCGGCCGAGCGTGAGCAGCGGGGGGACTCGGACGCGGGCGCTCCCGGAACCGAGCGGATCGTCGCGTCCCCGCACGGACCGGGGCCGCAGGGCATCGGCTGGGGCCACTGGGGCCACTGGGGTCCTGGGGCCGAGCCCGCGCCGCCCGGACCTTCCGAAGCCGCGCCGGACCCGGCACCGTTCGTCTTCCCGCCGGGCCGCGGGGTGCGCTTCACCATCGGGCGGACCCGGGACTGCGACCTGTGCCTGACCGACCTGTCCGTGTCGCGGATGCACGCCCTGCTGGTGCGCCGCGAGGACGGCTGGATACTCAGCGACCTGGGATCGCACAACGGCACCAGGCTCAACGGCTGGCTGGTCCGCGAGCCCGTCCCCGTGCACGTCGGCGACCGGCTGGAGTTCGGCTCGATGGCGTTCATCATCTCCGATGACCCTCGGGCGCAGGAGGCGTCCGAGGCCGAGGAGCCGCCCGTCCCCCAGGAGTAGCCAGGCCCGGCTAGAGTCGGGAAGCGTGACGACGGTTCTCCTGGTCCGGCACGGGCTCACCGCGACCACCGGTCACGTGCTGACCGGATGGACGCCGGGCATCCCGCTCGACGACCGGGGGCAGGCGCAGGCGGCCGCGCTGGCGGCCAGGCTGGCCCCGCTCCCGCTCGACGCCATTATCAGCAGCCCGCTGGAACGCTGCCGGCAGACCGCGGCGGCGATCGCGGCCACCAGAGACGGCCAGCAGATCATCACCGACGACCGGGTCGGGGAGTGCCGTTACGGGGACTGGACCGGCCAGCCGCTGAAGAAGCTGGTCCGGGAGCAGCTCTGGCGGGTCGTCCAGGCCCATCCGAGCGCGGTGACCTTCCCCGGCCCGGACGGTGAGTCCATGCCGGACATGCAGCACCGGGCGGTGGCCGCGGTCAGGGAGTGGAATGCCAGGCTCGGCCAGGACGCTACCTACCTCGTCTGCTCGCACGGAGATGTCATCAAGGCCATCGTCGCCGATAGCCTGGGACTGCACCTCGATCAGTGCCAGCGGATCCAGGCCGACCCGTGCTCGCTGACCGTGATCAGGTACACGCCGCTGCGGCCCTTCTTGGTCCGGATGAACGACAGAGGGGGTGGGGTGGATGACCTCATGCCACGGGCGGACGGCCATGCCCATTCCCGGCACTCCCGTGGCCGCGGGCCCGTACCAAGGGATACAGCGCGCAGCGACGCGGCGATCGGCGGCGGCTCGGGCGGAGCGGAACCGCCAGACCCAGTGAACGGGCGGGCAGACATGGCGAACGGCGCCACCAGTATCCCGGCGGGCTCAGCTGCTTCAAGTGGCCAGCAGTCGGCGGACACGCGAGGATAGGATTATGCCGGTCTATTTCTATGACCCGCCGGACAGGTTCGTGGCCGGCGCGGTCGGGCAGCCAGGAGAACGGATCTTCTACCTGCAGGCGACCTCCGGCGGTCGCGTGACCAGCGTCGTCTTGGAGAAGTTGCAGGTCAGCCTGCTGGCCGAACGTATCGACGAACTCCTCGACGAGGTGCTCAGGCGCACCGGCGGCTCGCCGGACGTGCCCGCCGCCGCGCCCGCCGGCCTGCAGGACGACGGGCCGCTCGACCTCCCGCTGCTCGAAGACTTCAGGGTGGGCGCCATCGCGCTGGCCTGGGACGGCGACGGCGGCATGGTCGTCATCGAGGCGCAGGAAGAATCGGACGAGCCGGTGGAGCCGCTGGCCGAGGACCTGCCCGCCGACGGGCCCGGGGTGCTGCGGGTCCGGATCACGCCGGGCGCCGCCCGCGCCTTCGCCCAGCGGGCGGCCAGGATCGTCGCCGCGGGCCGGCCACCGTGCCCGCTGTGCGGCCTGCCGCTGGACACCGACGGGCATGTCTGCCCGCGGCAGAACGGACACCGCGCCGCCAATGCTTGAGCAGAAGCGCTCAGCGCCCGACGATGACGGCGGCGAGCAGGCCGCGCTCGATCTGCTCGCCAGCGGGAAGCTCGAGATCGAAGGACGCCTGGTGGACGCGTCCAACGCCACCTTGTACTGCACGATCACGCCAGGGCCGGGGGGGTCCGGGGGGGCGGGGAGCCCCTCCCAAGGGGGGTCCGGGGGGATGCATCCCCCCGGGAAGAGGAAGACCAGGGGCAGGCTGGGGGGGATCGTCCCGCCGGATTACACCTTCGCGTGCGTCTACAAGCCGATCGCGGGGGAGCGCCCGCTGTGGGACTTCCCGATGGGCACGCTGGCCGGCCGGGAGGTCGCGGCCTACGTGGTGTCGCGCGCGGCCGGCTGGGACGTGGTCCCGCCGACGGTCATGCGGGACGGGCCGTTCGGGCCCGGCATGTGCCAGCTGTGGATCGACCACGACACCGACGTGGACCTGATCGCCCTGTCCCGTCGCACCGACCACGCGGGCCTGCGCGACATGGCCGTGTTCGACGCGGTGGTGAACAACGCGGACAGGAAGATCGGCCACTTGCTGCCGGTCGCCGACGGGCATCTGTACGGCTGCGATCACGGGGTGTGCTTCGCCGAGGACTACAAACTGCGCACGGTCTTGTGGCAGTGGCGGGGCAAGACCTTGCCAAGGCGCTCGCTGGAGGCCGTGCGCCGCCTGAACACCCAGCTCAACGAGGGCGGACTGGAGGCCGAGCTGTCCTCGCTGCTGACCGCGGGCGAGATCGCTGCTACCAAGATCAGGGTCGAGACGCTGCTCAAGCACCGCGTCCACCCGTATCCGCCCGCGGACTGGCCCGCCGTCCCCTGGCCCCCGGTCTAGGGCAGGCCGGACGCGGCATCCCCGGTGCCGTCCGCCGCGGCCTGGCGCCAGTTGTCGGCGAGGAAGGCGAACGAGTACCGCAGCGCGTTCATCGCGTAGGTCCAGTCGTGCGTGCCCGGCTCGACGTGGACGGTGACCGGCACGCCGCAGGAGCGCAGCAGGCGGCCCATCCAGGCCGCCTGGCCTCCAATGAGCGGATTGGGGTCGGACGCATCCTCGTCGAGCAGCACCTGCAGGCCCCTGGCCTGGCACGGGTGGGCTGACGGCGTGTTCCTGGCGACCACCGCGGGAACGTCGCCGAACATGTCCGACAGGTCGTTCACCACGAAATAACCCGCGATGGAGGTGACCTGGCCGAACACCCCCCGATTCTGCATCGCGATGTTCATGGCCCCGTAGCCGCCCATGGAGAAGCCGGCGATGGCCCGGTGCGCCGCGTTCCGCATGTGCGTTCCCTCGACGGCTGGGATCACCGCGTCGACCACCCGGTCCATCACCAGGTCGCTGCCGTCGTGGGCGTTGGCCCACTCGGTGTCCGGGTGCTGCTCGCCGTTCCCGTCGACGCTGGCGAACACGAACGGCGGATAACCCTCCCGGAGCAGCTTGTTCAGCGTCTCGGCCACGCCGCTGGCGAACGGGTCCCTGGCCGTCCCCGGGTACCCGTGCAGGAAATAGAGCACCGGGATGGTGGCCGAATCCGGGCCGGGCGGCCGCCAGACCCACACCGGGCGGGACTGCCGGTCGGACGGGCCGCGTATTTGCAGCACGCTCACCGTGCCCCGCAGCCCGGCCGGCTCGATGGTGTCCGAACTGGCCAGCCTGGTCACCCCGGCCGGCAGCACCATCAGCACGCAGAAGACCCCGATCACACCCAGCGCGTCGAGGGACCCGGCCAGCCTCCGGGCCAGGGGCCGGGCGATCCCGGCTCGTGTCCGCCCGCTGCGGAACGCCATCGGGTCAGCTACCGCCCGACCCCAGATTCCCTCCGGCGCCACCGTGGCGCCTGAAGTAGCGCTCGAACTCGCGGGCGATCGCGTCACCGCTCGCCTCGGGCAGCTCCATCGCGTCCTTGGCCTCTTCCAGGGTGCGCACGTAGTCGGCGACCTCGGAGTCCTGCTGGGCCAGTTCGTCCACGCCGCGCTCCCAGGCGCGCGCCTCCTCAGGCAGGTCGGCCAGCGGCAGCGGCACGTCCAGGATTTCCTCGACGCCGCGCAGCAGCGCCAGCGTGGCCTTCGGGCTGGGCGGCTGCGCCACGTAGTGCGGAACCTGCGCCCACAGCGAGACGGTCGGGATGCCGGCTGCGGTGCAGATGTGCTGCAGCACGCCGACGATCCCGGTGGGCCCCTTGTATTCCGCCAGGCCGACCCCGATCTCGGTGCCGACCTTGGCGTTCGACGAGCCGACGGACACCGGGACCGGGCGGGTGTGCGGCGCGTCGGCGAGCAGCGCGCCGAGCAGGATGATCAGCTCCACGCCGAGGCTCTCCAGGCCCTCCACCAGTTCCTCGCTGAACGCGCGCCAGCGCATGTTCGGCTCGATGCCGTGCACCAGCACCACGTCGCGGGACAGCCCGGTGGGCGGCACGGATTCGTCGGTCGACCGCGAGCGAGCGAGCGAGATCCTGGTCGTCGGCCAGATCAGCCGCTGGGTGTGCCCGCCCTCGATCTCGATCACCGGCCGGTTGACCTGGAAGTCGTAGAAATCCTCGGGATCGATGGCCCCGATGGGGGTCGCCTGCCACGCGATGCCGAGGTGGTTGACCACTCCGCTGGCCGCCTCGCCCGCATCGTTCCAGCCCTCGAAACCGGCGATGGCCACCGGAGAAGCGAGTTCGCCGATGTCGTTGAACTCGATGACTCGCCACCTCCCCAATCCGGGATACTCCTAGCGAACTCCGCCCATCGCAGGCCGCACAGCGCAGGCCTTTCCCATAGCCTACGTGCTCAGCCTTGCTCATCGGGTGACCGCCCGCGAGTCGGAGGCGATGGAGGAAAACCTTGCGGCGGGCGCCTACAATGGTGGGCTGCGGCGGATGCCTACATTGGGGGGCAATGAGTACACTGCGGACCGCCCTCGCCGAGCGAGTCGTGGTGGCCGACGGGGCCATGGGCACCATGCTCCAGGCGAGCGATGCCACCGTGGACGATTTCGACGGCTACGAGGGCTGCAACGAGATCCTGAACGTGACCCGGCCCGACATCGTGACCGGGATCCACGACGCCTACCTCGACGCGGGCGCGGATTGCGTCACCACCAACTCGTTCGGCGCCAACCTGGGCAACCTCGGCGAGTACGGGATCGCCGGGCGGATCGAGGAGCTGTCCCAGGCGGCCGCCAGGCTCGCCCGCGCCGCCGCCGACCGGTGGGCCACGCCGGCCCGCCCGCGCTGGGTCCTCGGCTCGGTCGGCCCCGGCACCAAGCTGCCCACCCTCGGCCACACCACCTTCCGCGAGCTGCGCGACACCTACCAGGCCAACGCCGAGGGCCTGCTGCGCGGCGGCGCCGACGCGCTGATCATCGAAACCTGCCAGGACCTGCTGCAGGCCAAGGCGGCCATCATCGGCGCCAAGCGGGCCGCGCGCGCCCTGGACACCGATACGCTGGTCATCGCGCAGGTCACGATCGAGACGACCGGGGCGATGCTGCTCGGCAGCGAGATCGCCGCGGCGCTGACCGCGCTCGAGCCGCTCGGCATCGACATGATCGGGCTGAACTGCGCCACCGGTCCCGGCGAGATGAGCGAGCACCTGCGCTACCTGGCCGCGCACGCCCGGATCCCGATCTCCTGCGAGCCGAACGCCGGCCTGCCCGTGCTCACCTCCGACGGCGCGAGCTACCCGCTGACCCCGGCACAGCTCGCCGACGCCCACGACAGGTTCACCAGGGAGTTCGGCCTGTCCCTGGTGGGCGGCTGCTGCGGGACCACGCCCGAGCACACGGCCGCGCTGGCCGGCCGGCTGGCGGGCCGCCCGGCGGTCAGCCGCAAGCCGCGCCCCGAGCCCGGGGTGGCCTCGCTCTACCAGCACGTGCCGTTCCGGCAGGACACCGCGTTCCTGTCCATCGGCGAGCGGACCAACGCCAACGGGTCCAAGGCGTTCCGCGACGCGATGCTCGAGGGCCGGTACGAAGACTGCGTGCAGATCGCGCGGGCGCAGACCAGGGACGGCGCCCACCTGCTCGACGTGTGCGTGGACTACGTGGGCCGGGACGGTGCCGCCGACATGCGGGAGGTCGTCGGCAGGTTCGCCACCGCGGCCACGCTGCCGCTGGTGCTCGACTCGACCGAGCCCGCCGTGATCGAGGCGGGCCTGGAGATGACCGGCGGCCGGGCGGTCATCAACTCGGTCAACTACGAGGATGGCGACGGGCCGGACTCGCGGATCGCGCGGATGATGCCGCTGGCGCGCGAGCACGGCACCGGCGTGATCGCGCTGACCATCGACGAGCAGGGCCAGGCCCGCACCGCCGCGTGGAAGGTCGCGGTCGCCGAGCGGCTGATCGCGGACCTGACCGGGAACTGGGGGATGCGGGTCGAGGACATCATCGTCGACTGCCTGACGTTCCCCATCGCCACCGGGCAGGAGGAGACCAGGCGCGACGCCATCGAGACCATCGAGGCGATCGCGGAGCTCAAGCGCCGTCACCCCGCGGTGCAGACGACACTCGGCGTGTCCAACGTGTCGTTCGGCCTCAAGCCCGCCGCCCGCGCGGTGCTGAACTCCGTCTTCCTGGCCGAATGCACGCGGGCGGGCCTGGACTCCGCGATCGTGCACGCGGCGCGGATCATGCCGATCGCCCGGATACCCGACGAGCAGCGGCAGGTGGCACTCGACCTCGTGTACGACCGGCGGCGGGAGGGCTATGACCCGCTGGCCCGGCTGCTCGAGCTGTTCGAGGGAGTCGACGCGGCCGACCTGAAGGCGAGCCGGGCCGCCGAGCTGGCCGGACTGCCGCTATGGGAGCGGCTGAAGCGGCGGATCATCGACGGCGAGCGGACCGGCCTGGAGGCCGACCTGGACGCCGCGCTGGACCAGCGGCCTGCCCTGGAGATCGTCAACGACGTGCTGCTCGACGGCATGAAGACCGTCGGCGAGCTGTTCGGTTCCGGCCAGATGCAGCTGCCCTTCGTACTGACCTCCGCCGAGGTGATGAAGGTCTCGGTGGCCTACCTCGAGCCGCACATGGAGCGCAGCGGCGAGGAGGGCAAGGGCAAGATCGTCCTGGCCACGGTCAAGGGCGACGTGCACGACATCGGCAAGAACCTGGTCGACATCATCTTGTCCAACAACGGCTACGACGTCGTGAACATCGGCATCAAGCAGCCCATCTCCGCGATCGTGGCGGCGGCCGAGGAGAACGACGCCGACGTCATCGGCATGTCCGGGCTGCTGGTCAAGTCGACCGTGGTGATGCGGGACAACCTGGCCGAGCTGAACTCGCGGGGCTTGTCCGCGCGCTGGCCGGTGCTGCTCGGCGGCGCCGCGCTCACCCGGGCCTACGTGGAGCAGGACCTGGCGGCACACTTCCTCGGCCAGGTCAGGTACGCCAGGGACGCGTTCGAGGGGCTCCGGCTGATGGACGCGGCGATGGCGGTCAAGCGCGGCGTTCCCGGAGCCAGGCTCCCCGAGCTCCGGACCCGGCGGGTCAGGACGGCCGCCGCCCGGGCAGATCGTGACGCCGAGGCGCAGAGCACGGCCCGTTCGGATATCAACACCGACGGACCCGTGCCCGTCGCGCCCTTCTTCGGTACCGAAGTGATCAAGGGCATCCCGCTGGCCGATTACGCCGCCTACCTGGACGAGCGCGCGCTGTTCATGGGCCAGTGGGGGCTGAAGCCGACCCGCGGCGCCCGCGGCGCGTCGTACGAGGAACTGGTGGAGACCGAGGGCCGGCCGAGGCTGCGCATGTGGCTGGAGCGGATGCAAACCGAGGGGCTGCTTGAGGCGGCCGTGGTCTACGGGTACTTCCGGTGAGTGAGTTCGGGGAACGACCTGATCGTGCTCCAAGGGGGGTCTGGGGGGATGGGTCCCCCCAGGAGCGGGGGGGTCCCCGGGGGGGTCGCCCTCCCGGGGGCTGGCACCGCGCTCGAGCGGTTCAGCTTCCCGCGGCAGCGCCGCGACCGGCGGCTCTGCCTGGCCGATTTCTTCAAACCGCAGGACCAGGGCGTGACCGACGTGGTGGCGTTCCAGCTCGCCACCATGGGGGCGCGGGTATCCGGGGCGACGGCCGAGCTCTTCGCCAAGAACTCCTACCGCGAGTACCTCGAGCTGCACGGCCTGTCCGTCCAGCTCACCGAGGCGCTGGCCGAGTACTGGCACGCCCGGGTCCGGCGCGAGCTCGGCTTCGCCGGCTCCGACCCCGACGACCTGGACGACTTCTTCCGCGTCGCCTACCGCGGCGCGCGGTACTCGTTCGGCTATCCGGCCTGCCCGGACCTGGCGGACCGGGCCAAGCTGGCCCGCCTGCTCGAGCCGTCCCGCATCGGCGTCGAGCTGTCCGAGGAGATGCAGCTGCACCCCGAGCAGTCCACCGACGCGATCGTGGTCCACCACCCCGAAGCCAAGTACTTCAGTGTATGAGCGGCCCAAGGGGGGTCGGGGGGGAGGGGCCCCCCCAGTAGCGGGGGGTTCCGGGGGGTCGTCCCCCCGGGCTAACACTGCGGTGCTGTTCGACATGGACGGGCTGCTCGTCGA
>WNGL01018282.1_pt1 | contig 10139 bp, 8 predicted proteins | sample 5400591 | NCBI WGS metagenome assembly WNGL01 (sample SAMN13153377, study PRJNA577476) | soil metagenome | isolation source: 80 cm soil or saprolite under Garry oak tree replicate 1 | place: USA:California | collected 2016-06-15 | reverse complement strand
CGCTCCGCGACCCCGAGCGCGCGTCGGGGCTGATGTCGGTCGTGCGCGAAACGGGGCGCGCGATCCGGACCGACGACTACGCGGCCGAGTGCGCGCGGCACGGCGTCGAGCCCATCCGGACCTCCGCCGAGCTCGGGCGCTGGCTCGGCGTGCCGATGGTCGCGGGCGACCGCGTCCTGGGCGTGCTGGCGCTCCGCGGCGGGGAGCGCCCCTTCACCGAGCGCGACGAGCGGCTTCTGACCAACATCGCGCACCTCGCCGCGCTCGCGCTCCGTAGCGCGCGGCTCTTCGAAGAGCGCACTCGCGCGTACGGCGAGCTGGCCGCCGCCCAGGACCAGCTCGTGCGCACCGAGAAGCTCCGCGCCCTCGGCGAGATGGCGTCGGGCGTCGCCCACGACTTCAACAACCTGCTCGCCTCGATCCTCGGGCGCGCCCAGCTCGTCCTGCAGCGGGTCCAGAACCCGCAGCTCCGCCAGTGGCTCCAGGTGATCGAGCGCGCGGCCCTCGACGGCGCCCAGACGGTCCGGCGCCTCCAGGAGTTCACACGGATCCGGCGCGACGAGCCGTTCGTCGCCGTCGACCTGAACGAGGTGGTGCGTGAGGCGCTCGAGATCACGCAGTCGCGGTGGCGCGATGAGGCCGTGAGCCGCGGCGTGCCGCTCGAGGTGCGCAACGATCTTGCCGCCCTCCCGAAAGTGGCCGGCGACCCCGTCGAGCTCCGCGAGGCGCTGACGAACGTGATCCTCAACGCGGTGGACGCGATGCCCGACGGCGGTGTGCTGACGCTGACGACCGCCGTCGGGCACGGCGAGATCGCGGTCACGGTGAGCGATACCGGCGTCGGCATCCCCACGACGATCCGCGACAGGATCTTCGACCCGTTCTTCACGACCAAGGGGCCGCAGGGGACCGGGCTCGGGCTGTCCATGACGTATGCCATCCTCGAGCGGCACGGCGCCCGGATCACGGTCGAGAGCGAGGAGGGGCGCGGCACCATTTTCCACCTGACCTTCCGACCGGCCACGGAGCTGGAGGCGCCCCAGGCGGCGCCTGCCGCCCCGGCATCGGCCGGAGACGTCTCGCTCCGCTGCCTCGTGGTGGACGACGAGCCGACGGTCGGCGCGATGCTGCGCGACGTGCTCGAGACCGGTGGCCACCGCGCGGTGGTCGTGAGCGACGGCAGCGAGGCGATCGCCCGCTTCGGCGCCGAGCCGTTCGATGTCGTCTTCACTGACCTCGCAATGCCGCGAGCGTCGGGATGGCAAGTCGCGCGGGCGATCAAGGAGATGGCGCCCGCCGTCCCCGTCATCCTCGTGACGGGCTTCGGCGTGGAGCTCTCGCCGGAGGAGCGCCGCGAGCACGGTGTGGACCTCGTGCTGGTGAAACCGCTCAAGATCCAGGAGATCCTGGACGTGGTCGCGCAGGTGGCGCGCCGCCGCGTCTGGCGGACCTGAACGGAGGTGCCCACGATGAACTTCGAGTCCCTGATCCTCGACCGCCGCGACGGCGTCGCGACGATCACGCTCAACCGACCCGACGCGTTCAACGCGCTCACCCTGGGGCTCGGGCGGGAGCTCTTCCACGCCGCGCTCGAGGTCGACGAGGACCCGAGCGTGCGCTGCGTCGTGGTCACCGGGGCGGGCAAGGCGTTCTGCGCAGGTGGTGACGTGAAGGACTTCGCCGACAACCTTCCGCGGATCGGGGTGCTCGTCAAAGAGCTCACGACCTACCTGCACGGGGCCGTGTCGCGCTTCGCCAGGAGCGACAAGCCCGTGATCATGGCCGTCAACGGCGTGGCCGCGGGCGGGGGTTTCTCCTTCGCGCTCTCCGGTGACCTCGTGCTCGCGGCCGAGTCGGCCCGCTTCACGATGGCGTACTCGAAGATCGCGGCGACGCCCGACGGCTCGTCGTCGTACTTCCTGCCGCGCCTCGTCGGCCTGCGCCGCGCGATGGAGCTCTACTTCACCAACCGTGTGCTCTCCGCCCGCGAGGCGCTCGAGTGGGGGCTCGTGACGCGCGTCGTGCCGGACGCGGAGCTCAAGAGTGCCGTCGACGCGCTCGCCCGCGAGCTCGCGCAGGGGCCGTCGAAGGCGTTCGGCGGCGCGAAGCGGCTCTTCCACCAGTCGACGTGGGAGAGCCTCGAAACGCAGATGGAGCTCGAAGCCCAGGCGATCGCGGCGAGCGGCCGCACCGAGGACTTCAAGAACGGCGTGAGGGCGTTCGCGAACAAGAAGGCGCCGACCTTCGAGGGGAGGTGATCACCGACCCAGGCCCATGGGAAGGGTGGATGAACTGTCCTCGGTGCCAGGCTCAGAACGACGAGGGCGCTCGATTCTGCGAGGAGTGCGGGATTCGCCTCGAACTCGCGTGCCCGAGCTGCGGCCAGCCGGTCGGGGTCGGTAAGAAGTTCTGCCGCTCCTGCGGCGCGTCGCTGACGTCGGAGTCGGACGCGTTCGCCTCACCCCAGGCCTACACCCCCAGGCACCTCGCCGAGAAAATCCTCACGTCGAAGGCTGCCCTCGAGGGTGAGCGCAAGCAGATCACGGTCCTGTTCGCGGACATGAAAGGCTCGATGGAGTTGCTCGCCGACCGAGACCCTGAGCAAGCGCGGAAGATCTTGGATCCCGTCCTCGAGCGGATGATGGAGGCCGTCCATCGCTATGAGGGCACCGTCAACCAGGTGATGGGCGACGGCATCATGGCGCTCTTCGGGGCGCCGGTCGCCCACGAGGATCACGCCATCAGGGCGTGCTATGCGGCGTTGCGGATGCAGGAAGCGGTGAAGCGGTATGCCGAGGATGTCCGTCGCAGCGAGGGTATCCTCCCTCAGATTCGGGTCGGCTTGAACTCCGGTGAAGTGGTGGTCCGGTCTATCGGCAGCGACCTCCACATGGATTACACCGCTGTCGGGCAGACGACCCATCTCGCCGCGCGAATGGAACAGATGGCCGCGGCGGGATCGATCCTGATGGCTGCCGACACGCTGCGCTTGACCGAGGGCTACGTGCAGGTGAAGCCGGTCGGCCCCGTTCGGGTGAAAGGGCTGGGTGAGGCTGTCGAGGTCTATGAGGTCACGGGGGCGGGACCGGTGCGGACACGTCTCCAGGCGACGGCGACTCGCGGCCTGACGCGCTTCGTCGGCCGGACCGCCGAGCTGGAACAGTTGCAGCAGTCGTTGGAGGGAGCGGCCCAGGGTTATGGCCAGGTCGTCGCGCTCGTCGGGGAGCCGGGTGTGGGCAAGTCGCGGCTGTTCCACGAGCTCACGCACTCGCATCGAACGCAGGGCTGGATGGTCCTCGAGAGCGGCGCCGTGTCCTACGGCAAGGCCACGGCGTATCTGCCGGTCATCGGTCTGCTGAAGGCCTACTACCAGATCGAGGGCCGCGACGATACCCGCAAGATCCGGGAAAAGGTGACGGGCAAGTTGCTCGCGCTGGACCGAAGCCTTGAGCCTTTTCTGCCGGCGCTGCTGTCCCTTCTCGACGTTGCCGTCGAGGAACCCCAGTGGGAGCGGCTCGACCCCCCGCGGCGGAGGCAGCGCACCCTCGACGGTATCAAGCGGCTGCTTCTTCGGGAGAGCCAGGTGCAGCCCGTGGCGACCGTCTTCGAGGACCTCCACTGGATCGACTCGGAGACCCAGGCCCTCCTCAACAGCCTCGTAGAGAGCCTCCCGACGGCGCGCCTGCTGCTCCTCGTCAACTACCGGCCCGAGTACCAGCACGGCTGGAGCGGGAAGACCTACTACCGCCAGCTCCGGATCGACCCCTTGCCGCCAGCGACCGCCGAGGAGCTGCTTCGTGGTCTCCTGGGCGACGCTCCTGAGCTTCGGCCCCTCGAGCGGCTCCTGACCGACCGGACCGAGGGCAACCCGTTCTTTCTCGAGGAAACTGTTCGGACGCTGGTCGAGACCCGCGTCCTGGTTGGCGAGCGTGGGGCGTATCGCCTCGCGAAAGAGGTCGGCACGATCCGTGTGGCCCCGACGGTCCAAGCGGTGCTGGCCGCTCGCATTGACCGACTTACTCCGGAGGAGAAGCGGCTACTCCAAACGGCGGCCGTCATCGGCAAGGATGTGCCGTTCGCGCTGCTCCAGGCGATCGCGGGCGCGCCCGAGGATGCGCTTCGGCGCAGCCTCGCCAACCTGCAGGCGTCGGAGTTCCTCTATGAGTCGAAGCTTTTCCCCGACCTCGAATACACGTTCAAGCATGCGCTGACCCACGAGGTGGCATACGGCAGCCTGCTTCAGGAGCGGCGGCGCGCCCTCCATGCCCGGATCGTCGAGGCCATCGAGCACTTCGATTCGGCTCGCCTCTCGGAGCACGTCGAGCAGCTCGCCCACCACGCCCTCCACGGCGAAGTCTGGGACAAGGCGCTCACGTATCTGCGTCAGGCGGGCGCGAAAGCCGCTGCGCGCTCCGCGTACCGGGAGTCTGCGGCCTACCTCACGCAGGCGCTGAGGACGCTGGAGCATCTCCCGCAGAGCCCAGCGCTCATGGCGGAAGCGGTCGACCTGCGCCTTGAGCTTCGCAACTCGCTGGCCCCGCTCGGCCAGTACGCGGCGGTTCTCGAGCATCTCGAAGGGGCGAGGACCATCGCCGAGGCTCTCGGGGACCAAGGACGGCTCGGATTGGTCTTCGCTCACCTCGCCAACTACTTCGCGCCGCTCGGGCATCACCAGCGAGCCATCGCGGCGGGCGAGCGCGCCCTGGCCATCGCGAGCGAGCTCGGGGATTCCACCCTCCAGACTGTGGCCAACTTCCGGCTCGCGCAGAGCTACTACCTGCTGGGTGACTTTCGGCGAATGCTGACGCTGCTCCAGAGCGTCGTGGCTTTGCTCGAATCGAACCCGAAGGCCGAGCGGTTCGGCACTCCGTTCTTCCTCTCGGTCGGTTCACGGAGCTGGCTCGGCCGGTGCCTGGGCGAGATGGGCCAGTTCTCGGAGGGCGAGGGTGTGGCGCTGGAGGGCCTTCGCCGCGCCGAAGACCTGGACCACCCGTTGAGCGTGGTCATCGCCTGCTTTGGCCTCGGACGGGTCTACCTCTTGCAGGGCGTACTGCCGAAGGCGCTCGCCACCCTCGAACGCGGCCTCCAGCTCGCCCGGTCACTGGCGTTCGACGCCTGGCTTCCCCTGAGCGCCGCGCAGCTCGGCCACGCCTACACCCTCGCTGGCCGCCCGGCCGACGGGATACCTCTGCTCGAGGAGTGCGTGAGGATCCAGACGTCGAGGAATCGGTTGCAGGAGCTCGCCCTCACCCTCACGTGGCTCGCCGGGGCGTATCTTCGCAGTGGACGTTCTGAAGAAGATACGATGGCGGCTGCCGGCGACGCTCTCCGCTTGGCCCGTGAGCGCGGGGAGCGAGGAAACGAGGGGTGGGTCATGTGGGTACTCGGCGAGATCACATGTCACCGTGCACCCGGGGACGTCGGCGAGGCCGAAGCGCACTACCTCGAAGCGGGAGCCCGCGGTACGGAGCTTGGTATGAGACCACTCGTCGCACACTGCCGCTTCGGATTGGGCAAGCTCTACCGGCGAGCAGGCAAGCGAGAGCCGGCCCGGGAGCACCTTGCCACCGCGACAACTGCATTCCGCGAGATGGGCATGCAGTTCTGGCTGGAGAAGGCGGAGACGGAGTTGAAGGAGCTGTGTTAGGAGTAATGAACGATGGGAGGTCGGCAATGCGAGCGTCTGACGATGTGTCCCTGGCGGGTTGCAAAGGGGTGTGGTGGGTGCGGAGCCGTACGGCCCTAGCGCTGATGCTGTCGGCGGTCGCGCTGGCCGTCCTTGGACTCATCGACAGCGCGACGGCGCAGGCGCTCCACACGCAAGTGGCCAACTCCCTCCGAGTCGAGTGGCAACGGACGACCTCACTCGGGGGGCGCCCCGCCATCGAAGGCTACGTCTACAACGACTCCCAATTTCGAATTGGAGGTGTGCGACTCCGTGTCGAGATTCTTGATAGCTCCAACCAGGTCGTGGGCGAGACGTTCGGCTGGGTGTACGGCAATATCTCATCCCGCGGCCGCTGGCCGTTCTCGATGCCGCCTCCGCCGGCCGACAAATCATTCCGGGTGGCGGTGGAGTCCTTCCACCTTGTCGCGCGGGAGGCACTCGGCGAATCGCCCTGAGACAAGGCGCAGAGGCGTCCCGATGAGGGGAGACGAGGATGAGTCGTGATGACGCTCGAGCAGCCGGAAAATCGGCCACGTTCTACTATCGTCCCGGCTGATCGTCCTGCGCCAAGACGAAGGAGCTCCTTTCGTCTTGGGGGGTCGAGTTCGACCCGGTGGACGTGCAGGCGCACCCCGATGCGCTCGCCGAGCTGGCGCGCGTCGGGGTGCCGCGCGTCCCGGCCGTGACGGTCGGCGCCCGCGTCGTCCACGGCTGGAACCCGCCCGCCTACGCGCAGCTCCTCGGCGTCGCGTACACGCCCGACGCGAAGTTCCTCCCAGCGGAGCTCGCGCAGCGCCTGGACCGGATCCTCGACTGCGCCCAGCGACTCGTCCAGATCGTTCCGGAGCCCCTGCTGGACTGGTCGCCGCCCGAGCGCGCCCGTCCGCTGCGCGACCTCGCGTATCACGTCTTCCGACTGTCGCTCGGGTTCGTGGACGGCATGGACCTGGGCGAGTTCCCCGAGGGGTGGCTCGGGGAGCGGGCGCCCGCCGAGCTCTCCGACGGCGCGGCGATCGCGCGTTACGGTGCTCTCGTGCGCGCCCGCATCGCGGGCTGGTTCGAGGGCGCCGCGTCGGGGGAATTCGAGCGCGTGATCCGGGTGTACTACGGTCCGCAGTCCGGCCACGACCTCCTCGAACGCACGACGTGGCACGCCGCGCAGCACCTGCGCCAGCTCTACGTCCTCGTCGAGCGTCACGGGCTCACGCCGCCCGAGCCGCTGCCGGTCGACGCGTTCGCGGGATTGCCGCTTCCCGACGCGTTGTGGTGACGACGATGAGCAATGCCGACATCATTCTTGAGTTCCTCGAGCACGATCGTGCGCGACAATTCTGCGATGGCTGCATTTCGAAGCAGCTTGGGATAAAGCCTCGTCAACAGGTCAACCAGGTCTGCAATAAATTGAGCAAACAGGGCGCGATCCACAGAGCGGACGGGACGTGCGCTCGCTGTGGCGGTTCGACGAAAGTCAACGCGCTCGCCGCGGACGGGGCCGTGGAGCCCAAGAAAGCCCGAGCTCCAGCGCGCGCCGCAAAGGTGTCCCAGCAGGTCGACGTCGAGAGAATGCGGACTGAAATCGTGCATCGCTGCCAGGAGCTGTGGGGACGCGCGCGAAAGGAGGCTCCGCCGGAAAGCGTCTCCGCCTTCATCACCACTCTCAGGGAGGACAAAGTCATACCGAGGCACCAGGCGAATATGATGCTGACCATCTGCAATCTCCGAAATGTTTACGTGTGGGACCGAGTGCCTTTCGGAGACAGAGAGAAGGCCGTTGCGTCCGCTGCGTGGGAGATCATCGATGAATGGTGGAAGGGGCGCCGCGGCAAATAGCGGCTAGTCGTCGTCGGCCCAGGCTTCGGTGAGGCGGCGGGCGAGCGTCCGGTGGCCCGTGAAGAAGTAGCCGAGCATCCCCGCGAGGACGGCGGCCGTCGGCGCCGACTGCCGCAGCAGCGCCGTGCCCAGGAGCTTGGGCGTCCTGAGCGGCTCGCCCTGGACTGCGTCGATCGCGAAGAACCACAGGGCGACGACGACGGCCCCGATGAGCCCCGCGACGACGCCTTCGCGCAGGACGCCCCCCCAGGAGCCGACCAGGGTGCGCGGGAGGGCGCGGTGGGCGCGGAAGAGGTACCAGAGCATCGCGAGCGAGGCGAGCAGGTTGCCGATCAGGATCGCCCACCACACAAGGGCGCCGAGCATGGACCGGCCGAGCGCGCCCACGACGCCGAAGAAGAAGACCTCGAACGCGGCGAAGAGGATCACGAAGGCGACGAACAGCGTCGGCTCGCGCTCGCTGATCGCCATGAGGCTCGCGGCGACGACGCCGAACGCGATGAAGGCGAGGCCGTGGATCAGCGTGTAGCCGACGACGTTCGCCACGGTGATCTCGAGCCCGGTCGGGTTGGTCACGCCCTGGAAGACCGCGGCGCCGAGGAGGCCTGGCGTCAGAAAAGGCCGGCCCCGCGCGATGTCGAAGAAGAGGAACCAGACCGCGACGACCGCCGCGCCGATCAGGCCGGCAACGATGCCTTCGCGGAGCACCGACCGCTGGGCTGGCGCCATGGCCGTCGCCATCTTAGCTTCGCCCCTCGCGGGGGGCAAGGTCGCGCGCCAGCCTCACCCCGAAGTCGGAGTAGCGGAGGTGCGGCGGCAGGGAGGAGCGGTGCGCGACGGGGCTCCACGGATCGGCGTGCCGCCAGGCGCCGCCGCGGCTGACCCGCCGGTCGCCGGTGGCCGGCCCCCGCGGATTTCGCGCGGGCGCGTTGGCGTAGTAGCCCTCGTCGAACCAGTCGGCGCACCACTCGTGGCACACGCCCGCGAGATCCGTGAGCCCGAGCGGGTTCCGCGGTGTCTCGCCGATGCGCGGCGGCCGGTCGAAGGTGCGGTCGGGCTTCGCATCGCCCCAGGGATAGCGCGCGCCCTCGAGGCCGCCGCGCGCGGCTTTCTCCCACTCCGCCTCGGTCGGCAACCGCGCTCCGGCCCACCGCGCGAACGCGAGCGCCTCCTCCCAGGCGAGCCCGACGACGGGCTGGCGCGGGTCGGTGAAAGCGGCGTCGCGCCAGAAGGCGGGGGGCGGGGCGCCGGTCGCGTGGAGGTACTCCGCGTACTCTTCGTTCGTCACGGGCGTCGTCGCGATGCAGAACGCATCCACCCACACCTCGTGCACGGGGCGCTCGCACGGGTGCCCCGACGCCCAGCCCATGCGGAACGGCCCAGCCGCGACCTCCACGAAGTCCACGCCAGGGAGTCTAGCTATAATGGGGCTCTCCGGAAAACGCACTGAACGTGAGGAGAGGCATGAACATCGCCGCGCGAATGGCGAGGCTCGGGACGGAGTCGGCGTTCGAAGTGCTGGCGCGCGCCAAGGCCCTCGAGCGGGCGGGCCGCGAGATCGTCCACCTGGAGATCGGCGAGCCGGACTTCGACACGCCGGCGCACATCAAGGAGGCGGCGAAGCGGGCGCTCGACGCGGGCGCGACGCACTACGGGCCGTCGGCGGGACTGCCCGAGCTTCGTGAGGCGATCGCCAAGCACGTGGCCGAGACGCGCGGCGTGCCGGTCTCACCCGACGAGGTCGTCGTGACGCCCGGCGCGAAGCCGATCATGTTCTTCACGATCCTGGCGCTCGTCGACGAGGGGGACGAGGTCATCTACCCGAACCCCGGCTTCCCGATCTACGAGTCGGTCATCAACTTCGTCGGCGGCGTGCCCGTGCCCATCCCGCTCCTCGAGGCGCGCGGCTTCGGCTTCGACCTCGAGCTGTTCGAGCGGCGCGTATCGTCGCGGACACGCCTCATCATCGTCAACTCCCCCGCGAACCCGACCGGGGGCGTCCTCGACCGGGGCCAGCTCGAGCGCATCGCCGCGATCGCCGTCGCGCGTGGGATCCCGGTCCTCGCGGACGAGATCTACCGCCGGTTCCTCTACGAGGGCGAATTCGTCTCGATCACAGGGTTCCCCGGGATGCGGGAGCGGACGATCCTCCTCGACGGCTTCTCGAAGTCCTACGCGATGACCGGCTGGCGGCTCGGCTACGGCGTCATGCCGCAGGCGCTCGCCGAGCACGTCACGCGGCTCATGGTGAACTCGGCCTCGTGCACCGCGACGTTCGTCCAGCTCGCGGGCGTCGCCGCGCTCCAGGGCGACCAGACGCCGGTCGCGCGGATGGTCGCCGAGTTCAAGCGGCGCCGCGATCTGCTCGTGGACGGCCTGAACCGGCTGCCCGGCGTCCGGTGTGCGCTGCCCCGCGGCGCGTTCTACGTGTTCCCGAACATCAAGGCCACGGCCCGGCCGTCGGCGGACATCGCCGAGCGGCTCCTCAACGAGGCGGGCGTGGCCGTGCTCGCGGGCACCGCGTTCGGCGCCCACGGCGAGGGGTACCTGCGCCTCTCGTACGCGAACTCCGAGGCGAACCTGCGCCTAGCACTCGACCGGATGCGGCCGGTCTTCGAGAGCCTCGCGAAGGCGTGAGCGC
>WNGL01011493.1_pt1 | contig 10139 bp, 9 predicted proteins | sample 5400591 | NCBI WGS metagenome assembly WNGL01 (sample SAMN13153377, study PRJNA577476) | soil metagenome | isolation source: 80 cm soil or saprolite under Garry oak tree replicate 1 | place: USA:California | collected 2016-06-15 | reverse complement strand
TGCTGGTGTTGCTGGCCGTAGAGACCACTGACGTGATCTTTGCCCTGGACTCGATTCCCGCGATCTTCGCGGTCACCCAGAATCCGTTTCTGGTCTATACCTCCAACGTCTTCGCTATTCTCGGCCTGCGCTCATTGTACTTCGTGTTCGCGAATGCGATGGGCAGGTTCTCCTACCTGAAGCTCGGCTTGGCAGTGGTGCTGTCCTTCGTTGGTGTAAAGATGGTCCTGGCCGATATCTTTCACATTCCGACAGCACTCTCGCTAGGAGTGATCGCGGTGGTACTCACCGTCGCCATTGTTACATCAATCATGCGTGCTCGGCGCCTTGCAGCGAGGAACGTAGATCCCGAGGCGCAGGCGAGCGAGATCCCTGCCAGGGAAATCATGCCCAGAAGATAAAGAGCAAACATAGAGGGATTCTGAATCACGAGAGATAGAAAATTAGAGGAAGTAGCATGCCAACGCTCCCATTCCATGAATTGATCAAACTCTTTGGGGAATTCTATGATCAGTATGGATACCTTGTCGTATTCCTGGGGACCCTGGGTGAGAATACCGCAGTGCTCGGCTTTCTCCTTCCGGGGAACTCATTAGCACTACTGGGAGCCGCGTATGCTCGCCTGGGTACTCTCAATCTCGGTTGGGTGATCTTGCTTGCCTCGCTTGGAACGATCCTGGGGTATCATGTTGACTACTTCATTGGACGGTTCGTACTGGTCAGCGTCGCCAATCGATGGAGTGCAAGCAGGTTCGGTCGCCATATACGGTTAGCTGGTCGGCTGCGCCTAGCGCGGGCGCTGCTCAAAAAGCATGGAGGAAAGGCAATTCTCATATCGCACCTGGTCGGACACCTGCGTTCCTTTGTTGCTCTCAGCGCGGGCATGTCTCACATGCCCTACCTGCGCTTCCTGGGATTTGAGCTGGTAGCCGCCACCTTATGGAATACGGCCTTCTGCCTGTTGGGGTACTCCATCGCAGCGGAGGTTGACCGCCTTCAGGTGATACTCGAACGATCGGGGTGGGTGATCCTTGGTGCTTTGCTGCTGCTCTTTTTCGCCTGGCGTTACTTTGGACAGCGCATGAAGCAGCGTATTCGGAAAGAACGCAGCCAGGCTCGGCGCAGAGCCAAGGACATGATTCTACAGTGACATTGTATTGAGCACCAAATCGCATTTGCGAAGATCATCCCGCACCACGAAAATCTGGATGAAGACGCTACTGTGAACGATGCAACCTTGCCCGTTTCTATCCGTCACCTGCGCGGTTAGCAGTCGGGTGAGTGTTTCTCCAGCCGGTATACCTCTCACATCAAATTCGACATCGATAGAACGCACAGTGTGGTTGAGCACATTGCCTTCGATGATCCAGATGACCTGCAAGCGTTCCTGCATGCCTTCCGTTTCGATTCGGTAGAAGCCCTTCACTGGTCTACCCGCAGCATACGACTCGGTTACTCGCAGGCGAATATCCCCTATAATTACGACCCCTGGCATTCCATCAGTTCCTGGTATCCTGGCTGGAATGTGCGATACATCTTGCAAAAGGGGCGCTTGTATTGCACACGTTTGTGTTCGTTCCACTTGTTTTAGCGTGTCGCTCATGCTTACTTACTCCTCTATTGTTGTGCTATGATTATCTCCACATCAAAAGAAGCATAGCATGTCCGCCTGAATTGACGCTGTGGATTTGCTGAGATGGATTTGAGAATGGAAGGAATGGTTTTTCAGACAACTCCACATCTGTTCTGTTTACACTTACATGTGGGAAGTATGGTTCTGATTGCAAGGTGAAGGTCGGCTACTCTCAGTTTCGATTCAGCATGAACACAGGGCCATCTTAGTTTCGTCCTATAACATTGAATTATGTTCGAGATACAGAGAAGATTATCTTCTCTTTCGCGGCACACCTCTCCAGGTACGCCGAGTTGCAGCGGAGTCCAGAGACAAGGCCCCAGCTTTAGCTGGGAGTCCCGGAGGTGGATTCGTACAGCGAGGAAAGGTCCTTCGTTACGACACAGCATCGCTCTACACTTCTATGTTATACTCCCCTACAGAGCAAAACACCTCGTCGGTTCTGTCTATCGGCAACGAGCATCGAAATGAAAGCAATCAAGCATACATCTCAGGCATTGGAGCCAAAGCGAGCTCTCCCCCGTTCGCTGCGGTTGCGGCTGATCCTCTGGTACGGCTCACTCATTGCCGTGGCCCTGGGTTTCTTTGCGCTCCTTTTCCTGTTGCTGACGACCGATGCCATTGATTCGAGCGTGAACAGTGCGCTGCGGACGGAGGCGCGCGTCGCCATGCTGGACGTGTTGAATGATCTGTCTGCTGCTCCACCGTACTGGTCAGGTCAACTGACGATGCGTGTCGTCGACACCTACCGCGATCCAGGCGTTGTGGTCGAGGTCCTGGATGCGAAGGCGCAGCTGCGCTATCTCTCGACGAGCGGGGCGCGTATTCCCTTCGGCCTCGATACGACCAGTAGCGTGCTCGCTGGTCAACCACCTGTTCTGTATGATACGGTGGTGGATGGCCAGCATGTGCGAGTGGAAGTCCTCCCCATTCGAGCGCCGGTACACGGGGTAAGCGGGAATGCCACCGGCGTGCCTATGGGAAATGGTCCGGTCATCGGCGTGCTGCTGGTCGCGAAGTCGCTCTCCGATGTCGATGCAACCATGCAGTTGCTACGAGTGCTCCTCCTGCTTTCAGGCGTCGCCACGCTGGCGGGAACCCTGATCGCGAGTTGGCTCATCGCGACACGTGTACTGCGTCCCCTTTCGGCACTGGTGGTAACGGCACGATCCATCGCCGCCTCCACGGCGCGAGGCACACACCTTGGCAACTTGAGCCAGCGCGTGCCTCACCCTCGCGGACGCGACGAGATGGCGCAGGTCGTGGAAACCTTCAATGAAATGCTCGCCTCCCTCCAGAGCGCAACGGGAACCCAGCACCGCTTCGTCGCCGACGCCTCACACGAACTGCGTGCGCCGCTCACCACCATCCAGGGGAACCTGGCCTTCTTACTGCGCCATCTCGATGAACTTCCGCCGGAAGAGCGCCGCACCATGCTCGCCGATGCCCACGGGGAGACCCTGCGGCTCGCGGGACTCGTGGAGGAGCTGCTGCTCCTGGCCCGCGCTGATGCCAGTGTAGAGACATTGTCCGGGGGAGCACAAGCGGTGGAGACAGCGGCAGAGGAGCGCACACGAAGCGCTCCACCGGTCGAACTTGATCGTGCTGTGCTCCAACTGGTGCGCCAGCTGCGGAGGCGACTGAGTGTCGAGGGATCGAAGTTGAAACTAGAGATCGGCCACATTGAGCCGGTGCGCGTGCGGGGAGATGAAGAGAGCCTGCGCCGGGTCACGTTGATCCTGCTCGACAATGCCATCAAATATACCCCGATTCGCGACGAGGAAGGGGCGAGTCGGGTCATCGTTTCGCTGGAGCGAACCAGGGGACAGGCCGTGCTGTGTGTGCGTGATACGGGCATCGGCATCGATCCCACCGATCTGCCGCACATCTTCGAGCGCTTTTACCGTGCCGATCGCGCCCGCTCAAGCCAGGGCACAGGATTAGGCCTCTCTATCGCGCAGACCTTTGTGGAGCAGCTTGGCGGACGCATCACCGCCGAGAGTATACCCGGCAAAGGCAGCACCTTCAGGGTCTGGCTTCCTCTTGCCTGAACGTTCATTCATTGGCCCATTCCAGGTCCCGATTCCTCCTTACACTCCAGGCTCAGGATAACTGGCAAGAGATCCGAACGGTACCACATTCTCAGCTTCATCTCTCATCATCTCCAGATACCCCTTTTGCATACAGCTCTCGTACTCATTGAGGACGGCGTTAGTCCCTACTTCAAGATTAGTGAGAGGCGGCCAGCCCGTCCTGCTTTTCTTCACCCAGCATCTGCTCCAAGGCACGTTGCTCGATATCCGAGGAGATGGAGAGATCGTAGTGACTGCTCCGGACGGCATCGGTATACTCCTGGACATCGCTTTCGAGGTAGCCCAGGCGATCCAACGTCTCCCGCATGATCTCCAGGCCACCCTCCAGTTCAGGATAGATGACATGCTGAGCGCCTAAAGCGAAGAGCCTGCGTACACCCTCCTGGGTAGCAGCACGTACAATGATGGGAACGTGAGAGGCGTGAGAGGCCTCGGCGTGGGCTGTTGCCACCACAATGGATGCCGCAGCTTCATCCGGCAGCGTCACGACCACCGCACGGGCCTGCTTCAGGTGGACCCGTGAAAGGATGTCCGAATTGGCGGCGTCACCATAGAGAGTTGGAACTCCTTGACGCTCCAGTTCCGTGACGCGCCCAATATCTTGTTCGACCACCAGGCGTGGAATACCGAGATGGCCCAAAACATTCACCAAATGCTGTCCCACCCGCCCGCAACCTATTACCACGACATGATCTCGCAATGACTCAGCTATGGGAGCTTGAACAGGGCCATGCCGGTCCAGGAGCGACCAGAAGACGGGAACCTTCCGCAGGTGTGTTTCGATCCAGGGGAGTGCCCGGAACAGGAACGGATTGAGGGTGATAGAGAGCAGCGCACCGGCCAGCAGCAGCGAATACTGCTCCTCCTTGAACACTCCTAATGCGATACCTGCCGCACCAAGAATGAAGGAGAATTCCCCAATCTGACTGCGCCCGGCAGCCAGGATCAGCGCAGTACGCGCCGGTCGAGGAAAGAGCATCCCTTGCGGGATGGTCAGCACAAATTTGCCCAGGACAATGACCAGGATGAGTAAGAGCACCTCTGCGACATGGGAGAGCAAATGCAAGGGATTGACCAGCATCCCCACCGACACGAAGAACAGGACGGCAAACGTTTCCCGGAACGGGACTATCTCAGCCCCCACCTGGTGGCTGAGTGCTGATTCGCTCACCACTACCCCTGCCAGGAAAGCACCGAGCGCCAGGGAAACGCCAAATACAGACGAGGCGCCAATCGCTGTCCCTACCGTGATCACGACAATCGCGACAATGAAGAGTTCCCGAGAACGCAAGTGCGCCACCCGCAGCAGGAACCAGGGAATGATGCGCTTTCCGGCTACTAACATCAGCGCTGCAAATGCTCCGGTTTTCAACAAGGCCAGGCTAGCTGTTTGCCAGAGCGGCTCCTGCGTGTTCGTGGATAGCGCAGGCAGCAGCACAAGAATGAGAACCGCGACCAAATCTTCCAGCACCAGCCAGCCGATAGCAACCTGCCCATGCGAAGTATTGAGCAGCCCCTGATCCATCAAATTACGGATCATGACCACGGTACTGGCGATGGAGAGCGCCAATCCAAGCAGGATACCAGCAGCGAGCGACCATCCCCACAGGTGAGCCAGCAGCAGACCGAGTCCGGTGATCAGGACCATCTGGATGAGCGCCCCTGAAATAACGGTATCGCGAACTGCCCACAGGTCACGCAGCGAGAAATGTAGGCCAACATCAAACAAGAGAAAAATCACGCCGAGTTCAGCGAGCTGCTGGATGGTGAAGAGATCACCGCTGAAGCCAGGGGTGAAAGGACCGATAGCGACACCGGCCAGCATATACCCCACCATGGGTGGCAACTTCAGGCGGCGAGCAAGAAGCCCACCTATGAAAGCCGCCAGGAGCGCCACTGTAATATTGATCAGAATCGGAAATTCATGCCGCATCTGTTCCCTCCTTCCTTAGCAAAATTGGATCCTGGGTAGAGTGATAGTTAGTGCCTGTTTGTCTTGTTATTCATCTTAAGATAAAGCATGGTAATGAGCCTCCATAATTCTCTTTCACTATTCTTCTAGCTATTGATTACTTCCACCTGGCTATATATCTGGGAACGGTGGGGAGAGATGCCAGCGTACAGTTAGATTCACCACATCCCTCCAATACGAGCATACCATCTTGAGGTGAGACAATTCTGTGGATTATCTGAGACGGGGCTGAGAATGCATATCTCAGCTTCATCTCAACCTTTTCACAGATCCAACTCAGAGTGCCATGGTATATATGTCTTTAGTGAGTCAAAACAGAAGCTTCGGCAAGTAGCGCAAGACGCTGATTATCCAACTGGGAAGCGTTTGTGTATAAAAAAAAGAGAAAATGGAGTACATTCCGTGACAGAGAAAGAATTAAATATCAGCACTTTGAAAGCGAGCCTGCGGGGAGAACTCTTTCAGCAAGGCGATGAGGGCTACGATGCTGCACGCACCGTCTACAACGGCATGATCGACAAGCGCCCCGTGCTGATCGCGCGTTGCGCCGATGTAGCTGACGTCATCTCGGCGATCAACTTCGGTCGCGAGAATGATCTCCTCGTTTCAATCCGGGGCGGCGGACACAACGCCGGAGGGCTGGGGATCTGCGATGACGGCCTGGTCATCGATCTCTCGCTCATCCGGTACACGCACGTCGATCCCGAAGCGGGAACCATCCGGGTCGGGGGAGGCTGCACCTGGGGCGACGTCGATCACGCCACCCACGCCTTTGGCCTTGCGATACCCAATGGGATCATGTCCACGACCGGCGTGGGCGGGCTCACCCTGGGCGGTGGGCTGGGGCACCTGACCCGCAAATGCGGCCTTGCGATCGACAACCTGATCGCCGCCGACGTTGTGCTGGCCGACGGCCGCCTGGTGACTGCCGACGAGCGGCACCATGAGGATCTGTTCTGGGCGCTGCGCGGCGGTGGTGGCAACTTTGGCGTCGTCACCTCGTTCGTGTTCCAGGCCCACCCCATCCATACCGACTATGCTGGCCCCATGCTTTGGGATATAGACAAAGCACCCGAGGTGATGCAGTGGTATCGGGAGTTCATCACGCAGGCGCCTGATGACCTCAACGGTTTCTTCGCTTTCCTGGTAGTGCCCCCTGGGCCGCCATTTCCCGAGCATCTCCACAATAAGCACATGTGCGGGGTGGTGTGGTGCTACACCGGACCGATGGAGAAGGCCGAGGAAACGTTCAAATCGATCCGGGGGTTTCTGACGCCGGCCCTGGACTTCGTCGGCCCCATACCGCACCCGGCGCTCCAGAGCATGTTCGATCCTATTTACCCGCCAGGACTCCAGTGGTATTGGAAAGCGGACTTTGTAAACGAGCTAAGCGACGAGGCGATCCGGCTTCACGTGAAGCACGGCTCCCAGTTGCCGACCATGCACTCGAGCATGCACCTCTATCCAGTGAACGGAGCGGCGCACAGAGTGGGCAAGAACGACACAGCGTGGAGCTACCGGGATGCCACCTGGGCCGAGGTGATCGTGGGAGTCGATCCCGACCCGGCGAATAAGGACCGCATCGTCGACTGGGCCAGAAAGTACTGGGACGATCTGCACCCCTATTCGGCGGGTGGCGCGTACGTGATCTTCATGATGGAAGAGGGCGAGGAGCGCGTCAAAGCATCCTATCGGGACAACTACGAGCACCTGGCGGCAATCAAGAGCAAGTACGATCCAGCCAATTTCTTTCGCGTGAATCAGAACATCAAGCCCACCACATAAGGAAGTCACAGGACTATCGACAGGCGAGCAGGGCAGCGCCAGCTTCTCGCTGGTTGCTGCCAAGTTCCTTTGGTTGAGGCAAAGATAGGGAGGACCTGGCCGGTCTTTCCCCCTTCCAGAGGTAACTCTAAATTACCTCATTGTTCGCTCGGTTTGACCAGGATGCGACCTCGCGTCTGCCCATTGAGCATGGCCCTTGTTACTCTCGGGATGTCCTCCAGAGTGACTTCGGATGCAATCGAATCCACAAGGCTCAGGAGCGCTCCTTCACGAATCACCTCTTCCCATAACTCCCGGCGCATCTCCAATGGAGTCGATGGCATATCGATGCCTAGCACCTTATCTTTCTTCGGTAATTTTTTTCTCAACCAGGCCATTTAGAGTTTTTATGGAGGGAGATATCCTGCGCTTGTTCATTGCCACACTCCTCGGTTATAATGCTTAAACAGACAAACTTTTTATAGAAAGGGAGCCAGAGTTTGTTACTAACGACTAGCATCCAGAAATTGCTGGTTGATGGCAGCCAATGGGCCAGTTGGCAAGGCTATCATATACCAGTGAGTGACGAGTATTTTGTCGTCTGGACCCCTGCGGGCACTGAAATGCGCTGGAGACCTGGCACATGGCTCTCGGAAAAACACCAGTTGAGCTATTTCTGGCGGGATTCCTGGTTTACTATACATGTTGGATATAATTACCAGACGGGCAGCTTTCTCAGTGGCTACTGTGACGTTGTCCTGCCAAATCCCGATTACAACAATACTGCGAGAGAGATGATCTATACCGATCTCTACATTGATGTTGTGGTGCGCGAAGACTACCGTGTGTATACCAAAGATCATGAGATCTTTGATCGTGCAGCGTTGCGCTTCCGCGTCGTCGAGCAATCGCGCAAACAAGCATTTGAAGTACTGGATTGGTTGGAGGAACAGGCCAAGCGCTGGACGGGGCCATTCAATCAGATCCCGCACCAGTTGCCACGGACAGATTTTGAAAAGCTGGGACCTGACGAAGCGGGAGCGATTCTGCGAGCTGTTTCTGGGAGGGAATCCAACCTCCTCTGAGACTATGCCATAGAGCCAGGAAGAGACACAAGAAGTCATGCGTGCGGCGTCCAACGGACTTCAATCCAGTTCACCAGGGAATCACCATGTTTGCAGAAGAACTGCGGGTACAGCTTGCCCGGCGCGGATACGCAGAGCTGGGGGAAGTCGCTCTGCGCGAGGCGCTCGAAGCGCACTGTGAGACATATACATTGATCAAATTAGCCCCGTGGCCTGCCAGGCGCTGGAAGTGTCGCTATCGTTTAATGATGGGCGACAAGATGTACGATGCGCAGAGTGCGGCTGAAGCCTATGCCATGGGATTGCTGGGCGTCTTTGAAAAACAGATATAATCTTCTTTGCTGGTAATTATTCACATGATCTCAAAGCAGCAAATTATCCTGTTCCCAATACGGGCTTTCGGACGTAATTTAGAGTATAGGGGGATACAGTTTGTGGTTTCTCCCGCGAACATCGTACATTTGAATTGTACATTTGAAAGGAACAGTCGCTATGCAGCGTACTATGTGCAAAGGGAAGATCCACCGTGCTACTGTCACCCAGGCAAACCTTGATTACATGGGCAGTATCACGATTGACCAGGACCTGTTAGAGGCCTCAGACATCTATCCATATGAAAAGGTGCAGGTCGTCAACGTCACGAACGGTTCGCGACTGGATACGTACACTATTGCTGGTGCTCGTGGTTCTGGCGTTATCTGTCTGAATGGGGCAGCCGCCCACCTCAATGCGGAAGGTGATATCGTCATTATCATTTGTTACGGTCAGTATGACGAACTGGAAATCCGTTCGCTGGTACCGCACGTGGTCTTTGTTGATGAAGAGAATCACATCACCGAAGTAAAGCATGTGCCATTGAGCGAGATGCTGCCTGAGGCGTATGCTGAAGCCGAAGCAGAGACCGAGATCATGTACTCGTAGGTGCGAAACCTTCCATTTCATTCAGCCTCCCGGTTGGATGAATTTCCCTTTAACCTTCCCCTATCAAACGTTTGTAAGGTAACCCCACTCCAACTACTCCAACCGATAACCGATAACCAGTAGACTCTCCGCTTTTATTTGATTGCCCTTTGTTACACATAGTGATATAGTGGCTGCATGAAGATTACCGCCCTTGAACCGCAGGCCAACAACGCTGAACGCATTAACTTGTTTGTAGATGGACGTTTTCTGCTGGGAGTCAATGCTACCGTCGTATTGCAGATGGGATTAGAACAGGAGCAGGAACTGTCACCTGCGCAGCTGGAGCAATTGCGCAGCGAGGAGGCGTTGCAACAGGCTGTTGAGCGCGCCTATAACTATCTCTCATATCGACAAAGGAGCCGCGAAGAGGTGCGCCGTTACCTGCGCCGGAAGCAGACTGCGCCCGAAATTATCGATGCCGCACTGGAGCGCTTAGATCGGCTTGAGCTGGTGAATGACCATGAGTTTGCCTCGTTCTGGGCTGAGAATCGCGAGCAGTATAGCCCGAGGGGGGCGCGCGCGATCAAAAACGAACTGCGTATGAAGGGCGTGAATCGCGAGGTCGTTGATGAGCTGATCAGTGATGAGAAAGACGAGGAGTTTGCCCTGCGCGCTGGCCGCAAAAAGGC
>WNGL01035354.1_pt1 | contig 10140 bp, 8 predicted proteins | sample 5400591 | NCBI WGS metagenome assembly WNGL01 (sample SAMN13153377, study PRJNA577476) | soil metagenome | isolation source: 80 cm soil or saprolite under Garry oak tree replicate 1 | place: USA:California | collected 2016-06-15 | reverse complement strand
CGGGAAGGTCCATCTCCAACCTGTGATCGGCATCCAGCAGCGGCACCATCATCTCGGCGGCCGAGCGCGCGATGTCGCGCAGGTCCGTCTCGACCGCATGCAGCGTGACCCCGCCTTCCTCGAGCCGGGCCGCCTCGATCATCTCCTCGATCAGCTCGTTCATCTCCGAGACCTTGGCCGCCATCACGCCGGCTGCCTTGCGGCCGCTGTCGTTGAGGTTGCCGAAAAGCCCGCTCTCGAGCATCGAGACGTAGCCCCGGATCACGGTCACCGGGCCGCGCAGCTCGTGGGACGCGAGATTGAGGAACTGCGTCTTGTTGTCTTCGAGAGCGGCCATGCGCTCGGTGACGCGAGCGCGCTCGAGCCCGGCAGCGACCGCGTTGGCGTAGCCGGCGAGCTGCGAAAATTCTTCAGAGCCGAAGACCGGGGTGAACGTCCCGGCGACGACCGCCAGCTTGCCCTGGCCCTCAGTGAGATGGAGCGGGGCAGAGATGACGGACTTGGCAGGGCTGTCGAAGAGCGCCGACGCGCGGTCGGCGTCGATGCCGGCGGTGGCGAGGACCTTGCCCTCGGCGTCGGTGACGAACCCGGACGTCGCGCCCATCATTCGCACCGCCCAGTAGACGGCCCGCTCTGCCATCACGTGCCGGGTGGCGCTGAAGATGAGGAGGTCCTGCAGCGCGGAACGAATCTCGTTCTCTTCGGCCAGCCGCCAGATCCTCCTCAGCAGCGATGGCGGCGCGAAGCTGACGTAGATGACCGGAACCGCCAGCAAGGCGACCAGCTGGGTGAGCAGAATCGCGGTCGGGCTCTGCATGGCGCTGCCGGCGACGACTGCGACGAAAAGGACCGCGATCAGGAGGCCGAAGCCGACGCTGAGGAAACGCATCCTTGCCCTCTGCACCGCGGGCAGCTTGTTGCTCTCGATCCAGAAGCGCACGATGGGCTCGCCGACGAAGATCGCCCAGGGCGTGACGATCAGGATGCCCAGGATCGAGACGACGGCCGCAGGCGCATTGCTGAACGCGACCACGTCGACGATCCCAGCCAGGATGCCGAAGGCCAGGAGCCCATACGCCACGTACAGCGACGTTCGTCGGAGCGGGACGAACTCGTTCCGAAACAGCAGGACGAAGAATCCGGAGAGCATGAAGAGGACGAGGTTGGCAATCGAGAGCAGCAGCGGCGGGTTCGGGATCCTGCCCAGCGCCGCCACAGCGGCCAAGGAGATCAGGGCGCCGGCGAGCATCCCCTGGGCTCGGCCCCGGTCGCGGTACCAGCGATAGCCCGTCGCGACACCAAGGGCGACGAACCCGAGCGCCGTGAGGTCCTGGGCAACCGTCGCGGCCTGGGTCAAGACTCCTTCTGCCCGCGCCCCCGCCCCTGCTCCACCCAGCCAGGGATCTGCTCCGAGATTTCCGTCGGCGTCACACGCGACTTGACCAGGTACTCGATCGCCCCGAGCGCCCGCCCGCGATCGATCATCGAAGGCTCACCGTAGTTGGAGAGGATCACCACCGGCGGATGGTTGGGGAAGCGCTCGTTCAGCGCCGCGAGGACCTCGAAGCCGCTGCGGTCGGGAAGCAGGAGGTCGAGAAGCACCAGGTCGGGCACCGAACCCGACAGGGTGGAGAAAGCCAGCTCGCCCGTGGTCGCCACGGACACGTCGTATCCGTCGTGCTCGAGCTGAAGGCGGTACATCTCGGCAATCGAGCTGTCGTCCTCGATCATCAGGACGTGGATGTCCGGCCCGCGCCGGCCCTTGAGCCGCCACGGGACGATCTCCACGGCGGGGGGTGCGCCCGCGCCGTTCATGCCGCCATAGTCCGGGAACCACATGAGCTGCCCCGCGCGCGGCTCGATCATCGCTGAGGAACCCCCGGATGACCCATCCCCATTGCCACCCTGCGTGATCATAATGTTCGCTTTCACCCCGTGCGCCTTGACGGCTCCGGGGGATGTGCCTGCATCGTAAACTTTTGTTCAGCTTCGATCCGGGGGGGAAAGGCCTTTGGCCACGGCAAGCCCGTTCGACGCGGCACTGAGCGATGTGCTCGACAGGCTGCACAGCGCATGCAGCGACCTGGTTGGCGCGCGCGACGCCACCGAGGTGGCGCAGCGAGCCGCCGGGGGGGCGCTGACGGTTACGCGCTCGGCGCAGGCCGTCGTCGCCCTGGGCGGCGTCGGCCACGAGCTCGATCGTTATGACAGGTTTTTCGCCCGCGCCGGCGACGGCGCTCGGCCGCCCACTGAGGACGAGGTGGCCGACCTGCTCGCGGCGGCGGGTCTGCTGCGACACGGCGATCCATCACGACGTGACAGCGTCCGCGGGCCTGTAATCGGCACCTTGCTGCGCACGCATGGACAGGTCATCGGCGGCGTCGCCGTGAGCCGGGCGGGCGAGTTCTACGAGGCCGAGCGCGTCGCGCTCGAGATCTTCGCGGCGCAGGTGGCGACCGCGCTTGCGAGCTCGAGCCAGTGGGACGACATGTGGCAGAGCGTGGAGCGCGTCGAACGCGCCCACGAGCTGTCGGTGCAGGTCCTCGCCGCCGTCTCCTCCCACGCGGTCAAGGGCGAGACCCTCACGGACTTCTACAGCCGGCTCGCGCGCACGATGGGCGAGCTGGTCGGAGCGAACAGAGTCCTGTTCTGGCGGCTCGACGACACCTACATGCTCACCCCGATCGAGGGCGGTTACCGGATCGATTCCGAGTTCCTGGCGCGCTTGAAACCGGCGGCTTGCGAACCTGGACGAGGCGACCTCGCAAGCCAGGTCGTGTTCCACGACCTGATCTTTCGCGCCAGCAAGGAGGACGACCCGCCGGAGCATGACTTCGTGCTCGAGATCCTTGGCGTTTCGAGCGCGGTCAGCGTGCCCTGGCGGGCGGGCGAAGAGCGGCTCGGCCTCGTCGCCGCTTACGACTCGACTAGGCCCGGTGGGTTCTCACGCGAGGACGCATGGGTGCTGCAGAAGGCGGGACTCGCGGCGGGCCTGGTCACCCGGCTCAGGCAGGCGGAAGAGGAGCTGCGCCGGTCGGTCGAGCGCCTGACCAAGGTCGACAGCGCGCGGCAGCTGCTGCTCAAGAACATGACGACCGTGGTCGAGAAGGAGCGCAAGCGCTTGGCCGCCGAGCTGCACGACGACGCGCTGCAAAAGCTCACGGCCGCGGAGCTGGAGCTGGCGCGGCTCGACCAATCAGAAGGAAGGCAGGCGGAGCCGCTGGAAAAGATGCGCGAGCTGCTGGAGCAAACCGAGAGCTCACTGCGCCGCCTCGTCTTCGACGTCCGGCCTCCGTCGCTGGAGAGCCCGGACGGGTTGGCCCAGTCGATCCAGGACCGGGTGGCGATGCTTTCCTCGGCAGGCGTCAAGCCGCTCCTGGACCTCGACCTGCCGCCCGAGATGAGCCTCGATATCACAACCCTTCTCTTTCGCCAGGTGGCGGAGGCGGTCGGCAACGTCGAGCGCCACTCCCAGGCGACCGAGGTCACGGTATCGCTGCGTACCGAGGACGGCACAGTGCATGGCGTGATCCGCGACAACGGCCAGGGCTTCGTCGTGGCGGAGCGGAGCAACCTGCCCGGCCACCTCGGCCTGCTGGCGCTGCGCGAGCGCGCCCTTATGGCGGGCGGGCGCTACAGCATCGAGAGCAAACCGGGCGCGGGGACGACGATCGAGTTCTGGATCCCGCTCGACCAGTAGGCCCTTAAGGCCTTTCTCGGCTGACCACCAGGTCGTCGCGCAGGCGCTCGCCCATCACGCGCAGGACCTTGACCATGAGCGAGTCGTTGCCCTTGATCGCGTCGCGGAACTGAGCATGGCTCATGACGAAGAACCGACTCGGCGCCAGCGTCGTCACCGTGGCGGTGCCAGGCCCGCGGTCGATCATGCCGATCTCGCCGAAGAAGTCGCCGGGCTTCAGGACCCGACGCACCTTGCTGTCCACCTTGACTTCGGAGTCGCCGGTCAGCTGGATGTAAAACGTGTCCGACGGCTGACCCTGCGTGATCAACACCCTGCCGGCGGACACCTCGATCTCGTCGCCTCCCTGGGCGATGAAGCGGAGCTCTTTGGGCGTGCACAGGGCAAAGAGCGGGACCCTGCCCAGGGCTACCAGCTTCTGGTCGGCCATCGCGTGCAGCATATTCTCGCCAGATGATCAGGGCCTGTACGGTTTGCGGGCTGCCGCTGCCCGAAGGCGCGCGCTACTGCCCCAACTGCGGCGCCGCAGTTGGCGCGCTGGTCGAGACCGAGGAACGGAAGATGGTCACCGTCCTCTTCACCGACCTGGTGGACTCGACCGGCCTGGCGCAGCGCTTCGACGCCGAACGCGCGCGAGAGCTTCTGGGCCGGTTCTTCGACGCCGCCTCGGAGGAGCTGACCGCGCTGCGCGGCCGCCCCGAGAAGTTCATCGGTGACGCCGTGATGGCCGTGTTCGGCCTGCCGCACGTGCACGAGGACGACGCCCTCCGCGCGGTCCGCGCGGGGCTGGCGATCCGCGGCCGGGTCCGGCGCCTTGGCGAGTCCCTCGCCCTGGACCGGCCGCTGCAGGTGCGAACGGGGATCGAGACCGGCGAGGCCGCGGTCGGGCGCGCACCGACGGGCCAGCTCCTGGTCACCGGCCCGGTGGTCAACACCGCCGCGCGCCTGCAGTCCGCGGCGCAGGTCGGCCAGGTCCTCGTCGGTCCGACCACCTACCTGTTGACCAACTCCAGCGTCGCCTACTCGCGCCGGCGCCGGGTGAGGGCGAAGGGCTTCGAAGAGCCGCTGGAGACGTACTCCGTCGTGGAGCTCTCACCCCGCTCGGCTCGGCGGACAATCCCGTTCGTAGGGCGCTCCGCCGACCTGGCGATTCTCGGCCAGAGCCTCGGCCTGGCGAGCACGACCGGGCGACCCGTCCTGGTCACGGTGTCGGGCGAGGCCGGCATCGGCAAGTCGCGCCTGGCCGACGAGCTCGCTGCCGGCGTCAGCGCGGCGGTCGTGATCCTGCGCGGCCAGTCGCGCGCGCAGACCGACACCGCCACGTTCTCGCCCGCGGCCGCGATCATCGCCGACGTCGCGGGAATTCAGCCACGCGACGACGCGGAGACGATCCGCGTGAAGCTGCGCGATCTGGCCGAGCGGACCGGCACCGAGTCGTCCGCGGGCCGGACGCACACGCTCAAGGCGCCGATGCTCGACCTGATCGAGCGCCTCGGGGTCAAGGGCGAGGGACCGCGGCGTGCGCTCGTGGTCGTGCTCGCGCGCAACGACCTGCTCGACCAGCGGCCCACGTGGGGCGCGGTCGGCGGCAACTCGGTGCTGATCCGCCTCGAGGCGCTCTCGCGCGACGAATCGGTGCAGCTGGCAAGGCAGGCGGGCGGCGGCCGCATCGGCGACGTCGAGGCCATCGAGATCGCGGAGCGGGCGGGCGGCAACCCTTACTTCATCATCGAGACCACCGGCATGCTCATGCCGCCGGCAGGCTCGGACGGCCAGCGAATCCGTGCCGTCCCCCCGACCGTCCAGGCCGTGGTCAGCGCCAGGATCGACGCGCTCCCGGCGCGGTTGCGCGAGCTTGCCCGTCGGGCGTCGGTGTTCAAATACGCCTTCGACCTGAGCGAGCTGGCGGTCGTCGATCCCGAGGCCACTCCACGCGAGCTGCAGGAGCTCGAGGACTGCGAGGTCATCGTGCGCGACCCACAGCCGAGCGTGCCTGAGCGGTGGCGCCTGCGCCACTCGACGCTCAAGGACGTGGTCTACGCGAGCCTGCCCAAGCGCGAGCGCGAGCGGCTGCACCTGCTGGTCGCCGAGTACCTGCTGGCCAACGAGCGGCCGTCGATCGCGGCCGACCACCTCGAGCTGGCGGCCCTGGCGGCGCTCGACCTGGATCCGAACGACCGCACCGTCCCCGACCGGGCCGCGGACGCGCTGCTGGTCGCCGGCGACCGAGCCCGGCGACGGATGGAAAGCCGCTCGGCGATCGACCGCTACGAGCGCGCCCTGGCCATGGCGGAGCCGGAGGAAGGCTGGGGCGCGCGCGAAGCGCGCATCCTCGCCGGCAAGGGTGAATCTCACTACTGGCTCGGCGAGTACCCGGCGGCCTCGCTGGCCCTGAATCGTGCGGTCGAGCTGGGCGAGCGCCACCACGACCCGTTTTCGCTCGCCCTGGCGCTGCGGTTCCTGGGCGACATCGCGATCAACTTCGAGGCCGACGTCGACAAGGCGGAGCGCCTGCTCAACCGGTCGTTGCTGGCTGCTGAGGAGCTCGGCGACAAATGGGCGATCGTCCGCTCGCTGGTGTTCGCGGGCTGGGTGCCATGGACGCGGAACCGCTACGACGAGGCGGAGAGGATCTGGCGGCGCGCGCTGGACATGGTCGATCCCAAAGACCACTGGGCGCGCGTGCGCGCGCTGACAGCGCTGTCGATCAACCGCTCGGAGATGGAGGACCACGAGGAGGCGCTGCGCCTCATCGACCAGGCGTGCGCCCTCGCTGAGGAGTCAGGCGATCGATTCAGCATCGGCAACACGGCGGTGCAGAAAGCTCGGCTGCTCGACGACCTTGGCCGCGGCCAGGAGGCGCTGCCGTGGTTCGACCGCGGTGTCGCGATCTTCGCCGAGCTCGGCGCGCGGTGGGAGATCGCCGACGCACGCGCTGCGCGCGGCATCGCGAAGCGAAACCTGGGCCGGCTCGACGAGGCGGAGGAGGACCTGCGCGCCGCGATCAGGATCGCGGAGGAGCTGGGCGACAGGCAGCTGCCGCCGTGGACCTGGCGCAACCTGGCGCAGGTCGCGGAGCTGCGGGGCGACAAGGCCGCCGCCGAGGAGCTGTTGAAGAGGTCGAAGGACGCGGAGTCCCGGGGTCCTCACTGACGTGACGGGCTAGGGCATGGCGGTTGAGGGGGCGAGAACCGGCTCTTCGGCCGTTGCCGGCTTGCGGGCGGGGACCGCGACCAGGGCGATGACTCCCGCCGCGGCGACCACGAAGGTCGAGGCCAGGAACATGGCACGCGGTCCGAGCGATCCGTAGACCACCCCTCCGCCGAAGGCGCCGATGATCGGCGCGGCGCCGAAGAGCACCGACTTCACGAGCGCCTGGCCGGTTGCGCGCAGTCGGGCGGGCACGAGATCGTTGGCGATCATCACCGCGGCGACGAAGGTCAGCGCGAATGCAACACCGACCGCGAGCTTGAGCAGCGCCGCGAGGAACGCGCTGGTGACGAACGCCCAGGCGATGAAGATGACGAGGTAGATCGCGCAGCCGATGGCGAACAGCACGCGGTGGCTGAAGCGCTTCGTCAGCACGTGCGTGTAGCCCATCGTCGGTATCTCGGTGAGGGCCTGGAATGCCGCCGCCGCGCCGACGAGCAGCGCACCGCCGCCCAGGCCGCTGATCTGCACGGTGAGGAAGTTCTGCGTTGCCGCCAGTGCGATACCGAGAAGGAGGCAGCTCACCAGGAATCCGAGCAACGCGACCGGAACGCGCTGCACCCGTAAGGCGGGAACGGGGGTTGCGATCGCTCCCTCGCGCGGCTCGGGCTTGACATGTCTCCAGATCCACAGCCCGACGAGCACTGACAGGGGCGCGTAGACGAACGGGATCAGCCTCATGCCGATCGTCTGATAGGCGGCGCCGGCGACGACGACCGACGCCGCCCAGCCGGCGCTCATGCGAAGGCGGATGCGGGCGTAGTCGGTGCGACTGGTGCTGCGAAGGCGGCGCAGCGTGATCGGGTCGACGATCGCGAGCGGAGACCGCGCGATGGTAAGGACCACGATCCCGCGCTGCCGGGGACGACCATCAACAGGGCGAAGGCGGCCGCCACGAACGTCGCCGTCAGGACGAGCCGCTCGGGGCTGAGGCGCCGGTCAGCGAGGTACGCCCAGCCGAGGCCGCCGGCGAGGGCCGCCAGTGCCGACCCGGCGAGGACGAGACCGATCGCCGCCGGCCTCATGCCTCGCTGCAACAGGTACAGCGGGATGAAGGGCAGCAGCGTCCCGTCGGCCACGCCCATCAGCACGTAAACGCGGCGCAAGCCTCGAATCTGGTCGTCCGGCACGGCACGCATAGGTTCCCAAATTCGCAGCGGATTCCCCACACGGATAGGTACATACGTCCTATTTCCATGCGACGGCGCGATTCCTAGACTGATCTTCGAGCGAGATCGCTCGCGTTTGGGGCGTGTCAAACGCCGTGTCAAACGCAACCAAGGGAGGGATTTGGGAGCCAAACCGGCGCGGCTCCGTCTTGCGGCCGAATCGTGGCCGCACGGAACGGCATCGGTTGGTGCTCGAACAAGCCGATGGTCGGAGTTGTGCGTGCGATGAGGATGCGTGTGGTGCCTCCGTGCGCGCTTGTATCCAGGTAAGAGCGAAGAGGAAACCTAGTTGGCAATCGCGACGCCGAGCACAGGACAGGAAAGTTTCGAGGTCGGGTATGGCGGTGACGACCTGCGCCTGGTGGATCCGGACGTTCGACGTGCCCTTGCCCGCGAGCTGCACGATCGAGTCGCGCAAACCCTGGCCGCGATTCTCATCGACCTCGAGGTATTCAAGACCGAGCAGACAGGTCGGAACAGCGTGCAGACCAGGGTCGATTCCGTCCAGGGCTCGATGCGGGATGTCCTCAGCAGCCTTCGCGATCTGCTCCAGGAGCTCCGCGGCGAGGCGGCGGGGGCGGGTGGCGACTTCCGCGGCTCGATGGCGGCGCTGGTGAGCGATTTCGAACGCCGGACCGGCATCCCGGCCACCGTCGTTTTCCACCCGAGCTGGCCGCGGGCCACTCGACCGGGCGCCACTATGAACCTGTACCGCATCGCGCAGGAGGCACTGCAGAATGTCGCTCGGCACAGCGGCGCGAAGCGCGTCTCGGTCAAGCTCCGCTCGCTCGCTGGCGGCAACCTGTCGATGACGGTGGCGGACTACGGTCGAGGCTTCGACCGAGAAGCGACATCAGCGGGAATGGGCACGGTGGGGATGCGAGAAAGGGCAGTCCTCATCGGCGCGGAGCTCTGGATCGACACCTTTCCTGGATACGGAACGAGCGTGCACGTGACGTTTCCGCGCTCGGTGCTGGCGGCTGATTGAGATGGTTGCGAAAAGAGCCGCCGTTCGTGTCCTGATCGCCGACGACAACGCCCTGTTCCGCCTCGGCCTGGCACGTCTGCTGAAAGACGACCGCAGGCTGGAGGTCGTCGCCGACGCTGCGGACGGGCAGGAGGCGGTCGAAAAGGCCTCACTCCACCATCCGGACGTGATCCTCATGGACGCGCGGATGCCGAAAATGGACGGCATCGAGGCGATGCAGCGCGTAAACGCCGAGCAACCCGAGGTAAAGGTACTGGTGCTCAGCAGCTTCGAGAACGATGGCGATGTCCTGAACGCCATGCGTCGGGGCGCCGGCGGATATGTCCTGAAGGATTCGCTGCCCGCGGCGATCATCAACAGCATCCTGGCCGTCGACGCCGGGGAGCGCGTCCTTTCGGAGAAGGTAGCCGACCGCATGATCGAGATCGCGTCAGGTGCCCGAGCAATGGACGAGAACACCGATGGTATGACGTCGCGAGAGATCGAGGTCCTGAAGCTGATGTCTACCGGTCTGGCCAACAAACAGATCGCCTACCGGCTGAAGATCAGCGAAAAGACCGTCCGCAATCACATCAGCCACATCTACGAGAAGATCGGCGTCGGGGATCGCGCGCAGGCGGCGCTTTACGCCGTCCGCAAAGGCTTGATCCAGCCCTGACCCGTGGCGCCGTCAGGAGGGCCCGACCAGCTCGTAGATGACCGCGTCCTTGTTCCGGAAGAAGACTTGCCACCTCTTCGAGGCGCTCAGCGCCTGGTCGAGGTGATCGAGCGAGCCGTCTGGAAGCAGCTCGAAGACGTGGCAGTAGATCTTCATCCCGGTCGTGATCGCGAAGTAGCCGCGCGGCGCGTACACCTTGATGAGCCCCTCGATCGCTGGTAGGTCGTCGGTGCCGAGAACTCGATGCGTGAAGGCCTTGTTGGGCACGAGCTTGGGATCGAATGCTCCCGAGGTGACGACGAACCTGTCGTAGTAGGCGGACCCGCGCTCGGGATAGTTTGGCGCCGCCAGGATGAGAACCGATCCGGCCCGGGCGTGGGCGTAGAAGTACTCGCTCGCAGTGAGCTCCGAAGCC
>WNGL01011488.1_pt1 | contig 10142 bp, 8 predicted proteins | sample 5400591 | NCBI WGS metagenome assembly WNGL01 (sample SAMN13153377, study PRJNA577476) | soil metagenome | isolation source: 80 cm soil or saprolite under Garry oak tree replicate 1 | place: USA:California | collected 2016-06-15 | reverse complement strand
CCCCCTCCGGGTCCTCGACTTCGGCCGCCGGATTCTCTACCATCGTCATTTTGACCTCCCCTCGTTCAGGTCACCCCCAGTGACCTGCGGAAACGCTCCTGTTTACCACCTCCCCGCACAAACTTTCTGACACTCTCGGCCGCCGACGCCGGCCCGCCAGTCACCGCGGCACAACCGGGTGAGATCCCCCAGCCGTCCCCGGTGACCTCACTCACCGGGCGGCGCCTGGCCGCCCTGCCGGCGGACTCCAGGCCGCTGCCGTCGGTAGCCGCCTACGACCAGCTGCTGCGCCGTCCCCGACCACCCGCCACCCGTCCCGCCAGCCAGGGAGACCCGTCATGACACTCCAGCGCCACCGAGGCCTGACCGAACCCGCCGCCGACGCCGCGATCGACACCGCCTGCCGGGTCCTGCGCCTGCCCACCCTGCGCGCCCAGTTCACCGACCTCGCCGAGGCCGCCGCCCGGGAACAGATGACCTACCGCGGGTTCCTCGCCGAACTGCTGATGGCCGAATGCGACGACCGGGGGCGCCGCCGCTCCGAACGCCGGATCAAGGCCGCCTGCTTCCCGCGGCAAAAGGAACTGCGGACCTTCGACTTCCAGGCCAACCCGAACATCACCCCCGAGACGCTCGCCACCCTCGCCACCTGCGAGTGGGTCCGCAAAGGAGAACCGCTCTGCCTGATCGGCGACTCCGGGACCGGCAAGTCCCACCTGCTCATCGCCCTGGGCACCGAGGCCGCGATGGCGGGTTACCGGGTCCGCTACGTCCTGGCCGCCAAGCTCGTCAACGAGCTAGTCGAGGCCGCCGACGACAAGCAGCTGACCAAGACCATCGCCCGCTACGGCCGCGTCGACCTGCTCTGCATCGACGAACTGGGCTACATGGAACTCGACCGGCGCGGCGCCGAGCTGCTGTTCCAGGTTCTGACGGAGCGCGAGGAAAACAACAGTATGGCCATCGCCTCCAACGAGAACTTCAGCGGCTGGACCAAGACCTTCACCGACCCCCGGCTCTGCGCCGCCATCGTGGACCGCCTCACCTTCGGCGGCAACATCATCGAAACCGGTACCGACTCCTACCGCCTCGCGCAAACCCGCGCCAGAGCCGGCCACGCTACCAGCTGACCACCACACCCGGTTCCTTCCGCCAGGCGCCGGGCCGCCGTCCTCACTACCCAGGGAAGGCCCCGCACGCGAGAAAGCGGAGTCAGCTCTCAACAACAAAAGACCCCCCAAGATCAACAACTGGATCCACAACTCACCGATAACTGGATCCAAAACTCACCTACAGAGCCAGCCCGTACCTCACTGTCGCGATCGATGTGTGCTCCCGGTGCGTGCTCGGCATGGTGGTGACGCTGGAGGCCCCGTCGGCGACCTCGGTCGGGCTGTGCCTGGCGCACGCGGCCGCCAACAAGCGGCCCTGGCTTGAGCGGCTGGAGGCGGAGGCGGCATGGCCGATGAGCGGCAAGCCGTTCGAGCTGTACGTCGACAACGCCGCCGAGTTCAAGAGCGAGGCCCTGCGCCGCGGCTGCGAGCAGCACGGGATCCGGCTGCGCTACCGGCCGCCCGGGCAGCCGCACTTCGGCGGGATCATCGAGCGGCTGATCGGCACCATGATGCAGATGGTCCACGAGCTGCCAGGCACGACGTTCTCCAGCACCGCCGACCGCGGCGGCTACGACAGCGGCGCGACAGCCGCCCTGACGCTGCGCGAGCTGCAGCGCTGGCTGGCCCTGGCGGTCGCCTGCTACCACGGCGAGATCCACGAGACGCTCGGCCGCACCCCGGCTGCGGTCTGGGCCGAGAAAGCCACAGAGACCGGCCAGCCGGCGACGGTGGCCAGCGAGACCGCGTTCCTGGTCGACTTCCTGCCGGTGATCCGGCGGACGCTGACACGGTCCGGGTTCGTGATCGACCACGTGCAGTACTACTCCGATGCGCTGAAGCCGTGGATCGCGCGCCGCGAGCAGCTGGGCCGGTTCGTCCTGCGCCGCGATCCCCGCGACATCAGCCGGATCTGGGCACTCGACCCCGACGGCGGTACCTACCTCGAGGTGCCGTACCGGACCCTGTCGCGGCCGCCGATCAGCGCGTGGGAGCAGAACGCCGCCGTCGCTCGCCTCCGCGAGCTCGGCCGCGCCGACGTCGACGAGAGCGCCCTGTTCGCGATGGTGGAACAGATGCGCCAGATCACCGACGCCGCCACGGCCACCACCCGCAAGGCCCGCCGCGACCGTGAACGGCGCTCCGCGGCACCGCCGTCGCCGGAGCCCGCGCCGGCGCTCCCGCCTGAACAGGACTGCGCTGATGCGGAGGCCAGGCCGTTCGAGGTGATCGAGCAGTGGTGACGGACGGCGACCTGGACCTGTCACACTTGCACCCGGCTGCTCAGAAGATCGCGCGCCTGCCTGCCGGGGAGCGGCTGCAGTACGCGCGGGCAGACCGGTGGATCGGCTACACGCGTGCCACCGGCGCGCTGAGCCGGCTGGAGACGCTGTTCGCCTGGCCGTCCAGGCAGCGGATGCCGAACCTGCTGCTGACCGGCCCGACGAACAATGGCAAGTCGATGATCATCGAGAAGTTCCGCCGCTCGCACCCGCCCGTCTCGCATCCGGACCGGGAGGAGATCCCGGTGCTGGTGGTCCAGATGCCCTCCGACCCGTCCGTGGGCCGGTTCTACACCGCTCTGCTGGCCGCGACCGGAGCCCCGCTGCCGGCCAGGCAGTACCGGCTGGCCGACCTGGAGCAACTCGCACTGCGCGTCCTGCGGACGACCGGGGTCCGGGTGCTGGTCATCGACGAACTCCACAACGTCCTCAGCGGCCGGGGCGACAGGCGCCGGGAGTTCCTGAACCTCCTGCGGTACCTGGGCAACGAGCTGCGGATCCCGCTGGTCGGCGCCGGCACCCGCGAGGCCTACCTCGCGATCCGCGCCGACGACCAGCTGGAGAACAGGTTCGCCCCGTTCATCCTGCCCCGCTGGGAAGCCGACGACGACACCTGCTCGCTGCTGGCCAGCTTCGCCGCGTCATTCCCGCTGCACCGCCCCTCCCGCATTGCCACCACCGGATGGCCGCCTACCTGCTGACCCGCAGCGAGGGCACCATCGGCGAGCTGGCCCGCCTGCTCACCGAGGCAGCCGTCGCCGCGATCGATTCCGGCGAGGAGGCCATCAGCCAGCGCACGCTGCTCATGGCGGACTACGCCGGGCCGACCGAGCGCCGCCGCCTGTTCGAGCGCGAGCTCGCATGACCCCAGCCCCTGGCGTCCGGCGCTGGCCAGTGCACCCGCCCCCCGGCCCCGGCGAGGCGCTGACCTCCTGGCTCGGCCGGCTGGCCGCCCTGTACGGCATGACGGCCGGCCAGATGCTGCGTCACAACCTCGGAGAGGCCTCGGCGCTGCTGGATGACCCCCGGGCCGCCGACCTGGACTTCGACCCGCCTGCCGCCATCCTCCAGGCGCTAGCCGAGCGCACCGGCGCCGATCCCGGCGAGCTGCGGATGACGACGATCGCCGGATGGGTGCCCTGGCTCGCCGACACCCTGGACCCCTGCGTCGGCCAGGAGGCCTTCGACACCTACGTCCGGCAGGACTCGGTGCTCCTGGCCCCGGGAGAGGCAGGCCGCAGCACGGCCCCGCACTGGCTGCCGTGGATACCAGTGCGCGACCAGCAATGGCGGACCGACCTCCGGGCCTGCCCGGCGTGCGCCGCCGACCCGGACCGGGGCACCAGCCTGCTGGCCGCGCTGCCCATCATGACCACCTGCGGCGAGCACGGCTGCCGGCTGGAACCCGCGATGACCGTCCGGCTGGCCGCCCTCGATCGCGACCCGGTGCCGTCCCCGCCGGCGCACACACTGAACCCAGCCGTCACCTTGCGGCTGGCCGATAGCTCTGGGAGTACCTCGTACGCTGAGCAGGGTGAACGACATCGCGTGTACCTGATGTCAGCAGTCTTACCGGCACCCCGACGCGCGGCACACCTTCGCCTACCGGCTCTCGAAGGAATCCGGGCACAACCGCGCCGAGCTCGAACGCCGCCTCGGCCACGCGAACGAGCGCTACACCAACCCGCCCGGGTCCGAGGCGGCGAAGCTGGTCGAAGACCTGTAGCCGACCGTCGGCGGCGTCCGGCCGTAGCCGGTTATTGACGCAAGCCACTCGCTACGTCTGTCCGCCTCCAGTGTTAGCTGTGTGGCTGCTTCCCTCGCTCTGCGACCTCTTGCTTGACGGCGGCATGGCCCCTGCGGATGACGTCGGTGGTTGGATGATCAGGGCCGAGAATTTCTTCGGCCTCGCCGAGAACGCGTTCATACAGCCGTAGCGCCTCTTCCAACCGTCCTGCCTTGCGGTAGAAACTGGCGAGGTTGTTCCGGACGGTCAGGGTGTGTGGATGCCTCTCGCCTTGCGTGTGTTCGAGGTCGACGAGCGTCTGTTCCAGCATGGGCATCGCCTCGCCGATCCGGTTCGCCCTTTGATAGGCGGAAGCAAGATTTGCGCGAAGGTTCAGCGTAATAGGGTGCGCTTCGCCCAGCAGGCGCGTAGCGGCGGGGAGATTTTGCTGAAGGAGCGTGATCGCATCTGTGACCCGTGCGGCTTCTGTGTACGCGACGGCAAGGGTTATGCAGGTCCCGTACGTGTCAGGGTGTGCCTTGCCGAGTATGCGGGTCCGGTCGGCAAGAGTCCGCTCCAGGAGCGAGACCGCCTCCTGTGCGCGCTCGGTGTGTATATACGCGGCCGCGAGGTTGCTGCGGACGGTCAGCATGCGCGGATGCGCCCTGCCCTTTGCCCGTTCTTCGTCCTCAAGAGTCCGCTCCAGCAAGGTGATCGCCTCATTGGCCTTGCCCGCTTCCAGGTACGCGCTGGAGAGGTCGTTACGGGCCCGCAACGTCTCTGGATGCGTGTCGCCCAGTATGCGTTCGCTGTCGGTGACGAGTTGCTTGCCGAACTCTAGCCATTGCGTGTTGACGCCGAGCGTGAGGAGGCAGCTCAGCGCCCACCCGCGCAAGTTCAGCATGCTCGCGGCCAACGCCCGGTCTTCGCCCGCGAGGTGGGGTTTCAGGTGTTGGTGCAGCGCGATCGCGTGTTGTACGACGTTGGAGGCCAGCCGTCTGTTCTGAAAAGGATCGGCCAGCGTCTTGGCGGCGACGAGTAGTACGGCGCAGGCCGTATCCCCGACAGCGGTCAGGCTACCCTCGTCCGCGTAATGTTCCCGGACAACCCGCATGACGAAGCGATGCGCCGTGACGAGGGAACCGTCGTCGCTGATGGTGAGGAGCGACGCGTCCGTCAGCCGGCCGATTGCCTCGTCGATCGCTTGCGGAGTGACGGCGGCCTCGCGAAGCGCGCCCTCCGAGCCGGCGAGGTGCACGAGTTCGCGACAGGCGCCACGATCGGACAGCATCGCGATGACGCCGAGGATGCGGACACACAGATTTGTCTCGTCAACCGCTGCCACGGCCTTCAAGGCCAGCAACATCGCATCGGCCGCGCCGTACAGGTAGGGCTCTTCATCCGCGCCGTCCGCTTCTTCGTCCGGGTAGTCACCCGCCGATGATGCGAGCCCACCGAGGAACGCTCCTGCCTGGGTGCGCCAGGCTTCCGGGATACAAGCATGTACGCGTTGCGCAAGAAGGACGTTGCCTGATTCGAACAGCTCTTCTGCCAGCCGCAAGACGGCGTCGAACCGGCCGAGCCGCGCAGCCTGATTGCACCAATCACCCGGTTCTTGAAACGTGCCCCGCTCCAGCAGGAAGTATGCGAGCGCAAGTAGATCGTCCATCTGACCATGGCCGGCTGCCCGTCGCAGCAGCCGCTCGGTCTCGGCGAAGTCGCCCCGCATGGCACGGAGCGCGGCTAGGTGGCCGATGGCGCTTAGCGGAGCGCAGATCTCCTCGGCATAGTCGCCCCTGCGCAACATGAGCCGGTTCTCATACGGCCCCAGGTCGCTGATGTTGACGCTGGCGGCGATCGGCGTGCGTCTGCCTTCTACCGGCCCGCTTGCAGCCGCCTTCCGGTACCAGTGTTCGGCTTCCCGGAGTTGCCCGCGGCCCGCGCAGAATTCCCCGAAGCGGACCATACACTCTCCGTCCCCGAGTTCCGCCCCTCGGCGGGCCCACTGTTCGGCTGCTGCACCGGCTCCGAGCAAGTCGAACATTATCGCCAGGTTCCGGGCCGAGGCGGGATGGCCGGCGTCGGCGGCGCGTACGAGCCAGGGTTCGGCCTCGGCTGCACGTTCACGGAATCCGTCGCCGGGTCCGCTGAAGAAGCTGGACATCGTCTCCGGGTGCCGGACAACGCCGGGACGGCCGACGTCGGCTTGTTCGCCGACTCCGTCGTCGGGTTCGCTGAAAAGCAGGACCGCTCCGGTCAGCGACCACACCGCCGGGTCGTCCATCGAATCGGCCCAGCGTGCCAGCATCCTCCGGAAGACGTCCTCTTTGCCGGACCTGTGCGCGGCGAAGGCGACGGAGTTCAGTTCTTCGGGGTCGAGCCGGTGCAGCAGCACGTCCCAGACGAGATCCGGGACCGGTTCGATCTCCTCTGCCCGGCCGGGCGAGTCGACCAGGTAGTCGAAGGCGCGGTAGCGGTCACCTTCATGGCGGACCAGGCACGAACTGGCGCCGCGTACCAGTTCGGTCGCCCAGGCCAGGCCCTCCTCGACAACAGCCGGCCCGTACCGTTGCGCGTCGCGGGAATCGAGGAGATGCGTAGACAGCTCAGCCAGCACGCTGCGGGGAAGCGGTGCCTCGCAACCTACCCGGCGGCAGCACACCGCGGCCGAGATCAGGGCGGCGCCTACGAGCGCCGCGCCCTCATCGGCGTCCCTGCCGTGGCGCCAGCGGGTCACCATGGCCGGCCCGGCGCACAGGTACTCGGCGAGCGCGTCCGCATGGCCGTGATCGAGCGCCTCGGCGATCCGGGCGTCATGCCGGAGCGCATCCGCCCTCTGCCGTTCAGCCTCGCTGAACGTCAGGTCCAGTCTGCGGATGGCCGCCGAATCCAGGACCGCGCGTGCTGTATAGGCGAGCGCGCGTTCCGCCGGTGTCGCCGCGGTGGTCAGCTCCAACATGGCCTGCGATCGCATGGTCGCGACGATCACCACACCGGAGTCCCCCTCCGGGCACAGCCTCTTGACCAGTTGCAGGTCGAAGATCCCCGATCTCAGGAACCTGTCCATTTCGTCAAGCCAGATGACTGTGTTCCGGAGCGTGATCCCTGATTCGGCGAGTATCCGCAGCGCCTGCGCGTCGCGGGGAATGAGCAGTTCGTGCCCGGCGAGTCCTCTTCGTATCGCCTCGAAGGCCGTCCTGGATTTGCCCGCCGCGGACCGGCCGAGAATCACCACCAGGCCGCCGTGGCGCAGGAGTTCGTCCAACTCCGGATCCAGGTCTCTGCGCACATACGGTGGCAGCCACTCGGCCGGTGGCCGGGCGACCTGGATGGCCGGGTGCATGCCGAACCACTTCGGGGCGACGTCGCCGACGCGGGGGCCGTGCCCGCCCGAGGTCAGCGGAAAGCCGTCGCCCGGCACCGGATCGGCGGGGCGCTCGCTCCCGGCTCGATCCGGGGCGTCGGCCGTCGCCTCGAGGTCCCGTTCCAAGTCGGAGTAGCGCCCTTTCCACGCTTGGCGATCAGCGAGATCGGGCGGCAGGCTGCGTGCATCCGCCGACCCGTAACAGGCTTCTACTATCGTTCGCACCCGGTCCCACGGCGGGATGCGCCGGATGTTGCCGGTGAGGATGTCCGACATCGTCTTCTCGCTCAGGTGGAGCTCGCGTGCCAGAGCCGCCTGCGAGAGCCCGGACGCCTCCTGCAGCCGCTTCAGCCTCACACAGAAGCGCAAGAGCGGCTCCGGCGCGGATTTCGCGGACGACCCCACTGCCCGATCTCCCTCCCTGGCGGCTGCGGAGTCCGGTGCGCTCCGGCACGACAGGCCATTCGGATGCGGGCCGACCTGCCGGGATCCGGCAAGCCTCCGGAATGCTCCGCTGTCGGGCCTCGTCGCGGCGCGCAGGCCGCAGCATTCTTCTATGAAATCTAGCTCGCTCATGGGTCGCGGGGCCACCGCCGTGAGTCTGCTGGCGGCGCTCACGGCAGCCCAGCGCCCAATCGTCGTGATCGCCCTAGCGGTGGGCCTGCTGATGCTGCTTGTCTTCCTCGGCGTCGTGCTGCCGGCCGTCTGGTCCACCAAGCCCGCACGCCGCAAGGCTGCAACGGCAGTGCTCGGCCAGATCCTGGCCACGCTCGACCGCCACCGGCACTGACACCGACAGTTCGACCACCTCGACGAGGGGGGCACTGGCCGAGCGCCTTACCGCGATCCGGAATACGGCATTTATCAGTGCCTCAACGATGACCGCCTCGTCCCGTCTAGGGTAGGCAGCCACAGCCCATCAGGGCGTGATCAGCCCCGTTTGCTTCCGTTAACGTAACCGTCTGGGACGAGGTCGGCCGCACCGTGACCAGCGGTTCCCGCCAGCGCCGGCTCTGCGAGCACCACACCGCACAACGACCACCAACCCCATCCGGCACGACCTACCGGGAGCCCTCAGACAGTGCAGGCCACTTCGAACAGCCGTGCAGACGACTTCGGAAACTGACACCGAGCCTGGCCTGGACCAGCGCGGTTCCGGCGGCGGCCGCTTGGGCGGCCGGCGGGATCAGGGCGGCTACGGCGGCGGGGGCGAGGAGTCCGACCCGTGGGCCGCCGACGGCCCCGGCGGCTACTCCGACGAACCGCCCTTCTGAGAAGCCGGGCCCCGGCAAGCAGTCAGCGACCTGGTTACTCCTTGACCCGGCGCGGCTAACTAGCTGTCGTACCAGCCTTGGCGACTAGTTCGGCGGCCCGGGTGCCGACTAGACCTACCTCTTCCAGATCGCGGACTGAGGCACCAAGCCGGTCAAAGACCTGCTGCGCTTCGTCATATGCCCGCACCTGCTCAGCCGTCTCCGGCGGAGCGATCACCACTTCTAGGTCCACATCCGGATCAATGCTGCTTACCTGCTCCCGCGCGCTCACCAATCGCGCCTCTTCGCGAGCGCGAAGCAGGCCAACAGCGAATGCCCACGCCTTGACCTGAGTTGATACTTCGTCCACGCGCGTACGCCGGAAAGACCAGCCTTGCGTCACCTGCAGGGCTCGCCCTGCCACGATCGCGAAGTCGAGCACGGTGTGGACGTGTGCACCGACGTAAAGCTCAGGTTTGGGCTGGATAAGCCGGGCATCAACGTGGGCCTGCCGGTACGCCTCACGGACATCTGAGATGACACGCCACTTGGTGACGATCCTGTCGCGCGCTTCCATTTGCGGATCTGTCACCTGGCCAGCGAAGAGCGCGTCGAGCGCCTGCTCGGCACTGTCCGCGGCCATGGGCGTAGGTACGCTCAGCTGGACGACGTTCCGGTGATCGTAGTGAAGCCGCTGCAACCAGGACTCGTCGAGCGGCGCAACGTCATCGTCTTCCTCCATGCCGGTCCGCATGTCGTCTATCTGGATGCCGACCTCGGTCATGAAGCGGTGCACCGCATCGATCTGCAGGAGTCCTGCCAGCTTCCGTACCCTGCTCTCGTTGCTGACCTGGCGTATCGACCAGTCCCCGGTCAGGGGGTCGCCAGCGATCGCTCCGACATTCACGTACTCACCCGTCCGCGGATCCGGGACGCAACGCACTAGCGAGTAGACGTAACGATTCATCTTGCCCTCATCCCCACCTCAGGCCAGATTCCGGACTCGCGCTGCCACGGCGGCGGCACGATGCTCAAGGAACCAGCCGAGAGCTTCCAGGTCGTCATCAGACACTGGCCACGAAGCCGGTATCGACGAGAGCACCTTGGCCAGGTCCGCCCTAGTAACCTGCTCGAGCGCGAGTGCCACCTTCTTGGCTTCCTCGGCCGCAAGACCGGAGCGCGGATCGGGCAGTTCATGTGCCTGATCCGCTTGGTTCACCAGATCCTGCCTCGTCCAGCCGCCTCTTCCCTCTGGGGGCAAGTACAGGCCCAGATCTCCGGAAGCGGTTGAGTTGCGTTTCTGGTGACCTGGGGTTCTTTCGTGCCGACTGTGCTGCATAATTGTTAAATCCGTGATATGGTGCGGCATGCGGGCAGTGACACGGGCGATGCTGGATGACATGC
>WNGL01022006.1_pt1 | contig 10143 bp, 13 predicted proteins | sample 5400591 | NCBI WGS metagenome assembly WNGL01 (sample SAMN13153377, study PRJNA577476) | soil metagenome | isolation source: 80 cm soil or saprolite under Garry oak tree replicate 1 | place: USA:California | collected 2016-06-15 | reverse complement strand
GAGCTGGTTCAGCAAGGGCTCGGCCGAGACGGCCGGATCGGCGTCGCAGCGGGCGTAGATGACCACGTGCGCGCCGAGCGTGTGCCGGGCCGGCTCCATGGGCGAGACCGAGGGGACGTCGTGCGTCGCGACGCAGAAGAGCGCCGGCTGGTCGACCTGGTCGACGTCGGCCCAGGCGCGGAGCTTGCGCGACACGGGGATCTTGAGCAGGGACCCGACGACGGTCTGCAGGCGCGCGGCGAGCGCGGCGAGCGCGGTCTCGCGGTCACCCGCCATTCGCGGCCTCTGCCACGGCGGTGCTGAGCCGCTCCCGGATCCGGTCGCGCATTTCGGCCAGCGCGGGCTGCAGGAACGGCCGCGGCGCCATGTTCACGTGCCGGGTGTGCGCGCTGACCTGCTGGGTCTTCGGCGCGACCTGGCGCCCGAACGCCATCGACGAGACGCGCTCGTGGGCACGCACCGCCACATCGCCCGAGAAGCCGAGCTCCCACGCGCGCCCGTACGCGACGTTCGTCCCGGTACGGCTCGCGATCGTCTCGCCCTCGTCGGTCGTCGCCTCGGTGATGCTGCGCCGGAGCCGGCCGGTGCGCACGTGGAGGACGTCGTCGGAGAGCTTCACCTTCACCTTGCCCTGCAGCTCGATGCCGAGGCCCTGGACGGCCGCGCGGAGGCGCCAGTGCACGGCCGCAGAGATGCCGCGGATTCGGCCCTCGACTCCCTCGGCGCCGACGACCCGGATGCTGAGCTCTGGCGAGCTCACGCCGGGATCCGGTTCACGTAGTCGTCGAGGATCGACTTCGCGGCCGCGGGAACGTCGGCCATCGAGAAGGTAATGACCTCGCCCGAGATCGCCTTCGAGACCTCGTCGATGCGCGCCTTGCGCCTGTACCAGCTCGCGCAGCACTCGATGCAGGCCTGCTCGAGGTCGGCGGGCGTGGTGGCGAACCCGGCGGTGTACGAGACCTCGACGTTCTGCACGTCGCCGTTCGGGAAGGTGTAGCCCGAGAGCGCGAGCGTGCGCGGCGGGGAGATGATGTAGCCAGGCTGGCCCACCTTCGGGCGCGCCGGGATCGGGCTGCCGTTGACCGCGAGCGAGGCGACCGCAGTGACCGGGTACTGGCGCAGGATGAGCTTCGCGGAGCCCGTGCCGTCGCGCACCTCGCTGTACGAGGCGGACATGAAGATGCGGCCGCAGTAGCTCGCGAAGAACGCGCTCACCGCGGTGACGAGGCGCGCGAGGAGGGCGTCGTCGGTCGTGGCGGTGATGCCCGGCCACGACTTCACATTCGCGACGGTGGTGAGGTCCTGCCCGCCCACGGGTGGCCCTTACTTCTTGCTGCCCTTCTTCGGGTCGGGCGCGGTGGCCGCCTCGAGCTGCGCCTGGAGCTCGGCGACCTGGTCGAGGAGCGCGTCGTGGGCGACCTGGAGGGCGTCGCGCTCGGCCGAGACGACGACGAGCTCGGCCTTGGCGTGCTCCGCCTCGAGCGCCGACTTGCTGGCGTCCTCGACGAGCTTCACGTCGGGGCCGGCCGCGGCGAGCCGGGGATCGGTCACGAAGCCGTGCGCCTGGAGCTCGGCGACCGCCTCTGCGGGCACCTCGAACGAGCCGTCCTCGCCCTTCGGGAAGGACTTGCCGCCGGCGCTGCAGCCGGTCGCGTCGCGATGGAAGAGCTTCATGATGTGCCTCCTGCGAAGCCAGCGCGCGCGGCCCGTGAAGACCGCGCGCGCCAGCCGGATGGATCAGCCGTTCGCGATGTTGTTGAGGACGCCGATGGCGAAGGGCGCGTAGATCGCGAGCACCTCCTCGGCGTAGACGCCGACCTCGATGCGCCGCTTCACCTGCGGGTAATTCAGCTGGTAGTAATCCTGCCGCGTCTTGACCTCGGCGACGTTCGGCACCTGGTTCGAGACGTACTGGCTCGGCAGGTCCTCGCACCAGGCCATGATCGTCCCGGCGGGCAGCGTCGGGTGGATCATGATCGGGATCTTCTGCCCGCCCGGCTTCATCGAGAACGGGTTGAAGTAGAACTCGATCCCGCCGCCGGCGGCGAGCACGGCCGCGCCGCGCTGCGGGTCGGCGAAGAACTGGAGCAGCGGGGCCGACGAGGCGCCGGTGAGGCACTTCGTGGTGAGGTCCTTGATCTGCTGCGAGTTCGCGAAGATCACGCTCGGCGAGACCTGCGACTGATCCCACATCGCCTGGAGCATCGTGTCGATCTCGACGCACGACCCGCGGCCGGACGCCGTGAGGACGGTGCCGGTGCCCGGCGTGCCGGTGGCGAGCGTCTTGATGTAGGCGCCCGAACCGGCCTTGAAGCCGGTCGAGAGCAGCCCGTCAAACGCGTACGTCGAGTTCTGCGAGTAGTCGGCCGCGGTGAGCGCCGACGCGAGCTGGCCGGTGCCGGCGAGCGGGGCGCTGAACACGATGCTGTTCAGCGTGGTGACGGCCTCGAGCTTCTCGGCGCCGGCCGCCGCGATGTACCAGGCGTAGGCGACCGCGCCAGAGACCGGGGCGACGGAGCAGTTGATGTTCGAGCCGCCCGAGGCCTGGGTCTGGTTGGCGGACTTCTGCCCGCACCCGCCGTTCAGCGTGTACGTCAGGCCGTCCGAGCCGGTGATCACCTTCGTCTGGACGATGCCGGTCACGAGCGAAGAGCCCGCGCCCTTCCAGGCGAGGTAGCCCTCGAGCGTGAGCGCCACGCAGATGACCGAGTAGGTCAGTGAAGGCAGCGTGCCGGCGCCGGACGCGGAGGCGGTCGGCGTGCCGGTCGTGCCGAGGGCGAGCGAGGTGTTGCCACCCATGATCGCGCACTCCTCCTTCAGCATCATCTTCTGGAGGAGGCGGACGACCATCGATGCCTGCAGGTTCTCGAAGCCCATGCCGGCGTTGCGCGCCTCGTAGGTGATGTAGTCCTCTTCGCCGAGGGTCACGTACGACGCCGCCTTGTTCGTGGTCGTGTAGCTCATCGCCGCGGTGCGCTGGCCTTCCGGCACCCACGGCATGGAGTCGAAGCCCGAGCCGGCGATGGCCGAGACGACGCGCCAGTTCGTGGCGAGGCCCGTCCCGCCGCCCACGCGCGGGATCCGGTTCCGGAGCGGCGTGTTCACCGGATAGAGGTTCTTCGACGGCGCCTGGAGGTCGTAGACTGAGTTGCCCATTTTGGGACTCCTTGTGACCCCGGGACCATCCCGGAGCGTCGGTGTTGACCGTCAGGCGAGGCGGGTCGGCCCCGTGCGGTAGACCTTCTTGAGCTCGTGCTCGGCCCTCTGGACCGGGGTCATCTTCGCGAGGGCCGCCTCGTCCTCCTCGGCGACCGGCGTGCCACCCGAGTCGGCGCGCTTCTCGACCGGGACGACCTTCAGCACGCCCTTCTGCTCGAGGCGCACGTTCGCGGTGGCGAGCTGCTTCGCGAGGTCGTCGCGCTCGGCGAGGACCTTCTTCAGCGCATCGCCGGCGGCGGCGGTCGCGCTCTCGGCGTCGCCGAGGCGCTTCTGCAGGTCGCCGGCGGCGGCCGCGGCCGCGACGTCGTCGTCCTTCTCGGTGCCGGCTGCGGTGTCGTCTTCCTGCGCGTACGCGAGGTCCTTCAAGTGCTGGTCGATCGCCTTCGCGGCGTCGTGGCACTTGCCGAGGACATCCTGCGTGGCCTTGGAGAACTTGGCGCCCTTCTTCGCGACGGCCTCGCCCTTGGCGCCGGCGAGGAACGCCTTCGCGAGGGTGGCGACGCGCTCGGTCTTCTTCAGCGCGCCCGGCTTCTCGGCCGCGGCGATGACGTCGACCACGACGGCGCCGGCGGGGAGCGTGGCGCAGAGCTCGGCGCACTCCTCCTGGACGAGCGCGACGAGGATGCTGCAGAGCTCGGTGCAGACGGCCTTAAGGCGGGCGGGAATCGCGCTCTTGTCGCCCTCGTAGTCGGCCTCCCACGCCGTGTCTGCGGCGAGGGTGGCGAGGTCCTGGCAGAGGCTCGCCGCCCAGCCGACCTGGTACATCCCCTTCTTCAGGTCGTCGGTGGCGGGCGCTGCAGCTGCAGGAGCGGGGACGGGAGGGACGACCGCGGCCGCCTTCGCGGCAGGGTCGGGGACGAGAGCGGGGGCAGCTGCAGGCGCGGTGGTGGTGGCCACCGGCGCCGCGGGGGCGGCGGGCGTCGCGGGCTTCAGATCCATGACGGGCTCCTGCTCGAGCTTCACGAGCGTGATCGACGCCTCGGGGTTGGCCGGGCGGTCGACGAGGCTGATCTCGGTGAGGTCGAGCTCCTCGATGATTGTCTTGTCGGTGGCGTTGCGCTTCGTGACCTTGCCGCCGATCGAGAAACCCTTGAGCACGCCGGCGAGGACCTTCTTCACCGAGCCGTCGTCGACGACCTTCGCGGCGAAGTAGGTCTTCCCGTCGTCGCGCACCTCGGCCGAGATCGCGGTGCCGGCGGCGATCGGCTGGTGCATCTCGCGAACGGCGCCCCACTTCAGGTAGTCGGGCAGCGCCTTTGCCATCCCGGACGCGCGAACGATCTCGCCGGCGGCGTCACGCGCCTCGGACGACGCGACACCCTCGACGTCGAGGGAGCCGTCCTCCTGCTGCGTGACCTTCGTGAAGGCTCCGTAGACCGCGACCTTGCTCACAGGGCGGGAGCATCCGGCGCCACGCGGACAGGGTTTCAGGCCGCCTCTTCCGCGTCGTCTTCCTTCAGCACCGGCAGCACGTCGCAGCGGCAGTTCGGGTGCGCGGGCGGCCCGTCGCCACCGTCGCCAGGGAACTCCTCGTCGAGCCCCACCACCTCACCGTCGAGCTCGTCGCACGCCTCGCAGCACCCGGCGCCCGTCTTCCACTCCTTGCCGGCGACGACGCCCGAGGCCTGCCAGCCCTCCAGGTTGCCGCGCACGTCGGCGAAGGCCGTCTCGGTGCGCGCGATGCGCTCGGCCCGCGCGTCGCTGAACCACTCGCTCTCCGCGATCTCATCGGCGAGGTCGCTGTTCGCGAGGCCCTGCTCGAGCGCGTTCGCGACGATGGCCCGCACGCGCTCGCGCGTCGTCTCGGAGACCCGAGTAACGAGCTCGGCCGAGTGCTCCTCGGCCCACGCGATCGCGCGCTTGTTCGCGAGCTCGAGCAGCTCCTCGACGCCGGCGCCGACCTGGTCGAGCGCCTCGGCCGCGCCGTCCTTCGCCACCGCCTCGAGGTGGGGCTGCAGCGACGTCCGGAGCGGCGTCCAGTCGGCCGAGTCGGCCGAGGACGTCACCGGGTGGTCGTCGTCCTCCTCGGCCTTCGCGAGCTTCGTGGCCGCCCCACGCGCGACCCGCGCCAGCTCGGCGCCGAGCTCGGCGAGGAACGCGGCGACGGCCTTCTGGATCTCGGCCTGTGCCTTCGCGACGGCGGGGCGGTCGCGGTCGATGAACGACAGGACCGCCACAGCGCTAGCTCGGGTCCTCGGTGAAGACCGCGTAGCCGTACCAGGTGGTCGCGCCGGCGGCGCCTGGGTGGCGCAGGGCGATCCCGTATCCCGGAGGCGCTGCGGGCTGACGGTACGTGAGGCCTTGGCCGCCCATCTCGAGGACGAGAGGGTTGAAGGCGCCGATCGCGCCCGGGACCCAGAGCGCGAAGTCTCCCGCGATCGACGCGTCCTGAGTGCCGAGCGCGGTCGGTGAGGCGCGGACGATGCCCGAGAAAAGTGGCGAGCCGCCGACCACGTTCGGAGTGGTGGAGTCGACCGGGTCAACGAGCTCTGGCACCACGACGCCGGCCGTGCCGGGCGTTTTCGTCCGCACGAGCGTCGCAATGACGAGCCCAGCCGTGCTCTGCATGCCGGGGTTGTAGATGGCTACGCGCTGAAGACGGACGGTCTTCGATCCGGCTTCGATCGCGAACAGGTCAGCCGGCACGGTCGGCGCGACGGCGCCGAAGTTCACCACGTAGCTCGCCCGGTCGGACGGCGCCTGGATGCAATACTGCGGCAGGCCAAACGTCGGGTTCGGATAGCCCATCACTTGCCTCTCATGACCTTCGGAACGAAGAGCTTCACCTTCGCGAGCTCGCCGGCGACGGCCTTCGCGAGCTTCGTGGCCTCGGCCGCCGGGTCGACCGATGGATCCTTCGGGGCCGGCTCGCCGTCGACGCCAGGGCCGTCAGGCATGAGCTGCGGCGGAGGTGGCGGCGTGAGCTCCTTGAGCTGCTCCGGCGTGGCGGGCTCCTTGCCGTACATCGCACGGGCCTCGTCGATCGTGATGACCGGCTTCTTCCCGACGAGGAGCGAGACCACCGTCGCCTTCGTCGTCGGGTCGGAGATCTCCTCATCCTCGTAGGCGAGCTCGAGGTCGGGCGCGGCGAAGCCCTTCGCGAGGACCTGGCCGATGAAGTCCGCCCACCAGTTCTTGAACGGCTCGAGGCCCTCTTCCTGCGCCGACTGGTGCGCCGTCTGCGCGGTGGCGCGGTTCATCTGCTTCGTGAGCGCCTGCGGGGAGAGGTTGAACGTATAGCAAATGATCCGGGCGAGCCACTCGTCGAACTCGTCCTTGAGCACGCCCTCCTTCATCAGGAAGGGCTTCACGCCGCCCGGCACGAAACGCCCGCGCCGGCGTTCCGCGGTGTTGCCGGAGAGGATCGAGTCCCACCACTCCTGGAACGTCCGGATGTGCTCCTGGCTCCAGGTCTCGGGCACGCCGAAGATGACGTCGGGCACGTTGCCGGCCGTGTAGTACTCGAGCTGCGAGAGCTGGCGGCGGAGCGCAACGTTCACCGTCATCACCACCTGCTCGACGGGGCTCATCCCGTAGATGCGGTGGCTGCGCAGGTTCCGCGGCAGGCGCACGAGTTCGAGCGCCGTGTACTGGCAGGCCGGCACGCCCTTCAGGACCTGCTCGTACGCCGGCGCCGGCGGCAGCGGCATGCGGCCGTCGCCGGCGAGCAGCGGCTTCAAGAGCGCGCCATCCATCACCTGCGGCACGAGGTAGCCGAGCGTCGACGGCGCGAGATAGACCGTCGGCGCGTCGATGACGAGCAGGTCCTCGAGGAGCATGCGCTGCCACTGGCTGTAGGTGTGCTCGAGGTCGGGGCTGCGGAGCTGCTCCTCGATCTTCCGCGCGCGATCGCCGCCGTCGCTCTTGTCGCGGCCGCGGATGTTCCAGTGCTGGCCCTCCATCTGATCCTTGCGGGTCTCGATGGCCAGGCGAAGAAGGTCGAACCCGCCGAGCACCGGGTCGGCGAGCGCGCGCAGGGTGGCATGGTCGATGCCGTTCTCGCCCTGCTCGCTGCGGGGCGCGTAGGCGGTATTGATGGCCGAGGCGAAGTCGAACTGGCGACCGCGGACCTCGGGTGGTGCGGCGGGCGGGGGCGGCTCGCCAGGACCGAACCAGGCGTCGCGCGCGCCGTTCACGGCGCCGCGGATGACGCCGGCAACGCGGTCGACGAGAGACGAATCGAGGGAGGTGGCCTTGCCGCCGCGGGGCGCCATTCCCCTCGGAGGCTAGGCGTGTGCGCGGACGGGGTTTCAGGCTACTTCGCGCTCGGAGGCGAAGCGGGGTCGTATGGGCCGAGCTCCTCCTCGACGTCCTCGAGCACGGTCTCCCAGGTGTCATCGACCTCGAGGCCACCGACCTCCACGGCTCGAAGACGCGCGCACAGCAGCCGCAGCCGCCGAAGCTCGGCGATGAGGACGAGCACGGCCTCCCCGAGATCGGGATCAGAGCCCTCGGCGCGCCGCTCCCACTCCTCCAACTGCTTCGGGTCGAGCGTCACGCGCTCACCACCCGCCGCACCCGGAAGCTGGTCTTCTCCGGCTCAAGCTCCGACCGCTCGGCGACGAGCTGCGCACCGGCGCTCCCGATCGCGACGAGCTCCTGGTCGGTGACGACGAGCTCGCCGCCCAGCTTCTCGATCGCGAGCGCGAGCACGGTCTGCGTCTTGCGCAGCAGGTCCTCTCGCTCCTCGATCTGGCGGACGACGGCGGCCCCAACGGTCTCGCGGCGAAGGCTGCTCATGCGCGCAACCTACCTCGCGGGTGCGACCTTGGCAGCTTTCGCGCTAGCAGCCTCCGCTTGCATGAAGTCGAACAGTCCCAGGCCGGTGTTCTTGAAGATCGGTTCGAGCCCGTACCGGGCGCCGTCCCAGCAGTGGTTGTGCTTGTCGACCAGGTCGGGCAGCACGTCGCCCGAGAGCTTGTCGACCTTGAACGACCACAGCCGCGCTTCCTCGGCCGTGTGCGGGCAGCGCGGGTGGATGACGATCCGCTCATAGCTGCGTAGGTGCTCGACGCCGTCCTCGACACTGCCCGGCCCCTTCACCGCGCCGACGAGCTGCGGGTAGCCGTGCCGCTGCATGTACGAGATCGTCTCGGGGCGCGCCGAGTCCGCGCGGATGACGTGCTTGCGCGCCCCTGGCACCTTGTCGAAGAGCGCGGGCGTGTGGTCCACCTCGACGCCGACGCCCCACGCCTCGTGCTCGACGTAGAGCACGCTTGGCCGGATTACCTTCTCGTCCTTCTCCTCGCGGAGCTGCACCCAGAGGCGCACGAGCGCCGTCGGGTCCGCCGCGAAGCCCCAATCTGCGCCGTAGTACGGGCCGTGCCACCACGGCTGCGGCTCGAACGACTCGACCGACCAGCGACCGCGGAGCACGGCCGCGTTGCTGTTCTTGCGGCAGCCGCCGCCCCACACGTGCGCCGCGGCCTCGGCGTCGACGGCGTACAGGTAGTCCTTCTCCGCGCGGAGCTCGGCGGGGAACCACGAGTTGTCGCGCCAGGAGATCTCGCGCACCACCGCGCCAGGCGGCGGCTTCACCACGAACCGCTGGTAGGTCGGGTCGCTCTCCTCGCTCGGGTTGAAGCTCACCCAGATCTCGCTGCCGGGCTTGCGGATCGTGGGGATGAGCACGTCCCACGACTCCTTCGAGACCTTCTCCGCCTCCTCCACCCAGCAAATATCGATGCCCTCCATCGACTTGATCTTCGTGATGTTCGAGCGGATGCCGCTGAAGACGAACTCGCTCCCGTTCGCACCGCGGATCGCCGCCTGCTGCACCTGGTAGAAACCTGCGAGGCCGAGCGGCTCGATCTGCTCCGAGAGCAGTTTGTGCACCGAGTCCTGGATCGAGACCTGGAGCTCGCGCGCGCACAGCACGCGGAGCTGGCGCTGCGCCGCGAGGATGAGGAGCGCCCGCGCGAAGCCCCAGCTCTTCGCTCCGCCGCGGCCGCCGTGCGCGACCTTGTAGCGCGCCGGCTTGAAGAGGAAGCGGAGCTTCGACGGGAACTCAGCCCGCGTCGCGCTCGGGCTCGCCGTCGACAAAGGCCACCTCGATCCGGCTCTCGACCGGAGCGCCGCCTGGGCCGCTGACCTCGACCGGCTGCATCGCCTTCCCGCACGCGCGATCGAGCAGCGCCTCGGCCGCGAGCCGGCGCTCCTTCACTGGCGGGATCAGCATCTTCACGTCCTCGACGCAGCCCGGCAAGATGGTCGACTCGACCTTCCCGTTCATGAGGTCGGCCAGGAACTGCAGCGCCTTCTCGCCGCGCTTGCCGATGAGCTTCTGCGCCGCGCGCGCGACACCCGGCGTCCTGCCCTTCGGGTTGCCGCTCTGCCCCGGCTTGAAGCGGTGCTCGACCGGCGGCCGGCCCGGCCCGACGTCGCTCCCTGCTTCGTCCCTGCTCTCGGGCTCCACGCCTACACCGTCTCAGGAGGCGCGGACCGGGTTTCTCTTCGCGACGAGGACGACGTTGTGCCCGTCGCGCCGCTCCAGCTTCACCGGGCCTTGGCAGTCCCGACAGCGCGTCTCCCGGACTGCCTTCCAAAACCTGTTCCACGCTCGGTGGTAGGCGAGGTCGTTCTCCGCGTCGCAGTCGCGAATAGCGTCCATCGCGGCGACGAGCCGCTCTTTCGGCGTGAGCTCCTCGCGCAACGCTGTCGTGTGGCCGTGACGCTGGAACTGCTTCGCGTGGCCGGCGCAGAAACGCCCCCAGCGGTCCACCGGCTCCTCGCACCCAACGGCCTCGCAGTAGCCCACGCGTCCCGTACCTGTGCACCTACATGGGTGGGATATCTACCTCCTTTGTGTGCCTTGCTCGGCCGGTTACTCAACGGGGCTACGCAACCCCGTCCGCGTCCGGCGGGACGCTGCCGGAATGGCCACCGACCTCGTCCTCCCGCCGGCGCCACGGGCGCTCACGG
>WNGL01011481.1_pt1 | contig 10146 bp, 8 predicted proteins | sample 5400591 | NCBI WGS metagenome assembly WNGL01 (sample SAMN13153377, study PRJNA577476) | soil metagenome | isolation source: 80 cm soil or saprolite under Garry oak tree replicate 1 | place: USA:California | collected 2016-06-15 | reverse complement strand
TGGATTCCCGCTTGCGCGGGAATGAGCGGATGAGGGACCGGAATACGCGCTCTAGCGGACGTGCGCGCGCACTTGCGCACGGCCGAATGGCGGGCGTCATCGATTCACAGGGAGAACAACCATGGGCCTGAAAATCATGCTGTCGACGATCGCCGCGGCGGGCGTCATCGCCTCGCCGGCGCTCGCGCAGGAGCTCACCGGCACGCTCAAGAAGATCAAGGAGATTGGCGCCATCACCCTTGCTCACCGCGAATCCTCGGTGCCGTTTTCCTATTACGACGACAAGCAGCAGGTCGTCGGCTATGCCATGGACCTCTGCTATCGGATCGTCGATGCGACGAAGAACGAGCTCAAGCTCGCAAAGCTCGAGACCAAGCTCAATCCGGTGACCTCCGCGACCCGCATTCCGCTGATGGCAAACGGCACTATCGACCTGGAATGCGGCTCGACCACCAACAATCTCGAGCGGCAGAGACAGGTGTCCTTCACCATCACCCATTTCGTGACCGCGAACCGCTTCGTGTCGAAGAAGGCGAGAAACCTCAAAACCGTCGACGACCTCAAGGGCAAGACCATCGTCTCGACCTCGGGCACGACCAACATCAAGCAGATCACCGAGATCGGCGCTCAGAAGGGGCTCAATCTCAACATCCTTGCCACCCAGGACCATGCCGAGGCGTTCCTGATGGTGGAGACGAACCGCGCCGCCGCCTTCGTCATGGACGACATCCTGCTCTACAGCCTGGTCGCCGGCGCGAAAGCACCGCAAGACTATGTGATTTCCAGCGACCCACTGTCGGTCGAGCCCTACGGCATCATGCTTCGCCGCGAGGATCCCGCCTTCAAGAAGGTGGCCGATCAGGCGATGATCGCGACCTACAAGAGCGGGGCGATCAACGCGATCTACGACAAGTGGTTCCTCAAGCCCATTCCGCCGAAGAATATCAACCTCAAAGTGCCGATGAGCAACGCATTCAAGAAGGTGATCGCCAGTCCCACCGACAGCGGCGATCCGGCGGTCTACTGAAACACCGACGCAGGCGGCAGGGCGACCGGCGGGTCCCGCCACCTGCGCGTCTCAAGTCCGGTCATAGGGCGGCTTCAGTTGAGGACAAGGGGCGGGCGTGAACTATAACTGGAACTGGGCGATCTTCTTCGAGATTTCGCCTGACGCCGTCCACAGCTATCTGCAGACGCTGCTCATCGGCACCGGATGGACGCTGGCGACCGCGCTCTCGGCCTGGGCCGTGGCGCTCGTCTTCGGCTCGATCATCGGTGTCATCCGCACCACGCCGTTTCCGTGGCTCATCCGGCTCGGCACCGGCTATGTGGAGCTGTTCCGCAACATTCCCCTGCTCGTGCAAATGTTCCTCTGGTACTTCGTGCTGCCGGAACTCATGCCGGACGAGATCGGAATCTGGATCAAGGAGCTGCCGAGCGCCTCGTTCTACACCGCCGTGGTCGCGCTCGGCTTCTACACCTCGGCGCGCGTTGCCGAGCAGGTGCGGGCGGGCATCTTGAGCCTGCCGCGCGGCCAGCGCTTGGCGGCGCTTGCGCTCGGGCTCACGCTGCCGCAGGCCTATTACCACGCCCTTCTGCCGATGGCCTATCGCATCATTCTTCCGCCGCTGACCTCCGAGTTCCTCAACATCATCAAGAACAGCGCCGTCGCGCTCACCATCGGACTGATGGAGCTCACGGCACGCGCGCGCGCCATGCAGGAATTCTCGTTCCAGGTGTTCGAGGCGTTCACGGCCGCGACCCTGATCTACATCGTCATCAACATCGTGGTGACCTATGCGATGCGCCGTGTCGAGCGACGGGTTGCGGTGCCCGGCTACATCGGCGCGGCGCCGCAAGCCGCGGCGCATTGAGGCGGGGCGGGGCGATGTTTTCCAACTTCGATTTCGACGTCATTATCCGCTCGCTGCCCTACCTGTTCCTCGACGGGATGACGTTCACCTTGATGTTGACGGCGCTCGCGACAGTCGGCGGAATCCTTTTCGGCACCCTGCTCGCGCTGATGCGGCTTTCAGGCGTCGGGCCGCTCACGCTGTTCGCGGCCGGCTACGTCAATCTGATGCGCTCCGTGCCGCTCGTGCTGATGATCTTCTGGTTCTATTTCCTGGTGCCCTATATCGGGCAATGGATCACCGCCGCGTCGCGGCCGATCCAGGTCGGAGCCTTCGTATCCTCGCTCGTCACCTTCACGCTGTTCGAGGCCGCATATTTCGCCGAGATCATGCGCGCCGGCATCCAGTCCATCCCCCGCGGCCAGGAGGCGGCGGCGCAGGCGCTCGGAATGACCTATTCGCAGACGATGGGCTACATCGTGCTGCCGCAGGCTTTCCGCAACATGGTCCCGGTGCTGCTCACCCAGACCATCATCCTGTTCCAGGACACCTCGCTCGTCTACGTTCTCTCGGTCACGGATTTTCTCGGCGCGGCATCGAAGGTGGCGCAGCGCGACGGACGCCTCGTGGAAATGTATCTGTTCGCCGCGCTCGTCTACTTCCTGATCTCGCTCGCGGCCTCACACCTCGTGCGCCGGCTCCAAGCCCGTATCGCCATCATCCGCTGAGTGGGGGCAACCATGATCACGATCCGCGAGGTCAGCAAATGGTTCGGTACCTTCCAGGTGCTCAAGCGTTGCTCGACCGAGGTCGCCAAGGGCGAGGTGGTGGTCGTGTGCGGCCCTTCGGGCTCGGGCAAATCGACATTGATCAAGTGCGTCAACGGACTGGAGCCGTTCCAGGAGGGCACGATCACGGTCGATGGCATCTCGGTCGGCGATCGCAGGACCGACCTGCCGAAGCTGCGCGCCCGCATCGGCATGGTGTTCCAACATTTCGAGCTGTTTCCGCATCTCACCGTCACGCGCAACCTGACGCTGGCGCAGATGAAGGTGCTCGGCCGCAGCGAGCGCGAGAGCGCCGGGAAGGGCATGCTCCTGCTCGAGCGCGTGGGCTTGCAGGAACAGGCCCGGAAATATCCGGGCGAGCTCTCGGGCGGCCAGCAGCAGCGGGTCGCGATCGCGCGTGCGCTGGCCATGGATCCGATCGCCATGCTGTTCGACGAGCCGACCTCCGCGCTCGACCCCGAAATGATCAACGAGGTGCTCGATGTCATGGTGGCGCTCGCCAAGGAAGGCATGACCATGATGGTCGTCACCCATGAGATGGGATTCGCGCGCAAGGTCGCCCACCGCGTGGTCTTCATGGACCGGGGCGAGATCGTCGAGGACGCGCCCACGGCCGAGTTCTTCGGCAAGCCGCGCAGCGAACGGGCGCAGATTTTCCTCTCGAAGATTTTGCAGCATTGAACTCCCCCTCCCCCGCCCGGGAGTGCCGGGGGAAAGAGGCGAATGTACGTTATGGTAAACGCCACCACCGGCGAGATCATTTCTCCAATCGATATTGAGTGTGGCGGCGAACTTGCGCCGCGTGGACGCTTGAAACAGTGCTCGCTTCATGCGACATGACCATGATCATGGCCATGGTCATTGAGGAGCACCCCCATGTCACGGCTGGTCAAGGCGTCCGAGTTCAGGGCCAAGTGCCTTGCGCTCATGGACGAAGTCGAGCGGACCGGCGAAACGATCGTGATCACCAAGAATGGCAAGCCGGTTGCGGAATTGTCTTCCCATAAACCATCGCAACCGAGCGCATTTGGCCTCTTGCAGGACCGCTTGTTCATAACCGGCGATATCATCTTACCAATCGATGTCAAATGGGATGCACTGAAGTGATCGTGCTCGATACCCATGCCGCCACTATGGTCACAGCTTGATTCACGGCCTGCCGATTTTCGCAGTTGCCGGAAATTTGCGAACGCATCGCTGCTTGCCGCCGATCCGGGAAATGCTACCTTGAACTCACCTTCGACCCGAGCACCGCCATGTATTCAGACCCGTTCGATCGGCGCCGCTTTCTGAGCCGTGCCGCCATTTTTGCAGCCGGCCTGCCGCTGGTCGGGCTCAGCCGACGCATCAGCTTTGCCGCGGCCGCAGCCGAACTCCCCGCGCGGCGCATGTTTTTCGACAATCCGGATTACCTCAATCTCCAGATCAGTCCGGACGGTGAGCACCTCGCCTATCTGGCGCCCATCGGCGGGGTCCGCAATCTCTGGCTCGCGCCGGTGGCCAAGCCCGATAGCGGGGTGCCCGTGACCCATGCCGTCGACCGCAACATCGCCGACTATTTCGTTTGGGCTCACACCAACCGTCATCTCGTATTTTTCCAGGAACGCGACGGGGACGAAAACTGGCGCGCCTCGAGCGTCGACATCGTGACCGGGACGATCGTGCCGCTGACACCGGAACAAGGAGTCAGGTCCTCCCATCAGGAATCGGACTATCGCTTTCCCGACGAAATGCTGTTTCGCCATAACCAGCGGGACAAGCGGTTTTTTGACCTCTATCGGATCAACCTGGTGACCGGCAGGAGCGAGATTCTTTACGAAAACCACGACTATGTCGGGCTGATCACCGACAGCACCTTCCGCCTGCGGCTCGGTCAACGATTCGCCGCGGACGGCAGCGCCGAATATTTCGAGCGCCAGGCCGACGGACGCTGGGCTCCGTTCACCACCGTTCCAATCTCCGATATCGATGCAACGCGGATGATCGACTTCAGCGACGACGGCAAGACCCTCTACATGCTCGACTCGCGCGGCCGCGACAAGGCAGCGCTCGTTGCCGTCGATATGGCGACCCGGCAATCCGAGGTCCTGGCCGCGGACGACGAGGCCGACATCGTGACGGTCCATTTCGAGTCCAAGACCAGGCGTCCGCTGGCGGCGCTTGCGATCAAGGATCGGGCGCGCTGGCACGCCCTCGATCCCTCCATCGACGAGGATCTGGCTCGGCTTTCCGCCTATGGCCGGGGCGACGTCGCGTTTCACAGCCGCAGCGCTGACAATCGCAAAGTCACCGTCTTCCTCGAACGCGACACCGCCAGCGGCGAATATGTGCTGATCGACCGGGTGGCAGGAGCGGTGCACCCGCTTTTCAAGCAGCGCTCCGCGCTGGAGCGGGCGCGCCTGCAGCCGATGGAACCGGTTGTGATCCCTGCACGCGACGGGCTCCTGCTCAACGGCTATCTCACTATGCCTGCCGAGGAACCGGCATCGAGGAGCACCGGACTGCCCCTGGTCCTGGTCATTCATGGCGGCCCGTACTTCCGTGACCAATGGGGCTTCAACGCAACCCACCAATGGCTGGCCAGCCGCGGCTATGCCGTATTGAGCGTCAACTACCGGGGCTCGACTGGCTTCGGCAAGGCATTCGTCACCGCGGCCGATCACGAATGGGGCGGGCGGATGCACGACGATCTCATCGACGCTGTCGAGTGGGCGATCGGGCGGGGCTTCGTGGATCGCAAGCGGATCGGGTTCTACGGCGGCAGCTATGGCGGCTATTCGGCGCTGATGGCGGCGACCAAGACACCGGAGATCTTTGCCTGCATCATCGACCTGTTCGGCATTTCGAACCTCATCACCTTCATGGCCACCATCCCACCCTATTGGGGGCCATGGTGGAGCATCTGGAAAAACCGGCTCGCCGATCCGGAGACCGAGGTGGGCCGCGAATTCCTGCGCGAACGCTCGCCGATCAATCACATCGAGCGCGCGACTCGGCCGATCCTGATTGCCCAGGGAATGAATGATGTCAGAGTCGTGGCGGCGGAATCGGAGCAGATGGTGGCCGCGCTCGAGCGCCGCGGCGTTCCGGTGACCTATGTGACCTTCGCGGACGAGGGTCACGGTTTTGTGCGGCCGGAGAACCGCCTTGCCTTCTTCGCCGTCGCCGAGGCTTTCCTGGCCAAGCATCTGGGCGGCCGCTCACAGCCGATCGGCGACGATTTCGCCGGATCGACGCTCAAGATCGTGACCGGCGGCGAGCTCGTGCCCGGGCTGTTGAGATAGCGCTCGCTTCATGGATTGGTAATTACGAAGAACGGCAAGCCGGTGGCAGAGCTTGTGCCGCACCGCCCGCGAAAGCGTGATGCTCGCGGGATCTTGAAGGACCGACTGTTTATAACCGGAGACATCATCTCGCCGATCGACGTCGAGTGGGATTTTGCCTAAATGATCCTGCTCGATACGCATGCGGCAATCTGGTTCACAACAGACTTAGGCCTCGGGAGAATTGACCGGTGCAGTGCTGCACTTTCACGGAAACAGCGCCACCTGCTCGAGCCCCATGGTCTCCGGGAGGCCGAGCATCAGGTTCATGTTCTGCACCGCCTGGCCGGAGGCGCCCTTCACCAGGTTGTCGAGCGCCGAGCCGATGATGGCGCGCCTGGCGATGCGGTCCTTGGCCACGCCGATGAAAGTCATGTTGGAGCCGCGGACGTGGCGGGTCTGCGGCATCTCGCCGAATGGCAGGACCTGCACGAACGGCTCGTTCAAGTAGGACTTTAAAAGTATCGCATGAAGCTCCTGGGGCGACATCTTGACGCCCCGCACATAAATGGTCGACAGGATGCCGCGATTCATCGGCACCAGGTGGGGCGTGAAACTGACGGTCACCGCTCGCCCCGCGGCCTTGCTGAATTCCTGGTCGAGCTCGGCCATGTGGCGGTGGTGGCCGACGCCGTAGGCATGGAAACCCTCGGACACTTCCGAGAAAATCATCTCCTCCCTCGCTGCCCGGCCGGCACCCGTCATGCCGGATTTCGCGTCGATCACGATCTCGTCGGGATCGATCGCGTTCTCCGCCAGCAGCGGGACGAGCGGGAGTTCCGCCGAGGTCGTGTAGCAGCCGGGATTGGCGACAAGCCGCGCCCCCTTGATTTCGCTCCGGTAGATTTCGGTGAGGCCATAGACCGCCTCCTTCTGCAATTGCGGCGCCTGGTGCTCGTGGCCATACCACCGCGCATAGACGGCAGGGTCGGCGAGCCGGAAGTCGGCCGAGAGATCGACCACCTTGGTCGTCGGCGCGCTGGCGAGAAGCTCCTTGACGACCTTTTGCGTGGTCCCGTGCGGCAGCGCGCAGAAGGCGAGGTCGAGCCCCGTTTTGGTCCACTCGATGCCCTCGATCGACACGAGCCTCGGCAGCGTGAATGGAGAGAATTGCGGAAACACCTCCCGCATCTCCTGCCCCGCCCGGCGGTCGGCGGTCAGGAGCGCGATCTCGGCCCCTGGATGGCGCAAGAGGAGCCGCACCAGCTCGGTGCCGGTATAGCCCGAGGCGCCGAGCACGCCGATCTTTGCCTTGGTCATGGCCTCTTGAGGCATGGGTCGATCCTTGGCGGCCGAGGGGACGACCGGACGAGGTGGATACCGCGGAGAATATTGGGATGGAAGTGCCGCGGAGCCTCATCCGGCGGCAGGGGCGACGATCACATGCGATCGCGCGCCCGTGCCGCGCTGGCGCGGCGGCGTCGCGGGAGAATGCAGATGCCGATCATCGTCATTGGCGGGTCATTTAGGGCCGGGCTCCGCCTGCGTCAACCTGATCCCCGTAGATCCCCCCGGGTTGGGTCGAGTTCTGCAAGGCGCTGACCAGCGGCAGAGGTGTGGGTCGTTTGCTCGTGTACGCCCGCACAATCACCCGGTCTCTCAGCCGAAGTCGGATATATCCGGGATATATCCGACTTCGGCCCCGTTTAAGAGCAGCCGAACTCGGGTAAGCCCGAGTTCGGCTGCAAGCGGGGGAGAGGGAGTTGGCGAGGCAATCAGATCGTCGGGCTCCAGGCCACCGGAATTTCGCGATAGCCGGTGCCGCTCTTCTCGACATGGCCGAGCGAGGGAAACGGATAGTGGAAGCCCTGGACCAGCATCTTTTCGGCGACCAGCATGTCGTAGACCCGACGGCGCGTGGCTTCGGCCTTCGGCCCATCCTGGTCGTAGAATGCGTGCCAACCTGGGTTGCGCGCGAACAGGAACGGCACGTGGGTGACGTCGGCCTGCACGAACACCTTGCTCGCGCCCGACGCCACCACATGGGACGTATGGCCCCAGGAATGGCCGGGCGTGCCGACCGCGGTGATGCCGGGGACCACCTCCTTGTCCCACTCATAGGTCCGCAGCCGCTTCAGAACCTCGCCGGCAAACACTCGGCGATTGTTCTTGAAGAGGTCTTCCATGCGGCCCTTGGGGGCGCGGCTCATCTCGCCGTCGTCCATCCAGAATTTGTGCTCCGCGGCCGGCACGAGAATTTCCGCGTTCGGGAACGCGAGCGAATTGTCCGCCCGCAACAGACCGTTCACATGGTCGCCGTGGTAATGCGAGATGATCACCGCATCGATCGCCTTGGCATCGATCCCGGCGGCCGCGAGATTGGTCAGGAACTGGCCGAAGGCTCCTTTGCTCTGGTTGTAGGCAGCCTCGCCGGTGCCGGTGTCGATGACCACAAGTCGCGAGCCCGTGTTCACGACGATCGGATTATAGGGGTTGAAGAACGTCTCGGTGTCCATATAGGCGGCCGCGAGTGCGGCTTTGACGTCGTCCTTCTTCATGTTGCCGACAAGGTTGTCCGGCAAGGGAAAGCGGTTCACGCCGTCGGTAATGACGGTGATCTCGAAGCTGCCGACCTTGTAGCGATAGAGGCCGGCCGCCTGCTTGTCTGCGAGCGGCGCGGCAGCCCGCGCCGGCGGTGGAGCAACCGGCGCCAGCACCGTCGCGCTGGCGGCGGCAGCGCCCGTGAGCACGGAGCGGCGAGTCAAAGTGGTCATGGCATTCCTCCCAAAATTCGTGACGTTCCGACCTGGGCACCCCTTGGACGCCCCTTGGCGCGGGCGGTCCGCAGTGCGCAGGTTAGCACAACGACGACGCTTGCGCTGCCCCAAACACCGGCCCAGCCCGTCGTCCTATTCCGCCCCCCTCGCCGCTTGCCACGACCAGCGGCGCGGCGGCAGGATGCCGTCCACCATGAGCAGCTCCGACCTTCCGACTGACGAAACCGCGCAAGGAACCGCGTCCCGGCGCAGTTTGCTGCTGGCGGCGCTGACCGCCGCCATTTTCCTCAGCGCCGCGCTCTTGTTCGCGGTGCAGCCGATGTTCACCAAGATGGTGATCCCCCGCCTCGGCGGCGCCCCTGCGGTGTGGTCGGTCGCCATGGTCTTCTTCCAGGCCGCCCTGCTCGCCGGCTATGGCTATGCCCACCTGCTCACGCGCTACGCCCCAGGCCGGACCTCGGTGATCGTTCATCTCGCGGTGATGACCGCGGCCTGCCTTTTCCTGCCGCTCGCCATTGCCAACGGATGGGGCCGCCCGCCGGCGGTGGGCGAGGCCTTCTGGCTCATCGGACTATTCGCGGTGTCGATCGGGCTGCCGTTCTTCGCGCTCGCCGCCAACAGTCCATTGCTGCAGGCCTGGTTCGCGCGCACCGATCATCCGGCGGCGAAGGACCCCTATTTCCTCTATGCGGCGAGCAATGTGGGCAGCTTCCTCGCGCTGTTGTCCTATCCGGCGGTGATCGAGCCGCTGATCCGGCTCGGCGACCAGACCAGGCTTTGGTCGATCGGCTTCATCGTGCTCATTCTGCTGCTCGCCGGCTGCGGCGTGCTGCTGTGGCGGTTTCCGGGTCAGCCTGCCGCTGCGACCGCGGCCGCAGCGGAGGCCGCGCCGCCGACCTGGCGTGATGCCGTAACCTGGATGGCGCTCGCGGCAGTGCCGGCCGGGCTCCTGGTTGCGGTCACCGCGCATATCTCGACCGACGTGGCGGCGGTGCCGCTCCTGTGGGTGCTCCCGCTGGCGCTTTATCTCGCGACCTTCGTGATCGTGTTTGCCCGCCGGCCGCTCATTCCCCATTGGCTGGTCGTCGCCGTCCAGCCACTGTTCGTCTTCGGCCTCCTGGTCATGACTCTCTTCGATGTGTTCGAGACCATCGTCGCCGTGATCGCCGCCCACATCGCGGTGTTCTTCGTCTGCGCGCTGATGTGCCATGGCGAGCTCGCGCGCAGGCGGCCGGCGGCGCGCGATCTCACCTCCTTCTACATGTGGATGTCGGCGGGCGGCATGATCGGCGGCATCGCGGCCGCGCTCGCGGCGCCCCATGTCTTCAACTGGGTGGCTGAATACCCGATCCTGATCGCGCTCGCCGTGCTGTGCCGCTCCCTCATGCCGCGGCCGAGAGCTCAGGTTGCGCACCTCTTGCAGGCTGTCGTCATCGTCGGCGGGCTGGCCGTTGCGATCGGCGGC
>WNGL01011478.1_pt1 | contig 10147 bp, 2 predicted proteins | sample 5400591 | NCBI WGS metagenome assembly WNGL01 (sample SAMN13153377, study PRJNA577476) | soil metagenome | isolation source: 80 cm soil or saprolite under Garry oak tree replicate 1 | place: USA:California | collected 2016-06-15 | reverse complement strand
ACGGCGATCCAAATAGCGCAACTAACGCCACGGCCCCGCAACGGCCTCAACATCGATTACCAGATCTTGAACACCATCGCGGGCCAGACGCTCAAGGGCGACACCACGTATTATGTCACCAACACAGCAATTTTGAGCGGCGTCACGCTCATAGAAGGCGGTACTGTAGTCAAATATACCAACGGTGCGCAGCTCACAATTCAAGGCACGGTCAAATGTCAGACTTCGCCTTACCGTCCGGCAGTGTTCACATCAAAAGACGACGATAGTGTAGGAGAGACAATAACTGGAAGTACGAGCAATCCGGCCACAAACTACCCGGCCGCCACCGCTCTCTATTTCGACAACAACCAGAGCGATCTCAAGTATGTCCGCATTGCCCACGCCGACCAGGCCATCTATTACGATTCCGACACTGGCTATCCTCATTATCTGAGCCACGCGCAACTCGTGCATTGCCGGAAAGGCGTTATGCCTCACAACACAACGTTTTTCGTGCGCAACGTGTTGATGAACGATGTGCTGACCAATTTCTACAACACCACCTACAGCGCCACGGGTCACGTCGAGCATTTGACCGTGAACGTGGCCAACCAGTTGAACGGCTCCACCAATATCATTCTCAACGTGACGAACAGCCTGCTGGTTGCCGTCACCAACATCGGCACCATCTCCGGCGCGTTCAACGCCACCAACAGCAGCGGTTTGGGAGTGTTTCAGAGCGTTGGTGAAGGAAATCATTATTTGGCTGCTGGCAGCCCTTACCGCAACGCAGGCACTACGAACATCTCCTATCAACTTCAGGCGGATCTACCTCGCCTGACGACCTATCCACCGATTGTCTTAACCAACGATTTCACCGTCTCCACGATTTTGTCGCCGCAGGCGCAGCGCGACAACGACATCCCGGATTTGGGCGTACATTATCCCCCGTTGGATTACTGCTGGAGCGGCCTCAACGTGACGAACGGCGCCACCCTGACCCTGACTAACAGTGTGGCCGTCGGCATCTACGGTACGAAGGGAACTGTACTGCGCGCCGGCGCGAAATTCGTAAGCGAAGGAACTCCGGTCGATCTCAATCGGCTGGTGCGATACCAGACCGTTCAGGAGCAGTCATTCAATTGGGGCACGAATGCCGGCGGCATGGGCTTGCTCGAACTGAATGGGGACAATTCGTCGATACAAATCCACCTGCGGCATACCGACGTATCGGTGATGGCCGACACTTTCGCTCGGCGCACCCTGGCCAGCTTAGCCAACGGCTACGACCTGGTAAACCCCTTCGCCATCGTGGATTCGCGGTTGCGGGGGATCAACCAATCCTTTTCTGATTCTTTCAGCTCGGGACGAGTGATCGCGTGGACGAACAACCTGCTGGACCGCTGCGCGTTGAGCTGGAGTCAAAGCGATAGCATCTATTATCCGTTTACCCTTTATCTGTACAACAACCTTTTTTGCAAAGGCACGAACAGCTTTACGACGACGACGTACAATCCGACCTGGACGGTGAAAGACAACCTGTTCGATTCAGATTCTCTCACCAAGACGGGCAGTCCCACTTTTACTGCCTCGAACAACGGTTACCGCAGCGGTCTGGCCAGTCTGGGCGGCGCCGGCAACAAGACCAATTTGGTTGTGGATTATCAACCGGGGCCGCTGGGCGAGTATTACTATCCGTTGACGGGTGCCTCCACCAGCCTGACCAACCTGATCAACGCCGGCAGTCTGACGAATGCGGGTCTAGCCGGTCTTTATCACCACACAACACTGGTAAATCAAACCAAGGAAACCAACAGTGTTCTGGACATTGGATTCCATTATGTAGCGGTCAACCCGGCTGAATCCGAAGTGCCCAAGATCAGTCCGCTGTATCCCGACGCCAGTTCGTCCTACGACGGCACCTGGACGCCTGACAAAGCCACGAATGCCGTCGCCACCGACCCCGGCTGGCACAACCTCACCTACACTGAGGAACCCGCGTGGCTGAGGATTGACCTGGGAAGTTCCAAGCTCGTGAGCAGGGTTGGATACACTGGCCGTGAGGGGACCGGGCAGGGCGTAGGGAATGGCAACGGGGTTTACCGGGATTACAAAATCTACGTCACCGACAGCAGCTCAACCAACGCGGCGAATTGGGGCAGCGAAGTCGCCGCTGGGCAATGGCTCTGGCAAAACGGCCAGGAACGGCGGGACGTGGGGTTCAATCCCAAGTCGGGCCGGTACGTGATATTCCGGCGCATCACGGCGGACGGTTATCGCGGCCCATTGGGGGCCGATCCGGGTTACGCCAACGCCAACGAGGTCTGGATTTACACCCGCAACGCCCTGTTCAGCACGCCGCTCGATTCCGACGGCGACGGCCTGCCCGATTACTTTGAAGACCGCAACGGCAACGGCACGGTCGATTCGGGCGAAACCGATTGGCGGAGTGCGACGGACCTCGGCTTGAAAGTCTGGATCAGCGAGCCGAAAAACAATTCCAACGTTCCATAGAAACGGTTTCTCCCGCGAACATTCATCAGAATTTTTCCCATGAAAACACCTTGTGGCTTCAGTCGCCGGCTCTTCTGTCTGACAGTCGTTATTCTCGCCTATTTCGGGGCCGCGCCCGCACAGGAAAGGGCCCGCGTCTCAGCCGCGGCTGACCGAGTTGTCGAGGGACGTTTCCTTCCTGAGCCAATTCTTTGGGTTGGCGAGAATTCGCCCCCGGAGGCCGAAAGCCAAGAGCTACTGGAAATTCTGACCCATCTCGACGAGCCCGATTGGACGACAAAGCTTGAGCGGTTCATTGAGGCCCACCTGGATTCACCGTGGGTCCCCGGAGTGCGGAACGCTTTGGCCGTCATGTATCGGCAAACGGGCCGTTACACGCGGGCATTACAGCATTGGGAATCGGCCTGGGAGGCCGCTAAGGCCAACAGCTCCGTCAACGGCAGAGTTGTGGCCGACGCGACCCTCGTCAACTGGCTTGGGTTATTGTCGAGCCTGGGGCGGGTCCAAACAATGAAGTCGTTGTTTACGGAAACCGAAGGGCGGGTCTTTGAGCGGTCGGAACAGTATCGGCGCTATGAGACGGCCCAAAGTGCCTACTACATCATGCTCGAGCACCCCCAGATCGCCTTCCGATGTGGCGCCTTTGCGCTCAAGGCCGTCGGTCAGAAGTTGCAGCCCGGCAACCGGCAGCTCGAAACACTGGTGGAAGCTTCGTCGCCGGCAACTGGCTTCACTTTGACCAGCTTGGCTGAGTATGGCCGTCAGCTTGGCCTGGGATTAGCGCCGGTTCGGCGACTGCGGGGAAGCGAGTTGTTGGTGCCTTCGGTCGTGCACTGGCGGGAAAACCACTACGCGGCGATTTTGGATCATACGAACCAGTTTTACCTGGTTTCGGATCCTACGTTCGGAAGTCCGGCGTGGCTCGCAGACGAGGTGGTCAACAGCGAAGCCAGCGGCGTGTTCCTGGCGCCGACGAACCGATTGCCGTCCGGCTGGATCGCCCTCACGAAAGCGGACACGGACTTGATCTACGGCAAAGGCTACACGAACAGCATCGACGACTCGAAGGACAAAGGGTGCAAAAAGAACCCGCTTTGTCCCGGAAAGTGCGTTTCATGCTCGGGAATGCCGGTCTGGTGGGTGAGCGAGCCGTACATCAACATTTGGGCTTCCGACGAACCACTATCCTACAAAACCTCCACAGGAGAGGAAATCTCATTCCGACTGAGTTACAAGCAACGCGACACCCGGCCAACGACTTCGACGTCTCTGCCACCGACCACCTGGAACCACAACTGGTTTTCTTACGTTCATTTCGTCGGTCAGAACGCATACCCCGGAGGTCAAATTACCTATTACACGTTCTATCCCTACAGCGCGAGCTTGTATCTGCCGGACGGCGGCGTCAGCGCCTTTGATTCGGCCAATATTTCCGATGAAGCAAGCCGGACGACCCTGCTGAGCCAGCAAGGCACAGGAGTCGCGCCGTATGGGCCGCTGGGGCGTCAGAACTTGGAGGATGGCTTCAGCGGTTTCCGCTTGATTCACCCTGATGGCAGCCAGGACATTTATGGTCTTATTGAGGGGGTACGTTTGATTGTCGGCTTTCAGCCGTACGGTGACGCCTTGCTGACCGAACAGATCGACCCGCTCGGCAACCGCAAGCATTTTTACTATGAAGGTGGCCTCCCGGCCACATTACGTTTGAAATACGTGGTCGATTACGACGGACGCACGAACACACTCACCTATAATAGCAGTAACTGGGTTTCCCAGGTCCAGAGCCCGTATGGCAATTCAGCCAGCTTTCTCTACGACAGCAAAGGCAACCTCACTAACATCGTCGATGCCGCTGGGCTGAGCACCACCAACCAATTTGATGCCAATGGCTACTTGACCTCCATGATCACGCCCTATGGCACGATCTCCTTTGTCCACACAGTCAACAATGCCAACACCAACACGCTTGGGAACATGGGCGGGCACGACATCAACCGGGCGATCAAGAATATTCAGCCGGACGGCAGCAAACAGCTTTATCTCTACCGGTTCGACTGTTCGTCCTTCATGCCCACCACCTACTCGAACATCCCGGCCGGGACGCCTTTGGGGACGATTGATGACGGGACGGGCGCAACTAACATCTTCGCCGGGGTTTGCTACCGCGACAGCTTTTACTGGGGCAGCCGCCAATATGCCGCGCTGTCCACGGAGGTCCTGACCAACCTCACGGCCAATGATTATCTCCTTGCCCAGATGAAACACTGGTTGCAGGATACTAACGACGCCTTCGTTTCGGACTCCATTTCCATCCTGCGCGATCCCTCGCCCGAAAATTCTTCGCCCACGGAAGGTCAAAAGACATTTTATGATTACCCCGGCAAAGTTTACAGTTGTCGGGTCGGCACTACAACGCTTCCTTCCGTGACTGCGCGTGTGTTGCCTACCGGAGAAACCCAATACACTTGGACGCGCTACAACAGCTACGGCTTTCCAACCAACGAGGTTTCCACCTACACCCAAAGCGACGGGAGCGCCGGCACGCGCACGAACCAATATCTATACGCCGATAACGTCACCACCAACATCCTCACTGACTGGTCAGGAGCGCCGTTCAATACCAATAAATTCACCCTGCCGAATTTGCTCCAACAGCAGATCGGACCGGACAACCTGACCCTGGCGCAGTACGAGGGCTACGACCAGGTGCAGCGCACGGCCGTCTATTCCGACACCAGTTTTGCGTTCACGAATACCGTCACGACCTACACCACGCGCGTGTTGCCGCGCTACCAAACCAACGCCGTTGGAGAATTGACGCAATTCACCTATGATTCGCAGAGCAAGATAACGAGCGCCAAAACCCCGGCGGGCCTCATCACCACCAACCTCTATCTCGCGAGCGGCGCCTACACAAATTTTCTGGACCAATCCATCGACTTTAGCGTTTCCGGAACAAACACCACGTACTATCGCACCAACTCCTACACCTACACGAGCAGCGGCCTGGTTTCCACTCAGACCGATCCACACGGTCTGACCGTGACCAGAACGTGGGACAATCTGTTGCGCCCGACGGGCGTATCGTTTCCGGACGGCACTTTTACGTCAAACCGCTGGGACAAACTTGGCCTGGTAGCGACGCAGGACCGCCTGACCAATTGGACGTACTACGGCTATGATTCGTTGCGCCATTTGACCGCCATCACCAATGCCGCCAACCAGAAGACCTATTTGACGTGGTGCGGCTGCGGCTCACTGGAATCCATTGCCAACGCCCTCGGGGAAGTAACGTCGTTCGCTTATGACAACCAGTCGCGTTTGAAGACGCTAACGTTCACCAACAGCCTTTATCTCAATTATTCCTACGATCTGGCTGGGCGCCTGACCAATGCCGTGGACAGTTACGGGGCCAGTCTCAGTTACTCCTACAACAACCAGGGACTGCGGACTGGCGCCAGCAACGCGCTCGGCCAGGTGTGGAAAACGGTTTACGACATCAAGGACCGACCGTCTCAAGTGACTGATAATAATGGCGTGTCGGTCACCAACACTTTTGATTTGTTGAACCGATTGCTGACGCGCACCTACCCCGACAGCGGCGTGGAGAGGTTCGGCTATACGGCCAACATCCTGACACTGACCGGCTACACCAACCAGCTTGGCTCGAACGTCGTGAACTTGTTCTACGACGCGGCGGGGCGGCTGACCAATGAGGTCTATCCCACTGTCTTCACCAACAGTTTCACTTACAACGGGGGTGATGACTTGTTGACGTTGAAAGACGGCAAAAGCCAGACCGCCACCTGGAAGTATGATCAATACGGACGCTTGACGAACAAGGTGGACGCGGCGAACATAACCAACTTCGTTTACAAGTACGACGCGAATGACCGGCTCACCAACCGCACCGACGCCCTGACCCGGCAGACGGCGTATCAATACGACGACGCCGGCAACATAACCAACCTCATTTATCCGACGCTCACGATTCAATATGCCTATGATGCCCTCAACCGCCCGACCAACATGGTGGACGCCGCAGGCGTGACGCGCTTTGCCTACAGCCGGCTGGGCGCGCTCGCGCTGGAAGACGGCCCTTGGGCCAGCGACACGGTCACCTCCACGTACGGCACGGGCCACCTGCTGACGGCGTTGACGCTTCAACAGCCCAACGCCGCGGATTGGACGCAAACCTACGGTTACGATTCCGCGCGCCGTTTGACCAACCTGGTGTCGCAAGCCGGGACTTTTGGCTACGGGTACACCTCCAGCGTCGGTGCGACGCCCGCGCTGACGGCGTTAATCCAGAAACTCGCTTTGCCCAACGGCTCCTACATCACCAATGCGTTTGACAGCGTGGGGCGCATGACCAGCACCTTTCTCGTCAATAGCGGCAATGCCAACCTCAACTACCACACCTACAATTATGATCTGGCAGGCCAACGGACGCGGCAATATCGGATGGGGGGCGGGCCGCTCCTGATTTTTGCTGATTATACCTATGACCTGACAGGCCAGTTAAAGACGGCCAAAGGCAAAGAGGGACTGGGGGGCACTTTTCCGGATCGCGTCCACGAACAGTTCGGCTACGCATACGACGGGGCGGGCAACCTGTATCAGCGGACAAACAACGCTCTGGTGCAAACGTTTGGCGTCAACAACCTCAACCAACTGACCAACGTCACGCGTAGTGGGACGCTGACGGTGGCCGGCACCACGACGAGCACAGCGACGAACGTGACGGTGAACTCGCTCACTGCCACGCGCTACACCGACAACACTTTTGCCAAGGACGGTTTCACCCTCGCCGACGGAAACAACTCGTTCACGGCGATTGCCCAGGACAGTTACAATCGCAAGGACACCAACGCCGTCACGCTCAATCTCCCCGCGGCCGTGAATTTCCAATACGACGCCAAAGGAAATCTCACCAGCGATGGCAAGCGGGGTCTGGATTACGATGACGAAAACCAGCTCAACCGCATCACGGTCACCAACTCCTGGAAAAGCGAATTTACGTATGACGGGTTGTTCCGGCGGCGGATTCGGAAGGAGTATGTCTGGTCCGGCTCCTGGCTTCCGGCTTCTGAGACGCGCTACGTTTATGACGGGCGCGTGGTGCTGCAGGAGCGGGACGAAAACAATCTTCCCTCTGTCACGTACACGCGCGGACTGGACCTGAGCGGCAGTTCGCAAGGTGCCGGAGGGATTGGCGGACTGCTGGCCAGAACGGATGCCAGCGGGTCTGCATTCTACCATGCCGATGGCAACGGGAACGTCACTGCGCTGTTGAACGGACAGCAGAACTTTGTAGCTCGGTACGTTTATGATCCCTTTGGAAACATCCTCGCGAAATCCGGCGCTCTCGCTGATGCCAATGCATACCGCTTTTCGAGCCAGGAGTATCACCAGCCTTCCGGCCTGTTGCTGTATCTTTACCGGGCTTACGATCCGAATCTTCAACGGTTCGTGAATCGGGACCCGATTGAGGAGGTGGGCGGAATAAATCTTTACAGATTTGTATTCAACAATCCTCTTAATCGTCTCGATCCATGGGGGCTGGATGCCTATGTCGAGATCATTACTGACGGGGGACCAATCAAGGGAACAGACCACGCTAATATCTATGTCGATAACCCGGATGGTACAGTTTCAATTGGACAAGCCGCTTACGGTAGTGTATATCCTTATAGAAAATTTCCAAGCCCTCCGAAACCAGACAAGACAACGCAAGTGTTTCGATTAAAGTGTGATGCATTGACTGACAGGATTATGGTGGATTTCATGAAGTCTGGCAAAAGTGGACAAATCTATCCGTATTGCGCGCCTTATGCAGCAGAAGTGTTGAGCAAGGGCTTTCCAAATTACTTCAATCAAAGAGATGTTTGGACTGCTTCAGGATTGAGCAGCCAAATTAACAATTATCGTCGAGGGCGGGGGTTTTCTCCCGAATACACCGGCATCCGTGTGAATGCCCCTCCTGCTGTGGTTATCATCAAGTATCGTTAGTTAAGAGTAGATTCTTTACTGTGCTCGATGACTTCGGAATCAGTGAACGATCTCGACCAGAAAACCGTGACAGCTAGGAACAAAAAGTGGTTGCTAGCCGCGGGGTCTGTTTTCATTCTAGCTAGTGTTTCTGTTTGGTATTTCCTGGCAGAACCAATCCTGATCTTGATGAAAACAAAGGAAAAACAAATGATAGAGATTGCGAACTCAGTAGTCGCCTTCAACACGATTCACAATCGCTTGCCTCGGAGCGTTGATGAAATGGTTGCAACTGGGGTCTTGCCAAACGTGGGAGAGATTTATTATTCCCCGCTGGTCCACGAGTCGTTGTTTCTAAGACCGTTGCCGTATCAGCACGCTGAATTTGAATTCGATTTCAACGAAGAGAAAACAACGATTATGATTTCGGCAGAAACTTACCGCCAAAAGGCAGAAAAACTACGCTTTGGCTGGTTGTTGCCAAAAAATCGCAAAATTGAAGTTCGGGGAGGAACAAAGTTTGGTGACTCGTCTGTTACTAACAAGTACAAGTACAATTAGTCTGTTGACTTAACGGTAAACGGGTCAGTCCCGGCTATTAGTCAATTGCCGCTTGAAACCTGCTCCGGCGGACGGGATTCTTGCGCACGGTATGGCGCGCAAACTTCGGATTCAGCACGCTGGCGCTGTCTACCACGTTATGAATCGTGGGGACCCGTTTCTGACCCGTTTCAGACGGACGTTGTCAATGGAGCGGCTTGCCACTCCCGATTGGGGGTCCACGGAAGGGCAGAAGACCTGGTACGACAACGAGGACAAGCCGTCCAGCGACACGGAAGGCCCGACGCAGATTATGCCTCTTTTTGCGGCCCGCGTTCTGCCAGACGGCAGCGCTCAATTCACACGCTCTCCACGGAATAGCTTTGGTCTGCCGACTGAGGAGAAATCCACTTACAGCCGGGACAACGGCAGCGTCGACGTGCGAACGAATGCTTACCAATATGCCACAAATGACCTGGACCTGGTCACGATCACCAATCCGTTGGGAGTCCAAGTCTCCAGCAATTGGTTCAACTCCAGTCACCATGTATTGACCAATTTCAACGCCTTCAACGAAAAGACTGTCTGGTATTACAACTCGCGCCAACAGATTGCCGGAGTGCAGTATCCCACCGGATTGATCACGACGAATTATTACAACGGTTGGAACCAATTGACTTCCACGATCGATTTTGCCGGCGCCGGCACAAACACCGTTTATTACCGCACCAACTCTTACACGTATTTGACCAACCTGGTCGCCACGCATACCGACGAGCACGGGCTGACGACCACCTTTGCTTATGACAACCTCCAACGGTTGACCGCCGAGATCGATGGCCGCGGCACGAACAGCTATTTCTACGACAAACTGGATTTGGTGCGGACGGTGGACCGGATGGGCCACACCAATTCCTTCGGGTATGATCGCATTCGTCGGAAAGTTGCCGAGACCAATGCGCTCGGCACTGTTACCGGCTATTCGTATTGCGTGTGCGGCTCGCCAGATTACGTCACGAACGCGGTGGGCACGGCCGTTCAACAGGTCACCCAGTACGGCTATGATAGCCAGGGCAGAATGCTGTCCGTTTCTTATCCGGACTCCAGCGGTTTCACGTAT
>WNGL01029846.1_pt1 | contig 10148 bp, 9 predicted proteins | sample 5400591 | NCBI WGS metagenome assembly WNGL01 (sample SAMN13153377, study PRJNA577476) | soil metagenome | isolation source: 80 cm soil or saprolite under Garry oak tree replicate 1 | place: USA:California | collected 2016-06-15 | reverse complement strand
CATCCAGCAGCGTTGCAATGATGCCTCCATGCAGGTAGCCGGGGTGCCCTTCGAAAGTATCCGCCACGGTGGCCGGGCATACCACTGTTTCGTCCGGCGCCTGCAGGAACGCAAGTTGGAGACCGCCTTGATTTGCTTCCCCGCACCCAAAACAACGATTCTGAGCCGCGTGGGCGAGCGGGGTTAGGTTGTCGAAGTGAGGTTTCATCATTGCTAGAGCTCTCCTGCAATTACTTTCGCGAACACATCGGCATCAACGTTTCCGCCAGTCAGGACGAGGCCAATCCGTTTGCCCTGGTTGACGCTCTTCTCGGCAAGCGCGCCAGCCAGAGCTGCCGCTCCTGCGCCTTCGGCGAGGTTGTGGGTGTCTTGATAGAGCGCGCGCATTGCTTCGGCGATCTCTGCGTCCGAGACTTCGATAATGCGAGCTACGTTTTTCCAGATCTCTTCCATCGCCTGGGGATTGGGAGTTCGACAGGCAAGGCCGTCCGCGATTAACGTGCGCGACGGAGCTTCGACAACTTTATGCTGCTTGAAACTGAGTGAGTAAGAGGGGGACCCGGTCGAAACTACTCCGACGATTTCGGTGGATAGCCCGAGCGCGTTGCGCGCTGCAGAGACGCCGCAAATGGAAGATCCAAGACCGATGGGAACGTAAACCGTATCGAGGAGAGGGGCTGACTCGAAGAGCTCCAGCGCGTACGTGGAAGTGCCCATCACGAGCCGTTCATGGAATGAATCTACCATGGCCAGGCCCCCCTGTGCCAACATGGCGCGATTCTTTTCGATGCTATTTCCGTGGGGTACGACGATGACAGCCTTCAATCCGAGCAATCGGGCAGCCATGCCGACCCCCTGGCCATGATTGCCTCGGGTAGCAGCCACCACGCCCTGCAAGGTCGGCTGAGTCTGCTTCAGCCAATGGATATAGACCAGTGCGCCACGCAGTTTGAACGCGCCAACCGGCGTGTGGTTCTCATGCTTGATCCATGCCTCTGTTCCCAGGCGCTGGTTGATGAGCGGCCAGCTGTATTGCGGGGTTGGCGGCATGTATCGGTAAAGAATGGCCTGAGCTTCATGAATTTGGGCTAGAGAGGGAAGCGTCATGGCTCAAGCATACCGAATCATGACTGGCGGACCTGCAGGCGAATTCACTACAATTTGATGACTCTGGTGTTTCGACGAAGAGAGACTCAAAGTTCACGCATCGAAACGATGAGGGAGGTCATTTGAAAATGATGAATAGGCGAACTGCACTCAAGCATCTTGGCGGCGCCGCAAGCGCGTTGCTGTTGACCGAGGCACTTCACGCGGATGGGTTATCAAACGGCCAAGCCGCCACAGCACCGGCCACGACACCCGCAGCCGCGCCACCAACGGGGCCATTTAAGCTGCCGCCGTTGCCCTATGCCTATGAAGCCCTGGAGCCGAGTTTCGATGCGGCAACCATGCATCTGCACCATGACAAGCACCACCAGGCATATGTGAACAACCTGAACACGGCGGTAGCTGCGCATCCTGAACTAGCGGGCAAGAGCGTTGAGGAAATAGTGGCGAACCTGACCGTGGTTCCCGAGGCAATACGCACGACCGTTCGCAACAACGGGGGCGGACACGCCAATCACTCCTTCTGGTGGCCAACGCTCGGCAAGGGCGGTGCCGCGCCAACAGGAGAACTGGCCAAAGCTATCGACGCAAAATTCGGCACACAGGCCGCGTTTCAAGACAAGATGACGGCGGCGTGGGATTATGTCAGCGGGGAGTTTGCGAAGAAGGACAAGGTTTAGGTTGCCTCAAGCAGGTACGCGCCTCGGTGCGTTTGTGTTAGTCGGTATCGGGCTCGCAGCGGGAATATCCGGTGCGACCGGATGCCGAGCGGCGCCGGAGCTGACAAAGCAAGAGGCCGAAGGGAAGCGCCTCTACCTTGGGCGCTGTGCTCATTGCCATGAGGAGAACGACCTGGCACTGAAGAAGATCCCGCCAGACCTGCACGGTACCTTCAAGGAGACAAATCTGCCGAGCGGCGTGCCCGCTAACGATGCTGAGGTGCGACGCGTTGTGCTAACGGGCAAGGGAATGATGCCCGCGTTCCTCGGCCGCTTCACCGACGAGCAGATGGCCGCACTGCTCGCCTACCTGCACGCCGGACTGCGGTGAGGTCCCTCGCTCCGAGATTAGCCAGGTGCTCAAGTCGTCATTCGTAGCGAATCGCCGTCATTGGATCGACCCCGGACGCGCGCCGTGCAGGGATGGCGCATGCGATGGTGGCGACCAGCGATAACACGCACGTGGCGGCAAACAGGAGCAGGGGATCGCGCGAGCTCTCGGAGGCCCAGCTTGCCATGACTTTGTTCAGCGCCACGGTGAGCACGACGCCCGCAAGAATTCCAGTGCCGACGCTCATCCACGTTGAACGGAAGACGATGGCGAGCAGATGGCCGCGCTGCGCACCCAACGCGATGCGGATGCCGAACTCGTTGGTGCGCTGCACAACGGTGTAGGAGACGACGCTGTAAAGTCCCACTGCTGCGAGCGCGAGAGCCAACGCAGCGAATGCGCCAAAAAGCCACGCCACAAGCTGCCCGCGCGCCCATTCCGGCAGTCGGGTAATCCAGTGCTCTAGATCGCGGACGTCGTTATTGGTTTGCTGGTCATGGTCGATGGAATTGACCTTTGCCCGCACAGCATGAAGCAGTGCGAGGGGCGGCCCCTGGGACCGAACCAGAATCTGTGTGTACATACCCATCGCAGCTGTATAGGGGACGAAGCCTTCGGGCAGAATCGGTTTTGCGAGACCGTCATCTAGCTTGTCACCGACCACACCCACAATCAGTAGCCCGCCCTCGACGCCCGGGGCTGTGAGGAAGTACGGAGCCTGGGGTACAAGTTCCGGGACTTTGATCGAATGGCCAACGGCATCGCCATTCGGGAAATAGCGCTTGACGAAGGTTTGGTTGACGACGATAACGGGTGCGCCCCGATGACTTTCGTCCTTGTCCCAGATCCGGCCAAAAACGAGAGGAATGCGCAACGCTGGGAAATATTCCCGGCTAACCATGTTGAATCGGAAGGATTGGTCCTGCGCGGCTGGCTTTCCGAGAATTTCGAATTTTGTTGTAAACCCGTTGGAAGGCGGAGTCGCATTGCTTGAAATGGCAGCAACCGCAACGCCGGGAACCTCTGCGACCTTATCGTGCAACTGTTCAAAGTAGGCTGCGCGCTCCGGCCAGGTTTTGTAGGTGCCGTCGTGTATCGGGATCCCGACCGACATGATGTTATGCGGATCGTAACCGAGGTTTGTGTGCGCCACGCGAAGGAAGCCTTCGATTGCCGCTCCTGCTCCGGCAAGCATTAGGAGGGTCAACGCTATTTGACCCGCGATCAGGGTGTTGTGCGTTCTGCGGCTATTCACGCCTCCGGTGGTTTTGCGCGTGTTCGACTGCATTACCTGGCTGACCTCAGGGCGGGAGAGCTGCCACGCGGGCCATAGTCCGAATAAGATTCCGGTGCCGACCGCAACTGCGATTGAGAAGATGAGGACGGGCAGATTGATCTGGATTGCCGCCTCGTGCGGGAAAGAGAACTCAGGCAGATTGGCGACGATTATCTTGACGGTCTTGAACGCCAACAGCAGGCCGAGCCCGGCACCCGTAAGTGAAAGCAAGAGCGATTCAGTCAGCAACTGGCGAATGATCCGAATCCGACTGGCTCCGATTGCCGCGCGCACGGCAAACTCATGTTGCCGCGACGTAGCGCGGGCGAGAAGCAGAATGGATACGTTGCCGCAGCCGATCATGAGGAGGAGAGCGACCGCGCCGAAGAGCAGATACAGCGTCCCGCCAAGCTGCTTGATGAAGTCTTCGTTCAAGCCGATGACGTGAAGGCGCAGGTGGTCGGGCGGAAAATGCTTGGGCGACTCTTTTGCAAATTGCTCGATGAGTGGTTGCAGCGCCGCGTCAGCCTGCGCATGGCTCACGCCGGGCTTGAGACGAACACCGGCGTAAAAGGCCTTAACCTGGTCTCCCGTTATCTTTAGAGGCAGATACACGTCGCCGTCGCCCCAAGTGAACCGCGAGCCCGCCACACCGACAACGGTATAGTTTTTGCGAACAAGTTGGATGGTTTTGCCTAAGACTGTTGGGTCCGAGTTGAAGTGTCTCTGCCAGAACTTGTAGCTCAGAACAACGACTGGCTGCGGGTCCTGGCCGTCGATCGCATCGGAGGGCTGAAGTCCGCGGCCTAATGCGGCAGGAACACCGAGGAAGTTGAATCCGTTGGAGCTAAGGTAAACACCTTGCACATCCTCGGGGAGATCACTGCCGGTGACTGTCAGGCTCCAGTCATCTTCAAGAAATGTGTCTTCAACCACGGGCGATTTGCGCAGCTCTTGCCACTGCGAACCGGTTACCCCAAAGCCGCGCGTGTCGCCTGTTGGCGTTGGCAGGCGCATGTGAATCATGCGGTCCGGGGCCTTGTAGGGATAGGGGTCCATGAGGATTGCGTAGACAACGCTGAACACTGCCGTGGTGGCTCCAATGCCTAGTGCGAGCGACATCACGGCGGTGAGAGTGAATCCAGGCATCTTGAGGAGTTGCCGAATGCCGTAGCGAATATCTTGAAGCACGATTCCCATGTTGGCGCTTCCTTCGAGCTGATGTCGTCAGGCGGTCCACTGAAAGCAAATGCTGTACTGATCCGGATCTGTGATGTAGAGCTGCTTCATTCCGTAATGGGCGACCTTCGGCTCGGGGATGTCCAGACCTAGCGATCGCAGGTAGGTGTAGGCTCCGTCCACGTCAGGGGTGCCAAGGTAAAGGCAGGTATCCCCGTGGCCGGTAAACCTCTCGGGCTCCGGCGCGGGCGGTCGAGATTCAGGCTCGTAAGCGGTATTGAGCATCACCGGCGCGCCGTTTTTGCGCAACATCGCCCAATTGACGTCATCTTGATCGTCAGAGAGGGTGGGAGACGTATGGACCACCTGAAAACCGAGCAGGTCGCGATAGAACTTGATGGAGGTCGGCATGTCGAAGACTTGCAGCAGGGGACAGATCCCCTGGATCTCAATGGACATGAGGTGTATCCCTCCGGGGAAAGGGTCGGGCATCTAGGAAGCACGTGGGCTTCCAAGCCTCAAAATACGCAAGTTGTTGATTCAAAGTTGCAGACCTGCACAAAAAGGACTGAATTTGTCCGATTACGGAGGATCTGTGTTCGTAAATGAACGGTCATGCGACCCGCCGCTGCCCGCAAAGCGAAGAGGCGACGGGTTAAATCGACTAAAGAATGCTCTATACTCAGGATTGCTATGGCACCCGAAAAAACCTTCTACCTTGAGACCTTCGGCTGCCAGATGAATGCCCATGACTCTGAAAAAGTAATTGGCACATTGCAGCATGAGGGCTACCGGCAGGTCGACACGGAAGAAGATGCTGGTCTGATCCTCTACAACACCTGCTCCATCCGCGATAAAGCAGAGCAAAAGGTCTTCAATCGTCTGAACGACTACAAGAAGCTCCACAAAGCCGGCAAGCGTTTTGGTGTGCTGGGGTGCGTGGCACAGCAAGAGGGCGAGAAGATATTTGAGCGGGCACCCTACGTTTCGCTGGTATCGGGGTCGGCGTCGTACCGCAAACTGCCGGGCATGCTCGCGCGGCTTGAGGCAGGGGAGAACCGCATCACAGGTCTTGACGACCGCCAGACCGACGAGACATTCGAGACAGAATTTACTGCGCGTCAGAATCCTTACCGGGGCTACATCACAATCATCGAGGGCTGCGACAAGTTCTGCGCCTATTGCGTCGTGCCGTATACGCGCGGAAAAGAGCGAAGCTGCGCATCCTCGTCAGTTTTGACCGAAGCGCGTCGCATTGCGGATCAGGGATACACCGAGATTCAATTGCTCGGGCAAAACGTCAATAGCTACCGAGATCCGGAAGGGAAGCTGACCTTCGCGGAACTCCTGGCTGCGGTTGGTGAAGTGCCGGGAATCCGGCGCGTTCGTTTTACGACAAGCCACCCGCGCGATTTTACTCGCGACATCGTTGAGGCTATCGACGCGGTTCCCACGCTCTGCGATCACGTTCATTTGCCGGTTCAGTCCGGCTCTTCGCGAGTGCTCAAGCTGATGGCTAGGGAATATACGTCCGAGTGGTATCTGGAGCGGATCGGCTGGATCAAAGCAGCGAAGCGCCCAATTTCGATTTCTACAGACATCATTGTTGGTTTCCCAGGTGAGACCCCCGACGACTTTATCAAGACAATGGACCTGCTTCAGGAGGTCCAATACGATTGCGTCTTCGGATTCAAGTACTCCGGTAGGCCCAATACTCCTGCACTAACGATGATCGATTCAATCCCGGATTCGGAGAAAGCTCAGCGACTGCAAGTGGTGCTTGATCGCCAGCGGGAGATCCAACGAATCAATTACGGCAAACACCTGCATCAAACGATGGAAGTGATGGTCGAAGGAATGAATCCGGCGCGGGGACAGGTCACGGGCCGCAGCACTCAGAACAAACCTGTGAATTTCACAAGTGCCTATCCGATTGCGCCCGCCCCTGGGACTTACAGGCAAGTGAAAATCACCGGGACATATCCGAACAGTCTGGTGGGCGAGGCCGTCTAATCGGCAGTGCGAAGAGGGGGGAGCCATGGATATTGAAGTGCGGATACGCGGACTGATGATGGATCCCGCAACGAATATGCCCATCGTTGTACTGAAAGACGTGGGATCCGATACTGTCATGCCCATTTGGGTAGGAATCTTCGAGGCGAATGCGATCGCAATCGAGATCGAGAAGATGGCAGCTCCACGGCCGATGACGCACGATTTGACAAAGAACCTCATTCGTCACATGAATGGAGAGCTGGAAAAGATAGTAATCACAGAGCTTAGAGATGATACATTCTTCGCGCTTCTATGGGTGCGCCAAAATGGCGAATTGATGACCATAGACGCCCGGCCTTCGGATGCGATCGCTCTCGCGCTGCGCGCGGATTGTCCCATCTTCGTGTCGGAGCAGGTAATGCTGTCGGCCAGGTTGAATACCTCGGGGCCGCCCGAGGGCCCCACGGCAGAAGAGCTGCGGGGCTGGCTCGAAGGCTTAAACGACGAAGACCTCGGCCGCTACAAAATGTAGGGAAGCACTCTTCGAAACCTTACCAAGTTAAGTCAATTGTCTACAGATAGATCAAAGGGGAACTTAAGTCATTAATTTAAGTATACAGAATATCTGTTATCGGACATGATGGAACTGTCTGTTATGTTGCTGTTGGAATCAACAATTACCTCCGAGATTCGGCTTCCGTACTCTCGCTTGTGCCTTCAGTGGCTTGAATTGGCAGCTGTAACCGCATATCGAGTCATGCAACGGAACCCCGTTCTTGTATGCCGTGATCACATTGCCCGCGATCGTTGCCTTCACCACATCTCCGGATGTGACGCTGTATTCCTTTCCGTGCTCGTTCAGAAGATAGGTGAAATCGGCCAAAGGTCCATTCCATCGGACGATAATCAGATACGCTTCGTCACCCCCTTTTAGCGAGTAAGAGACCTCATAGCCGGTGCACCGATGAGCGGATAAAGATGACCGTAGCCGTAAAGACACTTCCGGAGCCCTGAAGACAAAGAGCTTCTCGACAACCGCCTCAGCTGTTTGGTTGGGTTCCCAATTGCCCGTCAGCAAGGCCACTGAATCGGCAAAAGATCTGGACCCGGCATGACCAATTGCCAGCGCGCGTTTCGTCGAAACATTCCCCCAATCAATCCCCACCGTTTTGCCTCCGATCCAGCGCCCGCCCTCTGAGATTGGATCCTCTTTCAGGGGGAAAGTGGTCGTGTAGGTCGTAACAAACGGAGCTGATGAGGTGGTCACCGGTGCCGGCGGCAAGGTTGCTTTTGAATTGCCTGAACATCCAGCGATGACTGTGATCGCGGTTGCCAGCACCGTCGGACCTACGAACAGGCTCAATCTAGTCGTTCTGATCTTCATGGACCGATTATTTTCCTTTAATTGCAAGCCATATCATTCGGGCGTGCTATCGGGCAATCGTTCTCGTCGGACTCGCCCGCTGGCGCCGGGCAGTTAATAATCTCAAATCCGACCGAGTTTTAGTTCCTGATGCCGGCGCCGACTAAAAGCCCTTCAACTGCCGTCCTCTGTTGTCCGTCGATGGGTAGCAGCGGTTGGCGCGCATAGCCTCCGTAATATCCGTTGAAGTCGCAGGCATATTTCACTCCGCTGATTCCGAATTCTCCGACAATCGTCTGGCTTGGCTTCGCGATGCGCTGCTGCTTCTCTTCCGCGAGCTTGAGATCGTGATCCTTCCATGCCAGGTAGACCTCCTGGCATGCCTGTGGTGCACATGCGGCGAATCCGAGAATTGCACCCGATGCCCCGGACTCAAGTGATTCCAGCAGGCCAGAAGCTGACCCCGTAAGGACCTGGAAGCCAATCTCTCCGGTGCGGGTCTTGAGGGGCACAACTGGTGGAGCGACAGCAAAAGCCGGTCCTCCGGCCAGATCGCCCGCAGCGACGAAGGTCGCGGCGTGCGGACTGACCTGTGCCAACATCCTCGCCGTTACCGCATCGAAAATCGGGGTGACAGTCACCGTGCGGCGCGGAGTCTTCTGTGTCAGGGCGACAATGGAGCGGATTCGTTCGATGCTGCCGCTGGAGTCCTTGATTGCAATGATGTTTGGGTGCTGCGCCAACTCGGCGACCATTTCCACTGGAATCTGATACGGAACGCATCGGGGGATGTTGTAGAGCACCACCGGCAGCGGTGAACGATCGGCTACGGATTTGAAATAGTTGATGACGGCCATCGAGGTCATCTGGCTCGAGTAATAAGTTGGGGTGCGAACCAGGATGGCATCGTACTGAAAACGTGCCGCCGCCTCGGCCAGTTCAATGGTGGACTTGAGGCTCTCGCGTCCAACTCCGGCGATCAGCACCTTGTCGGGCGCCGCAATTTCCGAGGCCGAGCGCAATACATCTCGCGATTCGGCGTCATCGTGGCATTTGCCGCATGCAAATTTTGCAGAGCGTACACAGTGATGTTTCGCTTCTGCATGGCCGCAATGCCCTCAACCGCAGCCTGTGCTGCGGCAACAGTGGTGATGGTGGGCACTCGGGCAAGCACGGCTGCACGACGGATTGCCTTCTCATCGAAGAAGGTGTCCTGACCGCGCGGCGTGTTGACGATGAGCTGAATGCGATCGCCCTTGATCAGATCAACAACGTTCGGGCGGCCTTCCTTTACTTTGAAAACTCTCTCAACGCTCAGTCCTGCGCGCTCGAGAACGTTTGCCGTGCCTTCAGTAGCCACGATGTGAAAGCCAAGTTCCACGTAGCGGCGGGCAAGGTCGATGGCCGCGGACTTGTCGTGGTCGTTGACGCTGAAAAAGATCGTCCCGGCGATTGGCAACACCTGGCCGGCCGAAAGCTGCGCTTTGGCGAATGCCTCTCCAAAGCTGGCTGCTACACCCATCACCTCTCCGGTGGACTTCATCTCGGGGCCGAGAACCGTGTCTACGCCGGCAAACTTCGACCACGGAAAGACGGGGGACTTCACGTAGTAGTACGTGCCGGTTTCGAGATCCTTGCCTGAGGCAAGCTCCTTAGGCAACAGCTCGCGGAGTTTTCGCCCTGTCATCAAGCGTGCGCCGATCTTGGCGAGCGGAATGCCCGTCGCTTTTGAAACGTAGGGCACAGTGCGTGACGCCCGAGGATTCACCTCGATGACGTATACGTGGTCCTGGCCGTCTGCATCACGTTGGATGGCGAATTGCAGGTTGACCAAGCCGACAACCTTGAGTGCAAGGGCCAGCTTGCGCGTGTAAACACGCAGCGTCTCGAGTGTCTCTTCGCGAATGTCCACGGCGGGAAGAACGCAGGATGAATCGCCGGAATGAATGCCTGCTTCTTCAATGTGCTGCATGATGCCGGCAATGACTACATCTTCTGAATCGCAGAGTGCATCAACGTCGACCTCGACGGCACTCTCAAGAAAGTGGTCGACCAGCACAGGCCGCTCCTGCGAATATTCGACCGCTTGTTTCATGTACTGAGCGACGGCTTCTGCGTCGTAAGCGATGACCATGGCGCGCCCGCCGAGCACGTAGCTTGGACGCACCAGCACGGGAT
>WNGL01015224.1_pt1 | contig 10148 bp, 12 predicted proteins | sample 5400591 | NCBI WGS metagenome assembly WNGL01 (sample SAMN13153377, study PRJNA577476) | soil metagenome | isolation source: 80 cm soil or saprolite under Garry oak tree replicate 1 | place: USA:California | collected 2016-06-15 | reverse complement strand
CTGGTTAACGGTCGTCCGCTCAAAGCGTGGAACCAGTGGTACAATAAACGTATGAAAGCGTTGAAGAAGCAGCTTCCCAAAGAGGATCGAGAGCGTGTCACCCGCCAGATGGAGCGCATCACGAATACACGCAACCGTCGTATTCATCACTACTTACACACGGCCAGTAAGCGTATCATTGACTTCCTGGTAGCAAACGGGATAGGAACCATCATTATCGGGAAGAACCCTTTGTGGAAGCAAGAAGCCAGTATGGGTAGGCGCAACAATCAGAACTTCGTGTCCATTCCCCATGCCCGATTGATTGACATGCTCGCCTACAAAGCGGCATTAGTCGGTATCCAGGTGGAAGTCAGGGAAGAGAGCTACACCAGCAAGGCCAGCTTTCTTGACCTTGACCCGATACCGGACTACAGACCCAACGATGATACCGAGCACGTCTTTAGCGGGAAGAGGATCGGGCGCAGAAAGCGCCTGTACCGTACAAAAGACGGACGCAAGATCTGCGCCGACATCAACGGCGCCTACAACATCTTGCGCAAAAGTAGACCTGATGCTTTCTCGGAGGCAAAGGGAATAGCGGCCTATGTAGTTCAGCCTATACGATTATCCGTATAAATCCAACAAAGAATATGACGTGTGCAATAAAACGCCATATTTTTGGAACTATTGGGAATTGAACATGGAGAGAATCTTTGTGCAGGTGAACGGCATACGGCTTGGAGTTGTATGCCAGGGCGGGGCCAAACCCGGCCCCTACCCTACTACGGAACGCCTTGCGAAGCCGTATAGGGTAGGGGCCGGGCTTGGCCCCGCCCTGGATGGTGGCCCGACGCTGGTGATGCTGCACGGCTTTACCGGAAGTGCGGCGGGCTGGGGAAGTCACCTGGACACGCTTGCCGCCTATGGTTGGCGAGTAATTGCGCTCGATTTGCCCGGTCATGGTCAATCTGATGCCCCTGGCGATCCGCAACGCTATGCGATTGAGCGCTGCCAGCAAGATATCCTGGCAGCACTACAAAGCTCTGGAGTGAGTCAGGGCGAAGCTGTGCTCCTGGGCTATTCGATGGGCGGTCGCATAGCCCTTTATACGGCATTTTCAGGGTTCTTTCGTGCGCTCATCCTGGAAAGCGCTTCACCTGGATTGGAAGACCCTGTCGAACGCGAACAGCGGCGCTCCAGCGACGAAGCGCTGGCCGCGAGCATAGAGCGTGATGGTGTGCAAGCGTTCATTGATCGTTGGGAAAAGCTGCCGCTGTTTGCCAGCCAGAGCACACTACCGGCTGAAGCGCGGGAGGCATTACGCAGCCAGCGCTTGCATAATCGGGCCAGCGGGCTGGCACAAAGCCTGCGCGGTGTCGGTGTAGGAGTCCAGCCATCTCTGCATGCGCGACTTCCCACATTGCGCATCCCTGTACTGCTGATTGTCGGTGAGCTTGATACGAAATTCACCGCCATTGCCAGGTCCATGGCCCAGGCCTTGCCACAATCACAACTGTGTATTGTACCCGGCGTCGGTCACGCGGTTCACCTGGAACGACCAGAGAAATTCGCTTCCCTCGTAGGAGATTTTCTCATCCACACTCGCACGAACTGCCGGAGGCAGTGAGGAGCCATAGAAGGAGAAAAATATGTTAGTAGCATGGCAGCAAGTTCGCGACTACACGGACATTATTTTTGAAAAAGCCGAGGGCATGGGAAAGATTACCATCAATCGACCCGAAGTGCGCAATGCTTTCCGGCCAGAGACGCTGACGGAATTGATAGACGCCTTCAATGCCTGCCGCGAGGACCCGGAAATTGGCGTGGTCATCCTTACAGGTGCGGGCGACAAGGCATTCTGCTCTGGAGGTGATCAGCGCGTTCGAGGTCATGGCGGGTACGTCGGCGAAGATGGTGTGCCCCGCCTGAACGCCCTCGACTTGCAGAAAGTCATCAAGTATCTTCCCAAGCCGGTCATAGCAATGGTCGCAGGCTACGCCATCGGGGGCGGTCACGTGCTGCACCTGCTCTGCGATCTGACCATTGCCGCCGATAATGCCAGGTTTGGACAGACTGGTCCCAGGGTCGGCAGTTTTGATGCCGGCTGGGGAGCTACCTACATGGCGCGCGTCGTTGGTCACAAAAAGGCTCGTGAGATCTGGTATCTCTGCCGGCAGTATAGCGCTCAGGAGGCCCTGGATATGGGATTGGTCAACACCGTCGTGCCCTTAGAACGCCTGGAAGAAGAGACTGTACAATGGGCAAAGGAGATACTCCAGAAAAGCCCGCTTGCGCTGCGCTTCCTGAAATCGGCTTTCAACGCGGATACCGACGGTCTCGCAGGTATTCAGGAACTCGCCGGGAATGCAACCATGCTCTACTATATGACCGAAGAGGGTCAGGAGGGGAGAAATGCTTTCCTGGAGAAGCGCGAGCCGGATTTTTCCAGGTTCCCACGCTTGCCTTAGGCGCTCGTGCAGTATGAAAATCGTTGACATTCAGTGGCACACCTATCGCCTGCCATTTCGCAACAGCTTCACCACCGCCCACGGCGTAATGACCGCGCGTGAAGGGATAATTGTACAGATAACTACAGAGTGCGGCATCTCTGGCATTGGAGAGGTAGCGCCGCTTCCAGCATTCGGTGGAGCAAGCCTTGCAGACACCTGCTCACTTCTTCCGGCGCTGGCTGCGCGTCTTCAAGATAAGATGCTTGATGAAGCGCTGGACCTGGTACTCGCCGGGGGCAAAACGGGCACGGAGGCAGCCTTCGCTTTCTCCGCTCCTGCATTCTGCGGGCTGGAGATCGCACTGCTCGATGCGATTGGCAAAGTCGAGGGGTGTGGGGTCTGTACATTACTCTCTCCACCTGGTAATGCGCCGCGAGCAAGCGTGCCGGTCAATGCTGTTATCGGTGCAAGAGCAACGGAGGCCGCGATCGCGGCTGCGCGGGAGGCCAGGAAGCATGGCTATCGTTGTGTGAAGCTGAAAGCATTGCCCATTCAGGAAGAGGTCGAGCGTGTAGCGGCGGTGCGTGATGCAATCGGACCAGCCATCCATCTCCGCCTGGATGCCAACGAGGCGTGGAACCTTGAAGAGGCAATCGCTTTCCTCTCTCAGTGTGTCCCATATAATATACAGTACGTTGAGCAGCCCTTGAAAGCGCACGACCTTGCAGGCATGCGTGCCCTTCGCCAGGCAGTACCCATCCCAATCGCAGTTGACGAAGCATTGCACAGCCTGGAGAGTGCTCAACTGATCCTTGATAGCGAGGCGGCTGATGTGCTTGTTATCAAGCCCCAGTTTGTCGGGGGACTACGTGTAGGGCAGCAGATTATCCAGGCAGCAGCAGAGCGGGGTGTACGCAGTGTCATTACAAGCACTATCGAGGCTGGTATCGGCCTGACAGCGGCGTTGCACCTCGCCGCTGCATCACCTGCCGTCACGCTTGAGTGTGGCCTCGCGACGCTTCACCTGTTAGTTGATGACCTGCTGGTGAACAACCTTCCTGTCCACGATGGCCTTCTCGCTGTTCCAACCGGCCCTGGCTTAGGAGTTGAGCTGGACTGGGAAGCGCTGCGTAGATATAAGCTTTAGAGGTATCTAGTCAGTCACCCCATCCCTTTCAGGAGGGGCTTGCATCAGGACTCCCATCGCAATTCTGCATATCTCGCCAAACGAGCAAGACGTGCAGCTTTGAGTTCACTGTCCGACGCATCTGGGCCAAGTTCAGACCCTGGGGCAACTGACAACTGCCCCGTTCTCACCCAGTCCTGCCGGGTGAGAAGCGTTCGCACCGCGATATTGCGCGCACCGACCAGATCGGCGTGCAGGGTGTACGGCTGGCCTGTCGGCTGCCAGTGAGGGCACTGCTTGTTGCGACAGATGAACAGTAGGCCGTTGTTCGGTCGGTTCTGCTTGCTGGTGTAGCCGCACAGGGGACACGCCTGACTGGTATAGTCCGCATCCACCTTGATGGCGAGGGACCCTGCGAGCGCGGCCTTATAGGTGAGCATGCCGTGCAGTTCGGCAAAGGCCCATTGGGAGGCATGCCGATTGGCCCTGCGCGCTTTCTTGGAGACGGGTTCTGTCCCGTTCCCATGTTTCTTGCGTCTTCGCTTGCGTCGCTTCGTGCGTTCACGGATACCGGTGAGCTCCTCCAGACCGAGAAGTGTGTGTGGGTGCGCTTTCACAATCTGTTTCGCGATGCTGTGATTGGTTTGCAGTTTCAACCGTCTCTCTCGTCCGCTGATGGCGATCATGCGCCGGGTAGCGGAACGAGTGCCTTTCTTCTGCAAGCGTTTCCTGAGCCGGGCGTAGTGGTCAGCACGCGCCCGCACTCGTTTTCCTGGATAAAAGTGACTCTGGTTCGTTGTAGTTGCAGTGGTTGCCAGATAGCGCATCCCGACATCCACGCCTACCACATCAGGAAGGGTTTCGGGGGTTGGGTCGGCAATGTCCAGTTCCAGGGAGACCAGCAAGTAAAACTGCTTGTGCGGCTTGTCATACCAGAGCTTCGCTCCGCCTATAGCTGCGCCGCGTTGAATGAGGGCCACGTGCCGGTCATACCCCTGGTAGGGGAGCACGATCCGTCCCTGGAGCGTCAGCACACTGACCTGCTGTCCTGTTTTGAACGTATAGTCATAGCCGTAGTTGTAGGTTAGCGTGGGGGAGACGTACTTGGGTGGCTGATCCAGTCCCTTGTAGCGTTTTTTCGTGTGACCTGCCCTGCGGTGAACAAGGTTCTGCTTGAGCTTCGTCCACAAGCCTTTGTAGGTGGCTCCCACTTGGCGAGGGACATTGCACGCCATTTGCGAGGGGAGCTGAAAGAGGGCGCGGATCTCCCGATATGTTCCCTGTTGCAGACGTTCGGCGTTGGAGAGCTTCCCATGCTCAAAGGCATAGCGACTCACATAGTTGAGCGCGTCCCGGTAGGCCAGTTGAGTCTGCCTGAGCAGTTGCTGCTGCTCAGGGGTCGCCAGGAGTTTCAGTTTGGCGGTGAGGATCTGCTTCATCGCGCCTCCCTCCCCCGCCGCCTCGCCGGGACGAGGGCATAGCCCACCTCCACCAGGGAGGCAATCGCGATGCCGAACGGGCGCAGTTTGAGCCGCACGCGCGAGAGCACGTTGCGCATGGGACGCATGAGCGCGTCCCACTCTCCACTCTCCCGCGCCTCATACGCCTGCTCGCGCATACGCTCGATGACCTGCTCGGAGACGCGCGTACTGGTAAAGTGAGCAAGCAGCACCTCGTAGGGACAGTAGTGTGGGTACTGCCCCAGGAGAGCCAGCACCAGCGCCATCTCGATGGGCATGAACCACTGCACGTGTTGTAAGCATGGCACGCCCTCCGCATTGGCGTAGAGGTGGGCTACCAGACCGAGATCGCGCTGGATCGCCAGCCGGTGGGTCTCTGGCAAGAGACCAGCCAGCGAGAGGTAGCGCATCTCCGGGTCATCGGGCAGCGTCGGTTCCGCTGGCGGTGGCGGCATCACGTCCAGTAGTCCTTTCATTGGTAGTCTCCTTGCCTCGCTTCACCCAGGAAAGGGAGGGTCGGCAGCGCTTCACGCGTGTGCGGCAGTGGTCCCTCCGGCGGCAGCTCGTCCCAGGTGCGCCCGTCCAGGAGGCGTCCACCTGCCGCGTGATGGCGTCCACCCCACTGCTTGAAGAAAAAGGGCACGCCTGCTGCGCTGCATTGCTCTTGCAGCGATCGCGCCCAGGCGGGCCACATGGGTCGGGCGTGTGGTCCGCTCTCTCCGCCGCAGATCACCCACTGCAGGCGTGGCAGCCAGGGCGTGAGATCGAGCGGGCCCAGCAGCGGTTCACAGGACACGAAGCGTACCACCGCCGGGTGAGCCAGGAGCGCGTCCAGGCGCGGGGCGGCGTGCTGCTGCAGGCCGATGGAGGTGCCCAGCCACACGGTGTCCGGCCAGTCGCCACGCGCTGCCCAGGGGCAGAAGCGCCCGATGTGCTGCGGGCGCTTGGTCAAGAGCAACCAGTTGAGCCAGGGGGTCTGCTCGATCAGCTGCCAGAGCTGCGCCCGCGCCTCTGCCACGTCGGGGTGGTCTTCAAACACATCGGCCATGCTGGCACAGAAGACACTGCGGCGGTGCCCCTCGCGGGCGGCCTGCGCATTCCAGCGTAGTGGCTGCTGCCAGTGCTCCGCGCCGAAGAAGCGCCGCTGCGTGGTTGAGGCGGGTCCCCATACCTGCTGACCGTAGCGCAAGGCGATCCCCTCGGCATAGCAGTGTTTGCACTCCTGGGAGACCTTGCAACAGCCCCACCAGGGGTTAAAGGTGTAGCCGGATAGCAGCCTGCCATCGGGCAGCCGCCGTGCGGTCCATTCAATCGTCGTGGGTGCCATGTGAATACGGGTCCTCCTGTTCTTGGGAGAGCGTCTGCTTGTCCGCGCTGCTGGCAGCGACGAGTTGGCTGGCAACGCTGCGCCCCAGTGCTGTCAGGCGTGGAGAACACCGCGCGATCAGTTCTGTGGAGGTGACCGCTTTGGCGCCCAGGCGCAGCGCGTGCGCCCGCTTGGATGGCACCAGGTCATCATGCGGGTGTGTCGCCTGCCCCTGAAACCAGCGGCGTTGCAGTCCTAAGCGTGCTGCAAAAGCATGCAAGGCTTCCAGCGTTCCATCGGTCGCCAGGTGGCACCACCTTTTGTAAGGCAACCGACAGTCAGGATAGTCCTGTAGCTCATCCACGTACATCATCTCGTGTCCCCCTTTCTAGACAGGAAGACCGATCTGCACGAGCCTCGTCCCTCTCGGTTAAGGCGAAAGAGGTGTTGGAAGCGTTTCATGGTCTACACTCCGATGAGGATGAGAAACTTGATGTGGTACCAGTCGGGGAGGCTCTGTGCCGGCGTGATGGTGACGCGGGACACCAAGCCAGTTCTCAACAGATACGCTCTAGCTTGCTGGGGCGTCTCTTCTTGCATGTGTTGGGCGAACCACTGCTCGTCGTCTGGTGTAAAGACAGACTCCCAGGAACCGCTCACACGAACGAGCAACGGGGTGACACTGACTAGCGTTGTTCGTACACTGCCGACTCGCTCAAACTGCTGTCCTGGGCGTGTGGCGTTGAAAACGGCTGTGGCTTGCTGCTGGAGCGCGTCCTGGTTGTAGGCAACGGCCGCGCACGTTTTCGAGGCGTGGACGGTCACCGTTTGTGCCTCTTCTCCCAGGCCATGATCGGCGGTGAGGTGCGTAGTACAGTCGGTTGGTTGCAGTGCTTCACCTGGGGCCATGCTGAAAGCCTGGGGCATGGCCTGTGTCAGCTGCTGCTGTGCCTGCGCGGTCAAGGTATCTAAATCGTGTTGCGCTACGGCTTGAAAGTCGCGTGCATCCTGTCCTCCACGAAACGCGCTACTTCTCACAAGGACCCCGTTAGAAATAGTCGTGTCTATATCTCCTGCTTGGATGTTCCCTGCTGCTCCTGGGTTGGAGGCCGTTGTACAAGGTCAGGCTGCCTGTAGCAGCTCTGGCGTCCTGGTGGCCTTTGCCGGTAGTTGCTCTGGTGGCTGCTCTGGTCAGGGTCACGGGTGCCAGCTGGCGCGTGTGCAGGGGGAGCGTGGTCGTCAGCTGCACCGATTTCTGCACCGGCCAGAGGGTCACGGTCACCACGGGCTGGTTCACAATGGCGGCGATGCTGCTGACCAGCAAGCACAAGACCACGCTCACGACAAAGATGCCAAAGGAGCGCCCGACGATCTCCTCCTCCCTTGGTCGGTGTGTGGGAAGAGGTTGTGTGGGTATTTCGGACACGGCGCGCACAAAAATCGCGTCGGGGCTGTCGTCTTCGTCGTCTCCTGTCTGCTGCACGGCATCAGGAGGAAGCGACGTCAACGGTTCGCTGACTGGCTGCGTTGGTGTCACTGCCGGTTTGGATTGTTGCTCTTCTACTTGCATAGGTGCCTCTCTCTGCTGCAAGACGAGCGGCGGCATGGCTACCGCCGCTCTCACGTGGTTAGGGTTGCTGCTGGGTGGTGGTAAAGGTCTTGCCGTTGTTGGTGAAACAGATGATCTTGTCTGAACCTTGAATGTGGATGTTCAAATCAGGTGATCTGTTCCCGTCACAATCTTCAAAGGAAAGCGTCACAGGATCGAGGTCTTGCCCACTACCAAACAGGCGCGGGCCGATGTACACTTGCGCTTTGGCGGCGTTGCCCCCCGGTAGCTCAATCACCAGCACTTGCCCGTTGAGATTGAGCGCGATGAAGTGGCTGGGGTTGGATGCGCTATCCCCATGACCAACCACCGCATCGCTTTGATAGGTGCGGGGGCGACCATAGTGCCAGTCATCTAGCTGGACACTCCACCAGGACGATAACGCGCTAAAAGTCAGCCAGCCGATGATCATGACCAACGTCGCCAGTCCCACAAACACGAGCCAGTGAAAACGGGTACGTCCCAGTCGTCTGGTTGGCTTGACAGGTGTGCGCACCACGACCGTTGTTCTGCGCCTGGGCGGGTCGTCAGGATAGTCTGGTTCTTCCTGAACGATGTGACGCAAGAAGTAGCCCATGGCGCCCATGGCGAAGAGCACGAGGGTGACAGCCAGCACGAGCAGCGAGTAGAGCAGTATTTGCCGCCGTGTCTCCGCAGGCGGATCGTGTTGCCTGGTCATGGCTGCACCTGCCTGCGTCTCGCGTGCGCGGTACAAGCAAAGGGCTTCGCTCCTCTTGGTGGGAGCGGGGTACACCCTGGGCAATACCCGCGTACCCCACATAGATAGCACTTTTTGACCCCTGGGTGTGCGGTGCTCTCCCAGGAATGGCCATAGCATTGACAAAACGCGGGGACGTCCACCAGGTGCGGCACGCTGTTGCTGGTGACGGTTGCGGGTGTCGCGGCACGGCGGTCTTGTTTCATGCCTGCGCCTCCTCTGGCTGTGCTGCTGGCTGCTGGTGTCGCTCACGCCAGTCGGCGATCTCGGCGCGTACCTCGTCGGTGAGCTTCCACAGGCGTTCTTGCTGGGCGCGGGCGGCACGCGACATGCGGCGCACCTCGTCCAGGTCCTCGGCCGTGAGCTCATCGGGGGTGAGGGTGTCCAGGGCACAGGCGGCGCGGCTCCAATGATGGGTGGCATCCAGGAGCGCGCTGCCAGTCTGGGTGTACCAGTAGTCGCTGTCTTTGGGGTAGCGGCCTCGCTGCTGTATCCAGGCCAGGGTGAAGTAACGCAGGGCGCGGGTCTCATGCGAGAGCGCGAAAAAGGCGTGTCCCACCGCAGTGAGCGCAGGCACACGCTGCTCGACGTGTTGGGCAAAGGTGGCCCAGTCGTAGATGGGTTCGCAGAGTGGCATCCAATAGGTACTCAGTTCACGCTGCATCTGCGTAGCTAGATCCGGGATACGAACGGGAGACGGCGCACCCGTCAGAGTGATGAGGGGGTGGTCTAAGCGCATCATACATGTTTGCCTTTCTGTTCACAGCATGCAAACATTGACAGTCTCGTGGAATCGTGGCATACTACCACTAGACCTTGAGCCTGTCCTGGCAGCACAGTTCCTCGACTGGGAACGACTGCCACTGTGTAACAACAGTAAAAGGATGGGTAATTCCTGTTTGCGCTTGCCGAACTTTGCGAGAGTGACATAGCACGCAACAGCTTCAGATGGGTCAACGAGGGACGCTTAGCTGAGATAGGCTAAGCGTTTCTTACTTCAAGGGTATCACCACCTTTCCAGGCTCTTGATTCTCATACTAACGATAAAACTATAACATAAAAGCTTTGTCTATGTCAAGATATATCTATGTTTTAGGCTTCAATGTTATAGCTATATAGTCTCGACTTCAAAAATCTGAATGCTTGCTTCTACCTACCTTAATCCGCTCAACCCCAGAGATCTCATCTATGAAAGTACAATCACAGGGGTATATTGACTCAGATATGGCTACTATGTTAGACTTACGGCATCAGGAGGGAAGGAGGTAGGAGCTTGAGTGCTTATCCTACTGAGTTGAAACGCATACGTATAGAGGTGCTAAATGGCATGTCTCAGGAAAACGTTGCCAAACGTACAACCCTTACAACATATACCTATCGACGTGCAGAAGAGGGATTCCCAGTGAAATACTCATCAGCACTGGAGATCAGGGATGCTATCAATAGCCTTTTAGCTGAACGTGGCCTCTCGCGGGTGAGCTTAGAAGAGTTGGGGAT
>WNGL01014163.1_pt1 | contig 10148 bp, 6 predicted proteins | sample 5400591 | NCBI WGS metagenome assembly WNGL01 (sample SAMN13153377, study PRJNA577476) | soil metagenome | isolation source: 80 cm soil or saprolite under Garry oak tree replicate 1 | place: USA:California | collected 2016-06-15 | reverse complement strand
GCCGGTGGGCGGGGATCCGCGCGTGGTTCATGGCCGAGGCGGGCGAGCGTTCGCGCACCACCGAGCTGGCGGCGGCGACCCGGGCGGGCGTCTCCAGCGTGATCGCCTTGCTCCGCCAGATCACCGAGTCGCAGCGCGGCGGGGTCAACCGCTCCACCCAGCTCAGGCACCTGGCGCAGTGGGTATTCGACGTGGCGGACGAGGATGCCGCACACGCGCTGATGTCGGCCGCGTTCAACCTGCGGCTGGCGCGGCATGTCGGCGGCGTGCACGACGACAGCGACCTGATTTCGCCCCGGCTGTCCTGGATGGATGCGCCCGGCGTGGAGGTCGCGATGACGCTGTTCCGCCGCGGCAAGGCGCCGAGCCCGGGCCTTCCGCAACGGCTCCAAGCTCAGGCCGGCATCCGGGCCGAACTGCGCCGCCGCCAGGCCGGGCAGCGCGCGGCGGAGCGGGACGCCGCGCAGCGGCTGCTCGGCTCGGGCGCGGGCGGCCGGATGCTGGATGAGGCCGAGACCCGCGTACTGCTGAAGCTGCTGACCCGGGCGCTTGAGGCCAGGTCCGTGGTCGCTGGGCGGATCACCGGCGGGACGGGCGGGAACGACGTGATGACCATCCGCCTGGTCCCTTCTGATGCTGGCAGCAGCGTGCGCACCGCGCACGGAGTCCTGCACCTGCCCGGCCTCCGCCTGGAAATCGCACCAGCCCGGACGCCGGCCCCGGCCCGTACGCCGGACCGGACGCCAGTTCCGGCCCGTACGCCAACCCCGGCCCGGAAGGCGGTGGCTGGTGGCTGAGCGGCGGGCCGCCGACGGGGTCGCCCCGAGCGATCTCGGCTCGTATCAGTACGCCGTCCGGCTGGTGCTGGCGAACGATCTCATCACCGCGGCGCGTCCCAGGGCGGGCGCGCTCGCCTCGGTGCTGCGCTGGGCGGACCTGATCGCCAGGGACTTCGCCGAGCTGCTCGGGTATACGCTGATCGCGACCGCGCACCAGGTGCGGCTGCTGCGACGGCTCGACACGCTCGACGCGACGCAGCGGTCGGTCTTCGCGGCCAGAAGCGGCCGGCCGTTCGACCGGCGCCGGCTGTCCTACATGTGCCTGGTGCTCGCCGTCTTCCAGCGGTCCAGGATCGAGATCAGCCTCGCGGATCTGGTCCGCGCCTTTGCCCCGACCGCCAACGCGATCGACGGTCTGGGCTTCGATGCCACCATCACCGAGCACAAGCGCGCCGTCGTCGACGTCCTGGACTGGCTCACCGATCATGACGCGCTGCGCCTTTCCGACGGTTCGGCGGAGAATTGGGCGCACGACAGCGAACGCGGCGACGCCCTCTACGACATCGACCACGATGTGTGCGCCTCGCTGTTCCGGCCCGCGCACCCGATCCAGCAACTGGGCGGGGCCGCCGGGCTGCTCGACGTCGCCGATATCAGCAACCGGCGGTCCGCGCAGCGGGAGGCCAGCGCGCGGCGGGCCCGGCGCCTGCTGGTTGAACACCCTGTGCTCTACTACGCGACCCTCGACGCCGAGACCGCCGCCGCGCTGCGCGGCACCGAACTGGCCGACAACCTCGCCAGGCTCACCGGCCTCGTGGTGGAGCGGCGGGCCGAGGGCGTGATGCTGGTCGACCCCACCGGCCGGTTCACCGATCAGCCGTTTCCCGGGCGCGGCGGCGCGGTCAACCGGACCGCCGGGCTGCTGCTCGCGAAGATCGCGGATGTTCTGGAAGATCCTGACGACGGGCCGGCGCTGACGCGGATACCCGTTCCTTCCGCCGCCGATGACCTCCGCGACCTGCTCGAACGCATCGACACGGGAATGGCTGACGCTGACAGCGGCGCCTGGGCTGGCGCCGCTGCGGCCGACGGCGCCGCGGCCGACGGCGCCGCGGTTGGAGGCGCGGCAGCCGGAGGCGCCGCGGTCGGAGCCGACCCGCTCGAGGTGCCTTTCGTCGACCGGTCCCGGATGGAGCGCATGCTCGACGAACTGTACGAGCACTTCGGCCCGGCCTCCTTCACCGTGCAGTGGCAATACGATCGCCGCGGGCTGCTCGATGCCGCGACACGGCTCCTCGATGATCTGCGGCTGCTCCGGCTCATGCCCGGCGGCGGGGCGATCCTGCCCGCCGCCGCGCGCTACCGTAACATCACCGCGGCGCTGCCGGACGGCTCCCGCCGCGATGGCCAGGGCATGTTCGACTTCTCCGGGCAGACGACGGAGGCATCCGCATGACCGAAACCCGGTTCAAGCCGGTCCGCGCCGGGATCATCAACCTGTGGGACTACTTCGACGAGGAGTTCGCCTTCGCCGACGGCCGGCTCGCCCTGCGCGGCCACAACGGCTCCGGCAAGACCAAGGCCCTCGAGGTTCTCTTCCCGTTCGTCCTGGACGGCAGCCTGGACGCCCGCCGGCTCGACCCGTTCAGCGGCGAGAACCGCACTATGAAGGCGAACCTGCTCTATCGCGGGCAGGATTCCGAGCATGGCTACGTGTGGATGGAGTTCGGGCGGCCGGGCCAGACCGTCACCCTGGTCATCGGCCTGTCCGTGCACAAGAACATGGACCGCCCCCGCCCGTCGTTCTACGTTACCGGCAAGCGCATGGGCATCGATTTCGGACTGCTGTCCGCCGATTCCCGGCCGCTGACGGCCAAGCAGCTGACCGCCATCCTCGGGCGCGACGCGCACTACGGCGACAAGAAGGGCGCGTACCAGGACGCCGTGGACGCACGGCTGTTCGGGCTCGGCCGGGAACGGTATGCCCAGCTGCTCGACCTGCTGATCGCGCTGCGCCGCCCGCTGCTTGCGAAGGACCTGGACCCGGCCAAGGTCTCGGAGACGCTCACCGCGGGCCTGAGCCCGGTCGATGACGATCTGGTCACGCAGGCGGCCAGGGACTTCGAGAACCTGGCCGCCGTCCAGAAGCAGTACGACGACCTCGCCGCCGCGGATGCGGCGGTGCGTGCCTTTCTCGATCAGTACGTCTCCTACCTTCGCGTCCACACGCGGCATGAACTTGACCAGGTCGCTGCCCGGATGTCAGCGGCCGCGGATCATCTCGGGGCGCTCGGGGACGCCGCGCGGGAGGTATCCCGGTCGGGCGCGCAGGAGCAGCGGTGGAGAAAGGCCGAAGCCGACGCGACGACCAGCGCCGAGACGTGCCGGGCCCGCCTGTTTGCGCTTAAGAACAGGGACGCGTACAAGGACCACGAGAAGCTCGCGCTCAGGCGCGGCCAGCTCGAGAAGGAGAAACGGGACCTGGCCGCCGAGCAGGCCCGGCTGGCCCGCGCTCGCGCCAATGTCGACGACCTGTCCGTCGAGGCGGCTCGTGTGGCCGACCGGCTGGCCGAGGCCGGCCGGGCGATCGACCGGCACGCGCGCCGTCTCGCCGAGACCGCCGACAGCTCCGGCATCAGCCGCGACGGTTCACCTGCTGATACTGGTGAGGACCTGCCGGTCACGGCCAAGGCGCGGGCCGCGGCGCGCCGCGATGACATCCGGGAGGTCCGCGACCATCTCGCCCTGGTCCGGGACGCGGAACGAGACCGGCAGAGCGCCGAGACCTCACTCGGCACGGCCCGGCAGTCGATGGAGGCCTGGGAGACGTCCTGCCGCGAGGCCGGTGAACGGCTGGCCGCTGCCCGCGCGGACCTGTCCGTGAAGCTAGAAGCCTGGGCAGGCCGGTGGGTGGGCGACGAGCCCTACGTCGCCATCACCGCCGGGCAGGCCGGACTGCTCTCCCAGGCGCTGGACAGCATCGGTGAGCCGGACGCGCCGAGCCTCACCGAACTGTTCGGCACGCTGACCGCGGAACGTGGCCGTGCCCTGACCGCCCGGGGCGAGCGGCTCAAGACCCGCGACGCGGACCTCGCCGCCGCCGCGGCGCGGCTGGCCGAAGAGCGGGAGACCGTAGCGGGCGAGCGTGACGACGGGCCGCCGGCGTCCGATCTCCGGCCTGCCAGTCGGGCCGAACGAGCCGGGGCACCTCTTTGGCAGCTAGCAGATTTCCGTGCCGGGGTGGACGCGGGCACCGCCGCCGCGATCGAAGGCGCGCTGTACGGCGCCGGCCTGCTCAGCGCGTGGGTTCATCCCGATCCCGCGATGACCGCGGCGGCGGTCGCCGCGGCCGAGGCCGACGGTTACCTGGTCGCGCTGCCGCCGGGGGCGCGACCGGCCGGCCGGACCCTCGCCGACATACTCGTCCCCGAGCAGCAAGACATGGTCGCCCCGGCCCTGGTCGAGGCGGTGCTCGCGTCGATCGCCCTGTCGGGGTCGGTACTGTCCGAGTCGGTCCTGTCCGGCGAGATCTCCGCCGCGGCCGTGCCTGTCGTTACCACGCGGGCCCAGTTCAGCTACGGCCCGCATCTCGGCGCGCGGCCCAAGCCCGCCCCCGAGTTCATCGGAGCGACCAACCGGGCGGCCAGGCGCCGTATCCGCGTGGCCGAACTCGACCGCCGGATCGCCGAGGTGAAGCGGCAGCGAGATGAGCTCGCGGCGGAACTCAGCCTCGTCGAGGAGGCACTGGCGAACCTGGAGCTCGCGCAGCGTGAGCTGCCCAGGACCGCGCCGGTCACCGAGGCGCGGCAGAAGGTCAGCGAGGCGGCGGCCCACCTGTCGGCGGCCCGCAGCCGGCTAGACGAAGCGAAGACGGCGCTCGACGCGAAGGTCGCGGAACTCGACGCGCGGACCCGGCGGCTGCGCAGGACCGCGGCCGACCGTGACATGCCGGTCAGCGCGGACGAGGTCACCGCCGTGGAACGTGCCGTCACCGAGCTCGAGCGTGCGGCGGAAGAACTCGCCCGCGCCCGGGGCGACGCGGCTGACCTCAGTGAGGACCTGAAGGGACGGCGTGCCCGCATCGATCGCCTCAGCGGCGAGAACGACGAAGCCGCCGAGGTGCTCGGGGAAAAGCAGACCGCTTATCTGGCCGACGAGGAGGAGCTTCGCGTGCTCGGGCAGGCCAGCGGAGCCGAGTACGAGCAGATCAGCGCCGAGATATCCGAGACCGAGGGTGCACTGCGCGCGGCGAAAGCGGAGCAGAAAACCGCTGGCGGTAATGCTGCGGCGGAACACGACAAGCTCGTGGCCGCGCGACGAGATCTGGAGCGCGGCGGCGACGCGCTGGTCGCGGCGATGTCCGAACTGTTCGCCCAGGCCGCCGTGTTCGCGCCTTACGCCCACGGCGACCTGCGCCCGCTGCTCGGCGTCACGGAAACCGCGCCCTGGCCCGGCGCCAGCCAATGGCCCGCCGCCGAGCAAGCGGCCGCTGCCCTCGCCGAGGGGGTAGCCGGTGAGGGAGCAGCCGGCGAGGCGGGCCCCGTCGATAGTGACCCCGTCGATAGTGACCCCGTCGATAGTGACCCCGTCGAGGCGATCCGCGCGGTGCTGCCCGCGGGCGTCACCGCGCTGCTGGACGCGTTCACCGCCGCGACCCGAGGCGGGCGCGCTATCACCGACGGAGTGCTCAAGAACGCCGTCGACCGGATGTGGGGCGCGTACCGCGATTTCGAGAACGCGCTCAAGGCGGGCGAGGACGGCTACCAGGCCGACCTGACCGGGAGCGCGCCCTTCATCGTCGACGTCGCGACCAACGAGGGGCGCAGGTCCGCCGCCGCATTCGCCCGCAAGATCGCGGAGGACGTGGAGAACCAGGGTGTCCTGCTGGAAGAGCGCGAGCGGACGGTGCTCGAGGATTCGCTGCTTACCGCGCTCGCCCAGCAGATCCACTCGCGGGTGCTGGCGGCGAAGGATCTGGTCGCCGCGATGGACGCCGACACCCGCTCCAAGCCGATGTCCTCGGGCATGGCGATCGGGATCAGCTGGATCCGTTCGGAAAAGCGCACCGAACAGCAGGCGGCGGTATCGAGGATGCTCGACCGCGACGCCAGGGATCTCGGTCCCGACGGGCTGGCCGAGCTGCGCGCGCTGCTCCGCGCGATGATCCATGACCATCGCGCGAGCAATCCGCGCGATACCTACCGGGAATTGCTCGCAGCGGTGCTCGACTACCGGTCCTGGCACGCCTTCGAACTCCAGCTGCTCTCCCCCGGCAGTCCACCGCAGCGCCTCACCAGGAAGAAGCATTCCGAGATGTCCGGCGGCGAGAAATCCGCCGCGATCCACATGCCGCTTTTCGCCGCCGCCAACGCGCTGTATTCATCCTCCAAGCCGACGTGCCCGCGCATGGTCGCGCTCGATGAGGCGTTCGCGGGGATCGATGACAAGTTCAAGCCCGAACTGCTTGGCCTGACGGTCAAGTTCGACCTCGACTTGTTCATGACCGGACACGACCTGTGGGTCACCTATCCGACCGTCCCGCTGATCGCGCACTACGACATGCAGCACTACAAGGCCGCACACGCGCTGTCGACCCTGCTGGTCCTGTGGGACGGCGAGCAGCTCATTGACGCCGGCGCCGGATACGCGGGCAACGAGGATCTCGCCGCCGAACTGCTCGGCTTCCGCCCGACCCGCCACGTTCCCGCCGAGGCCGGCGGCACGCTCGTGACAGCCGCCGAAGAGGACCTCGATGAGGACACGGACTCGGAATGAGCGGTCTTGAGCCGAGCGGTCCCGAGCCACGCGATCTCGAGCCAAGGGGTGCCGAGCCGAGCGGTCCCGAGCCAAGCCTGGAGCGGTACCGCGGACCCGAGTACCGACGGCTCTTCGCCGCGGCCCGCAAGTCCCTGGAGCGAACCGGCGGCCAGCTGACCGGCCGGATCAGCGTCGCCGCCCCGGACGACGCCGAACGCCGGGCGATCATCGGCATCACCGGCGTCCATCAGCCCGCGGGAACCAAACGCATGACCGTGCCGCTGGCCGAACTCGATGCCGCGCTGAGCCGGGCGACCGGCCTCGGCCTGGCTGGCGTGCTCGCCGTTCTCGGCGAGCCCTTGCGCAATCGCCCAGCAGCGGCTGCTTCGCTGGCCGCCGCCCGCGCGGCCCTGACCGAGGCCGCCGAAGGCAGCCCGCTGAATGAGTCCTGTCCCTGGTATCGCGCCTGGCTGGCCGGCCTGACCAGGGACGGAACAATCACGCGCCTCGCCAGCAGCGGCGATACGACGGCACTGGGTGAGGCGGTCCGCGTCCTGGAGCACCTCGCCGCCCGGGCGGCCGACGCCCCGCCCGTCGCCCTGCCCGCGCTCGCCGCCCGCATCACCGGCGACACGAAGGCACTGAATCACGGCACCACGCTCGCCACCTTGATCATGCGAGCCCTGGCCCTTCGCGAGGGCGTGGCCCGCCCGGTCTCCGCCGCCCAGCGGCGCGAGCTGTGGGAGCTTTCCAACGTCATCGTCGACGACCTGGCCAGCCGGGTACTGGTGCTCAACCTCGCCGCGCAGGGAGACGGCCTGGCCGAATGGCTGACCGGCGCGGCCCGCTATGGCACTCCGTTCCAGGTGACACTGCACCAGCTTGATGTCCACCCGATCCGGCTTCCCCCGGCCCGGATGTTCGCCTGCGAGAATCCCGCCGTGCTCAGGCGTGCCTGCGCCGAACTCGGTCCCGCGTGTCCCCCGCTCATCTGCGCGGAAGGCCAGCCCTCCACGGCGTTTCACAAGCTGGCCCGGATCGCCGCGGCGGTCGGCGGCGAACTGGCGTACCACGGCGACTTCGACTGGCCTGGGGTCGCCATCACGGCAAGGGTCATCGACCGCCACGGCGCACGGTCATGGCGGATGACCGCGGCTGACTACCTGTCGGGGGTCAAGGCCAGCGACACCCCCGTCGCTCTCAACGGCAACCCGGTGCCGACGCCATGGGAACCCGGGTTGCGCGAGACGATGCGGGCGACCGGACGGGCCATCTACGAAGAGACCGTAGCCGATCAGCTCCTGTCGGACCTCTCCGACGCAGCCGGCTGATGCCGCGGGGCGGATACGTCCGCCCGGCAGCCCCGCTCATGGCCGACACCGACTTGGCGATCTTCTTGATCCGCAGCGGCGCTGGATTGAAGCACACGTCAGCCAGCCGCTCGAACACCCCGGAGAACAAGTACTGTGTCATCGGCGCGAAGTAGTTCTCCTGCGTGTTACCGTCCTCATGCTGAACGTCTTGAGCAGCTTCCCACCGCCGGGGCACTAGTCGCGGCATGCGCGCGCCTGAATCTTCTCGGTTCTCGCGGGTCGGACGTCCACCCCGGCTGGAGCGCCGATGGCCCTGCGCCTGCTCTAGCAGCATGTCCCATCGTGCAGGCGCGGGCGATACATAGGCGCTTCCGATCCGGCGGGCTTTCGACTTCAGGTATCCGATAAGAAACAAGAAGGCACCCCTGTCGGAAGGCGCGCTCTTGCCGAGCAGCCAGTCGTTCACCGTGGAACTCGGCAACTTCACCGGAGGCTTCCGGGCTTGCCCCTGTCTCCTCAGTTCCGACGGCGGGGGAGACCCAGCTGCTGCGTGCAACTCGCGCAAGGCCGCCGCCAGCCGGGACACCGGGTCCTGAACTGTACCCCCCCACCGGGTTTCATTCCTTTCCGGCTATCCGGCCCGGACAAGCTCCGGACAGCACTCGCACCCTCGATGACCTGCGAGCACAGCCCCGGACGGTCCCGGCCAGATCGCCGGAAACCTGCCGGACCTGTCAGATCGCCACCACACGCCGCCCAACCGAGGACGGCGCCTAACAGGAGGCGACCAGTGACCACCCTCACCCACCTGATCCACGGTGCCGCCGACAGCGCGAGCATCACCGGGCTGGTGTACGTAGGCACCATCAGCCTCACCGCGCTGATCGCTATCGCCGCGCCTACGGACGAGCGTCGGCGCGACGCCCGCGCAGTACTCAAACTTCAGCCAGTGGCTTTTGTGGCCGGGCGGTCGCGGGACGGCGCTGGCATCGGCGAGCAGGTGCTTGATCTCCGGGATGGTGAGCGGGATCATGCCGGAGTCGGCGGGCGGCGGCTGGTCCGGGCGGACCGGTTCAGGTGCCTGGGTATCGGTTCGGTCGCGCAGCAGGGCAGCGGTGACGGCGCAGATCGCCAGGGCGGCCATGATCAGGACGAGCTTCTACGGGCCAGCGCAGCCCGGCGGCGCGGATCAGCCGGGTCTTGGTGACCAGCTGGCCCTCGGGTACGTAGCAGTAGCAGAAGGCCAGGTCACCGGTCCTGAGGTGACGGCGGATAAGCAGGTGGTGCCGCGGCGAGGCGGTCCCGGGCCACGCCCACGCGTACCACCGGTCGCCCTTGGAGCCCTTCCCGGCGGAGCGGACCTCCCACAGCCGCCTGTCCTTGGCCCGCTTGCCCGTCAGCAGGCCGCTGACCGCCTCGGCGCAGGTCACGGTGACCCCGCTGGCCAGGGTGAGGGTGAAGTTCGACGGGACGCGCAGCACGTACGCCTGCCCGCGGGCTTCGAAGAACTCCCGCAGCTCCGTGCAGTTGCCGTACACCTCGTCCGCGCAGGCGAAATCGAACGTGACGCCGTCACCGGCGGCGTCCTTGCAGATGTCGGTGGCCAGCTGTCCCTTGGTGCGGAACGCCAGGTCCAGCGGCAGCCCCGTCTTCAGGGACCTGACCGGATCATCGATGTGCTCGCGCGGGATCCACTGCCGGGCTCCGATCAGCGCATGCCCGGTCTTCTCCCGCACATAGGACAAGTGGACCGTGTTGATCCCGTTCGCCACCCTGCCCGCGCACCCCATGTACTGGCGCTTGACCCCGGCGGTCGCCTCGCCGGCCTTTTCCTGCCCGGTCTCATCGACCGCCCCGATCACCAGGTGCCCGCGCCGCCGCCCGCCCTTACGTGCGGCCTCGGTCAGCCCGGCCATCGCGAACCTGCGGACCTGGGCCATTGCCGCACGCTCATCCCAGGACGCCCGGGACAGCAGCCGCTGCGTTCTATCCGGCGTCCGGTCCCGCACATGCTCGGCGATCGTCCACCCGTTCCGTTTCGGCAGCTCGCTCATCACCGCGCGCACGTACTTCCTGGCCTGCAAGAACGGCTCGACCCGCGCAAAGCACGGCCGCAAGCGGCCAAGCAGGTCAGCCTGCATCCGCCCGGCCAGCCGGCCACCTACCCTGGCAGCAGCAGCCGCCTCTGATCTTGTTGTTGTCACAAGCACATGATCGCGAGGCGGCTGCCCCACACTGAACTACACAGTCTCAGGCGGCTCAGCCGCAGGTCACGACCCGAAGTACGGCTGCCGTACTA
>WNGL01011475.1_pt1 | contig 10148 bp, 7 predicted proteins | sample 5400591 | NCBI WGS metagenome assembly WNGL01 (sample SAMN13153377, study PRJNA577476) | soil metagenome | isolation source: 80 cm soil or saprolite under Garry oak tree replicate 1 | place: USA:California | collected 2016-06-15 | reverse complement strand
TTTCTTGCTTAAGAAAACATTGGAGCTATTTTCGCGAATGCAATCCAGATAAGGCGTTAAGCCGCGTAACATTGGGCGATCAAGGCGGGACCGGCAGGCCGTGATGGAGCCGGCCGTCCATCCGCGCTTCTGGCCGTCTGCGTAGCGCGAGGCGGCGAGCGTGTCCGCCGTCTCGCTGGATTGCGAGATGAAGAGCGCAAGCCCGCCCGCCGGGCATGCCCGGCGGCGAATCCCGCACATTAGTCCTTCGCCTTTCCCAGTTTCGCCAGTTTTTCCGCCGTCTTCCTCCGGCGAATGAGAGGCGAGACGAATTCCATACTTCCCATCACGCATGCCAGTGCCTTTCGGAAAGACGTGCCCTGACTGAGTGGTGCTCCCCTTACACGCTCGGCGGCTCGCAGACGGCTGTCCCGAGAGAGAGTCATCCAGCGCCAGTTGGCTGGACTCCATAGTTTTCGGATCCATTCGAGCCAATAGAAGGCGAGTGGGACCGGGTCGTCGCGGCGCCAGCATGCGCTCTCCACTCTCAGCCCGGCCGGCCGCCGGTCGCGAAAAGATCCGCTGACGAGCATGGAGCGCCAGTAGGCCGGCGGATCAAGCCAGATCACCGGATCACGAGCCTTTTCGGCGGTCGGCAGCGGCAATCCCAGCTCGTAGCAATAGGCGGCGAGGGGAATGTTGACGCCATGAAGACTGGCGACCTCCTCCTGCCAGTCCGTACGGCCGATTGTCGGCTCTATCATAAGAAACTTGCCGATCTGTCGGTCGCCCTTGAATTCCATACTGCACATGCCGACAAACCGGGTCGTGTCGAAAAAACCTGTGGTGAGGGGCTCAAGTATCGATTCGACTTCCGGTGCCGCCACGCAGCTTGCCGTGCTCCCCGTTTGGGGCGGCCACGATCGAAGTTTGCGCCCCGTAAAGGAACGCACCGTGATGCCGTCCATGGCCCGATATTGGAGGCAAAAATAGATGTCGCTCTCCGCACCTTCGACCCATTCCTGGACGATCAGATCGGGCGCTGCCGGTAGAATTTCGCGGCACAATGCCTCGGCTTGTTCTCGCGACATCACTCGACAGGCGCGAGGCGCTCTCTTGCTGGAGATCAGCTCTTTCGTCCCGGGCTTGACGACGGCTGGAAAGCGAATTGCGGCGAGCCCTGCAATATCGCTTTCGTCGCGGACCGCTATCGTGCGCGGCACAGGAAACCCGTACTTCTCGGCGACGCGGTGAAAACCCCATTTATGCAGGAGCTCACAAACGCAAGAATGATCCGGTAGGCAAACGTGATATGCCTCTGCCAATTGGGTCCTATACTCCGAGACCGTGCGAACCTGAGCATCGGATGTCATAAAAAGCATCGGGCGATGGTCAAGGCGCGCACGCAAAGTCAATAGGCCGTTCACCAGGGCGGGGCCGGACATTGCGCTAACCACAACTGGGCGTGCATATCGTGAGTGCATGCCCGGATGCCGCATGTCATCGTCCAACACGAACACCGGCACACCGGCCTTGCCCAAGCTGCGGATAGTGCCGAGCCCATTCGTATCGGCCCCGATAATGACCGCCGGCGCGGTGGCAAAAAGGGTACCGGCCGGGAAGGCAGGGGGCTTGAGATCGCTCATGCGAGCTAGTGCCTAGCCAATGTTAGTGTCACGAGGCCGCATTGCGGCTGAGATGTCTTGAGATCTGGCGTGCGGTATAACCGGCACCGAACATGAAGCGCATCACCGGCCCGAAATAGGTTGCCGACGCCAAGCCCACGAAATAGAGCCCAGGGACCGAGGACTGGAAGTCTCGCGACAGCACGGGTGCGCTTTCGATGGATCGTAGCCGGGAGCGAATCTCATTGCTCAGGAAGGTCAGTCGCCGGAGGTCGACCTTGTACCCCGTTGCCGCGATGATGTGGTCGGTTGATAGCTCATGCGGCGCGCCATCCCGGTCAACCAGTTGCAGGAGCACACGGCCGCGACAGATCTCGGCTCGTCTTGGCGCGCTTGCTAGGAGGAGCGGTACCCGCCCGATGATGCGATCCCTCATCATGGCCGCCCCCGCAGGCCCGAGATAGGTGCGGATCGTCCGCAGGCGGATGTCCTGCGGCAGGTGCCGGAAGAGCATGGGTGCGTCGGTGAAGAAGCGGCTCCGCCATCCAGCGCCTATCCCCGACATCGGATAGCGAACTCGCTGCCAAAGAGACCGTGGCTTAGCCGAGCCAAAGCGGACAAAAGTGATCGATGGCTGCCGTGCCACTAACCGCACCTCTGCACCAATTTCGTGCAACAAGGCCGCAAGGTCGACAGCTGAAGCTCCGCCGCCGATCACGGTCACATCATGTCCCTTGAATCGATCGAGGTCGCAATGCTCAGAGCTGTGGGATAGAAACTCTGCCGGCAGGTGAGCGAGTGTGGGCGGCATGTGCTGGAAATAGTTGCCGCCGACAGCAACGACGACTTCCGGCACGGCGACGACATCGCCATCGTCCATCCGCAATCGGAAGCCGTCCGGCGATCGATCGAGCGCCACGACCGTTCTGTCCTGAAGGTCGGGGACGAGTTGCTTTTGGAACGAGAGCCCGTAGGCCGTCATGATTTCACGGGAGATCGGAACTCCCATGTCACCATAGGCAAAGCCGGATTGGGCGCAGAACTGTCTTAGGGTGAAGCGGCCGTCTGGATCATAAAGGTTCGACGCGAAGCCTTCGGATTTCAGAAACATGCCCATCGGCATTCGCGCCCGCCAGCTCTGCATCGGACTGCCGAAAATGTGAAAGCCGATGCCGCGTGCACGCAGATGGGCCGCGATCGACAGTCCATAGGGTCCCGCCCCAATAATGGCTACCTGAGGAGACCCGTCCATCCCGTGCAGTCCCGAATGGCAAAGTGATAAGCACACGACCGTTGGCTGTCGCCGAGCCGATTGCGCGCCTAAAAACGACAGATGGAGACAGCTGCTGCCTACCGCTTTGCACCTCGCTTCTTATTGCAATAACGATCACATGTTCTTATGTCTCTGTAAAGAGGGTGGTCGGCACTATCCCGGAACGTTATTTTCCCGCGTCGGCAGCCGTCGCTAGGGTTGGTGATGAGTTGCCGATAACAACGCGCCTGATCGTATCTATGGTCGCGCCGGCATCATTGCGCCTGGCGCTGGTAGAGACTGCTAGAGTCTGACGAGAGGCGGGGCTAAAGCCGTAACTCCGACAAGAGATGAGGTTTGAATGCCGCAACCACGCGCCATCGTAGGCGCTGGAGCGTCTTATGTCTTCTGCGCCCCTTTACACGAAGAAAAGAAAATGTGATACTTTTGAAATGCCCGAAGAGCGGCAACATCGAGGTGGAATGGATCTTTTCTCTACCAGTTTTCCTCGCGGGGCGATGACGCGGGCCAGTCCGACAAAGAGCAAGCATGAAACTCAGGGAGGACGGAATGAAGGCCGTGATTCAATCTGGGGGCAAAGGGACGCGACTTAAACCATACACGATGGTTTTGCCCAAACCGCTGATGCCGGTCGGCTCCAAGCCGGTCTTGGAGCTTTTGCTGAAATGGCTGCGCCGGAATGGCACGCGTGATGCCTACGTCACCACCGGGTACCTGGGCCATCTCATTCGAACCGTCTGTGGCGACGGTCGGCAATGGGACCTGAGAATCAAGTATACAGAGGAACCGCAGCCGCTCGGCACGATTGGCGGCCTGACCTTGCTGCGCGACGACCTTTCCAGCACCTTCTTGGTCGTCAACGGAGACGTGTTGACGGACCTTAATATCAACGCGTTCGCGGCGTATCACCATCAGCACGGCGGCGCCCTTACGATCGCCACGGCGAAACGGGTCATTCATACGGACTTCGGGGTCATCGAGGACGTTGGTGGACGGGTAAATCGCTTCCAGGAGAAGCCCATCCTCACCCACTTGGTAAGCATGGGCGTCTATTGCATGGAACCGGAAGTGCTCGATTACATCCCTGTCGGCGTGCCGTTCGGATTCGACGACCTCATGTTCTGCATGCTCGGAAGGGGCTTGCCTGTTAACACCTTTCTGCACAGCGGCCTGTGGTTGGATATTGGTAGAGTTGAGGACTTCCACAAAGCGCAGGAACTCGCCTGGGATGAGCAATCGCCGGCATTCGAAACGCTCGCCGTGGCTTAAAGACCAAGCGACGGCAGCAGCCAAGGATTGCCTCCGTCAGCAATGGTCTTCGCGAAGAGCTCTGAGGGAGAGCCCTGATGTTGTTAGTGGCGGAACCAAGCCTCGGTGAAGAAGAAAAGACAGCGCTCGCCGAGATTGTCGATAGCGGCTGGATTACCATGGGTGATCGAGTCCGCGCTTTCGAACGGGCGTTCGCCCATGCTCATAAAGCAACCGACGCAGTCGCCGTGAGCTCTTGCACGGCAGGGCTCCACTTGGTCACGAAGGCATTGGGAATTGGCCCCGGCGACGAGGTATTGGTTCCCTCGCTGACGTTCGTCGCTACCGCCAATAGCGTCCTTTACGCCGGGGCGACGCCCGTCTTCGTCGATATCGAGTCGCTTGACGTGCCGCTGATGTCGCTTGCCGATGCCGCCGCCAAATGCAGCGATAAGACCAAAGCTGTGATCGTCATGCACTATGCGGGCTATCTGATCGATGGTGACGCGTGGCGCGATTTCGCCAAGTCGAGGCACTTGCTGCTGATTGAGGACGCTGCGCACGCTGCCGGTCTCGACCGCGCGGGCACATTTGGCGATGCTGCCGTCTTCAGCTTCTATGGCAATAAAAATATGACCACCGCCGAGGGCGGGATGGTCGTCGCTCGCTATGAAGAGGTGCTCAATACGGTCAGGCAGATGCGCAGCCATGGCATGACGAGCAGCATGCTGCAGCGGCTATCTGGCAACTCTGCCAGCTATGATGTGACGATGCTGGGCTTCAACTACAGAATGGACGAGTTCAGGGCGGCGATCGGTCTCATCCAGCTGACGAAGCTGAGGACTTGGAATGAGAAGCGCAAGACTTTGGCCAAGACCTATCGATGGCATATGGAAGAGCATTGCCCTGATGTCAGCTTGCCGTTCGCCGCGCCGCGCCCTTCGTCGCACCATATCCTGCCGATCCTGTTACCCGATGGGGTCGACCGGCAACACGTTGTGGATAGGTTGCGTGAGGCTGCGATACAGACCACCGTTCACTATCCTCCCGTCCACCGGCTCTCCTTCTATCGCAGCGGCTTTCCCGCCGTTCACTTGCCGCGGACAGAGGAGTTTGCGGCTCGCGAATTGACGCTTCCGCTCCATCCGAAACTGGAGGAGCGACAAGTGGAAGCCGTGGTGCGCGCCGTAGCAAGCGCCTTGGCCTCTTAGCACCGAGCGGTGGCCGGGGAGGGAGGCCAAATGTCTGCACTGCCTCAAAGGCCAGCCCTGGCCCGAAGGCCAGCACTGCCTCGCATGAGATTGCATGACTTCGACCTTATTGCGCGGCGCACCTTTGACGTGGGTGTGGCACTTGCCGGCCTGATTTGTTTGGCGCCGCTCTTTGCCCTGATCGCGCTCGCGATTCGCGTCGAGAGCTGCGGACCGATCTTCTTCTCGCAAGTGCGGCTGGGGCAACGAGGACGACATTTCAGACTCTACAAGTTCCGCAAATTCCTCGTGAGGCGATATCCCCATGAGCGGGCAGTGACGTTGGCGAACGATGCCCGCCTGACGCGCCTCGGCAAGCTCCTGATGCAAACGAAACTCGATGAATTACCCCAACTTTGGAACGTCCTTAAAGGCGATATGTCGATGGTCGGACCCAGGCCCGAAACACTCGATTTCGCCGAGTGCTTCCACGATGTCTATCGGCAAGTTCTGGATTTCAAGCCAGGCATTTTCGGTCCTAACCAGGTCTTCTTTCGGAATGAGGGTGCTCTCTACCCCGCGGATTGCGATGTTGAGCGGTTCTATCGAGATGTCCTGTTCCCGTTAAAGGCGCGTGTCGACCTGGCATATTTCCCATACAGAAACGTGTATCTGGACAGCGCATGGATCGCTCGAGGCACGATTGCAGTCTTTGGATGGTCAGCCTTCCCCACCAAGGGCTCGAACTGGGCCGAAGGGATCGAGGGCTGGATTTCGCATAGCTGCCGGCGAAACGGCGGCGCGGCCGGCGAGAAACACAACTGAATCTCGGAGGGATCCGCTCGTGCAGTCAGCCGCGACAATTTCCACTCCAGGATCGTCATCGCGCTCGTCCGCGCATGTCTCGCGACTGCCTGTCGTTTGCGTGCAAGGGTTGGGGTTTGCCGGCGCTGCAATGGCCATCGCGGTGGCGAGCGCTCGCGATGCCGATGACCGCCCAGTCTATAACGTAAGGGGTGTCGATCTTCCCACCGAGCAGGGCTTAGCGCGAATCTCTGCGTTGAATCGCGGTATTTTCCCATTCGCGACGACAGATGCAAAGCTCGAAGAGAAGGCGCGGCAGGTCCATGCGAATGGGAATCTCATCGCATCCACTGACGCAACCGCTTTCGAAGCCGCCGATACGATCATCGTCGACGTGCCACTCGATGTGCAGTGGACTCGAGCGGAAACCACCGTTGATCTGGAAACCTTCCGGACGGCGATGAGATCGGTCGGCAAACATATGCGACAGGACGCCTTGCTCATCATAGAAACCACCGTCCCGCCTGGCTCAACTACTCATGTTGCGTCGCCGATTCTGCGGGAACAGCTGGCGAAACGAGACTTGCCGACAGACCAGTTCAAGCTTGCTCATTCTTACGAACGGGTCATGCCAGGATCCGCGTATTTCGATTCGATCGTCAACATGCCGCGGGTCTACGGTGGATACGACGCACGTTCGGCGCAGGCCTGCGATGCCTTTCTTCGCACCGTCATCAATGTCGATCAGTACCCTCTGACGCAACTCTCGAGCACAACTGCCTCGGAGCTCGCCAAAGTCCTCGAGAATACGTTTCGCGCGGTCACAATTGCCCTCATGGAGGAATGGGCAAGCTTCGCCGAGACGATCGGCGTCGATCTCTTCGAGATCGTCAATTCGATCCGCGCACGCCCGACACACAGCAATATTCGGACGCCCGGTTTTGGTGTCGGTGGCTATTGTTTGACGAAAGATCCGCTGATGGCGCAGCTGGCATCGCGCGAGATCTTTCACTTCGATCATCCTTTCCCGTTTTCCGCGATGGCGGTCGACGCCAATCGTCGAGCGCCACGACGCGCTTTGGACAAGATCAAAACGCTCCTCGGCGGGAGCCTCGCGGGCAAGCGGGTACTGCTACTCGGCGTGAGCTACCGCGAGGATGTCGGCGATACGCGATACTCACCTTCGGAGACCTTTTGCGCTGCGGCGAAAGAAGAAGGTGCGGAGATCGTCGTTCGTGATCCGCTGGTCGCGTATTGGCCCGAGCAAGGCATTGACATACCGCGTGATATGCCGCCTGCCGCTGAGTTCGATGCGGTAGTTCTCGCTGTTCCGCACAAGGACTACAAGAGCTTCGATTACGAGAGTTGGCTTAAAGGTCATCGTCCGCTGTTCTTCGACGGCTTCAACGTATTGAGCGTCGATCAACGCCGCCGATTGCGTGCCCTCGGTTGCCGCGTCGAATGTGTCGGACGCGGCTTGGCACTATGAGCAAAGCTCTGATCACCGGCGGGCTCGGCTTCATCGGATATCATTTGTCGAGCCGCCTCCTGGCGGAGGGATTCGAGGTCCATGCCTACGACAATTGCCGTCGCGGCACGATTGATCTGCAGATCGAGGGTTTGCGGGCAAACAGCCGATACAGACTTATCATCGGCGATCTGATCGATGAAAGCAGTCTCAAGCGCCTTGCCGACGACTATACTTACATCTTTCACATGGCTGCCATTGTCGGGGTTCGACGTGTTGCCGAACGGCCCTACCAGGTGCTGACCGACAACGTGGCCTCACTGGTCAACGTGATAGACCTTGCACGCCGGCAGACTGATCTGCGCCGTCTCGTATTTCCGTCGACGAGCGAGGTCTATGCGGGGACGCTGCAGTATTTCGGGATGCCGTTCCCGACCCCCGAGACAACGCCTTTGGCAGTCACCGACCTAGCACAGCCCCGAACATCCTATATGCTGTCGAAAATCTACGGTGAGGCGCTCTGCCAGCATGCGGGCGTCCCGTTCACCATCGTCCGCCCGCACAATGTCTATGGCCCTCGTATGGGGATGGCGCATGTCGTTCCAGAGCTTTTGAAACGCGCCTATCAGGCCTCGACAGGCGGCAAGCTGTTGGTTTTCTCGGCCAATCACAAGAGGACGTTCTGTTACGTCGACGATGCAGTCGAGTTGATCATTCGGCTGGCCAAGGCTCCAGCAGGACTGAGCGGGACGTTCAACATTGGATCCAGCACAGAAGAAATATCGATCGCTCGGCTTGCGGAACTTATTGTCGCGACGGTCGGCAAACATCTCGAGATCGAGCCTGCCCCGGTAACCCAAGGATCCACGGAGCGGCGGCAGCCGCATCTCGGGCGCGCAATCGCTGTTACGGGTTATATTCCGACCATATCGCTGCACCAGGGCGTTCTTCAAACCTACGAATGGTACCGCGCCCGGGGTTTCGAGACAGCCGAACAGTGAACTTTGCCCAATCGATGCCGGTGTAACGATTATTCGTGATGCAGTTTGGCCGCCGCGCGCACTAGGCAGGCGCTGGACCGCTGCCCGCCAACAATCGGGATCACCGCCCAACCCGCTGGTCGGGCGGAGAATTTTTGCCGATTATCCGAAAAATATCGGTTGCGACAAGATTATGATCTGATTACGATAAGAGTGAAATTGAACTAGGCTTTGTGCGTTAATCAATCAGGTTGATGCTTCGGTGCCGCAACTGCGGCGGATCAACCCGATTGAATGGTGATGTCGAACGCTTCATAATTAAACTCCTCGAAAAGGCCTTGTCGCACTTTTAGGGGAACATTTCGATGCAGAAGGTCAGGGGCACCGCTTCGAAATATGGCGTGAAGGGCTGTCTTACGGCAGCGAGCCTCATGTGCCCCGCAGCCGGTGCCCGCGACGATTCTGTCTTTCGAGATCGATCGAAATCCCACAGGCATCGAATTCTTGACTTTCGGGCCCGACAAAAGGCGCCTCGAGCTCCGGGGGGACCGTCGATGGGCGACATTCCGGCGCACCCGTCGCCGGCCGAAATTTGGGACCCAAGAACATGAGCCGGAATCTTGATAAGACAGCGCCTGTGACGTTCATCGCGTCATTCTGACAGGATGTGACGGAAGGATTGCCAATTGCAGGATCGAATACGAGGTGAAGAGGAGTTGGGTGATGCCGCTTATCCATTTCCACCTCCTGTCGATTCCAGATGCCGAAGACGCGATTGCCGAGGCCTGGAACATTCTGGAGGAATACGACATTCCCTCGCCGGGCATGACGGTTACCTTCCGCGGTAGCTTGCGAGTTAATATAGCGCTGCGCGTCGACGATGCCCTTGACGCACAAACCTTGATGCTGCGTCTAGCCCCCTGGGCCCCGTCGCAGACCGGCGGCATGACGCCCTCTCAGGAATTGGAGGCCACGGGACGCCCGCGTGTTAGCGTATCAAGCGTTGCCTCATCGCGCTTTCTCAACTTGAGCCAAGATCGGCATCGACGACCCCGCACCGCCCGGCGCAATTTCGCGGGGGATTTCGCCATTCGGCTTCCTTGATAGCCGGCTATTTCGACTTCTCTCAAATAGTGTAGACGCTTGAACGGCGGATCGACGAGATTTAGGCTCGGAAAGAATGTCATTGTCCGGGTACCTATCGGTATTCCTTTGGTCTTTTCTCCAATCACACCGATGTTTTCTTAACCAGCAAGTAGACTGCGGGCGTGGTTGAAGGGATACGCATCGGATGGTATGAACTATCGTTATAGGTGTATGACGAGGATGCGAGATAAGTGATGGCAAATCCGCGAGCAAAAGGAAAGATCCCGCACGGCGAATGGCCGCAGATTCTGGCCAAGTATGCCGGCGGCGAGACAATTGCCCAGATCGGGCGAGATTACGGCTGCACGGCGCCGGCCATACGATACATCATCAGGCGCAGCGGAAGGCTCAAGAGCGAGTCGGGACGGAAGATCCTGCAGCCACGGCCAGCTCGCCCCCTGACTTCGCCGAGTGGCAGCGCTGCTCGTGGCTCGC
>WNGL01011473.1_pt1 | contig 10148 bp, 10 predicted proteins | sample 5400591 | NCBI WGS metagenome assembly WNGL01 (sample SAMN13153377, study PRJNA577476) | soil metagenome | isolation source: 80 cm soil or saprolite under Garry oak tree replicate 1 | place: USA:California | collected 2016-06-15 | reverse complement strand
AGTATGGGTTCCATGAACGTCAGCATAAGCTGACAATTGGCTGTCGTCAACACATGCTGACTGCCCTGGTGTGCCGCCTGAGGGCGGTTCGGGAAGCCGCTTGGTGCGCCGCCCGCCGGCCCGTACATCCAGGACGGCCCAGCGTCGTGAACTGCGTCCGGTGCGGGCGGCCCGAGCAAGCGCACGGCGCGGCGGAAAAAGAGCGCACCACGCTAATTTCCGCACCCGACCGGCTGGCGCTGGCTACCCGCGTCAAGCGCGCCAGGCACACCAGCACATGCCCGGCCTGCCACGGCGTCATCCTGCCCGGCACGTCCATCGCCCGCCTGGTCAGCCCGCCCGGATGGGTCCACGTCGGCTGCGTGCCCGCGGTCCAGGCCGCTATCGACAGCGCGGCCCAGTCCTACAGATGACGGTGTCACTGCGCTTGAAGCTGTCAGACCTGCGGACCGCAGAAAAGATCCACCAGGACGACATGCGCGACCTGGACTACCGGCGCGAGTACGAGCGCACCCGCTTCGCGAACGAGGTCGCGATAAAGGTCACGAGCTATCGCCAGGCCCATGGGCTCTCACAGTCCGCGCTCGCAGAGATACTCGGCATGCGTCAGCCGAACGTGGCCCGGCTAGAGTCCGGCGACCACGAGCCCTCTCTGTCAACACTCGCCCGGCTGTCCGAGGCGCTCGGCGAAGACTTCAGCGTCGACATCAAGTCCGGTCACATAGAACTCCGCGCCAGCTAGAACCGGGGGGCGGGCCGGCGCGGGCCACACCCGACCTCTGACGCCCGCCGCAGCCAAACTTATATTTACAGCGCTGATTTTCCCAGAACACCCCCCGGGGGGCCGCAGCCAGACGGACAGCCACGATCGCCCGCGACCCCGCCGCATCTGGCTCGCGATCTGTACGGTTCCCACGTTTGCGTGCGGCTGGGAACCGTCGCGGCTGTACGGTCTTCGTCATCCGGGGCACCTGTAGGCCGTGGTCGGCTGACCTGGCAATCTTGCGTCGCCACCCCACGCCCCCTGCTGCGCAACACGCGATGACCAGAGAGGGAGAAGCTGGCTGCGGCGGAGTCATGAGCGCGATCAGCCCGTCGCGACCCCTCGGCCGCCGCGCGGGCGAGCCTGCGCCCGGCATCCTCGGTGTCGCGGTCGCGCTCGTCGGCGTCGCGAGGGTCGTATGGCTCGCTGTCATCGGGTGCTTCGACGGGCGGAAAACCGGCATCCGAGAGACCTCGCCAAGTCCCAAAATCACCCGCGATGCGGGTGATTTGAGCCTCGGTTGGATACGTTCTGGCGGCCTGAAGCCGACGCTGAATCTCACTGCTGGAGAGCTTGTAACCACTCGCGGTGGCGTTGCCGATCAGGGTCTCAAGCACTCCATGCTTCATGTTCCCCTTCGGTGCTGCCCGGTGCTGGCCTGTGAGTGTGCTGGGAGGATGAGCGCATGGACGGGGACCGGCTGGCGCTGGCTGAGGCTGAGATGGCCGGGGCGGCTTCGGAGGCGGCGGTGCGGTTCCGGGTGGCGGCGGCGTGGCTGGCGGAGGCTGACCGGGCGCTGGACGGCCTGGACCGGGTGACGCGGGGTGTGGGCCGGTGGGCACGTGGCACCGGGCGGCTGAGGCGGTTGGGGACGCGCTGGAGGCTGTGGAGGCGTACGAGCGGTTCCCGCCGCTAGACTGCCGGTAGCGGCATGGCGGCTGGGCTTGCGGAGAGCACGGCGGGTGCCCTGGATGGCGGGCCGGGCGAGGCAAAGCCCAGGACTGCGGAGACGGATTCGTGAAGGTGCGCTGTCGCGCGCCGTTTCTCCCCAGGGATTAGCGATGCCACGCACATACGGCGGGAAGCCGCTTGATGAGATCACCCCGCAGGACGCGACCGGGTTGCCGGCCCGGGACGCCGCCGCGCTGGTGACGGATATCCGGCCGAGGCTGCGGTCCATCCACCAGGACGACAGCGGGGAGCTGCGGGACAAGACGCCGGATGAGCAGGCCGAGTTTCAGCGGCTGCTCGATGTCCTCGACGCGGCCGAGCTGCACTTGAAGATTCATGGCGCGATGGGCAACCCGCGGGCGGTGGTTCGGGGCGACGGCGCCGGGTTCGGTGGTGGTGAGACGGCGGACCGCCGTGGCTGGGTGACGGCCCCGGGTTCGAACCCGGCGCTGGAAGGGTTCCGGTCGGCGGCTATGGCCACGCTGGAGCGCGCGCACGGCGACGGGGTGCTGGGCTCCCACGCGGCGGATGTGGTCGACGGGGTGCTGCGCCGCGGTGACCCGCACGCGGTCACCGCCCGGTACACCGCCGCTGTCGGGAACGACGACTACAGCTCGGCGTTCGGGAAGATGCTTGCCGACCCGCAGATGGGCACTTGCGGTTCAGCGCGGCCGAGGTCGACGCGGTGCGGGAGGCCACGCAGGCGATGGCCGCTGGGGAGGCGCGGGCCGCTTTGACGACCGGGGGCGCTGAACCCGGTCATGGCTTTGGCGAACGTGATCACGATCGGCACCCATGACTGGGCTGGGGTGAGCTCGGACGGTGTCACCGCCGCGTACGTCCAGGAAGGCACGGAGGCCGGCTCCCGGCCGATCCGTGAGTACCGTTTGAGCCGTGCTGGCAGCTCTCCAGTGCTACGCACGATCCGGGTTGTCCCAGAGCCCGGCGCGGTCGGCTGGCCGCGAGGCAGGCCCGCGAGTAGGGTTATCCCGCAGAGCCTGTTCGGGAACCCTTGTCCGATTCGCCTCGCCTCGGGGCGTACCCGGAGTAAGGTCCCGCATCCCGGCTGGCAGCCATCCCCGGGCGCGCCTGAGGGCTGGGCTGTACTACCTGGCTGCGGGCCCGCCTCCGGCCGGTCCCGGGGTTCCCGGCAATGCCGCCCCGCCCGAACTGTGGTCATGAGGTAGAGATAGCTGTGTACGACTATGTGATCGTCGGTGCCGGCAGCGCTGGCTGCGTCCTTGCTTCGCGCCTCACCGAGAACCCTTCCACGCGCGTGCTGCTGCTGGAGGCTGGCCCGCCCGACGATGCAGACGAGATCCATATCCCGGCGGCGCTGAACCTGCTGTTCCAGAGCACCTACGACTGGGACTTCCGCACGGTGCCGCAGAAGCGGGCGGCGGGCCGGTCCATCTACTGGCCCCGGGGACGCATGCTCGGCGGCTCGTCCTCCATGAACGCGATGATCTACATCCGCGGCAGCCGCCACGACTACGACACCTGGCGGGACGAGTACGGCTGTATCGGCTGGGGTTACTCCGACCTCATTCCGTACTTCATCCGGGCCGAGAGCAACTCGCGGGGCGCCAGCGCCTATCACGGCGGGACAGGGCCGCTCTCGGTTTCAGATCTCGCCTACCAGTCGGCGCTGACCAAGGCTTTCGTCGCTTCCGCGCGAGAATGCGGCCTGCCCGCCAACACCGATTTCAACGCGGCAGAGCAGGACGGCTGTGGCTTCTACCAGGTAACGCAGCGAGATGGGCGGCGCTGCTCGACGGCGGATGCCTACCTGCGCCCAGCGTTGCCGCGACCCAACCTCGCGGTGCAGACCGACGCGCGGGTCACCGGGATCCTGGTGGAGGGTGGCCGCGCCGCCGGCGTGCGTTACCTGCTGCATGGCAAGGAGGAGACGGCCCGCGTCGAGGGTGAAGTCATCCTCTCGGCGGGCGCGATCGGCAGCCCGCACCTGCTCATGCTGTCCGGTATCGGCCCCGCCGACCACCTGCGCGATCTTGGCATCCCGGTCCTGGTGGACAGCCCCGGCGTCGGGTCGAATCTCTCCGACCACCCGGTGGTCACAGCCATGTGGCGTACTCCCAAGACCGCAGGCCTGTGGGAGAAGAACAGCCCGCGTGCCCTGCTCCGCTGGCGGTTCCGCCACTCGGGCCCGCTGACGTCGAACGTGGCGGAGGCGGGCGGGTTCAGCCGCACCCGGCCCTCCCTGCAAGCTCCCGATCTGCAGTGGCACGCATTGCCGACGCCGTATCAGCGCGGCGGTCTCGCCGACCCTAGGATCAGGGCGTTCTCGCTGCTCATCGCGCTGGTCGAGGTTAGGAGCCGCGGCCAGGTCTGGCTGCGCAACGCTGACCCCCGGCACAAGCCAGTGATCGATCCCGCCTACTTGTCCGACAGCTCCGACATCGAGCCGCTGGTCGAAGGGATCAGCATGGCCCGTGAGTTCGCCGCCACTGGCGCACTCGGGAAGGTCTGCAAGGCGGAGCTTTCGCCTGGCCCTGATGTGCGCACGGATGCGGAGATGCGCGAGTTCATCCGCAGTGACCTGGTAACGCTCTACCACCCGGTGGGGACCTGCGCGATGGGCGGCGACTCGCGGCTGGCGCTCACCAAGCTGACCAGCGTGGTTGACCCTGAACTGCGGGTCCGAGGAGCCGAGGGCCTGCGCGTGGTTGACGCCTCAGTGATGCCCGTCGTGCCCCGCGGCAACACCAATGCCCCGACCATCGCGATCGCGGAGCGGGCGGCGGACCTGATCATCGGCCGGGCGCCGCTGGCGCCGGTCGACCCCGTCCTCGAAGAGCCCGAGCCCATGCCTGCGGCGGAGCTTCATTAGGCAGGTGGACGGACAAATCCCCGCAGGCTTGTGGCACTACTCGTGATCATGGGATTGGTGGGGGCGCAGCACCAGTATTCCCATGATCACCAGCGGATCGGGCCGTCGCCAGCGGAACGGGACGGGGGCGACGCCAGCGGAACGGGGCGACGCGTTTGCTGTAGCGCTTGCCGCGGAGGTGGACGCGTTGGGTGTCGCTCTTGCCGCGGAGGTGTTAGTTTGCGGCTGGCGTGTCAGCTGTAGCGCTTGCCGTGGAGGAGGGTGGTGAGGGACAGCAGGCGCTTCAGGTCCTTGTCCGTGCGCGAGAACGACGTGAGGTTCATCGGCGGCTTGCGCCGCTGGCGCGTGATCGCCTTGGCACGAGTGAACTCCCGCAACCCGTCCTCGCCATGAATGCGCCCAAAACCTGACTCCCCGCTCCCGCCAAACGGCAGTGCCGGCACAGCCGCGAACGCGATCACCGAGTTGATCGAGGTCATGCCGCTTCGCAGCGCCCGCGCCGCGGACATGGCCTGCTTCTTGCGCTTGGAGAACACCGCCGAACCAAGCGCGTACCGGCTGGCGTTGGCTAGCGCGACCCCCTCGGCCAAGTCGGAAACCCTGGTCACGCTCACGGTGGGACCGAACGTCTCATCCTGCGCCGCGAGGCTCTGCTCGGGTACGCCGGTGAGGATCACCGGTTCCACGTAGGGCCGGCGCACGCTCTGCATGCCGCCCAGGGCGGCTTGCCCGCCCCGGGCGAGGGCGTCCGCGACGTGATCTTCAACCACGTCGACCTGACCCGGCATTGTCATTGGCCCGTAGTCAGCTTCGCGGTCGTCACCGGGGCGAATGCGGGCAATCCGTTCTGTCAATTTTTCCAGAAAGGCGTTGTAGACGGCGTCTACGACGTAGACCCGTTCGACCCCGGTGCATGTCTGCCCGGCATTGGACAGCGCCCCCCAGGCGGCGGCGTCGGCGGCCGCGTCCAGGTTCGCGTCCGCTGCCACCAGCAGGGCGTCCTTGCCACCGCACTCGGCGACCATGGGCGTGAGGTTCTGCGCGCAGGCGGCCATCACCTTGCGGGCGGTGGCGCTGGACCCGGTGAACGCGATCTTGTCAACGGCGCTGAGGGCGAGGGCCTCGCCGGTCTCGCCCGAGCCGGTCACCGTCTGGAACACCGGCTCCTCGGGCACGATTTCGCCGAACGAACTGACCAGCCAGCCGCCCACCGCCGGGGTGAACTCGCTCGGCTTGAACACCACGGCGTTGCCGGCGGCGAGCGCGTAGACGATCGAGCCCAGGGGCGTGAAAACGGGGTAGTTCCAGGGCCCGATCACGCCAACCACGCCCAGCGGGACGTGCTCCACGCTGGATGCCTGGTTGAGCATCAGCAGGCCGCTGCGCACCTTGTGTGGGCCAAGGACATCCTCGGCGTTGCGCGCGGCCCAGTCGATGTGGACGACCGCCAGAACGATCTCCAGCTGGGCATCGGCGAGCGGCTTGCCGGTCTCGTTGTGGACGAGCTCGGCGAGCCGGCCGATGTACCGGATCAGGTACGACTTCCACTGGAGCAGCCTGGTCCGGCGCTCCTTCCAGCCCAGGCCCGCCCACCAGCGTGCGGCCTCGCGGGCGCGCCCGACCGCGCTGTCCACGGCTTCCTGGCCCTGGACCGGGAAGGTGGCAACCACCTCCAAGGTCGCTGGGTTGACCGAGTCGAAAGTCCCTACCACCTTGGCCTGCCCCTGCGCCCACACCGTGTCCATGTTGTCCTCACCACCTGATCCGGCCCCGCCGATCCGCACCCCCGCTCGCACGCAAGTAAACCACGCCAGCCCCCGCCCAGATAGCGTTGTGGCAGGCTGCCGGACGCAGCCGGGAAACCCGGAGCGAGGACCTGGTGACCACACGCCCGTACGTGCTGCTCAGCTGCGCGATGTCGGTCGACGGCTGCCTAGACTCGGCCGGGCCTGGGCGGCTGATCTTGTCCGGCAGTGCGGACCTCGACCGGGTGGACGGCGAGCGGGCCCGATCGGACGCGATCATGGTGGGCGCTGGCACGATCCGCCGGGACAACCCACGGCTGCGGATCCGCTCACCAGCGCACCGGGCGGCCCGCACGGCCCGGGGGCTGCCCCCGGAGCCAGCGCGGGTGACCGTCACCGCCAGCGGCGACCTTGACCCGGGCGCGGCGTTCTTTGCCGGGCCCCCGGGACTGTTGCGGCTGGTGTACTGCCCCGCCCCGCTGGCCGTCAAAATTCAGAACACACTGAACGATCTGGCGCAAGTAACCCCCCTGCCCCCGCCACTGCCGCTCGGGGCTGTTCTGGAGCACCTGGCAGGCCGCGGAATCGGCCGCTTGCTGGTCGAAGGTGGGGCCAGGCTGGGCGCTGAGCTCCTGGCTGAGGGGCTTGTTGATGAGCTCCAGCTGGTGGTTGCGCCGTTCTTTGTGGGGGATGCTGGCGCTCCGCGTTTTGCTGCGCCGGCGAGTTACCCGTTTGGTCCCGGCCGGCCCATGGAGCTCACCGACGTGCGCCGGCTCGACGACGTGGTGCTGCTGCGCTACCTGCTCGGCCGGGACGGGTGCTGGCGGCACGGATGACTGAGCCTGGCAGCGGGCCTGCGGCGACCGATGCAGACCGGCGGTGGCTGGAGCAGGCGATCGCTCTGTCGAGGCGCTGCCCGCCGTCGCAGACGGCGTTCGCCGTCGGAGCGGTCCTGGTCGGCGCCGACGGGTCGGTGCTGGCCACCGGTTACTCCCGGGAGAGCGACCCGCACGACCACGCCGAGGAAGCTGCCCTGGCCAAACTGCATGGCAAAACCCAGGCTCGTTCCCTGCGCGGTGCGCGCCCTGATGCCGGGACCGGTGCGGGCGCTGGGAGTGGTGCTGATGCCGGGACCTGGGCTGACGCCGGGACCGGTGCCGATGCCGGGAGGGGCGCGGGCGGCGGTGTGGCTGCGCTTGGGCTGGGCGCGGCCACCCTTTACAGCTCCCTGGAGCCGTGCCGCTATCGGGCCTCCCGGCCGCGCCCCTGCGCTGAGCTCATCATCGCGGCCGACGTCCGCCGGGTGGTGATTGCGTGGCTCGAGCCGCCGGTGTTCGCCGCTGGGGGCGGCGCAACGCTGCTTCGGGAGGCGGGGGTCACCGTGGTCGAGGTCCCCGAACTCGCCGCTGCCGCCCGCGCCGTCAACGCCGCGGTGCTGGATACCTGACCGCCCCGTCGTATACGCCGCCGCAACCGGGCCGCGTTACCGTCGTGCGAGCACCTCCGGGTCGGTCGGCACGCCTAATTGCAGGCCGGTGATGCTGGCCATCCTCGGGTCGGCCAGGGCGGCTCCGTACCGGATTGCTACGAGCTGGCCAACCGTGGGATGACCGCCCAGTGGGCGCGCGCACGCCGCTCCGGTGCGTGCCGTGATGGCCTCCAACGTGCCCGGCGGCAGTTCCGGCCCGATCACGCACGGCGCCACGGCAACGCGTGCCACGCGCGCAGCCCGTAGCTGGTTGGTGGCCTCCATGAGACTGCCCTGATCGGTCAAGGAGGCGGGGGCGACGGGAAGCGTCAGCCGAGACGCCATCAGGACCGCCACTACTCCGGCTGCCTGGACGGTCACCTGGTTCCCGGCAGCACCGACGATGAGCCCGTCGGCAGCGGTCACGATGCTGATCCGGCCGGCTCTGCCCGCGCGGGCCAGACCGGCCTCGGCGAGGCGCACGTGGACGGCTTCCGCCAGCAGTGGATGCGGTCCGAGGTGGCCAGCGACCACCACGGGCCCGCCTGCCGTCGAAGCGATCCTCGCGATCGCGGCATCGGTCTCTGGATGCGGAAATGCCAGCAGCGGGACGATTACCGCTGGTGGCCTGCCCTCACCCAGGACGTCGTGGAGAACCTCGGCAAGATGGTGCTTGCGGCCCCCGACGTAGCCGATGCGGACGTCGGCACCTGGGCAGGATGAGCTGGCGAGGTTTGCAACACCGTAAGCGATGTCGTCGCTCACCGGGTTTGCAGCCCCGGGAACCGCGATTACCAGCGCTGGCGCATCAGAAGGCAGCGACAACTGGTGCGGGCTGGAGTGGCGCCCGGTGCGGCGGTAACGGGAGGTGCGGACCGGCAGCGCCGAGCCGGCCTCTTGGTCAAGGGCCATAACAGCGCATCGTAACCAGCCGGACCGCAGCAGGATGAACAATTCGAGCAGAACTTCTTTCGAGGTCAAAACAGGTTTCGCAAGATTCCCCGGGCATCAGGCCCGCAACTGGACACTGTGGCGCGCACCACTGGTTCTCCACAAGCGGGAAATCTCGCCGCGAACGGGGTCAGAACAGCCGCAGGGAGCCATCCTCGGCACCGCGCAGGGCATCGTAGTCGAGGGTGACGCACCGGATGCCGCGGTCTTCCGCGAGCACCTTTGCCTGGGGCTTGATCTCCTGGGCGGCGAACACCCCGCGCACAGGCGCGAGCAACGGATCGCGGTTGAGCAGGTCGAGGTAGCGGGTCAGCTGCTCAACCCCGTCAATGTCACCACGCCGCTTGATCTCCACCGCGATCGCCGCTGAGCCGGCGTCCCGGCACATGAGGTCCACCGGCCCGATCGCGGTTGGGAACTCCCGGCGGACCAGCCGCCAGCCATCGCCAAGGACATGCACCTGCGCAGCCAGTAGCTCCTGCAGGTGGGCTTCCACACCGTCCTTGACGAGCCCTGGATCGACTCCCAGCTCATGGCTGGAGTCATGCAGGATCTCCTCGACCGTGATCCGCAGTTCCTCGCCGCCTTTGCTGATCACCCGCCAGGAGCCGGGAGCTTCCTCCAGCCGGCACGGCGGCGACATCCAGTTGAGCGGCTTGTAGGAACCGCCGTCGGAGTGAACCAGGACCGAGCTGTCAGCCTTGACGATGAGGAGCCGGAGTGCGGACGGCAGATGGGCGGTTAGCCGTCCCACGTAGTCCACGGTGCACCGGGCGATAACGAGCCGCACGGGAGGTTACTGTAGCGGCCCCACGGCTACGGCGTGAGTTAAGAGCGGCGCCTGGCGGCGGGACCGGGGGGCAGCCCGGTGTGACGGCGCGCCCCCCGGTCAGGGCCGCAGCCCGGTGTGACGGGCCTCTCCCCGGTCAGGGCCGCTGCTCAGCTCTCGCTGAGCTCCCGTGGCCCTGCCCAGCTCACTGAGTGAGCTGAGCAGGGCACCGCTGACGCGGCTCAGGTCGACGGGCAGGGGTTGGTGGAGAGGATGTTGCGGAAATCTTCGTAGACGAAGACGGGTCCGCCGACGGATGGATAGGCCAGCTTGAGAAGCTGCTGGCCATACTCGGTCGCCGACGATCCGCCAAAGGTGTTGGTGGTACCGGGGATGTTCGTACCGCCAAGCTGCCAAGCACAGCTCGTGCCGACGGTGGTTGTGCTGTAGATGGGTAGAACGTGGCGCCCTGAGGCGGGTTCACGCAGTTCGGTCCCGTGCTTCCGCTGCAGGCTCCGCCGAAGTCCGAGCGCTCGATACGTGGCAGATCGGCTTCGAAGGCAGCCTGCTGGTAATTACTGCCGTTCGTCACCGGGCTGGTTACCACCACGGGGCTTGGGTGCAGCATGGCATCCTCGGTGGTGTTCGGG
>WNGL01011472.1_pt1 | contig 10149 bp, 8 predicted proteins | sample 5400591 | NCBI WGS metagenome assembly WNGL01 (sample SAMN13153377, study PRJNA577476) | soil metagenome | isolation source: 80 cm soil or saprolite under Garry oak tree replicate 1 | place: USA:California | collected 2016-06-15 | reverse complement strand
CCATGACTTTTGGGGCAGAGGGGTCCTGCTGAAAGAGCAGGCGGTTGGTGATGTACTGCAGATCGGAAAGCGTCTGGCCCTGGCGTCCGATTAGCCGGCCCGAATCGTCGGTTTTTACATCGAGCAGCAGACCTTCTTCCATTCGATGTTCTTCAACGGTGGCACTGAAGCCGAGGAGGTCCAGGATTTTTTCCAGGGTCTGTTTCGGTTGGGCAGGCATTTGCGTTTTATTTCCTCTTTTTTTGGGGCGGCGTCAATAGCGGACCTTTGGCCGGCGGCGCCGCGGCGTCGGCGGCCTTGGTCAGTTTGGTCTGCGCGATGCTCAAGAAGTTTTGCACCGTCCAGTAGAGCGTCAGGCCGGCCGAGAAGTTGTAGAGGAACACCATGAACATGAGCGGCATGTACCGCATGAGCTTCTGTTGCGTCGGGTCCATCCCCGGCGAGGGGGGTGTCAGGTGGGACTGCCAAAGCATCGTCCCGCCCATGATCAGCGGCAGCAGGTTGAACGGCAAACCGACTCCCGGAATGCCGAAGAACGGAATGAAGCCCAGGCCTGGAATGACAAACAGCGTGTCGGGCTGAGTCAGGTCCGACACCCAAAGGAACCGCTCGCCGCGCAGTTCGATGGCGCTCTGGATCATCACGTATAGACCAATGAACACAGGCATCTGAAGCAGCATTGGCAGGCAGCCCCCCAGCGGACTGACTTTCTGCTCTTTCATGAACTCCATCATCTTCTTGTTCATTTTCACCGGGTCATCCTTGTATTTTTCCCGGATAGCGGTCATCTGCGGCTGCAAGGCCTGCATCCGTTTCATCGAGCGCGTGCTGGCTCGCGTGAGCGGCCAAAACAGCACTTTGATGAGGATGGTCAGCAGGATGATGACCCAGCCGTAGCCGACCTTAAACAGATCGTGCAGGCCGTTCATAGAGAGCAGCAGCAACCGCGCGAAAAAGGCGGTGAACCGGCCACCCAGCCCGCGATCAAACCCCATCGCCAGATCCACGTCGTTGCCGAACCGGTCGGCGATGCGCGCCAGGGTGCGGTATTCTTTGGGTCCGGTGAACAGGTACAATTGACGTTGCAAGACCTGGTTCGGCGCCAGCGTGACTGCGGGATAAACCAGCGCTGCCTGGTAGCCTTGGGGGGCGGGCGCGTTGGTGGCCACCAGGGCCGCGGCTTCCCCGGTCGGGCGCGGTAACTCAATTTTGCGGGTTATGATCTCCTGCGCAGGCTGTTCGGGCATGGCGGCCAGGGTGAAGAACTGGTTGTGCACCGCCACCCAAACCACGTTGCTGGCGCCGCCCCGATATTCGGTTGGCGGAATGCGCGGCACGCATGCGAACCCGTGTGAGGAGAAGAAACTGGCGCCGATGTCTTCAGTTTTGGCGCCGTTGTACCAGAGCACACCGACCGCCAGACCATTATCGCGCGGGCCCATGGGCGTCGCTGTGCCCACGACCCATTCCTGCGCCGGCAGTGCCAGCGGTTGAGAGGAGTGGTTTTCAAGCCGCACGCTGGCGGCCAACAGATAGTTGGTGCTGGGTTGAAACTCCTTGATGATGCTCAGGCCGTTGGTGAGGGTCTTTTCTGCGCGCACACCGCTGGCGGTCCTGGTCAGCTTGAAAATTCCGTCGCCCTGCATCTCCAGGCCATCCAGCAGCGCCAGAGTTGGCGCCAGCGTGAAGGTGTTGAGCGTTGCGAAGCGTTTGGCTTGGGGCTGTTTTTCGCGGCGCGTCGAGACGGTCTCCAGATAGCGCGGCAACTCAACCAGCTTCAAGCCGCCGCCGTGCGTAGTGAAAGTGTAGCGCGCGTTTTCATTGGTCACTTCCGTCAGCTCTTCCGGGACACTGGTGCTGGCGACAAGTTTGGGCGCGGGCGGTGCAGCTTCGAGGGTGGGCGGAGCAGCCGGCGAAACCATAGGCTGGCTGGTCCCGGTAAAGGTGGCCGCCGGCGCATTGGTAGCGCCGGGTGGCAATGGCTTTGGCGGATAAAGTTTCGGAACCAGCACGTAGGACCAAAGCACTAACACCGCTAGACAAACGACGATGACGATGATCGAGGTGCGATCCATTTAGGTTGACGCGCATTGAGTCCACGAGCAGAGCGCGAGGCGCATTTCCCTCGCCCCATCCGATGGGGAGAGGGTCGGGGTGAGGGGCCGTCTTTGCCCCCAGCGGTGGTACTGTCCAGATGCGCCCCAGAACGCGGAAAGAGTTTCCTCAGCCGGCCCTCTCAAGTTGAAATTATGGGCGCATCTCCTCAGTACCACCAATCCGCGTGCGAGACTCTCTCCCTCTCTCCATCGGATGGAGAGAGGGATGGGGTGAGAGGTCACGCGGCCCTTGTTCACGGGGTTGGCCGTTCTCCCTCGCCCCATCCGACTCGCCGCGCTGCCGCGCCGTCGCAGCGGGTGGAGAGAGGGACGGGGTGAGGGGCCGTCTTTTCCCGCAGCCGTGGCACGGTCCAGATGCGCCCTGAAATTATCAATTCTCAATTTGGATCTTGCAATTCTCTGTTTCCGGCACCGGATCGGCTCCGCAGCCGCCCCAGGGATGGCAACGCCCTAGCCGTTTCAGGGCCAGCCAGCTTCCCGCCAGCGCGCCGTGAATTCGGATGGAATCCAGGGCATATTCCGAGCAACTCGGGCTAAACCGGCAACCGCAAAGCGGGCCGAACAAAACCACTTTCGCCGGCGAAACCAGCCAGCGATAAACACGCACGCCAGCAACTAAGATGTGCTGAGCCGCATTCACCGTTTGATCCTCTGAGTCACTTCAACAATCCCGCTTTCCGCAGGGTGGTCAAAAAGTCCGTCTCGACCTCGACAAACCCCTTGCCCACGACCGATGGGCGCGCCACTAACACCAGGTCAACCGGCCCCGCCAAATCGTGCTGGTGCAGCCGGAAGGCTTCCCGCAGCAGCCGCCGTGCGCGGTTGCGCACCACGGCGCCGCCAATCTTGCGGCCCGTAATTACACCCAGACGCGACGCCGAAGCCGCCGGCAGGCGGCGCCAGTTGGCAACCAGGCAGCCGGCGGACAAACGCTGGCCCTCCTGGCGCGCGCGCGCGAAATCCCGGCCCTGCTTGACGCGGGCGGCGCGGCCCAGCCGCAGGCGCTGCGGGGTTTGAGCAGCCATGCACAACCCTTAAACCGGCGTCAGACGCTTGCGCCCCACCCGGCGGCGGTTGCGCAGGATGGCGCGCCCGCTCTTGCTGGAGTTGCGGCTCAAGAATCCGTGCTGCCGTTTCCGGCGTATCTTCGACGGTTGGTACTGGCGTTTCATAAATCAGTTCAAGTTAGTCGCCCGGCGAGTTTGTGTCCAAAAGACGAATTGCCCGGAAACACTCCGTATCGGAACGCCAGAGGATAACAGCCAGCCAGCAGGTGTCAAGGGCCGCAAAAAAAACAGGGTGGACGAGATAAAAGTGGGTTTCGGGAATCCAGTGGGGTTTTGACCCAACTATTGTAGTATAAATACTACAACCTGTTGCTCCTGTCCCGGATGGACAAGTGATAATAGCCCAACGTTTCAAACAGGCTTAACAGATTGGCGATGACTTAATTCCCGGCGAACTGCGGATCGTAGCTCATCCCGAGCGAAATGAGCACAGCCAACCGCCCGCGCGGGTCAGCGCGGTGACCTCCTTTGGCAAATCAGTGGGCAGGTCTTACCCCTTTTCTGCTTTGCGATGGGATTGATGACGGGATCTAGTCGCCGAAAATGGCGAATTGCAAGCCAATTACAAGTCGCCAAACGTGGCGACTTACTTGACTTGTTGCCACTTATTCGCCATAAATGACGTGTTATGAAAATCACCAAACAAGCCACTGACGAAGCCGTTCTGAGCGAGTTGGGCGGGCGGTTGGCCCAGGTGCGTTTGGAGCGGAACCTCACGCAGGCCCAACTGGCGGAGCAGGCCGGCGTCTCGAAGCGCACGGTGGAACGGCTTGAATCGGGAAGCGTGGCGACGCAGTTGTCCGGCTTCATCCGCGTGTGCCGGGTGCTCGATCTGGTTGAGCGCTTCGACCTGCTCGTCCCGGAGCCTGTGCCCAGCCCGGTCGAGCAATTGAAGTTGCGCGGACGGAAGCGGCAGCGCGCGTCGGCAAGACAGAAGGTGAAATCTTCATCGAAGAAGTGGCAGTGGGGAGATGAACAATGACGCTGGCAGAGGTCAAACTTTGGGGGCGGACCATTGGAGCTGTCTCCTTGGAAGACGGAGGCCGTTTCGCGGCGTTCCAATATGACCCGGCCTTTGCGGGCAGTGGCATCGAGGTCTCTCCCATCACCATGCCGCTCAGTGATCGGGTCTATCTCTTTCCTGATTTGCCACAGCAGACCTTTCATGGCCTGCCGGGTCTGCTGGCCGATTCGTTGCCGGACCGATTCGGCAACGCCCTGATTGATGCCTGGCTCTCAACGCAGGGCAGGACGCCGCAAAGTTTCAATGCGGTCGAACGGCTTTGCTACATCGGGGCACGCGGTATGGGAGCGTTGCAGTTTGTTCCAGCCTTGGGACCGAAGCCGCAACCTGCGAAGAAGATTGAGATTGATGCCCTGGTCAAGCTGGCGTCAGAAATTCTGAGCCAGCGCAAGAAACTGAAAACCAGCTTTGCGAGCGACCGCAGGAAGAACGCTTTGAACGACATTCTGCGCGTCGGCACCTCCGCCGGCGGTGCGCGGGCCAAAGCGGTCATCGCCTGGAATCCGCAAACCCACGAGGTTCGATCAGGGCAGGTCGTGGCCGACAAAGGCTTCGGTTACTGGCTGCTTAAATTCGATGGCGTCACAGGAAATAAAGACAAGGAACTCGAAGACCCCAAAGGTTATGGAGCCATTGAATATGCCTATTCGCTAATGGCGAAGGCAGCGGGCGTGACCATCAGCGAGTGCCGTCTGCTTGAAGAAAGCGGCCGACGGCACTTCATGAGCCGGCGCTTCGACCGGCTCGAAGGCGGCGAGAAGTTGCACATGCAGTCGCTGTGCGCTTTGGCCCATTTCGATTTCAACCACGCGGGCGCATACTCCTATGAGCAGGCGTTGCTGACGATTCGCCAATTGAGCCTGCCGATGGAAGCGGTGGAAGAACAGTTTCGGCGGATGACATTCAACATCATCGCCCGCAACCAGGACGACCATGTCAAGAACATCGCTTTTCTGATGGACAAGGCCGGGCGCTGGTCGCTCGCACCCGCGTTCGATGTGACCTACACCTACAATCCGACCGGCAATTGGACTGCCACGCATCAAATGACGATCAACGGGAAGCGCGACGGATTTACGGTGGCCGACTTTCGCGCCTGCGCCAAAGGCGCGTTGATGAAACGCGGGCGGGCGGAGGCAATCATGGAGGAAGTTCGTGCCGCCGTCGCCAGATGGCCCGATTACGCGGAGCAGGCGCAGGTGGCGAACGAGTGGCGCAAGCAGATCCAGCGAAATCATCGCTTGGAATTCCCACGCGCATGACGGTAAATCGTTCGACTGGCAAATCCACTTTGCGGTTCAAGGGTTCCATATCCGAACAGAACCCCGGTCTTTGAGGTGCGCTTTAAGGCCTGAAATACTGATAGGAATAGCGACCTCATCCTCGCTGCTGTTTCGCTCCGGCTTGATGCGGAAATCTATTCAGCCGACACGCACTTCGACCTCATCAATGAACTGAAACGCTTCGGGTTGCCACAGTAGAAGTCATGGCCGAAACGTTGTCCAGTTTGCGTCCAGTGCTTCGCCTCGGCACGGTACCTGCAAGGCGCCGCACCTTGGCAACCGCTAAGCTGGCGTGATATAACCTTGCAGACCTCGTGTTCGCGCACAATGCGCAATTCGACATTGGAGTATGCCAAGCAGGACAATTTACCCTGCCCGTCGTACGTGAACAGGCAATTGGCTAATATTTGGTGGGAAAAGAGACCATTCCGAGATCCCAATGAGGAACTCCGATAAAGCGCGAGCAGATGAAGAAATCCATTCGACATGTGGGTTTGCGATTTCGGATTTCGGGTTGCTTTCGTCATTGGTGATTCGTCATTCGGATTTGCCCCCAGAGGTGAACCGTGCTCGCTGGAATGTCCGACGGAGCAACTCCCAGGGTTCCCTTGCGGCAGGGATTCTAAACGCCAGTGCCAGAATCCAATACTGCAGGCCGGCAGCGGCTCCGGGTACGAAGACCGCACCGAGTCTTAGCGGCAGGGTGCTGTGGCCGAGGTTCTTTTCCCAAACCGAACTTAATCTGGCGGCAACCACCGCGGCAGACACCGCTGCAGGCACCAGGACCCGTAGCGCGTGGAAGAAATCCGCCATGCCCGCGCGCGAGAGTTTGCTGCGGAGTGCAAACGCCAGAAGTAACACGTTCACAGTCGCGCTCAGGGTATTGGCCACAGCCAGGCCGGCTTCACGATAGGGCTGCACCAACTGCAAGGCAAAGCCCAGGTTCAGCGCGAGGCAAACGAGGCTGATTTTCATGGGCGTCTTAATGTCGTTTAGCGCATAGAATGCGCGCGCAAGGATGTTATTAGTGGAGAACATCAACAGTCCGGGCGCCAGGCAAGCCAGAGCCAGCGCGACGCGGCGCGTGGCGTCCGGCCCGAATTTTCCATGCTCATAAATCAGGCGCACAATCGGTTCAGCCAGGCTGAGGGCCACGGCCGAAGCGATGAGGTTTGCGAACGCCAAGTAACTCAGGCCCTGACTGAGAGTGCTTCGGAACTCGGGATATTTTTTCTGAGACGCCAGACCGGAGAGAGTGGGCAACAGGTAAGTGGCCAGGGAGACGCCGAACATGCCCTGGGGCAGTTCCATCAAGCGCACCGAGTAGCTGAAGGTGGCGACAATTGTTGGCTCAAACCAAAACGACAAACAGGATATGACCAGCACGTTGATTTGAAAGGCGGCGACGCCGATTGAGCCGGGCAGCATTTTCCGGACGACCTCGCGCACGGTAGGGTCCCGCCAGGGCGAAACCCACCGGTAGCGGTAGCCTTCGTGGTGGAGGCTGGGCAACTGGAATAAGGCCTGCGCCAGCCCGGCCAGCACCACCCCAATGGCCAGCGCGAAGATCTGCTCTTCCAGAGTCTGGCCCATTCGCGGCGCGAGCAACAACACGCTGGCAATCATCACGACGTTGAGGATGGCTGAGCCGAGGGCAGGGACGAAAAAATGGCCGCGGGCATTGGCCATAGCGATGAGCACTGCGGCCAGGCACACCAGCACCATGTAAGGAAACATCAGGCGCAACAATCCGAGCATCAGCGCCGTTTGGGGCTGGGGTTCTCCCATCGCCAGCCACAACGAGAGGCCGATGATGGCCGCCGCAGTGATGGCGCCGGCTGAGGTAATCGTTCCCGAGATCACCGCATTGGCCGAACGCCACATCGCCTGCTCGCCCTCGGTCACCTCTTTGTGTTTGAAAATAGGAATGAAGGCGGCCGTCAGCGCCCCTTCGCCCAGCAATCGGCGGAAGAGGTTGGGCACTTGGAAGGCCAGGGCGAAAGCGCTGGCGACCCACGTGTTGCCCATGAAGTTGGCATAGACCATCTCCCGCACCATCCCCAGCACGCGGCTGCTCATAGTGGCGCCGGCCATCGCGCCGGAAGATTTCAGCATCTGCGACATCGACCAAGAGTCTAGTACTGTGACAAACAAATTTCGAGACGTGGTAGGGCGCGTCACTCCGTGCGCGCCGTTCGGAAAGCTGTCTGCGGACCGCGGCGCGCACGGAGTGACGCGCCCTACCCACGCTCTGCACGACGTAACAAAGGATATTTGTCGCGGTACTGGTAGGAGCGCCATGCTCCAAAGCCCAACTCCGATCCATCGCGAGCGCGGCTCCAGAGAGGTCCCGGATCTTTCACACTGCGGCGGAAACGGCCTCAGGGTGTAGCCGCCAACGCCAGTCGGCGCTACCTTCTTTTCCTCGGAAATCAGCGCCGACTGACGTCGGCGGCTACAGTGGCTATGAAAGATCCGGGCTAGGTTTGGAGCTTCTCTGGCGCTTGGCGTTTGGGGCCTGGAGATTGGAGACCGCGCTACTCAACCAAAAGCAGCGAAGAACCACTCTCCCCGACCTGGAAACGGACGAACCGGCGAATCGTGATTTCGTCGCCTAATTGCTTGGCGACGGAGCCCAGGTGCTCCTTGACCGAGATCTCAGAATTCTTTTTCACGAAGCCCTGGTCCACCAAGCAGTGCGTCTGATAAAACTTTTCCACCTTGCCGTCCACGATTTTGGCGATGGCTTGCGCAGGTTTGTTTTTCACCTGTTCGGCGGCAATTTCTTTTTCTTTGGCCACTACCACGGCCGGCACCTGGTCGCGGGAGACAGCCGACGGATGGCCGGCGGCGATTTGCAGCGTGATGTCTTTGACTAACTGCTTGAACTCATCGTCGGCCACGGTGCTTTCCTTGCCCGCGCCAACTTCCACCAGCACCCCGACTTTTGCGCCCGTATGAATATAGGCCGCGATCAGGCCGTTACCGCTAACTTCCATGCGCGCGTTGCGGGCGACCTTGATGTTTTCGCGAAGCTTGGCCACGGCCGCTTCGCGCTCGGTGTCCAGATTGACCTCGGGATTCTCGGCCAACTTCCTGGCGGCCTCGTCGGCGAACGCTTTAAACAGGTCGTTGCGGCCGACAAAGTCCGTCTCACAATTGACTTCGACCAGCACGCCAAGGCGGCCACCCGGGGCGATATATTGGGCGATAACGCCTTCTTTGGCTTCGCGAGAGGCCTTGGAGACGGCGGTGGCTCTGCCTTTCTTGCGCAGTATGTCCCCGGCGGCGCTCAGCTCGCCCTGGGCTTCGGTGAGGGCCTTCTTGCAATCCATTAAGCCGGCGCCGGTCATCTCCCGCAGTTGCGCAACCAGAGCAGCATTTATTTCCGCCATACAAATTGTTGTGGGTTCAGAGTTGTGGAGGGTGGTTAAAACCGCTCGCGGGCAGCGTCCGCAAGCCAAACTAAACTTCCGGGGCAATCACCTCCGGAGCGGCGGCGGGCCCTTCGATAGTGGCGACGGGGACCGCTTCGGGGGCGGCCTCGGGCTGCTCCGGTGCGGCCTCCTCCGCCGTTTTGCGGCGCGCGTACTTGGCTTCGTATTCAGCTTGCGCTTGCAGGATCGCCTGGCCGAGAGTGGCCAGGATCATGCGCACGGATCGGATGGCGTCGTCGTTGCCGGCGACGGGGTAATCCACCAGTTCCGGGTCGCAGTTCGTATCGACAATCGCCACGACCGGAATTTTAAGCCGGCGCGCCTCGGCCACTGCGTTGTGTTCGCGTTTGATGTCCACCACCAACATCGAGCCTGGATACTTGTCCATCGCGCGAATGCCCTCAAAAAACTTGGCCAGCCGCGCCGCTTCGCGGCGGATCATGGATTGTTCCTGTTTAACGTATTGGTTGATGGTTCCATCGGCCTCCATCTTTTCAATCTGTTTGAGGCGCGCGATGGACCGCTTGATGGTGCTGAAATTGGTCAGGGTCCCGCCCAGCCAGCGTTCGGTCACATAGAATTGGCCGCACTGGATGGCCGTTTCTTTAACCGCCTGTTGGGCCTGTTTCTTGGTGCCGACAAAGAGCACCTTCCCCCCTTTACTCACGGTCGAGCCCAGAAAGCCGCAGGCCGCTTCCAACTGGTTGAGCGTCTTGCTCAGGTCAATAATATGAATCCCGTTTCGCGCGTCGAAGATGAACGGCTTCATCTTGGGATTCCACCGTTTGGTCTGATGGCCGAAATGTACACCCGAATCCAGCAATTCCTTAACTCCAATGCTAATCACAACTTTCCTTTGGTTCAGAGCTCGTTCTGCCCAGGCCCAAAACGAACCATCCCGCGGAACACGGGATTGATGTTAGTGTTGTTGTGGCCGCCTCCTCCTACGTGGAGCAGGCAATTTAAGGCCGTTATTCCCTTCCTGGCGGTCTGGCCAATGCCAGGAGAGCCGTGCAAAAGGGGGGATACAACTACCATAGCCAAGCCCAATGGCAACTGTTATTTTTTGGCCATCCCGGCCAGGGGTGTGAGACAAAATTCTTCCTTTAGGCCACCAGCGGCAGCGCGTCGTTAAGTGCCGCCCGCTTATTGAGGCGGTGTTTCCAGAACTCGTCGAGTCTGCGGCTGCTGTGGATGCAGCGCAGAGCGAGGATGTTTTCG
>WNGL01011471.1_pt1 | contig 10149 bp, 10 predicted proteins | sample 5400591 | NCBI WGS metagenome assembly WNGL01 (sample SAMN13153377, study PRJNA577476) | soil metagenome | isolation source: 80 cm soil or saprolite under Garry oak tree replicate 1 | place: USA:California | collected 2016-06-15 | reverse complement strand
TTTCGGTACCCAGGACCTGGCGCAGGCGCGTCTTCGCCTTGTGCACCCGGATTCCTACGGCGTTTACCGAGCACCCGAGAGTCTCGGCGGCCTCGGCATACGTGAGCTGCTCCCAGTGCACGAGCAGCAGCGCCTCGCGGTCGGCGGGCCTCAATTCGCGGATCGCCGCGAGCAGGCGCTCCCGCGCCGGACCCTGCGCCGGTGCCAGCGGTTGCTCCTGGCGGCGATGCTCGGCCGCGAGACGGCTGAGCAGGTTGTTCATGCGGCTGGCGCCGCGGTACCGCCTGGAGATGACCCGGCGGGCCGTCCCATAAAGCCAGAAGCGATCACACTAGGGGACGGCGGAACGTCGGCCAGTCGCCGCCACGCGGTCATGAAGACCTCGGCGACGATGTCGGCCACGTCGTCGCGGCGGCCGAGGCGGTTCACCGCGTAGGCCTGAACCGGACGGAAGTTCGCTTCGTAGAGGCGGCGAAAGCGAAGTTCTCGCCGATCATGATCCTCGTCATCAGCCGCCACGGACGCTCCTCGCATATGAGTTCCTCATGCCTGGTAGATCTCCGGCTGAGGCGCGGAACTTTCCGCCCCGCCAATCGCCTTTTCGCTCATCGTCAGGCCACGTCCTTATAGAGCCCGTGGGGTAGAGAGAGCGTAGGAGACGCCCAACTGCTGTGGACACTTGCGGGCTGGCTGGCCGCCTTCCGGCGGTCCTAAGCTGGCGGGCAGTCGTTTGCGCCAGCCTGGTCTTGCTTCTGCCAGTCAGCCTTCCGCAGCGCATACTCGACATCGCCCAGCTCGTCGCCTGCGATCCGGTGCGGCCAGGGCTGGCGGAAGGTCCGGACAAGCCTCAGCCCTGCCTTCTCCATCACGCGCCGGGAGGCCGCGTTGACGGCCATCGCCTCGGCGACCACGCGTTGCACGCCGAACTCGGTGAAGCCCTTGCGGATCAGCGCGCGTGAGCCCTCGGTGGCGTAACCCTTGCCCCAGGCTGACCTGCGCAGGCGGTAGCCCAGCTCGGCCTCGCCGGGGGCGGCCGTGTCCCGCGGCCGGAAGTGGAACCACCCAAGGAATTCCCCGGTCGCCTTCTCCACGGCCGCCCAGAACCCGAAGCCAGCGAAACGCTCGTAATAGCCCAGAAACGCGGGCAGGACTTCGCCCTCTATCTCGCTGCGGGACGTCGGCGTCCCGCCGGTAATGAAGCGCATCACCTCGGGATCGGCGTCGAGGCTCACCAGGTTGTCCACGTCGGCCATGGTGAACTGGCGAAGTACCAGACGCTGCGTTTCCAGGAAAACCTGCATCGCCCAATCCTTCCTGCACCGCCACGCTACCTCCAGGCCCGGCCGCCGGCATCATTGACTACGTTGAACAGGTACCGCTCCAGCCGTACCTGGGGTTTTGCTTGCTGTTCTACGGCTTGGCCGCGAAGGCTAGCCCTCGTGAGTGGGTCTGCGATCCTCGGACGTGCAGCTTGTGCCTGCCTGCACGCCAAGCATCACGACAGGCGCCGACAGAGCCGTTCCGGTCCCGGTGTTTCATGGTCATCCCGAGTGTCCATGCCGCTCTTGGACGAGGAGCGTGACCAGTCGTTCGATGAGGTCGTACGGGATGGGCTTATGAAGCGGGAGTCTTACCGTGCCCTTGCCTGCCAGGTAGGGCGCGAGTTCGCGCTCGAAGGCCTCATCTGCTGCGGGCACCGGGTAAAGGGAGATGTGGTGCTTCCACGCCGCGAAGTACACCAGGTGCCTGCCATTGAGCGTCATTGTGGGTATCCGGTAGCTGATCGTCTCGCCAGCTTCCGGCACGACGTTCCGGATCCTGCGCCGGACTTCCCGGATGACGATCTGTACGTCTTCCGGGAATGAGCCGATGTACTGGTCGATCGTCGCGAACTGCTCTGCCACAAGCCCTCCGATTCGTTGTAGCCGACGAAGGTCAGGCATGCGTGGTGTCAACCCGATCATCCCCTGCTCAACCGGCTGCGGCGCGAGATCTTCGCCGTGATCTGCCAGGACACCGCCCGGGTCCAGTTCGCGACGATCGACCACTGACATCCGCGGGTGCGCTCTTCACCAGCCGACCCCGGAGTGCATCCGGCGCCCGGCCGCGTCGTCATGAGCGCCCTGGGCGGCAACAGGTTCCGGGCGATGAGCGAGGGGCATGCCCGGCTAATCGCGTTCCGACCGTGTTCCGGCATGGGATGTGCCGAGGCGTACTCGTGGTCGGCGGAGCTGAATGTCCTCCCCCTGCTCACTTAGCACGCCTGAGTCCAGGCCTCACCGAAGCGGCAGGCAGGTCGAGGACGTCGAAGGGCAGCTTCGGGCTGGAGCCAGCGTCGAGCGTCGGCCAGGCGGCGGCCAGAATTGCCGCTCTAGCCCGGGCCAGGCCTTGCCGTCGTCTGGCCGACCTCGATCAAGTGGCCATCCGGGTCGCGAATGTAGGCGCGGATCTCGCGCCCGTGGTCCTTGGGCTCGGTCAGGAACTCGGCGCCTCTCGCCGACCACTGCGCGTAGGCCGCGGCGATGTCCGCGACCCTGATGTTGAGGAACGCGCTGGCCTGGGCCGGGTCAGCCGGTGGTGCGAGCGTCACCGTCGGCTTGTCATCTGTCGGGCCGCCGCCCACGTTGAGGATGAGCCAGCTGTTGGCGATCTTCATGATCACCGGGTCGCGTTCCGCCAGCACCTTCGCCCCGAACACCGACTGGTAGAAGTCGCGGGACCGGTCCTGGTTGGAGACCACCAGGAAGTGGGTGAGCACGAAACCGCTCTCCGGATCCGGGAAGTCGCTGTCGCTCATCTGAAACCTCCGTAGCAGTCGCGAACGCCGCGAGCCAGGACCGCAGCGATCACGCCCGCGCGTGGCGGATACCCCTCCTGCTTACACCCTCCCGGCAGCCGCGCACTCATCCGGTCTAGGGCGGCGGATCAGGGCGGCAGCAGGCGGCCGGTCACCAGAGCAGCCTTCGCGGCGACGTTGCCATCGCGCGTCATCGTGGCCAGGGCGGTGGCCTGCCCTAGCACGTACCGATCGAAGAACGCCAGGGTTACCCGGGCCACCAGTCGCTCCACCGGGTTGGTGCCCACGTACGGAACCATGTGGTTCGCACCGAACAGGTCCAGGTAGTACCTCGCGCTGCGGGAGTCGGCGCGATATAGCTGGACGCTCGTTTGGGGCGGGTTGATCGTGTCCGCGCTGCCCTGCACGAAAAGCATCGGCGGGGCCCTGTGCGCGAAGTACCGGCCGGGCATCGGCGGCCACTCCGCGCCCGCGAGCACGGCCACGGCTACCAGCCGACGGTCGGCGCAGCAGGTGTTAGCAGCGAGAGCGGCAACCGTGTCACCGCCGTCCGACTGGCCAGCGGCGGCGATCTCATGACGGTTCAGCATGCCGGAGAACAGGTCGTTCGGCTGGGCGCTTACGGCCAGCAGCCTGCTGATGACATAGAACATGTCTGCTGGCTGGTTTACGAGGTCCGCCTCGTATGCGTCACCGGCGTGGCAGTCCGTGCGGGGGAAGTTCACGACGGCGACCACGTACCCGGCGCTGGCCCAGGCCTGCAGCAGGCGTGCGTACGGGGCGGCACATTGCATGAACCCGGGCGCGAACATGAGCAGCGGAAACGGGCCGGCGGCCGGCTGCGGTGCGGCTTGAGTCCGCGCTAGCGGGTACCGGATAAATGTCAGCAGCCTGCGCCGGCCGATAGGCTGGCCCGCCGGGCCGGCGTGGGGCGGCTCGATGAAGATCATCCGCCGCTCGCCGGCCCGATAGCTGCCGACGGTGCCGACCGCGAGAGCTGCCGGCCTGGCCCGGGCGGTATCCCGCCTCGCTGGTATCGGCGCAGGGGGATGCGACGTGTGCGGCGGGCCGGTACAGGCAGAGACAATCGCGATCGCCATGAGAACGACGCCTATGGTCTGGCCCACGGCAATCAGCCTGGTACGCCAGGCGGGCGATGCCACGGCTGAACTGTACCGGTCAGTCAGGCGATCGTAGGATGCGATCTCAACCGGGATCCTGATCGACTTTCCGGCCTCGATTCGCTGCGGTCTCGAATCAATCTTTCACCGACCGTAAAAAGGAGCGCTGAGAGATTCCACACCCTCCGGCTCCTGCTGTGGATATTAGCCGTCAGCCAGTCGCATGCCAGGCGCGGCCTGCCGGTGGATGGCTGGGGTGTCCGCCATGGAACAGGGCGACGCGGCGGTGGATGGCGTTGATGTCGGCGAGGGGGTTGCCGTCGACGGCGAGAATGTCGGCGTCGAAGCCGGGGCGCGAGCCGGCCCTTGCGATCGGCGAGATTGCACGCGGCGGCTACGTGGTAGGTCGATGCGGATAGCGCACCGGCATTGCCCATGAACTGGGCCATATCGGCAATGGCGTACGGGAGCACGTGGTGCGGCTTGTGCGGAGCGATTCCGCGTAGGGGCCGATGACGATCCGGGCGCCGCCTTCGATCATGGATTGAAGGAGCGTGCGGGCTCCTCCCATGATGGCGGTGATGATCGGGGGCAGCGGGACCCCGGGCACCGTGCCGGGGATGCACGTGGAGACGAAGGTGCCGCTGGCCGCCAGGGCTTCGATCACCCGAAGGTCGGGTTCTGGGCCCCGCGGGGTCAGGAACGAGGCGTGCTCCACCCCGTCGAACCCGGCCTCGAGGGCGGCGACGATGCCATCCCGTCCGTGGGCGTGCGCGGTGATCGGCAGTCCCTGCCGGTGCGCCTCGTCCGCCGCAGCGCGAAGCTCGTCCGCGCTGAACTGGCATGCGGCGAGCACTTCGGGTGCGGGGCCGCTGGTCATATGGCCGCCGGTGACCATGACCTTGATCACGGCCGCGCCGCGGCTTCGCAAGAATCAGGACAGGCGACGGGCGACGCCGCCGAGCATCCACGCCTTGCCTGGGTCGGCCGGATCTGGTTCGTCGGGCCGCCATTGCGGCACGGGGACCAGGCCTGGCTCGAGGATTTCCAGGCCGTCGAAGAACGCGAGGATCTGGTCATGGGTCCGCAACGTCAGCGGGTTGGCCGTACCGGCGTAAACTGCCACGCCTGTGGCAGCGGTCTGCGGCTCGGGGTCTCCGGTCACGTGTGACAGCACAAGGTAGCTGCCGGGCGCCGCGGCGCGGGTGAACCTGGCCACAGCCCCGTATGCGTCAACGTCGCCGATGAGTACAACCGGGACCGGCGCCACTCAGCGTGCGGGATGCTCAGCCCGGTCGACTGGGAGCTGGCTCAGGCCCGGACGGAGGCCGCGTGACCGCGGCCGGCCCGCTAGCGCGGGCCAGACCCGAAGGAGGCGGCTGCGCCGCCGCTGACCTGCTGGTGCCCGCGCAGGCTACGGAGCCGCCCCTCCGGCCTCAAGGGTGCTGCGCATCGCGCTGCGCGCGACGGCCCTGGCGGGCCGCCCTTGACCCCGGAGACCTCTGCGGCCCCGCGGCAGGAAACCGCGGGCAGGCCCAGCCTGCCCCGCCCGGCGCGCGGGCACCAGCAGGTCAGCTACACAACTCAAGATCACCACAACCGAAGTCTCTACGGTTTGAGGGGATTGCCAGGCACACTGCGCGTGGCCCAGTTGGCCGCGGTCCATGACCTGCCCTAGCCGACCCGGACCAGGAACCCGAAAGCCGCCGAGGCCCTCTCGGATAATCCACAACGCCGACCTCGCCAACGAGGCAGCAACAGGCCAGCCGCTCGCCGCTGGCGCGAGGTCCGTGGGTGAATTCCTGAGCAGGCGTGTATCTGATGCCGCCAGGGGGTCTCTTTCTGGTCAGGATGATCCCAGCGAAGGGGGGGCTCTCATGAGTTCCACGACAAGCGAGCCTGGAGATGCGGTTCGTGCGGCACTAGCCGAGGTGCTCGGCACCACCGACATCGAGATCGTCGCCGAGGTGACCGCGCGGCTGCCGTCTGGTGAGGAAGTACGGCTGGTCCACGCCGCCGTCCGGGGAAAGCACAACCAGACCGCGTCGCTCGTTGTCGACGCAAGCGGGGCAGTGCACCCGCCGCGCCGTTTCGAGGCACTCGCCGGCCGCGGGCTGTTCGCGCCCGAGATGCCCGTGGCTGAGCGGCCTGCCGTGACCCCGGCGCCGTCTGTGACGATCGACCCGCCGGTGAACAACCTGACCCTGTCGGAGTGCGTGACCGAGGAAGAGACGGTCACTGTCCATGTGCCGACGGGGGTCGCAAAGGCTGACGTCTACCTGCTGGCCGACACCACCGGGAGCATGGGAACGATCATTGGCGCGGTCCAGGCGGGCATCAACGCGATCGTCAACGACCCGGCGTTCACCGGACTCGACGTTGCCTGGGGTGCCGGGAACTACAAGGATTTCCCGATTCCCGCATCCAGCCCGTACGCCTTCCAGCACCAGCTGGCCCCGACCCCCGGCGCCGCCGATGTCACGGTCGCGGTGAACGCCTGGTCCGCAATCGGCGGTAGCGACACGCCCGAGGGTCAGCTGTTCGCCCTGCAGCAGGTCGCAACGGATCCCGCGATCGGCTGGCGGCCGGGCAGCAAGCGGATCCTCGTCTGGTTCGGCGACGCGCCCGGGCACGATCCCATCTGCTCCGCCATCTCGGGGGCCGCCGCGGATATCACCGAGGCCACCGCCACGGCCGCTTTGGTGGCTGCTCCCGGGATCACCGTCGTTGCCATCAGCACCGACACCGGGGTCGCCGGCGCGCTGGACGGCGATCCGGGCCCTGGCCCGGACAACTTCGACTACGGTGCCTGCACCATCGGGGGCAGCCCGGGCCAGGCCACCCGGATCACCGGCGCCACGCCCGGCGGATCGCACACCACCGGCGTGAACGCGACCACTATCGTCGCCACCCTGGTCTCGCTCGTCTCCTCGGCCGTGCACAGCATCAGTCACCTGGAGCTCCAGCGCGCGGGAGCGATCGCGCCGTTCGTCGCGTCGATTGCCCCTCCCAGCTACGACTCTCTCGCCGGGGATGTGGAGCACACGCTGCCGTTCGAGGTCACCTGGAAGGGTGTGCGTGCCTGCGCGGAGACAGACCAGGTCTTCACGGGCAGCCTCGATGTGGTGGCCGACGGCGCCGTCGTGGCGAGCAAGCCGGTCACGATCACGGTGCCCGCCTGCCGCTGGCACCACTCCGTGGAGATGATCTGCGGCACGCAGGAGGGGGATGACAAGGGGCACGGGCATGACCGCTGCGAGACCGTGGCTGACGGCCGCTACGCCACCGCGGTCACCATCTACAATCCCACCACCTGCCCGGTGCAGCTGGTGAAGTACTTCGCGCCGCTGGTGCTGCACGATGAGCCGGTCGGGCGTGAGCCCCGGACCGTGCTGGCCCGAGCATTCGCGAAACTCGTGCTCGGGCCGGGCAAGGCGACACTTGAGGACTGCTGCACCCTGCAGGAGGCCGTCGGCCCGACCGGAGGGCCGCTCGTGCTCGGCGTTCTCGACATCGTCGCCGACCACCCGCTCGACGTCACCGTGACGCATACGGCCAACGGCGCCGGACGGGCGGCCACTTCGATCGACGCTCGCACCATCAAACCGCGACGCGCTTGACCAGCCCCCCTGCCTCATCCCGGTGACACGGGGCGGCAGGTGATCAAGAGGCCAGGTCCCCAACCCGGGACCTGGCCTCTCAACTTTTCCGCCTGGCTGCCCGCACGGCGCCAGGAGGCAGGCCGCAACCCCGGCCGGAGGCTTCACGATGGCATGTTGTCCAGGCGCTGCAGGAGCTCGTGGGCGGCGAGCTCGATTTCCTTGTGCCGCCACTCGGCAGCCCGGTACAGGCAGGCGATGATGCCCATGCGATGGAGGCGGCGGAAGTCCCCGTAGACGAACGCGTACCTGGCCTTGGTGTGGTCGCGGGCACCGTCGGTGAGCCCGAGATGCCATTGGGCGTATTCCTCCCACGAGTGCGACTCCAGGAAGGCGTTCTGCTCGCTGGCGCCGGGCTGGACCTTGCCCCAGTCGCTGACGAGCACGTACTGGCGGCTGTCGATGAGCTGGCGCGCCCGCGCCACGGCGTGCGGGTTCACGGAGTACGAAGCCATCACAGCATTCTGCCCGGTTGCGACGGCGGTATTGCGCCCGGCCGACGTGCGATGCCGGGGCGTCAGCCGCCGACCCGGAGCGCGTCGAACACGTCGCGCAGCCTTCCCACACTGTGCTCCAGCTGATGAATGGATTGGGTGATGGCGGGGTTCGGGGCGGCGGCGGTCTGCCCGGAAAGCACCGTGACCAGGTCCTCCACCGCTGCGAGCCGCGCGGAGAGTTCTGCAAGCACTGGTTCCGCGGTCGCAGGGGCAGTCTCGGTCGCCTGCAGCGAATCCGCCAGCCGCGCGCGAAGCAGCGCCGCCTGCTCGCTGAGCTGCCGGTTCTTCATATACAGATCCACGAATACCGACACCTTGGCACGCAGCACCCACGGGTCGAACGGCTTGGCGATGTAGTCGACGGCGCCAGCCGAGTAACTGCGGAATGCATAGTCGGGCTCGCTGTTCAGCGCGGTGAGGAAGATGATCGGAACGTCCCGCGTCCTGGGACGTCGCTTGATGTGGGCAGCGGTCTCGAATCCGTCCATTCCCGGCATCACGACGTCGAGCAGGATGACGGCGAACTCATCGCTGAGCAGCGCCTTGAGCGCGGCGTCCCCAGAGCGCACCGGGACCAGTTTCTGGTTCAGCGAGCCGAGGATCGCCTCGAGCGCGACGAGGTTCTCCGGGCGATCATCCACTAGCAGGATGTTGGCCTTCTCTGCCACGCCGGCCGCTCCTAAGGCGAGTTGGCGAGTCTGCCCTCGGTGCGCGGCCCGGCGCTGCGCTGCAGCCAGCTCCGCATCAGGTGCAGCAGGTGATCAGTTTCCACGGGCTTGGGGACGTAGTCGGACGCGCCGGCCATGATGCTCTTCTCCCGGTCGCCCTTCATCGCCTTCGCGGTGAGAGCGATAATCGGCAGTTCAGTGAACTGCGGCATCATCCGGATCGCCCGCATTGTCGCGTTCCCGTCCAGTTCCGGCATCATGACGTCCATCAGCACCAGCGAGATGTCCTCGTTGCGCTCCAGCGCCTCTATCCCGATCCGTCCGTTCTCCGCATAAAGCACCTCGGCCCCATGCCGTTCAAAAACACCGGTGAGAGCGAAGACGCTGCGCGCATCGTCATCCACGATCAGTATCCGTGCCCCGTTCAGCGCGTCTTCGCCGTCCCCGGCTACGGACATCGCGGCTGCGCCGGGAACGGCCGCCGCCCGTTCCGCCGCGGCGCTAGCGCCCGTTGCCGGGGCGATCGCCATGACTCCGGCTCCTAGCGGGCGCTGTTCGGCGGGCAGATAGAGCGTGAACGCGCTGCCCTTGCCCGGCCGACTGGACGCGCGGATCTCCCCGCCGAGCAGCCGGGCGATGTCCCGGCTGATCGAGAGGCCGAGGCCGGTACCGCCGTAGCGGCGGCTCGTTGTTCCGTCAGCCTGCCGGAACGCATCGAAGATCGTGCTGAGCTTGTTCTTCGCGATGCCCACGCCGGTATCCGACACCGCGAACTCGATCACGTCGGATGCCCCGCGGAGCGCGCCGCCGAACTCCACCCGGTCGGCGCGGCCGACGGTGAGCCTGACTTCGCCTGCCGACGTGAACTTGACCGCGTTGGAGAGCAGGTTGCGCACGATCTGCTCGAGTCGCTGTTCGTCGACGTAAAGCCGGTCCGGCGTGCCGGGGCGCACCTGGATGCTGAAGCTCAGTCCCTTGTCTTCTGCCATCGGGCGGAACGTGGCGTCGACGTACTCGACGAGCGCCGTCAGCGGCAACTCCGCGGGATTGACGTCCATCTTGCCGGCCTCGACCTTGGACAGGTCCAGGATGTCGTTGATCAGCTGGAGCAGGTCGGATCCAGCCGCGTGGATAGTGCGGGCGAAATCCACCTGCTGGCCGGTCAGGTTGCCGTCTTGGTTCTCCGAGAGCACCTTGGCGAGCACGAGCAGGCTGTTCAGCGGCGTGCGCAGCTCGTGCGACATGTTGGCCAGGAAATCCGACTTGTACCTGGAGGAGATCGCAAGCTGCTGAGCCCGCTCCTCCAATGTGCTGCGCGCCTGCTCGATCTGGCGGTTCTGTATCTCGATGGCGCTGTTCTGCTTTGCCAGCAGTGCTGCCTTGTCCTCGAGTTCCGCGTTGGACCTG
>WNGL01091740.1_pt1 | contig 10150 bp, 11 predicted proteins | sample 5400591 | NCBI WGS metagenome assembly WNGL01 (sample SAMN13153377, study PRJNA577476) | soil metagenome | isolation source: 80 cm soil or saprolite under Garry oak tree replicate 1 | place: USA:California | collected 2016-06-15 | reverse complement strand
GATCTCGGGGCGGGCAAAGCCCTTCCCGCGTCCTCTGGTTGACCCGGCGCCTGGTGGTGCTAGACCTTGCGGTAGCGACGGACCGCCAGGGGGGCGAAGACGGCCAGGATGGCGATGCTCCACAGGATGGTCCAGAGCAGGTTGGTGGCGACGGGGCCGCCTTGGGTGAGGGCCCGCACGGTGTTGGCGGCTCGGGTGATGGGCTGGACGTTGGCGAAGGCCTGCAGCCAGCCGGGCATGGTCTGGATCGAGGTGAAGACGGAGCTGGCGAATACCAGCGGGAAGACGGGCAGGAAGCCGGCGAGCTGCGCGGTCTCCGGGTCGGCGACCGTGAGCCCGATGAGGGCGAACACCCACGACAGGGCGTATCCGAGCAGCAGGGCGACGAAGACGGCGGCCACGGCGGGCAGGAGGCCGTTGTGGAAGCGGAAGCCCACGGCCGTGCCGACGACGATCATCAGCAGGACCACGAAGACGTTGCGGACCAGATCGGCGATGGTTCGTCCGGCGAGTACGGCCGAGCGGGACATGGGCAGCGACCGGAACCGGTCGATGATGCCTTTGCTCATGTCCTCGGACAGGCCGACCGCGGTGGAGGTGGCGCCGAACACGACCGTTTGCACGATGATGCCCGGGATCAGGAAGTCGACGTAGCTGATCCCGGGGACGTGGATGGCGCCGCCGAAGACGTAGCGGAACAGCAGCACGAACATGATCGGCTGGATGGTGGCGAAGACCAGCAGCTGGGGTGTGCGGGCGATGCGGGTCAGGTTGCGGCGGGCGATGACCACGGCGTCGGCGAAGATGGCCGAGCGCGGGAGCCGGACGGGCTCGATCGTGGTCAGCCCCTCTGGTTGCGCTGGCCGCCCGGCGGGGCCGGCCGGGACGGCGGTCATGCGGCGCTCCGTGCAGGCTGGGGTGTGCGGGGTGTGGTCGTAAGCGGCGCGGCGAGGTCGTCGTCGCCGGTGCTGCGCCCGGTGAGCGACAGGAACACGTCGTCGAGCGAGGGCCGCCGCAGTCCCAGGTCCACGGGGACGATCCCGGCGGTGTCCAGGATGCGCAGGGCCGCCATCAGGTCGGGGACCGGGTGGCAGACCGGGATGGTGATCTGTGAGTGCGCCTGGTCGATGGCCGGCGGGCCGCAGCCGATGCCGCGCAGCGCCGCTGTGGCCTGGTCCAGCTCGGCGGCCGGCACCTCTACCGCGATCAGGTCGCTGCCGAGCCGTGCCTTGAGCTCATCGGAGGTGCCTGAGGCGATCACCTTGCCCCGGTCGATGACGACGCTGTGGTTCGCGAGCTGGTCGGCTTCCTCCAGGTACTGGGTGGTGAGCAGCACCGTGGTTCCCTCGGCCACCAGATCACGGATGAATGACCACATGTCGAGCCGTGTGCGGGGATCAAGCCCGGTGGTCGGCTCGTCGAGGATCAGGACCTGGGGCCGGCCGACGAGGCTGGCGCCAAGGTCGAGGCGGCGGCGCATGCCTCCCGAATAGGTCTTCACCGGACGGTCCGCTGCCTCCACCAGCCCCAGACGCTCGAGGGACTCTCCGGCCCGGACCTTGGACAGCTTGGACCCCAGCCGGTAGAGCTGGCCGACCATGACCAGGTTTTCCCGTCCGGTGAGCGTTTCGTCCACCGCCGCGTACTGGCCGGCCAGCCCGATGAGGCTGCGAACGGTGTTCGGATCCTTCTGCACGTCGACGCCGCTGATCCGGGCCCGCCCGGTGTCGGGGGCGAGCAGGGTGGCCAGGATCCGCACCAGGGTGGTCTTGCCTGCCCCGTTCGGACCGAGCAGGCCCTGCACGGTCCCCGCCTGGACGCTCATGTCCACGCCGGCGAGCGCCTTGGTCTCACCGAAGGACTTGCTGACATCCTCCACGTCGATCATGGCGCCACGACCCGGCGAATTGGTGGTCGTTGTCATGTGAACCTCTCGAATCGGTAAGTCGCGTGATCCCGGCACGGCGGCGTCCTGCACGACCTGAACTCACCAGTCGTCGTCCTTTCCCCGCGACGTCCAGGTCGTGGGTGCGCAGATGCACTCCGCTCCAGGCGGGATACCGCCTCTCCCAGGACTGCCATCCTGCATGATTGTCATGCTAATATACAATCACGGTAGATGGCAAATGGCTAGGATGGCTGGATAATGACGGACACGACCGGCCCCCCGACGCCCACGCCCCTGGGCGAGCGTCCCAGCTTCCTGCTTGCCCAGCTCGGCCTCCACGCCGTCACGCGGTTTGCCGAACGGCTGGCGCCTCTGGGCCTGCACCCCCGGCACTTCGTCCTGCTCGCCCACCTGGCAGGAGGCGACGGGCAGACCCAGCAACAACTCGCCGACACGATGGGCATCCACCGCAACGTCATGGTCGGGCTCGTCGACGACCTCGAAGACCGGGGACTGGTGCAGCGGCGACGCCACCCCGCCGACCGGCGCGCCCACGCGCTTCACCTTCGCCACACTCGACGAAACCGACCAGGCCCGGCTGATCACGCTGCTGCAGCGCGTCGCCGCACACGCCCGACTCCCTGTCGGCGTGCACCCCAACCTGGGACAACGACCCTGTGACGTCGCTCCGGATGCCGCCCGGCCTGCGGCGGTGTGATGGTGGCGAACGGCGTCGCGACCCAGGCTCTGCCAGGACGCAAGAGTCACATGCGTCCGGCAGGTGCGGACTCCGGCCGGGCGGGGTCCGGGGTTCGGTCGTTTCCGGGACGGCCGCGGCATGCCCCTGGCCGGGCTGCTGAACCGTCCCGCAAACCAGTCCGCAACAGCGTGTCGCTCGGCTCTGCACCACCGCTGATTTCGCGCCGGTCACGTTGAGGTCACCGTTTACTATGACGTTCCCATCGGACATCACCTACAAGCTCGCCGCACCCGGCCCGATTTAACTACGATCAAGGTGCAACTGCCGGAGTTCTGGGACTGTAGGGTTCTTCACGCCAGATGCTGCCGCGGCGGTTCCCGAAGCTCTGCTGACTGCCCCGTGGCCATTGGTGCGGCCCGAGGCCACAGCGGCACCATTCAGCTCCGATAGTGCCGCATGCAGCTGGTTCGACGTGGCGGTTACTGGCAGGTCCCTTCGATGACGGCGAGGCTTCTCCGGAGCGGCGACGCGGCCAGGGTCACCAGCAGAGTGGTGAAGGGTGTTCATGGCACCGGCGTCGCCGGCCTCCGCTGCCCGCTGATATCACTGCTGGGCTGGGCCGGGTGGCCCTTGTGACACCCGGCGGCGTCATCAGGACGGCGCGGTGGGCTTTCATGTGCTTCGCGGGATGATACCGATGACGGCGAGAGGTCAATGAGACCCGTCTCTTGGCGTGCTGGCCGCGTTCGGGGCACCTCAGCTGGCGATGGCTTGGCGTCGGTGCATGGGATGTGGCCGCACCGGGCCCTTGTGACCGGCGGGGTTTCGGCGCCGGCGGGCTGGCGCGTGGTCGCGCGGATCGCGGAGCCCGGAAAGCTCGTAAAGATGCAGAGCATCGCGGTAGCAGGCGCGGATGACGCGTGGGCGGCAGGCTTTGCTGCCCGACGGGGCGGAAGGTCCGGTCAGGCTGTGATCGAGCACTGGTCCGGCCGGGCATGGGAGCGGGTCGCGGTGCCGGGCACGGCGCTGACGGCATTTGACCGCGGGCCGGCAGCGCCGTCGCCGGTCGTCGGCGCGTCATCGGCGCGGAACGTGTGGGTGTTCAACCAGCTGACCGGCGCGTGGCTGCGCTGGACCGGCGGCCGGTGGAGCCACGGGCTCCTGCCCGCGCAGACCGGTTCAGTAGCGACGGCAGTCACCTCAGACCTTATGCTGCCCGGTTCGATGGCCACAGGTGGCTGGTGACGCCGCTGCCAAGACTGGCTGACCTGCTGGTATCGGCGGCGAGCGCGGTCCGCCCGGGCGACATCTGGGCGACTTTCGGGTACGGCGGGCAGTTTCTTCCCGCCGCAGGCGAACGGCGGCGCGCTTGCCCGCTGGAACGGCCGCCGGTGGCGGCTGGAGGCCCTGCCGGCCAGGTTCCGCCGCGACGGCGATCCGACCAGTATCGCGGCACGGACCGACCGCGACGTGTGGGTAGGCGGCAGGATCGCGGGCAGGTCCTTGGACTTGACCGAGGCGGCCGCGCGCTGGAATGGGTCGGCCTGGCGGGTCGCGCCGGTGCCGGTTGCGTCGTCCAAGGCAGACTGCGTACTCCGGAGCATCGTGCCCGACCGTGCAGGCCTGCTGGCCCTCGGCGAGTGCTTCAGCAGTCTGAACCCCGGCCACGTCTGGTCCCGGCTGTGGAAGCTCTCGGCCGGCACCTGGGCGGGCCCGTCCCGGCCACGCCTGGCCGGGACGGAGCCAGTCTTCACCGACCTAGCATCCGCAGAGCGCGCAGGACTGGCGTGGGCGGCCGGGTACGCTGAAAATATTGGAGTTATCGCTCTGTCCGGGCCGGCTCCCAGGTGAGCTGAGCCAGAGGATGTCATCGTCGTGAGCGTGGGAAAGGCGCCAGGTCCTCGTATGCGTCGCCCGCCGAAGTTGCTGGTCTGGGCGGCCGGGCTGGTCGGCGTGGTCGCCCTGTCGGCAGGCGGCTATCTGGTCTGGGCCGCGATCGCGGGCGGCCTGCCAACCTCGGTGCCGCCCTGCTCCCGGCCGCTGCGGGTGCACGGCCACGCGACCAGCGAGCAGGCCGGCCTGATCCGCTGCTACCTGCGGGCGCTCGCCCACCACGACGCCGGCGCCCTGGAGGCTCTGGCCTACACCACCGCCGGGCCGGTCCGCATCACGCCGGCCGACTTCAGGCACGCCACTGACGCCCGGGCCGGGACGGCGTCGGCGACCTTCACACTGCTCGAGAATGACTACATCTTCGCGGTCAGGATCGTGTTCGCCGATCACGCGACAGAGACGGTAGGGATGGCACAGGAGGCCACCCCCGGTTTGTCGGCACCCTGGCGCCTGGAGATCGGCACGGTCATGGAGCGTACTGGCGGGCCGTCACCCGCCAAACCAAGCCCGGGATGATGACACGGCATCGCCTTGCCGCCATCAGAATGCCCAGCAACCCGGGCGGAACAGAACTTCCGCGTATGTGCACCGCACCTTGCACAGCCAGCCCGCTGCGAGTAGCACAGATCGAGCCATCGGAGTGCGCCTACCGAGCAGGCTCCGTGACTATGCGTAGTCAGGGTCCGCGGCGGGACATGGGTGCCAGGTTCTGCCGGTCTCGGGTGGTCCGTAATGCTCCTTCATGGACCTGGCGGATGCCGGTCGCTGGACGTCCGGTTAGCCCAGGTGTTAGCTTGTCGGCGCCGAGTCAGTCCTCGTTCGCCAGCGTGTTCGAGCTATCGAACAGCCGGGAGATCGTGGGGGTGATCCTGGTCCCATCTGGTCCCACCCGTGGTCCAAATTGGTCCCACCGTGCACACCCGCAGGCACGCTGGCTGGGGGACCGCGCAGCACCGTCTGCTTCGGGCGGCTGCGTTGGCCGTGGTGGCCGTCGCGGTGGCCGGATGCCAGGCGGCGTCCGTCGGTGCCGCCGCCAGGCACACTGCGGCCCCTGCCGCGGCCGGGCCCGTGCCGTCCTCCCCGGTGCCCCGCCAGCCGTCGGGCCCGGTTCCGCGGATCATGATCGTCGGCGACTCGATCACCGAAGGTAGTTCCGGTGACTACACCTGGCAGTACCGGCTGTATGAGCACTTGCGGGCCGACGGCGTCAGCCCGCGGATGGTCGGCCCTTATCACTGGCTGTTCAACAACGTGACGAAGGTCGAGGGAGACCGCAGCTACGCCGATCCCAGGTTCGAGCATGCGAACGACGCGACCTGGGGCATGACGCTGCTCCGCGAGAAAGACGCGATCGGCGCCAAGGTGGCCACCTACCGGCCGGACTACCTGCTGGTACTGCTCGGCCTTGACGACATCTTCTGGTACGGCATCAGCCAGCCCGACATGGCCACGAACCTGGACAGCTTCATCGCCGCCGCCCGGGCCGCGCGGCCGCACATCCGGATCGTGTTCGGCCTCATACCACCGGATATCCACCAGCAGACCGATCCCGCGTTCGCCGCCAGCATCGTCAGCTACAATCACACGATCTCCTCGACGGCCTCGCAGCTGTCCGCGGCCGGGTCGCCAATCGCCGTAGCGCGGGACGGAACCGGAATCAACGTAGCCGCCGATCTATGGGATGGCACGCATCCCAACGCGAACGGCGAGATCAAGATCGCGGCGGCATTCGCGGACGTTCTCGCGGCAAGGTTCCACCTCGGCAGCGCCTACCCCAGGCCGTTCCCGGTCCTGGCGACCGGCCCGCTGAATCATGCACGGCTCGCGGTGACGCCGTCGGGTACCGCTGGCCGGGCAAAGCTGTCGTGGACGCCCGTGTCCGGCGCGGGAAGTTACTACGTCTACGTGAAGGACATGACCCGGAGAGAAACCAAGTTCAGGCGGCTGACCTGGCCGCTGTCCCCGGCCCAGGACCCGTGGACCGTCAGCCTGCTGACCCCGGGCGACACCTATGCCTTCAAGCTCCAGGCGTGCAAAGGTGCCGACTGCGGCGCCGTCTCCAACCTGGCCAGCATCACCGCGCCCTAGCTGGTCCTTTCGCGCGCTGCACCGGATCTTCTCCGCGGCGAGATAAACGCCTGCCCCGCGGGCACCAGATCATGGGCGAAGCGGCAGCGCACAGCCCCGTTGCCCAGTGTGCCGCCCAGCGACGCCATGATCATGGACTGGTCCAGCACCAGGCAGCCGTGACCTGCCGAGCCTGTCATGGAGGGTGGAACGCGCCGAAGAAGCCGTTGGCCCAGGAGACGCCCCGGGGGGTAGCGCCCGGGCTTCGCACGCGTGGCCCGCCCGCTGACCGTACATCACCCAGAAACCCGGTGCGTGTCCTCGCCGCCCAGAAAACCGAGCCATGCGCTCAGACACAGCCGCGGTGCGCGCCGAGCGCCGAATCGGCGCGGCCCGATGCCCGTCTGCAACCAGCTCGGTTGGCAAGCGTCGGTGTCGATGCCCTGCCCAGCTGCCTGCTGTGCCCGAGCGGGACGTTGGCGGCGAACGCGCGGTAGAAGCAGCAGCCGGCGATGGTGTGGATGGCCACCCGCGGGCTGGCCGGCTGCGCGCCGTAGGTGATCAGGCAGTGCACCGCGACCGGCACGGTGAGCAGGGAACGGTGAGCAGGGAACATGGTGAATCCGGTCACCCGGTGCGTGGCCGGCACTGGCCGTGGCGGGCTGGCCGCCGGTGGCAGCTTCCGCCAGATCCACAGTGCGAGCAGCACCTGGAGGCCGGCCGGGGCCAGCGCGATGGTCGCCAGGAGCGGCTTCGGCGGGATCGGGTCCGCGCGGAACATGCTGAACGCATAGCCGGGCTGGTGCAGCCTGCCCGCCACATGCTGTGCGGCTGCCACCCGGATGGCCCGTTCAGGCGGTCATCGCCGGCGTTGGGGAACCGTGCGCTTTGCGGATTCCGGCATCGGCGCGAACGTGCGTCTTAGGCGCTGGCGTAGACTTCGCGGATCTCCAGCGTTCGTGGGGTGACTCCCGGCAAGGGGCGGGAGCGGGTAGGCGGCGGCCTGGGTGGCTTGGTCCTTGGTCTGGAAGATGATCACGGACATGCCGATGCCGTCGATCGGTTCCAGCCAGCAGGCGCTGACGAAGCCGGGTGCGCGCGGGACGATGTTGAGCCGCATGGCGGTGAGCGCTGCGCGGGCGGCCTGCGGGTCGGTGACGGTGACGGTCGCGACGATTGCGTGCATGAGGTGAAGGGTGGCGGGAGCCGGATGGCCGGGTCAACCGAATTCACGGGCCCCAGCGCGGATCCTGGCCGACTCGGCGACGGCCGGCGCGCGGAGCTATGAATCCTGGTTGAGGATGAGCGCCGTGGATGGCCCGATGCCGATGTCCGCCGCTGCTGGCAGGCCGTCTCTGGCACCCTGGCCGGTCTCGATGTCGTAGCTCAGCCAGTTCCCGAAGGNNAGTGACATCAGCAGCAGCCACTGCGGCCCGAGGGCCGAGTATGAATGGCTACTGAGTCAGCAGACTATCAGCCGTATTCTGGCGCAGAGCAGCCTTGTATGTGATGGCGATGCAGGTGCTGACAGCATGTTGCGCTAGCTCGGGGTCGTACGTGGCGCTCGCGTCCCGTGGAGTGGTGTAAATAGCGGTCATGGAACCGGGCAGGCGGCACGCCGACGCTCGACGACGCGGAAGTCACGGGCCGGCCGCGCCGGCCTGCAAGGCTGGGCAGAATGAAACCAGATCGGCGCGGCACAGGCCCAGCTCGGATAGCGGTCGGTTGCCTGTTCATGTCAGTCCTGCTGGCATCGTGCACATCAGGCGGCCACAAGCACGCGGCCGGGCCGTCGGTCGGCGCGGGGATCCACAAGATCAAGCACGTGATCATCATCATGCAAGAGAACCGGTCGTTCGACAGTTACTTCGGGACGTTCCCCGGGGCAGCCGGCTTTCCGATGCGACACGGCGTCCCCGCAGTCTGCGTGCCGAACTCGGCCGGGCACTGCGCCCGGCCGTACCACGATGCCGCTGACGTTAACGGCGGCGGTCCGCACAACGAGCGGAGCGCCGTCGCCGATGTGAATGGCGGCAAGATGAACGGGTTCATCCGCCGGGCCCATGCGGCAAGACTGACATGTCACCTGATCTACGATCCCGCTTGCGCCGGTCGCGGCCGATCCGATGTGATGGGCTATCACACCGCCGCCGAGATCCCTAATTACTGGGCGTATGCCAGGCACTTCATGCTCGATGACCACATGTTCGAGCCCGTGAAATCGTGGTCGCTGCCCGATCACCTCTACATGGTCTCCGGCTGGTCGGCCAAGTGCCGGAGTGGCTCGCCCATGAGCTGCGCCAATAACATCGGCGGACCGTACACGATCAGCCAGTTCGGCCGGGCCATCCAGCGCCAGCAGGCAGCCGGACGGCCGCCGGTCGACCTGGCCTGGACCGACATCACCTGGCTGCTGGCCGCCGCGCACGTCAGCTGGGCGTACTACGTGCAGCGAGGCACGCAGCCGGACTGCGCTAACAGCTCCGCCCAGACCTGCGTCCCGGTCCCGCAGAGTCCTCAGACCCCCGGTATCTGGAATCCCTTGCCGCTGTTCGGCGACGTACGGCAGGACCATCAGCTACGCGACATCAAGCCGCTCAGGGCCTATTTCCGCGCCGCCAGGGCCGGGAAGCTGCCGTCGGTCTGCTGGCTCATTCCGTCCGGCCGCGACAGCGAGCACCCGCCAGCCAGCATTCACCGCGGGCAGGCCTACGTCACCGCGGTGATCAATGCCGCCATGCGCAGCGCCGACTGGAAGTCCACGGCGATCTTCCTGAGCTGGGACGACTGGGGCGGCTTCTACGACAACGTGGTGCCGCCGAAGGTCGACCGGAATGGCTACGGTCTCCGAGTGCCCGGACTAGTGATCTCGCCGTACGCCAAGAAGGGCTTCATCGACCACCAGACGCTCAGCAGCGATGCCTACCTGAAGTTCATCGAGGACGATTTCCTCGGCAGCGCCCGGCTTGACCCGAGAACCGACGGGCGGCCCGACCCCCGGCCGACGGTGCGCGAAAACGCGCCGGCGCTCGGGAACCTGATCGAGGACTTCAACTTCAACCAACCGCCACGGGCACCGCTGTTGCTGCCTACCAACCCGCCGACCGACTCCCCGTCAATTCCGGCATACTTCGCCGGGAAGCGGGCATGCCGGGGATGCACCAAGCCGCCATGATCTGCGGTGTAAACCGATCGGCCTGCCCGTGCCTCACCAAAGCGCCGGGCGGATCTCCTGTACGACGCGCGCATCGCGGCGGCGATCGCCCAGGCGCCCACGCAGCGGCGATCGACCCCGAGAACGTACAGCCCCGCCGCCCGGAGTCGCGGTCGCGGCATCGGGGAGCTCATCGAGCTCGTCGGCCCCCCGCAGGCTCCCGGGGGACAAACTAGCGGGGCTTCGCCCCAGCCCGCCGAGTCATGCTCGTTGTGGCTGAGGTGAGCGGGGCTCCGGCCGGTGCCTGACGGTGGCACTGTGTGTCCCGTAATTGACCGCCGCTGGCGGTAGGTGGCCCTTTGGGGGCCGTGGCCCGGCCGGAGCCTTGTCATGACGCTACCTCGCAGCGTGGCCGATGTGCTGTCGGATCACGTGACCTTCGAACTGG
>WNGL01025637.1_pt1 | contig 10150 bp, 7 predicted proteins | sample 5400591 | NCBI WGS metagenome assembly WNGL01 (sample SAMN13153377, study PRJNA577476) | soil metagenome | isolation source: 80 cm soil or saprolite under Garry oak tree replicate 1 | place: USA:California | collected 2016-06-15 | reverse complement strand
AAAGTCGGTGTGCGCCTCATCGCCGGCGTCATCGCCCGCCGCATCGTGCTGTGGGTCCAGCAAGGTGACGAGTTGGCGCGCGGCCAACGCATCAGCCTCATCCAGTTCGGCTCGCGGACGGATGTCTATCTGCCGCGCAACGCGAAGATCAAGGTCAACCTCAAGGACCACGTCGCCGGCGGCGAAACTGTGTTGGCAACTTTTGACTGATCCAAATCCAACTTTAAGATGAGCCTAGACCGGATATTTCGTAGCCGCCGTAGCCGCCGACGTCAGTCGGCGCTGATTTCCGAACAAAACAAGTCAGCGCCGACTAACGTCGGCGGCTACAACCTGAGGCCGTTTTCGCCGCAGTACGAAATATCCGGGTCAGACCACTCCTGCCAATCCTTTGTCGCTCAGGTTGGTGCACCAACCCCTCGCCTCGACCCCCTCGCGTTGCGCGCCAGTTAGACCGAGGACCAATTATGCAAGCGCCTTCTCCACATCTTTCCGAGCATCAGGCCGCTGAAGCGAAGCTCAAAATCTACTTCCTGCCCAACCTGCTTACCGCCGGTAACCTCCTGTGCGGCTTCGTCGCCCTGACAAAAATAGTCGAAGCCGACATCTCGGGGGGCAATTTTGCGCAGATTAAAGTCGCGCTGGGCTTTATTTTGCTGGCCTGCATTTTTGATTTGTTCGATGGACGCGTGGCGCGGATGGGCGGCGTCGAAAGCCCTTTCGGCCGCGAGTTCGATTCGCTGGCCGACCTGATCTCTTTTGGCGTCGCGCCCGCCTTCCTGGTACACCGGGTGGTCCTCAAGAATGTGTTTGAGGGTCATGCGGACTGGGGCTGGTTCATCGCGTCGGTCTATCTGACCTGCGGCGCGTTTCGCCTGGCGCGCTTCAACTGCCTCAGCGCCCAGGCCGGCGGCCCCGCCAAGGAGTTCCTGGGATTCCCCATCCCCTCGGCTGCGGGCCTGGTCGCCTCGCTTACGCTGTTGATTATTCAACTCAACGAAAAGGACAGGAGCCTCGGCCACTGGAATTATCTGCTGGCCGTAGTCCTGGTTTTGCTCTCGGCAATGATGGTGAGCACGGTGAAATACCCCAGCTTCAAGTCCCTGGGCCTGCGTTCGACCAGCACGTTCACCAAAGCGATTGCGGCAGCCCTGTTCCTTGGCTTCATACTGGTGCTGCGGGAGAAAATTCTCTTCTATGTGTTGCCTGCTTTTTTCACGCTTTACCTCGTTTACGGTTTTATCCGCCCGCGTATTTCACGGCGGGTGCGCCAGGAGATCGAAGAAGAAGACGAGGAAGAGCCCCCGACCGCCCCGGAATGATGCCTCATGGCCGAACTGTCGCCATCCTGATCGCCGGCTTGACCGGCTTCATCAGCGGTTTGGTCCTTTCCATCCCGGTCGGCCCCGTCAACCTGACCATCATGAACGAAGGGGCGCGGCGCGGGTTTGTCTGGGCGCTATTGATTGGGCTGGGGGCCACGGTGATGGAAGTCATTTATTGTTTCATTGCCTTCACCGGCTTCGCCTCTTTCTTCAGCGCCGGCTACGTCAAGGCGGCGATGGAACTGTTCAGTTTCGTCTTCATGCTCTTTCTGGGCCTGAGATTCCTGCTGGCCAAGTCGGTGGAAGCTCCGGTGCCTCTCGGAGCGGCGGCAGATAAGATCGAGGCGCGGCTGGGCGAACGGTTGCACCCTCATTCCGCATTCATGACCGGCCTGGTCCGGGTGATGGGCAATCTCGGTGTGCTAGTCTTTTGGATCATTCTGGCGGCCAATTTCATCTCGCGCGAATGGGTCACACCCGATTGGCCGGGCAAAATGGCCTGTGTGACGGGCGTCGCGCTGGGCGTGGGCGCCTGGTTTGCCGGGCTGAGCTGGGTCGTGTCACTCGGCCAGGGAAAATTCAGCCAGCAAACGCTGCTGCGCATGGAGCACCTTTCGGGCATCGGCCTGCTGGCGCTGGGCTTGATTCACGGCGGAACTATCATCTGGCAGATGGCGCACCATAAAATTTGAGGCAGACCTCTCAAGATGGAAGCTGCTGCAAGCTTGCCCGCCGCCTTCAAACGAGACGCCTTGGATTCACTCTACGAGCCACTTCAACCTTCAACTTCTCAACTTCTCGTTGCACAGTTCCAGACCCATTACTAGGCTGCTTGAATGCGGAACCCGCTTGCCGAACTCCAATCCTCAAGTGGCTCCGCCCCTCGCCCGGGTCTTCGCCCCACTCGCACGCGATGTTGGGTGATCGTCTTTGCGATCGCGCTGGCAATTGTTCAGTACATCGATCGGGTCTGCATCTCGCAAGCCGCGCCGTTGATTTCCAAAGACCTCAAACTTGACAGCGAGCAAATGGGCTGGGTCTTCTCCGCCTTCACCCTGGCCTATGCGCTGTTCGAGATTCCCGCTGGTTACCTTGGCGACCGAATCGGCCCCCGCAAGGTCTTGCTGCGGATTGTGCTCTGGTGGTCGTTCTTCACCGCCGCGACCGGTTGGGTGCGCAACTGGGCGGCGCTGGTGGTGACCCGATTCCTGTTTGGCGCGGGCGAGGCAGGCGCTTTCCCCAATCTCACCAAGGCGTTTAATGGCTGGCTGCCTGCGCAGGAGCGGACCAGCGCCCAGGGCATCATGTGGATGAGCACCCGGCTCGGCGGCGCATTCACGCCACTGCTGGTCTATGCCTGCTTGCAACAGGTGACCTGGCGCACGGCCTTCCTGCTCTTTGCGATGCTCGGGGTGGTTTGGGCTGGAGTTTTCTTCTGGTGGTATCGCGACGATCCCCGCACCCACAAACAGGTCAACTCGGCTGAGGCCGCGCTGCTGCCCGCCGATCCTGGCGAAGGCGGGCACTTAAACATCCCGTGGAAAAAGCTGGTCACCTCGCGAACTGTCTTGTGCTTGTGCGGGCAATATTTTGCCTGCAGCTACTGCTTTTACTTCTTCATCACCTGGTTCCCGACCTATCTGCTCAGGGCGCGCGGCTTCGATGTCAAGCACAGCGCGCTGCTGGCGGGCACTCCGCTGTTCCTTGGAGCGTGCGGCTGCTTTTTCGCCGGCTGGCTATCCCCGATTCTAAGCCGGGTCCTTGGTGACGTGGGGAAGACGCGGCGGGGCATGGGGGCTGTTGGGGCGGCTGGGGCGGCCTGCCTGCTGATCGTGGCGACGTTGCTCACAAATCCCTATTTGGCGGTAGCCGCCATTGCGCTGGTCTCCTTCTGCAATGATATCCAAATGCCGGGCGCCTGGACTGCGTGTATGGACGTGGGCGGAAAGTTCTGCGGGACGCTGTCTGGAACCATGAACATGATGGGCAACCTCGGTGGGTTCGTTTCTCCCATCGTCTGCGGCTACATCGTGCAGCGGACCGGCAATTGGAACCTTACCTTTTATGTGACCGCTGCCGCCTATGTGGCCGGCGTGTTTTTCTGGCTGGGGATGGACCCGGTCACGCCGCTGGAACAACAGGGCCGGCGACGCGGGGATGTGTGATCGGCGCCGATTTGCGAATCCGCGTTCCGATGAAACCGGCAGATCGGGAAAGCCGCGCTCCGTCCGAAACCTATTGTAAAACAACTCTTATCCTCCAATGCTGGCTCCCGGAAAGGAAAACCATGAACTATGAGCAGAGTCATAAATGCATGCACCGGCATAAGGGACCGGCCTGCAACACAGTGTAGGCCGCCTGCCCTCAAGCGGCGCTGAATTTGACGATACGTCTAAAATGAAATTTGAATCCTCTTTCCCCAAGGCCGGCGCTGTTGCGCTGGCCGTTGTCTCAACGCTGTGGAGTGCGCTGGGCGACGATTGGCCACAATGGATGGGGCCGAAGCGAGACGGCGTCTGGCGTGAGAAGGGCGTCGTAGAAAAGTTTCCTGCCGGTGGGCCGCCGGTTCGATGGCGGACCAAAGTGAACCGCGGCTATTGCGGCCCGGCGGTGGCGGGCGACCAGCTATTCTTGCTCGACCGTCAGCAGGGCGCGCGTCCGGAGCGCAAGCCGGGCGAACGCGCCAATCCCGCTGTGCCCGGGAACGAGCGCGTCCTCTGTTTGGACGCCAGCACCGGCATCAACCTTTGGGAGCATACCTACGATTGCCCTTATCGCATCGGTTACCCGTCCGGGCCGCGGGCCACACCAGTTGTGGCCCGGGGACGCGTCTTCACATTGGGCGCAATGGGCGACCTGCTCTGCCTGGATGCAAAAGACGGTTCGGTTATTTGGGAACGACATTTCTTAAAGGATTTCGCGCTTGCGGACCCACCGGTGTGGGGTTACGCGGCGGCTCCGCTGCTGGATGGGGAACGGCTAATCTGCATGGTCGGTGGCACCAATAGTACAGTAGTGGCGTTCCACAAGGACACAGGCAAGGTGATTTGGCAGGCCCTGTCCGCAGCCGAAATCGGCTACGCGCCGCCGACGATCTACACCATCGGCGGCAAGAGGCAGCTCATTATTTGGCATCCTGATGCGGTTGCGGGGCTCGAACCCGAAACCGGCAGGGTGCTTTGGACGCAAAGCTACCCGGTGGATGAAAAACCGCAACGGCCCGAGGTCACCATCGCCATGCCCCGAGTCGTTGGCGACAAGCTTTTTGTGTCATCGTACTACCACGGCGCGTTGTTACTCCAAATCACTAATGATCCGCCCGGCGCCACGGTGGTCTGGAACCGACATAGCACCAGCCGCTCCGGCTTCAACGACGGGCTGCACACGGTGATGTGCACGCCGATCTGGAAGGGTGACTATATTTACGGAATATGCGGCATGGGCGAGCTGCGGTGCCTAAATGCCCGGACCGGCGAGCGGGTTTGGGAGAGCGACGCAGCGGTTGGCGGCAAGACCGGTAACTTCGCAACCGCCTTTTTTGTGGAGCACCAGGACCGCGTCTTCATTTGGAATGACCAGGGTGAACTCATTCTGGCCCGGCTCACGCCGAATGGGTTCGACGAAATCAGCCGGGCGAAGTTGCTCGAAACCAGCGAAAACACCCGTGGACGCGATATTGTGTGGTGTCATCCTGCATTTGCCAATCGTTGCGCCTACGTCCACAACGGGAAGCATCTCATCTGCGTATCACTCGCCTCCACTCTAAAGTCCAAGGCGTAAAGTCAATCGCGGCTGCCGAGGGTGTACGGACGACAAGCCACTCACCGCCGGTTCCCCTCTCCCATCCGATGGGAGAGGGCCAGGGTGAGGGCGCCAAACTTGAAAGCCAACTAGCTGCTATTGATTCTGCCGAAAAAACCCTGTTTTTGGAAATCGCTTTCGGCTGACTGAAAGCGCGAAAAAAACTACGCTCTAAAATGACCTACAAGCGATTTTCTCGGAGCGACCGGAGTCATTTTGGTGGTGCTTTCAGTTGTTCATTTTTGAGCAGAAGGGGTTTTTCATCGCAATCAAATGATCAGATGCGACTCTAGGTCACGCGCATTTTGCCATGACCATACATTGCGTGTGCCTACGTTTCGCCCAAGACCAAAAACGCCACCAAAATCGTATCCGGGGCGATTTCTTGTTGAACCCCAGGTAAATGAATCAAGACCTGCTGGCTGTGTAGGTGCCGGCCAAGGCAGGTCTGTAAGCCCCATCGGAGGACTTTTGGTGGGATCGTAAAAGTGGTTATACGACCGCCAACCTCCCACGAGATCGCTTTGCGGGCCATAGTCTTCTTTGAAGCTACCTATAACCATAGCGTTGGTTGCTTCTTTCAACGGCTCGTCCGCAGAGATCAAATCTATGAAAGCAGCGAAAGCAGTAGCGCCATTGAGGGCCGATTCTGCAGCATTCACAGTGATTGCTTCATGAACTAGCTGGTCATGCGCAAATGAATGAATACTGAACAAGGCTAGGCATAAAACTAGAATATGTTTTGCTTTCATATTAACTCCTAGAGTGGCCGCTTACGTATTTAATCGTTTTAATTCGTTCGTTATCTTTGTTGTAAATCAAGACGTGCCGCCAATCTGTTCCGTTCAATCCGATTGTTATCCCGACGGCATGCTGTCCTGTTCCATCCTCGAAATATTCGATATAGGCCACAAATTTTCGTTCCTCAGGGGAAAGTGTTTGTATGTAGTCTTTATAATTGTCCGTAACTGCTTTATTGGAATCGAGCTTGGTTAGGCCGGCAAAATGCCAACCCGCCAATGGATCCGAAGGTGGTTTTGACCTAGCCCATCGGGGAGCCCCGAGCTCAAATACGGCGCACCCAGCCAATGGATGGGGTGGCCGACGGGATTTGAACCCGCGACAGCCAGATCCACAATCTGGGGCTCTAACCAAGCTGAGCTACGACCACCAACCGGCAGACAAGGTAGTTTTCCTGCAGCGGCGCGTCAAGGTTGGCTTGTGGCGGAGCGCGGTCGTTGCGGTCGTTCCCGATCGCAGAGCGGTCCTGGATTGCGCAACGATTTAACGCTTTTAAGGGTGTAACCTTTCTCCTAAAGTCCCTTGCGTGGTCGCGCTCGAAGCCAGCCAACTCTTTTGCCAGCTAAATTCGCAGGATTTGAAGGCCCTGCAGCAGATCGCCCGGGAGCGGGATTTTTCACCGGGCCAGGAAATCTTTAAGGAAGGCGAGACCGGCGACGGGGTTTATGTGGTCAAGGACGGTTGGGTGGAAATCTGCGGACTGGTCGGCAAGGACGAGCGCCAGGTTTTTTCTCAGGTTGGGCCCGGGGACTTTTTCGGTGAAATGGCGGTGTTGGAGAGCAAACCGCGCTCGGCGTGCGCGGTAGCTACGAAACCAACGACGGTTTATTTCATCCCGCGCGCAGAAATGTTGGAGCTGGTCGAAGGCTCGCCAGCCCTGGCGTTGAGTCTGCTGCGCAAGATCAGCAATCGCCTGCGCGAATTCAATCGCCAATACCTGAGCCAAGTGCTGCAAGGCGAGCGGCTGGCAATCATCGGCCGTTTCGCCCGCTCGATTGTCCACGATCTAAAGAATCCCTTGAACATCATCAGTATTACCGCCGAGATAGCGGGGATGGACAACGCCCCGCCGGAGTTCCGGCAGCAAGCCAACGCGCGCATCCGCAAACAAGTGGACCGAATCAGCGATTTGATTGGCGAGATTCTAGACTTCACCCAGGGAGCACAGTCAGATTTCGTGCTGGCGCCGACCGATTACGGGGCGTTTGTCGAGCAACTGGTCGAGGAAATTCGGTCCGAAGCGAGTCTTAAATCAGTGACGGTAGAATTGGAAAGGCCGCCCGCAGCCGTGACTTTGCTGCTCAACCCCAAACGCTTGCTTCGGGTCTTCTACAATCTCATTCACAATGCCACCGATGCGATGCCTGAAGGAGGCAAGATCATTGTGCGCGTTCGCCCGGAGGAAACCGAAGTCGTGACCGAAATCGAAGACAGCGGGCCGGGCATTGCGCCGGAAGTGGCGGGCCGCCTATTCGAAGCGTTCGCCACCCACGGCAAGGAGCACGGTACGGGCCTGGGCCTGTCGATTTGCAAGCGGATAGTCCAGGATCATCGCGGATGGATGGCGGCCCGAAATGAACCGGGGGGCGGGGCCGTGTTTTCGTTCGGGTTGCCTCGGGCGCCAGGAGCGCCAGTTAAATGAGATACGCGCTTGGCAGGGTTACAACGAGGCAGGCCCCAAGGTAACGATGTAACTCATGTGACCGTGCAACGAACATGAATCGCATCAGGTTGCTGTCAGAGCAAGTCGCCAACCAAATCGCCGCGGGGGAAGTCATCGAGCGACCCGCCAGCGTGGTGAAGGAGTTGGTTGAAAACTCGCTCGACGCTCTGGCGGCGCGCGTGACGGTGGAAATTCAGGCCGGTGGGCGGAGCCTGATTCGGGTGGTGGACGAGGGCGCCGGCATGAGCCGGGACGATGCGTTGTTGTGTCTTGAGCGCCATGCCACCAGCAAGATCCGGCGCGCTGAAGACCTTGCCGCTATCGCGACGATGGGTTTTCGCGGTGAGGCCTTGCCCAGCATCGCCAGCGTGAGCCGCTTCACGCTGACCACCCGCGAGCGTGACACTGACTCGCCCGAAGGCACGCAGATCGTTATCAGTGGCGGGAAAATCCTGGAGGTAAAAGCCGCCGGCAGCGCGCCTGGGACCAGTGTCGAAGTGCGGCAATTGTTCTTTAACTTGCCGGCGCGGAGGAAGTTTCTGCGCAGCGAAGAAACGGAGTCCGCCCATATCCAGCATTATCTGACGCTGGCCGCCCTGGCATTTCCGGAAGTCGCTTTCACGTTCCAAAAGGATGGCCGTCTGCTCTGGCAACTCCCGGCTCTCCAAACAGGCCAGGATACCGCTGTCCGCCTCAGCACTCTGCGCGAGCGGTTGCGCGCGCTTCACGGAGAAGAACAAAAATTGTTGCCAGTAAATTTCTCAGCCCAACTGCCGGCCGCAGAAGCGCCGGAAGATGACCCCTTCTCCCCCTCGACCCCTAACTCCCAGCCCTCAACCCTCTTCCGTCTCTGGGGTTTCATCGGCGCGCCAGGCGTTTCGCGCGCCACCCGCGAAGACCAGCGCCTGTTCGTCAACCGCCGACCGGTGGAAAATCGCGGGCTCAACTTCGCGCTGCTGGAAGGGTACCACACTGCGCTGATGAAGGGGCGCTACCCGGTGTGCTGCCTGTTTCTGGAGATCGATCCCGCCGCCGTGGATGTGAACATCCACCCTTCCAAGCGCGAGGTGAAATTTCATCGTGAAGCGGACGTGCGCCGGCTCGTCGCCCAAGCCGTGCGCCAGACGCTGCTGGATTTCCATGGCGGCGAGCCCAAAGTCCCGCCGGCCGCACCGGGGCCAATGCCCAAAGTCGTTGAGCCGTTGCCGCTTGCGAGTTCCGGGTTGCCAGTTGAAGCTGGGCCAGCCGCGGAACAGACCGCATTGCCCAATTTCCCGCACGCGTTGAGCCCGCCTGTTGCCGCGGAGCTGTCGAAACCGGCGACGCAGCAGCCTGCACTTCGCATGGGTTTCAGATCAACTCCATCGGTACAGATGACTGAGCCGGCCTCCTCCACGCAGCCGGCGCCACGGCTCGGGCCTCCCGGTGAGCTTTCTCCGATTACGCAGCCTGCGTCTTCGGTCGTGCATCCCGCGGCACCGGTCGCTCGCCAGCCTTCGGTAGGCGGCGCCGTGCCGCTACTGAATGTGCCCCTGCGCCTGGTCGGTGTCATTAGCAAGCTGTATGTGGTGCTGGAGTCCGACCGTGGCCTGGTGCTGCTCGACCAGCATGCTGCGCACGAGCGAATTCTCTTTGAGCAAATGCTCAACCGTTTGGAACAGAACGACCAGGCGCCGTCTCAGAGATTACTATTGCCGGAAACCGTCGAGCTATCGGCGCGCGACGCAAATTTTTTGCGCGAGCAGTTGCCGGCGCTGACGCGTTTGGGCGTCGGCCTGAGCGAATTTGGCGAGCGCACCTTTCTGCTTGACGCGTTGCCGCCATTCGTGAAGGCGTCGGAGCCGCGACGCTTTGTTCTGGAGCTGGTGGACGAACTCAAAGCTGTTGGGCAGGAAGTCAATTCCGCTCGGCTCGGCGAGCAAACTGTCGCCAAGACGGTCTGCCGGCACGCGGTCAAGGCCAATGACCCGCTAGCCGGCGCGGAGTTGGAAAATCTGGTTGAAGAGTTGCGGCACTGTGCCATGCCCTACACCTGCCCGCATGGCCGGCCAACGCTCATCGAGATGAACTTCCGCGAGTTGGAAAAGAAATTTGGGCGAATACAGTAATCAACCGCTCGCGAAACCCTTGGAGCGCTTCGCCCCTTGCGCCCTCAACGCTGCGGCCGATTTCAACTGGGATTCACCGAAGGATTTTGCTCTGGCCGAGCCGGCACGAATTCCACCCTGGCATTCTGTTGCAGGAACTCCATGACCTTTTCGTTCATGATTTGGTCGAAGATTTCGATCAGCCCGTTGCGCTTTTTGAGGTCATTGAGGAATTTGTCCGCTGGAATCTTATACAGCCCTGCCAGGTGATGAACGCGTCGAGCAATCTCCTCCTGTGAAACTTTGATGTCCTCCCGTTCAGCGATTTTCTGCATCAGGAACGCGGCTTTGAGGCGCTCCTTGGCGCTGTGCGTTGCGGCGGAGTAAATCTGATCTTTCTGCTGTTCAATCAGTTGGCGGGAAGCACCGCGTTTGGCGTTCTCCTGAACGATGTCATAGACCACGGTGCGCGT
>WNGL01020347.1_pt1 | contig 10150 bp, 12 predicted proteins | sample 5400591 | NCBI WGS metagenome assembly WNGL01 (sample SAMN13153377, study PRJNA577476) | soil metagenome | isolation source: 80 cm soil or saprolite under Garry oak tree replicate 1 | place: USA:California | collected 2016-06-15 | reverse complement strand
AGTTTGGTCACCCCCTCCAGCGTGATCACCGTGCGCCTCGTCAGCGTCATCGCCTGGCGCAGGGTCCGCTGGCACACCGGGCATTCATGCTCGGCTGGTCGATACCAGCGTCTCTTCACATTCGCATAGCTTCTGGCAGGTTTCATGAGCCTTCTCCTGACTTCAACCTTGGTCCGCTTCTCTGTTCTCTCATTCTACCACACCTTCCCGACGCATCTTCTGCCCCCACGGTTTTTTTTCGAGCGCCCCCTGTGATTCTCAATGCCCAACTGACCACGGACGCGATTGAGGTGCCCAATACTGACGTAGATGTCGAACTGTTCTTGTAGCGCGGCTTGCACCTCACGGCTCGGCATCTGTGGATTGGCGCGGCAGGTCGCAACCAGCTATTGGAGTACGGCTTCTCGCAGTTTAGTTGGATGCCCATGTCTCCCATCGAGGAGCGCGGCCTCTCCCCGTGACTGCACTCCTTGCACCCAGCGATAGGCAGTGGATCGGCTGATGTGAACTCCCACAGTGGCTCTGGCCTCTTTCCAGGAGATTCCTTGGTGCATCAAGACGACGAGGTGTTGCTTTGCTTCACGTCGTTGTTCTTTCTCCATCACATGGTTGTCCTTCTGCCCCATAAGCCGGCTCTTCCCATCTGAGACATGGTCACGACGAGGGCGTGGCGATCAGCACGTATCCTCTTGACGTTCACGCTTGCCCCTCTCGAGCAATTTGCCGACGTTTTCTGACACGCAGGACATAGCCGTAGGCCACCGTGCCCGCAATCAGGGCAGCGATCATCCCATAGTCAATCGCCGGACGTACCAGAACGACCGTTGCAATGGGAAGTGTGTAGGTGAGCAGCACGCTGATAGCCAGCAGGAGCAGCAGTCCCACCCCCCACATCGCTGTCAGGATCAGCACGTGGCGATGGGTCTCTGAGGCTTGCAAGCGCTGCTTCATCTGCTCACGTTGCTCCGGGGACGTCGCGTACATGTTCGTGACAAGCGTTACCGTCACCGGCTTGCCTATCAGTACGGAACCCAGCAGGAGCAGCCCATACACACCGGTCAGCAACGAGTCGCTGATCAGCACAACGCGAGCGTTATTGAAGAGCAACGCACTCACGACCTTCGCTGCAATCCCTACGAGGGCCAACAAGCCAAGCACGCTCATCTGTCGCTTCCGCACGAACTCGATGAGCGTGCCAACTGCTGGCGAAAGGGCGGCCAGCAAGAGCGCGTTCACCGCGGAGAGATGATAGCGCTCAGTGCCCACGCGATAGATGAGATAGGGGACGAGCGCCGCATAGATGAGGGTGAGGAGAAGCCTCGTCCTGATCGCGCGCCGAGACAAGGCTGGGTGATGGGCGGTTTGCATCTTTGACATTGGATCTCAATCGCTTTCTAGCGAGGACATGGATCGCATGGCTTTAGCGAGGAGTTCTCGGTAAGGTGGGATTGCGCTCCTGGAGGATATCCTCCATCCGGATCTGGATGGCGCCTTTCCATGTCGGGTGCGTGAGGATATAAAACCGTTCCTCGCGAATGGCCGCAAAGACGATATCGGCGACCTGTTGGGGAGGCATCCCCTCTCGCACGGCTTGCTGGATGCGTTGCCGCACGGCCTCCGCTTGAGGAGGGGATTCCTTTCCATCCGGGGCGTTCTGGAGTCTGGCCGGGCGGTTGCGCTGCGAGTCCAGCACGTTTGTATTCACCAAGCCGGGGCACAGGACGGACACCTTGAGGCTGGCGCCCCGCAGTGCCAGTTCATAATAGAGCGTCTCAGAAAGGCTCACCACGCCATGTTTGCTCACTTTGTAAATGCTCTGACCTGGGCCATAAGTGAGACCGGCCATGGAGGCGGTATTGACAATGTGGCCCTCGGAGCGCTGCTCGAGCATGCGCGGGACAAAGAAGTGGATGCCATGTATCACGCCCCACAGATTGACGCCCAGCACCCATTCCCAGTCTGCCAGGGTGCTTTCCCAGGCGCTCTTCCCGCCTCCGACACCCGCGTTGTTGCACAACAGATGCACGGCAGAGTAGGTCTCGAAGGCTTTGCGGGCGAGCGTTTCGACCTCCCCGGCTTGTGAAACGTCCGTCGGAACAGCGAGGGTCTGTGCCCCCTGGGCGGCGAGATCCCGGCTGGTTTGCATGAGGGCCGGTTCTTCGATGTCGGCCAGGACGACCTTCATGCCCTCCTGCGCGCAGCGTTCGGCCAGCGCGCGGCCGATGCCGCTGGCTGCTCCTGTCACGACGGCGACTTTTCCCTGGAATGCTTTCATGATGGGTTCCTCTTTCGTTCCTTCTACGTCAATGCGGAGCAATCGAGAGTGCCGTGGCTCGGTCAAACAGGGTCACCAGTTCGCGCGCATACGCCTCCACATCCAGGTTCGGATTGGCCGCCAGCAGGCGAGGCACCACATCAATCGCCTGTCTGATGGTGATGGCCATCACTCGCAGATCGAAAGCCCGAAACTCCCCATCTTGTTGACCTTTGCGCAAAATGGCCTCTATCGCGTCGAGAATCGACGACTCTTTAAGGAGAACGGAGCGAAGCTTGCCGTCTGCTGGGCGAAAGTTGAGGACGATTTCCCTGATCGCCAGCATCTGCAGGCGGTGGGTTCCAATGTACTCGACGTTCGTCTGGATATAGGTCCGCAACATCAGGGTGGCCGTGGGTTGGGCGGCGATCGGCGGTCCTAGAAAGCGCGCGCCTTCCGTGTAGATCGCTTGAATGACCTGCTCGAACAACTCCTCCTTGCTGCTGAAGTAATAAACAATCACGCCTTTGCTGATGCCCGCTCGTTTGGCGATGTGAGCCAGCGATGCCGTTTCGATGGCACACTCAATGATCTGTGTGCGCCGGGCTGCTTCGGTGAAAGTAGGGTGGTTTTGACCGTCCGGTTTATCTTTTATCCGCATGGTCAAAGTATAGCATACACGGATAGACTCTGTCAATCCTTTTCCCATCGTCGCTTCTGAAAAGCCAGCATGAACTGATCAAATGGTTCCGCTTCCCTGCGCTTCCGAAACCACCGAATGCTGCTCTTTGTCAAAATCATTGAGGAAGTGTCCTCTTTTAGATATGCAGAAACGTCGAGTGGCCTGAAACCCTGCAAGAGAGTATGGAAAAGAATTATTCAGCCTCTCAAGGCCTGACATGACCTCAGACGAGTCGATGAAACTTGGAGGTCGACTTCCAAATTCCTTAACTTGATGCTAATCTACGATTTCGATACTGTTTCTTTCTTGCGACTATAGTGCCTGCGCGCCTTGGCCTGGTTGCCGCAGGTCTGCATATCACACCAGCGGCGGCTATGATTCTTGCTTGTATCCAGGAACAGCCACCTGCAATCCTCAGCTGCGCATGCGCTCACATCTTGCAATTTCTCCGAGGTCAGTAAATCCGCCGCCGAACGAACTACCACCCAAAGCAGGTAATCCAGCGATTGCTCCTTCATAGTCCAATCCCAGACAAAGCCTTTCTCCTCCGGCACAATACATGCGTGAGACAGAGCATTCGCGAGTATATCGTTCAGTATAGCAAGGTCAGTCTGACCTGGCGAAGCATCTTCCGAGATATCATAAAACACCCGGTAGATCGCTTCTCGCAACCTGATAGCCCGTTCGAACACAGCAGATGCCTCTTCTGGATGCTGCGCTGCTTCATGTAATAAGCGTTGTGCTTCCTCATGCGCTAAAAGATGCTCAAACAGTCCCCAGGCAATGAGATCGCTATAGCTATTCAGCAACTCATGGGGTTGCGGGTCATAGCGTCCACCCAGGGTATGTGTAAAATCCAGGCAGAGCCAGTTGCCTGTTATAGTATCAAAATCTGGTATGTTTATACCGTCCTCAATCATGTATTTACCCTCCTCTCTTACTTTATCACATTTCTTCCTAACTACCAAAACACACTTGACAGGTTAATAATTCCAAGGTATAATATAACCATCAAATGCAATTTTACTGGTTAATTACATTGATGTCAAGTGATGAACTATGCCGGTGCAAACTGAAAGGAGAACATGCTATGCATCCAATGAATAACTACGAAACCCTCCAAAGGGGACGCGAAGAACTATTACGGCAGGCTGAGCGTGAGAGAATGGCGCGAGCAGCAACCGTCAAGCAGTGGAGACAGAGAAAATTTTCTCGCGAGTTCGCCAACTGGCTGGGAGCGCATCTAGTAAGCTGGGGATACAGGCTCGAACAACCTGGAGTTTCTGAGCAAGGAAAACGACCAGTATCAATTCACTGAGAACCATTGACCACGTAGCGAAGAGTCATACTCGGATAGTCTTTTCATAGTACAAAGTCCGCAAGAACAAACGAAAGGAAGCAAGCAAGATGAGCACGATAATCATCATAGTGTTACTGCTGGTTGCACTTGACCTGGCAGCACTCCGTTGGGGTTACGATAGCACAGAACCTGCTCATTCACCTGAGTGGGGAAAAAGACGCTACCTCTACTTGTAGGAAAGGAACATTAGAGAATGATCGCAAGAATCTGGCGAGGTCTGACACGCGACTCGCAAGCTGAAGAATACTTCGAATACTTGAAAGCGACCGGCATCAAGGAATACCGTGAGACACAGGGTAACCAGGGAGTGTTCGTCTTACGAAACATCACAGCGGGGCAGGCGGAATTTCTCCTGATAACACACTGGGAATCATGGGATGCTATACGTAGGTTTGCTGGGGACGAGGTTAATAAGGCTGTGTATTATCCAGAGGATCAGAAATTCCTACTTGCACTTGAGCCTGAAGTCGCACATTACGAAGTTCTGCTTCCTGGTGAGTAGGATATCCGCTTCTTAACGAAGCTAGCAATGGTAATGGAAAGAGCATGCAATGATTTCTAACGAGACAGCCGTTATGGACGCCGAAAAAGAGGCCGGAATGACTCCGCAGAAAGCACTGCATGCGTTTGAGCCAATGTGGGCAGCCCTCGTCGGTCTATTGTTCGCTGGCGATGTGTTGAGCGGTCCCGCCTGGGTCGGATGCGCGTGTATGATCGTAGGCAGACTGCGCAATTAAATTGTGCGCGCCGCCATCTCCGCGATTCGTGCGGCAAGTCTTTGTAACTCATCACGCAATTCGGCTGGTTGCAATACAATAAATGGACACGGCAAACCGGCCAGGAAATGTGCAAACCAGGTTAAATTCTCGACCGAGCAGCGCAACAGGATACCTTCGGGAGCCTCTTCAAGTGTGGCAATCACCGCTGGTACGTATTTTCGCGCTTCTTCCAGCGTTGTTTCAAGCAGCGCTTCTATCAACCAGGTAGTTGGCGTCATTGCCAGGGAGCGCATCACGTACCCCAGGCTGTCGAAGTCAGCAGGGCGCACAAAGCTTTCATCCCGCATTTCCGCCCATACAATGCGGTCGAGGCGAAAGACGCGCAGGTCGGTGCGCAGGTGACAGTAGCCGACTGCGTACCAGTAACCGGAGCGGTACACCAACCCGTAGAGATCGACGGCGCGCTCGCTTTCCTCGCCTTTCCACGATGAATAGCGCAGGAAGACACGCCTTTGCTGTTGGGCTGCAGAACAAAGTGTGACGACGATCTCCGTCCTGGGCGTTGAGCCGGTACGCGGAAAATCCAGGATCAACGTTTCCTGCACAGCCTGGACACGTTCCCGCAGCGCCACGGGTAATACGCGCTCGATCTTGGCAATCGCGCTTTCAACGGCAGGAACAGCAGCGACGGCAGAGGTCAGACCCAGTCGGCGGGCTACCAGCAGACCAAGTGTGAGAGATAGAGCTTCGTCTTCCGTAAACATGAGCGGGGGAAGTTTGAAGCCGGGACGCAGTCGATAGGATCCATGCCGCCCGCGTTCCGCCTCGACGGGAATGCCGAGGTCCTGCAGCATGGTGATATAGCGCCGCACAGTGCGCGTATTCACTTCCAGTCGTTCAGCCAGTTCCGGCCCACTCAGACGGTAATGCGATTGCAGCAGTTCAAGGATGGTGAGTACCCTGGTCGTCGGGAAGTACATAGCAATCTCCCTTTCGAGCATTTTTTCTTATAAATCAGGGCCGATTATAACCGCTTTTTGTGCTAAAATCAATGAAATAATATACGCAGAGTGGTTTCAGATTTTTGCGTGAAGGATGGTAGCATGGATGGGGCAAGCCCATCCACTACTATACACAGGGAAAATGGACGAAGCACAATTACTTGCTGACCAGCAATGGTTAGCACAATCCGGGAAGGTCTAGCATGTCGCTGCATATTTCACGCGAGCAAGCTGCGCGCCTGCTTGCGCACTACCACTTCACACCCACCGATCTTCCCGGTGTATTTGAACACCTGGGAACAGTGCAGTACGATCCACTAAACCCGGTTGGGCGTAATCCTGATCTCGTTCTGCAAGCTCGCATCCCCGGTTACCAGGCAGATGACTGGCAAAAAGCCGCGTATAATGACCGCCTCATCTACGATTCCTGGGATAAGATGGCCTGTCTTGTGCCGGTCAGCGATTGGCCTTTGCGCGCTTTGATTCGCGAGAAATTTCGGCCTTATCATGACCGCGAGATTTTGCAAAACGACCCCGAAGGCGTTGCTATCATCCTGAAAGCCCTCGATGAGCAAGGCCCACTTTCATCGCTTGAGTTTGAAGATAAAACACGCGTGGGAGAAGGCTCCTGGTATGGCAACACGCGTATGAAACGCCTTTTGCGTTCAATGTGGGCCTGCGGGATGCTGGTCACACATCATCGCCAGGGCGGGCGTCACTACTATGATCGTCCCGAACGGGTCATACCCTCGCAGCATTTTATGATCGAGCCTCTCATAGATGAAGAAGCTTATTATCGCTGGATTCTCATGAAACGTTACTCAGCAGTCGGCATCCTGCGTCCAGCGGCGGATGTCTCCCTCTGGTCCGCCTGTGACGGGGCAGCGAAGCGCAAGCTGGCCCTGGATCACCTCGTCGAGGCCGGTCTGTTAACTCCACTGCGCATTGGCGATACAACCATCCCTTACTACATTCCAACCAGCGCCCTCTCCTTACTCGACAAACCTCCTGGGCATCCACGGGTCATTTTCCTGGGGCCGCTCGACAGTTTTTTATGGGATCGCAAAGCGATCATGCAAATCTTCCAATTTGACTACATCTGGGAGGTATACAAACCCCTCGAGCAGCGTAAATGGGGATACTACGTGCTGCCCGTCTTCTACGGTAATCGTTTCATCGCCCGCATAGATTCTCGCCTGGAAAAGGGAGTCTGGACCATCGCGCGCTGGTGGTGGGAAGCCGATGTTACGCCAGACGCGCATATGCTCGATGCGCTGCGTCAGGCTGCCGATGATTTTTTACGATATTTGCGCGCCGGTGATATTGTGATCCAGGAGGAGGTAGATGGAGTGGTACGCGATACACTGCAAGGGAAAGCGACCCGCTTCCAGGGCGGGGGCAAGCCCAGCCCGTACCCTATACGAATCAGACACCCACCCGTATAGGGTACGGGCTGGGCTTGCCCCCGCCCTGGTCATCTCGTCTGCCCTGAGATTCCTCTCCTGAGAATGATCTAATGGCATATGTGGCAGTAAGGCTGGTCATCTTATCTGCCCCTGCCCCGGTCGCCCTCTGTTCCCAACAACAACCTGCCGGATAGTGTATAATACAACCATGTTGATATACAAAATGCTGTCTCTGCTCATTAAACATTAATTCGGATCTGGCCTATGGAATTGCATGATCGTCAGCACAGACTCAGTGTGAGTGAACAACTCAGATTGAGCGTTTTATGGTTTTCTCTCAACTTTCAGATCGCCGCGCTTCTTCCCATTGTCATCCCCACACAGATTTTGCTCTTCGTGTCCGGTGATGTTGGTAACGCTCAACAGGGTACACTGCTGGGCTGGATATCAACACTGGGAGCATTCATGACGCTTTTTATACCGCCGCTCATAGGTATGCTCTCCGATCGCACCTATGGTTCGTGGGGACGTAGGCGACCCTACATCTTGATGGGTGGGTTGTGTATGTTCTTTGGCGGCCTGATCCTGGGGTTTGCCAGTAATATATGGTTCTTCCTGCTGGGCCTGGTGATCTTCCAACTGTCTGTCAACGCCGGAACGGCCGGCTATCAAAGCCTGATCCCCGACCAGGTACCGGAGGAACAACGCGGCACTGCATCAGCCTATCTGGGTTTGATGATTATCCTGGGAAACGTGTGCAGCCTGGGTCTGGCGGCCTGGCTCCTTGGATCGGTTAGCCTCAATTCATCTGCCACCAATACCATCCGGCAAGGCTCGATTATCTACTATACGCTGAGCGGTATTATCCTGCTTGCAGGACTATTCGTCACCGTTTTCGGCGTGCACGAAGTGCCACTTGCTCCTGGCCAGGCTCCCTCTATTGCGCGAAAAGAGAACCAGGCGTTCGACTGGAAGCGATGGGCGCAAGAGAACTGGCTCAAACCCTGGCGAGATCGCAATTTCACCTGGGTCTTCCTCACGCGCTTCTTCGTCATGTTGGGGCTGACGCTTTTCATGACCTTTATCGAATACTACTTTGCTAACGTCGCGCACGTCAGCAATTTTGTGCAAACTACTGCCGGCGTTGCGATCCTTGCCCTCTTAGGGGCCGTTTTTAGCGCGTTTGTGCTGGGCGTCCTCTCTGACCGCACGGGGCGTGTGACCATCGTCTCCCTGGCGACAGTGTGTATGGCGGTAGCGGCGCTGGCATTTGTCATCTTCCCCGGCGTACTCGCGCTCTGGCCCCTCGGTATTCTTTTCGGCCTGGGTTACGGCGCCTATACCAGCGTGGACTGGGCCTTAACCCTCGATTCCCTACCCTCATCAAACACTGTTGGCAAAGACCTGGGCATCTGGAATGCCTCGACGACCTTGCCCGCCATTATCGCGCCTTTAGTGGGAGGCATCATTCTCACGATAGCAAACCATTTCGGACTGTTGCAGCTCGGCTATCGCATGATATTCATGCTCGCAACCCTGGTGCTACTACTGGGAGCCATTTTCGTGCTCAAAGTGCGCGAGAAACGTGGAGCTATGACCAGTGTTGCCACCGAAGAGAAACGTGGAGCCAGGGCCAGCATTGGCATCAAAAAGCACGAAGAACGGCATGAAACCCTGACCTCTAGCGAAGTTGAAGAGAAGCCCCGCGGACAACACGGACAGCGTGAGCAGCGACGCTCCGTCGGCCTGGGATGGAAACTCGCCTTTCGCACACGCGCCGGGCGGGCACGAGGGTTCCTGCTGTTCTGGCCGTTCTGGGAGTGGCTCACGCTCACAGTCTGGCGCGTCAAACCCATTCCACATTCCCCACATGGTCTGATGGCAGTACATTTCACCCACTATCATGGACGCCCTATCGACCTCCCCGATGGAACGCACATTGCAAAAGGCGATCTCATCGGTGAACTACATTTCCGCAATCGCTTCTTGCTGAAGGCGGCATCACAAGCGGGTCCCTGGGAACTGATGCAGATGATCGCCGAAGAATTGCATGCCCTGTCCGCCTGGACGGATGCGCCAGATTTCCCCGATCATCAAGGCAATCTCCATGCATTTTACGGGATTACCCTGGTAAGCCGGGCAAGTCGCCGCCTGGGCTTCACTACACGCGAACGCCCCAAAACCATCCAGGCGTGGTTCGACCGCTTTTTTATGACAGGTCTGCTGGTCCTGTACAACGAGCAGGGCCTGGATCGCCTGCTGCAAGGAACAACGTATGGATCATACCCGCAGGAAGTGTGGATGTCACGGAGAGCGTTGATGAAAAGGTATGGAAAAGACACGCCTGGAAGCAATTCACACAATGAGTAAGTGACAAAAGAGCTTGACCGTACGTTCTATCATTATGGCAAACTCATCTTTTTATTCCACTACAGCCCATTAAAGGAGGTTTCATGCTCCACTTCTTGCTCCGCAGCACCGTTCTCGCAGATGCTATCACTATTAAGATTGGTAATAATGCCTGGACGATTGGAACCAGTTTCATCGTGTACCTCATCGTCGCCGCCATCGTTGGCCTCGTCGCGGAAGTCATTGTCGGCTGGCGGCTCCCGTTCGGATTCGTCGGCGCGATCATCGCGGGCCTGATAGGCGTCTGGTTGATGACGCAGGTTATTACGCTCACCGGTATCGGCGATATCTACATTGCCACGACTCCCCCCGTTCCACT
>WNGL01019996.1_pt1 | contig 10150 bp, 15 predicted proteins | sample 5400591 | NCBI WGS metagenome assembly WNGL01 (sample SAMN13153377, study PRJNA577476) | soil metagenome | isolation source: 80 cm soil or saprolite under Garry oak tree replicate 1 | place: USA:California | collected 2016-06-15 | reverse complement strand
GGGCTATGCGCGATGACATTTGAATACCCGATTTAGGCATGGAGTTGTCTTAACCGCCGCGCCTGTCTCTTCCAACCAGATTGGTCTTCCGGGAAAACGCACTCACCAAGTTCGTTCTTTTTGAACCTCCATCAATAGCGAGCGCCAGCTCACGAACAGGCAATCGGGAGGATATCCATGAAGTGTGTCATCTGCGGTCAACCGATCGAAGAAGGACGCAGGCAAGGTCAGCCGCCACTGCTAGCGAAATATTGCTTGAAGTGCCGGGCGGAGCGGCGGCGCCGTGCAAGAGTAAAGTACACTTGGCTGCCGGAGCAAGACGCCTATCTCAAAGCGCATTATTTCGGAGGGCTAAATCGTCGCTTTCAAGTCCTCACCCGCATGGTTCGCATGACCGGATTGCCGCGCTGGTACATCAAGCGGCAGGCGGCACGATTGGACCTGACGATGAAGATGGAGCGGCGGCCTTGGACGCAGGCGGAGTTGGATCATCTGGAGAACCTGGTGGGTCGTCTGTCGTCAGCAACAATCGCGAAACGGTTGCGCCGTCCGGAAAGCTCCGTGGTCAACAAGTTGAAGCGATTGGGCACCTCCCGGCGCGTTCGAGGCGGCTACACGATGCTAGAACTTGAACTGTGCCTGGGCGAGGACCATCACAAGATTGCAGGGTGGATCAAAAACGGATGGGTTCAGGACCGCCTTCAGGGCACGCGCCGGCACAATGGAAATGGCAACGATATCCACCGCATCCGTGAACAGGACATCCTCGACTTCATCAGGAACCATCCGCAGGAAATCAACCTCGGCAAAGTGGACCAGACGTGGTTCTTAGATCTTGTGCTGCTGAAAGGAAGGGAAGTGCGTGAAGTGACGCTTCCTCGAAGCACTAATACTGCAGAGCACGACGCTGCAGCGTAGTCGCTTGTAAGGGGCTTAGTCGAAGGGTCTACGATTTGTGGGTGCGCTCTTTGGCCACGCTTCGAGGATTCTTGTCCTCGCGAAGTGCGACAAACTTCGAATGTCGCAACCTATCTGCCTCGGTCCATTCTAAGAATTCCATCTGAGCGACGGCCTCTGGCGTCAACCAAACTGCCTTCTTCATTTTCTCAGCGTTGAGTTCTTCACCAAATCGTGACCGCCTGGTCTCCGGCAGATTTGCGAATGGGCAGGTTGGCGTGACGAGATGTTTCAATTTCGAAAACACCTGTCTCCGGGAAGCCGGGACAAATCCGTTCCGAGTTCTTGCCACGTACATCAATTTGTCTCCGTCATAGTAGCCGACGATCAGTGAGTCAAAGCCATGCGGTCCGGGGAAATACCCGCCGATGACGAGCTCTTGTCCCCGATACAAACGATATTTGATCCAAGCGCCGCTCCGCTTTTCCGGTTGGTAGTGGCTTTCCTTTTGCTTTCCGATGATTCCCTCAAGACGTTGCTCGCGGACCGCAGCGAGGAAGTCCCTTGGCGCAGCCTCGACCAATCCTGATTCTCTTGTCCTGAACAACAAGAAGACCTTTCAGGAGCGTTCGACGCTCGATCAGCGGAAGGCGTGTCAGGTCACGCTCCTTCCAGCACAACAGGTCGAAGACGTAGTAGTGAATTCGAGATGCTTCGGTCCGGAAATTCTGTGAAAGGTTAAAGTCGGGGCGGCCGCTGTCGTCGATGGCGACCAGCTCGCCATCCACAACCATTCCCTCGGGCAGATCGGCCAGTGCTTTCACTATATGGGGAAACTGTCTGTTAAGAGATTTTCTGTTCCGCGAGAACAGGGTCAAACCACTTGGTGGCTTCACGGCAAGCGCTCGATATCCGTCGAGTTTGATTTCCCAGATCCACGGCGCGCCTTCCGGCAGCTTTGACACCGATAAACACTCCATCGACTCGATAAATGACGCCTGTGTTCTGGGTAACGAAGCCAAGCGTGTCTGGATGTTTCGTTGCATCGCGTCATTTAGGAAAACAGACGCCGCACAAATAAGCAAACGCTCGCACTCGCCAAGACCCCGGAATAAGATGGTGTTCGAGATGACGGCTCGCAAGATCATTCATATCGATATGGACGCATTCTATGCGTCCGTAGAGCAGCGGGACAATCCTGAGCTCCGTGGCAAACCCGTTGTTGTCGCCTGGCGCGGGAATCGCTCCGTAGTGTGCGCCGCTTCATATGAGGCGCGAAAGTTTGGCGTGCGTTCCGCTATGCCCGCTGTTCGAGCCGAACGTTTATGCCCTAACGCAATCTTCCTGCCCCCGGACTTCCCGCGCTATCGGGCGGTCTCCCGAGAGGCGCGCGAAATCTTCAAACGCCACACCGACTTGATTGAGCCGTTGTCCCTTGACGAGGCCTATCTCGACGTCACGGAGAACAAGACTGCCTTGCCTACCGCCACGCAAGTGGCACGAACCATTCGTCAACAGATCCGCTCAGAACTGAGCTTGACGGCATCGGCCGGCGTGGCGCCCAAGAAATTCCTCGCGAAGATCGCTTCAGACTGGAAAAAGCCGGATGGCCTCTTTGTCATACAACCGGAAGAAATAGATTCCTTTTTGTTGCCGCTGCCCGTGGACCGTCTACCCGGAGTAGGCAAAGTCACGGAAGAAAAACTGAAGCACCTTGAGGTACAAACGATCGCGGACCTGCGGCGAGTGGATTTGCCGACACTCGAAGGCCGCTTCGGCCGCTATGGCGTGCGTCTCTACGGGTTGGCTCGGGGAATCGACAACAGCGAGGTAGTCCCTGACAGGCCAACACAATCCATATCGGCCGAGGACACCTTTGAACAGGATATCTTGCTGGCCGAGATGGAGCCGATGATCCGAAAACTTGCGGAGCACACATGGACCGCCTCGCGCAAGGAATCACGAATCGCCCGCACCGTTGTACTGAAACTGAAGACCAGAGAATTCAAGATTCTCACTCGCAGCCACACCGCAGGTTCTCCACCTGCTTCTTGCGAGGACCTGACGAAAATCGCCCTGTCATTGCGGGAACGCGTCGGCCTCAGCCCGCAGCAGCGGTTTCGCCTGGTTGGCGTCGGCCTGAGCAACTTTTGCGACCCCGAGGATGTGTCCGCTCAATCTGCTCTTTTTACCTAACCACTAAGCGTTGTGGGTCAGTTTCCGCCTTACCCGTTACACGTTAGGGAAACGCAGACCCTTTGAGTCCACTTGAAATTCCGGCAGATTTCCTAAAGGCTGTCGAATGGACCGCGTCTCGCCCGTCATAGGGATAGGCGCCGGTAAAGCCGACGAGAGTTGCGCCAAAGGAGAAAGCTGATGCAGTTTGCTCTGATGATCTACCATACACCCGAAGAGTTTGACATGCGGAAGAACGACTATAGCGATCCTCATCTCGGCGCTTGGCGGGCCTACTACAAGGCGCTCGTCGAGGCCGGCGTCTACGTCGGCGCCAATGCTCTTGAAGTGCCGGAGACGGGAACGACCGTACGTCTCAAGGAGGGAAAGCGCCGCGTGCAGGATGGGCCCTACGCGGAGACGAAGGAGCAACTGGCAGGATTCATCATCCTGGAACTCCCTTCCATTGACGCCGCGCTCGAATGGGCTGCGCGATGCCCGGGTGCATCGATCGGCGCAGTGGAAGTCCGGCCGCTGGCGCCTGAAGCCATGCGCCGGGGGTTCACAGGATGAATAAAGGCAGTCAGGAGGACATCCAGAGCGCCGTAGGGCGGACCATAGAGCGCGTGGCCCGAGAATCCTACGGCCGTCTGGTGGCGTATCTTTCCGTCCACACGCACGACTTGGCGAGCGCTGAGGATGCCCTCAGCGAAGCGCTCGTTTCCGCGCTCAAGGCCTGGCCACAAGGCGGCCTGCCGCAAAACCCCGAGGCCTGGCTGCTCACAGCAGCACGCCATTCACTCATTGATGTTATTCGGCACCAGCGCGTGGTCTTAGCGAGCGAGCCGACGCTTGCACTCCTGAAGGAAAACTCCCCGGAGGCCAATTTGTCCGCCGAATTTCCAGATGAACGGCTGAAATTGCTCTTCGTGTGCGCTCACCCAGCGATTCATCCCGCCATGCACACGCCGCTTATGCTGCAGACGGTTCTGGGTTTGGACGCAGCTCGTATTGCTCATGCCTTCCTTGTCCCACCGAAGACTATGGGCCAGCGGCTCTTCCGTGCAAAGACAAAAATCCGCGATGGCGGTATCCAGTTTGCAATTCCGCAAGAGGGCGATTTGCTTGGGCGGCTTGACGCCGTACTTGAAGCTATCTACGCTGCCTTCGGGATTGGCTGGGACGACATGGTTGGCATCGACCAGCGTGGCCGCGATCTGGCCGAAGAAGCGATCTGGCTTGCGCGCGTGCTTCTGCAGTTGATGCCGGGCGAAGCCGAAGTCCAAGGCTTGTTGGCTCTCATGCTGCACTGCGAAGCACGGCGCCCCGCACGCAGGGGGGCTGATGGCCGGTACGTGTCTCTTTCCGCGCAGGACCCGAAGCAATGGTCGCTTCCACTGATCGAAGAGGCGGAACGTCATCTCGCCGAAGCTTTCAAGCGCGTGCGCTCCGGCAGGTTTCAGCTCGAAGCTGCCATTCAGTCCGTACATGCCGAGCGAGCCCGCACCGGCCGGACTGACTGGCCGGCGATTGCGCTGTTCTACGAACAGCTGATCCGCATATCGCCCGCGCTCGGCACGAGAGCAGGATACTCCGCCGCGGTTGCCGAAGCGAAAGGACCTAGCGCGGGGCTTGCGGTTCTGGACGCGATTGACCCGGACGCCGTCTCCGGGTATCAGCCCTACTGGGCGGTGCGCGCTCACCTCTTGCAGCGCCTAGGAAAGACCCGTGAGGCCTCAGACGCCTACGACCGCGCGATCGGCTTAACGGAAGATTCTTCGGTGAGACAGTTCTTGCTCCAGAAGCGCGGCTAATTCTTCAGACCGTCTTGAATCACAGAATCTGTGTTCCGTTTCGGAACGTCCCAACCTTTCTTCCGCAGGCTGACTTCAAAGCTGAGCGTAAGTCCTTCGTTATCTATAGGTTGTTGCACCTAAAGCCTCGGTTTTCTTTCATCGAACAAAACCACAGGGCAGCAGGACGGTGATGTAGAAATCGCCCTACCACGCTCGTCATCCATACAGAGGCGGCTTAGCAGTCATGCTTCGCCACCCGACCGAGAGGTGATGTGATGTGCCCGTTCTGTCTAGCAAGCATAGGGTTGATCGTCGCCGGCGCAACTTCCGCCGGAGGGCTGACGGCATTGGCCGTGAAATTGTCCCGTAAGAAAAGCAACGTAAGAGTCGCAAGCAAACAGCCGACGCCAGCTACTACGGCCTAGGCACACAAGTGTTCCTAATTGCGTTCGGCGCGCAAGGACTGGCAAGGTGATGCCGTGCCGAACGCGAAAAAAAAGTCGGGAGAGGCAAAGGCGAAGGTTGTCTCACCGGGAAGATTTCGCAGGAGGCACGACGCTGTGGATACGATGCAAAAGTCGAAAACGGTGCCGCCGATCTTTATCGGCAGGTGGACGCCCAAGGTTCTGTTTTCGCTGAAAGACAGACCTTATCGACATGGGCAGTTGCGCCGCCACCTCGGAAGGGTCTCCCAGCGGATGCTGACCAGAACTCTTCGCAACCTTGAATTCACAGGATTGATCGCCAGGCGCGTGACGAGATCGAAGGCTATCAGTGTCGAGTATTCCTTAACCCGATTGGGAAAGACAATCATCGCTCCACTTGGAGGCATGTGCCGCTGGGCAAAGCGATACCACAGGAAGGTGACCGCTGATGTGCACCTTCCGGAAGCGTGCGAGGGGCAATAAAGGAATGGATTCGAGCTTGTGTTTTTGTCGCTCTGTATTCAGAAGGCGACTCAGTAAAGGAGAACGTTATGAACATTGCAGATAAGTCAGTCTTGATCACCGGTGCTAACCGCGGTATCGGACAGGCGCTGGTCGAGGAAGCTTTGAGGAGAGGCGCGAAGCGGGTGTATGCCGGTACGCGCCAGCCTTTGTCCCACGTGGATCGGCGAGTCACGCCCCTAACACTGGACGTGACCAATGCTGCGCAGATTCAGGGAGCTGTCGAGAAAGTCGAATATCTCGATATCCTCATCAATAACGCTGGCTTGGCGCTTTACGATGACTTGAGCGATCGTGCCGCGCTCGAACAGAGCCTCGCCGTCAATCTCTATGGCCCGTATGGGGTGACTCAGGCTTTCCTGCCGTTGCTGACGCGTTCTCGAGGAGCCATCGTCAACGTTCTATCGTTGGCAGCCATTGCCGCCGTGTCATTCAGTCCGGCCTATTCGATCTCAAAGGCGGCCGCGTTTTCTCTGGCACAATCGCTGCGCGCTCTTTTAGCCAGACAGGGCTTAAGCGTACATGTCGTCCTGCCTGGCCCCGTGGACACAGATATGTCCCGGGGCCTGGACATACCGAAGGCCTCTCCGGAGTCTGTTGCGCGAGCTATCTTTGACGGAATGGAGAAAGGGGAAGAGGAGATATTTCCGGATCCCATGTCAGAGTCCATCGCGGAGGGCTGGCGCGCTGGAGCAACCAAGGCGCTGGAGCGCCAGTTCTCAGCTTTCGTGCCGGGCAACACAGCGAAAGTTGCGTGAACTTAGAGGAGGCACATATGTGCCCAGCATGCATCGCAAGCACAGCAGTAATGGTCGCCGGAGCCGGATCCACGGGAGGAATTCTGGCGGTGTGCATCGGCAAGTTCAGAGAATTTTTCAGAGCGAATCGTCTCGGTTTGTTTCAGAAAACAAAGGAGAAATAAGATGGCAACAAGCAAGGAGAGAGACAAGGAACACGGAAAAGGGCATCCCGCGGTGAACACACCCCCGATCGTGTCGCAGCAGGAGTGGGAGGCTGCGCGCCAGCAACTCCTGGTGAAGGAGAAGGCCTTGACCCGCTCCCGTGACGCGCTGGCCGCCGAACGCCGGCGGATGCCTTGGCTGGCTGTGGACAAGAAGTACGAGTTCGACGGGCCCAAGGGCAAGGTTAGCCTTCTCGACCTGTTCGAGGGCCGCCGGCAGTTGATCGTCTATCGCGCCTTCTTCGAGCCCGGGGTGTTCGGCTGGCCCGAGCACGCCTGCCGCGGCTGCTCCCTGGGTGCCGATCAGGCCGCCCACCCGGCCCATCTGAACGCCCGCGACACCACGCTCGCGTACGCCTCACGCGCGCCGCAGGCGGACATCGCGCGCCTGAAGACGCGAATGGGCTGGGAGATGCCCTGGTACACCATCACAGACAGCTTCGACATCGACTTGTTCCGCACATACTTCATCAACGGCCGCGGCGACGAGGCGATGGGAACCACCTGGAGCTACCTCGATATGACGGCGCTTGGCCGTCAGGAGACCTGGGAGGACTCGCCAGAGGGTTACCCGCAGACCCCGACGTACAAATGGTGGAACTGGCACGACAATTACGGGGCCGAGGCCTCCCCTGACCCGAAGTGGGTCGATATAATAACCGACCCTCAAGGAGCCGCCTCTCGAAGGCGCGACGCAGAGGCGAAAGCATGACCGAGATTAGCAAAGGAGAGAACGAAAGACATCATGAGAGATGAACTCGGAGCGCGAAAAACAGTCGATCGGAGCACCTTCCAGGCGGAGCTGGACGCATTGCGGGTTCGAGAGAAGGCTCACACAAGAGAAGGCGACGCCATTGCGGCCGCCCGCCGACGGCTCCCCATGGTCGAGGTGGACGGTGCCACACCGCTCATTGGCGAACGTTGGGGTGGTCGATCTCATCCTCGACTATTACCACGCCACCCAGGTTGGCCTTCCTGCGCTGGCGGGGCAGTTGGGCGCCACGTACGCGATCCCGATCATCTACGTGCCCGTGCTGATGATCACGCACGTCGTCGCATTCTATTTGCTGCTGCGTCCTCAGCCCAAGGCGGTTCGAGCCCTCGCCGGCGATGCGGCGGCATCTTAGAGTCCCCGCGTGTGTGTTCAGAAGCAGTTGAAGCTAGAAGAGGCGCGCCTGTATGGGAGTGTCTAAAGTGACCGGCGTCGCGGACTCCGCACCCTCATTCTGCGAATTGTTGAGCTTCGTACTGACGGGATAGCGCCGCATTTGAGCTACGTCGTATGGCTTGAGAATGTCACGAATGGCGTCGAAGTCCGTTACATCGGGATCAAGCCAGACATCGTACTTGTCCGGTGTCACGATGACGGGCATACGGTCGTGCATATCGGCTACGAGAGAATTGGGTATCGTTGTGAGAATCGTGCAACTCTCGATGATTTCTCCATCGGGACTCCTCCACTGATCCCAAAGTCCGCCGAACGCAAAGACCTCGCCTTCACCAACCTCAAAACAGTAAGGCTGCTTCACTAATCCCATTTTCTGCCACTCGTAGAATCCATCCGCAGGGATAAGGCATCGCTTCGTCAGGATCGACTGTCGAAATGCCGGCGTCGTCGTGACTGTCTCCGACCGAGCATTGAGAGTTCGAGTTCCGATGGTCATGTCTTTCGCCCAGGAGGGAATGAGTCCCCAGCGCATGGTTGTGAACTTGCAAGTTTTTTTGCCCATCTCGCCGCACCGTCACACCGGGTTGCGTTGGCGCAATGTTGTAGCGAGGACGGTCCTCGATTTCATCCCACGCCTCAAACCGTTCGGCCAAATACTGTTTCGAGTGCGTCAATCGGTATCTGTTACACACCAGTTTATTGTCGCAGATTCCGAAGCGGTCCTACTCGCCTGCGGCGCACACGCTGGCGAAAAACTCTGGATTCTCACTGAATCAGACCGCTCAGTGGCCCCGCGCTTGTTACCTGACGAGTATTAAACCCAAACCAATTCTGAGAAAAGGAGACGAATCGAAATGAACGCAACAATGGTGGCAAGCGGAACGAAAACAGAACCGCCAGCAGTTTCGGCAATTCAGGACATTCCGCTGGAAAACATCCGCGAATCCAACAGCAACCCGCGGAGGGTCTTTGATGAAGCCCAACTCCGAGACTTCGCGGATTTTGTTCGCGGGAACAAAATCCGCGTTATGTGTCCAAGCCCGTTATGTGCCATCCGGACTTAAGGATCATATGTCGGGTGACTGGACGCCCAGACTTTCCCCCGGCCTGCGGCGTTAGGCAGCGCTGGCCCTAAACTGGATAACGTCCCAGTACTCTAGTTTCCGATAAGCGTTGCGAGCTCAACCGGTCGATGCAACACCATCTGATATAGATTTTCTCACCAAAGGTGGTGTTTATGACCCAAGGGAAACGGTTTGGGCTTTCGGCGGCGCAGAAGACCGACATGTGGAGCCGTTGGAAGGCGGGAGACTCGTTGCATAAGATCGGGCGCGCCTTCGGCAAGGAGCATTCGTCGATTCGTTGTCTGGTGTCGCGTCATGGTGGATTTGTTCCGGCGGTCCGGCGGCGCTCGCTCCTCGCGCTCACGCAGCGTGAGCGCGAGGAGATCTCTCGAGGGCTCGCTTCCGGTTCGTCGATTCGCGAGATAGCTAAACGCATCGGCTTTGCGGCCCAAGCGGTGCCTACTTGCGATCCATGTGAGGTTGCAGAAGGTGGTTGCGAGTAAACTGATGTTGGATTGGTCGCCGGAGCAGATTTCCGGGTGGCTGAAAATCCAGTATCCCGATGACCAGAGCATGCGTGTGTCCCACGAGACCATTTACCGAAGCCTATTCATTCAAGCGCGAGGAGTGCTGAAAAAAGAGCTGCTGGGGCACCTGCGATCCAAGCGCCGCATACGCCGCTCGCAGCACTCTCGTGTCTTTAGAGACTCGCGCGGTCAAATCGTGGATGCCATCTCCATCAGGGAAAGGCCCGCTGAAATTGAGGACCGCGCCATACCGGGCCATTGGGAGGGCGATCTCCTGAGCGGCTCAAGGAACAGTCACATTGCGACCTTGGTGGAACGACATTCGCGTTTTACTGCGCTCGTAAAGGTGCCCAGCAAAGACACGGCGGTTGTCGTCGCTGCACTGAGTCGGCAAATTCGCAAACTCCCAACTTCACTGCGGCGCTCTCTGACCTGGGACCGTGGGCTGGAGATGGCAAAACATAAGACCTTTACGGTGGCTACAAACGTGAAAGTCTACTTCTGTGATCCCCACAGCCCCTGGCAGCGCGGCACGAACGAAAACACGAACCGGTTGCTGCGACAATACTTCCCCAAAAGGACCGACCTGTCCGGATACGCTCAATCCGAACTGGA
>WNGL01011467.1_pt1 | contig 10152 bp, 7 predicted proteins | sample 5400591 | NCBI WGS metagenome assembly WNGL01 (sample SAMN13153377, study PRJNA577476) | soil metagenome | isolation source: 80 cm soil or saprolite under Garry oak tree replicate 1 | place: USA:California | collected 2016-06-15 | reverse complement strand
CAATCTCGCGGATTGGGAATCCCATCGCCTTCGTCCAGAAGGCCGCCACCGCGTTGCCAAGATTGCCGGTCGGGATGATGTAGCCCGGTGGCGCGCCACGTTGTCGAAAGTACCAGAGACTCGACGCTGCGTAGTAAACGGTCTGCGGCAGTAGACGGCCGAGGTTGATACTGTTGGCCGACAACAGACCGCGTCGTTTAGACCACTCGCGATCGGCAAACGCAGTCTTCACGATGCGCTGACAATCATCGAAAACACCACGCACGGCAAAGGCGCGCACGTTGTCGCCCCAGCAGGTTAGTTGTTGTTGTTGGCGTGCGGAAATCTTTTCCTTGGGAAAAAGAATGACAACTTCCACGTTGCTGCGTTCAGCGAAAGCGGCAGCAACAGCGCCACCGGTGTCTCCAGAAGTGGCCACGATAATCGCCCGTCGTCCCGGCATGCGCGCGACGCACGCCGCGAGAAAGCGCGCGCCGACGTCTTTGAACGCCGCGGTCGGCCCGTGGAAGAGTTCCAGCACTGCCGTCTCATTGTTGAGAAAGCTCAGGGTGATCGGAAAGTTGAAAGCTTCGTCACAGATGTCCGACAGGTGAGGGTGAAGATCATCGTCGCGAAAGAATGGTTCCAGCAGGCGCTTACCGATTTCCTTCCATGAATTCAGTCCGGCAAAATCCTCAGCACCAAGAGTCGGAAAGCTTTCCGGCACGTAGAGCCCGCCATCGGAAGCAATGCTCTGGCCTATTGCTTCAGACAGGGTAAGCGATTGAGACCCCGAGCGAGTGCTATGAAATCTCATGCGATGATTCTGGCTCCCTGAGTGCTGACAGGCGAAATCCACGAGTCGACTTCGGTCACGCCTTTGGTCCGGTAAGCTCGCAGCATCGCGTCGCGGACTTTGGACGCCGTTTCCGGAGATGTGACCCATGCGAATACGCTCGGCCCCGATCCGGAAATCGATGCGCCAAGCGCGCCATTTCGCAAGGCCGCATCCTTAACTTCGGCTAAGGCAGGCACTAAACCAGCGCGCTGGGGCTCGATGAGCAAATCGCGAAACGATTCTTTGATCAAGTCAAGATCCTTCGAATAGCAGCCGGCAATAAGACCACCAAGATGCGCGGACTGTCGCACATGATCGGCAAGCGGCACGTCTGGCTTGAGTATGTCGCGTGCGCGGCGAGTTTCAACCCGATGACGTGGATGGACCAGCACCGTGAGAATTTCTTTGGGCACCGGAATCGGAACGACCCGCACGGGATCGGTCCCGATTACCAGTGTCAAGCCGCCGAACAGACAGGGCGCGATGTTGTCTGCCTGCGCCGATCCACTCGCTGCTTTCTCGCCCACCAACGCATATTTCAATAACTGCGCTTTGGACAGGCGATCGGGCAACAGCTCATTCGCGGCCACAAGGGCGCCCACTGCTGAAGCGGCAGAGCCGCCCATACCGGATCCAATCCAAATGCCTTTGCGAAGACTCACCTCGAAGCCGAACTCCAATTTAAGATCGGCGCGCAGTTTGGTAAGGCCGGCCGTGGCTGCGTTTTGTTTTGGGTCGGAAGGCAACTCGAGGTCGCTCAGACTTCCAGTGTTGACCACGATCTCACTAATCAAAACGGTGTCCCGTTCGATCTTCGAGACCGTTACCACGTCGCCGACGCCTTCGATTGCAAATCCCAGGATATCGAAACCGACAGCTACGTTCGCTACGGTCGCGGGAGCAAACACGGTGGCCGCGTTCATAGCGGCGCCCCCAAGAACGAAGCCAGTCTCAGCAAATCCGAGAACACGCCTGCCGCGGTAACCTCGGGACCCGCGCCCGGACCACGAACGATCATAGGTTGACTGTTATAGCGCGCAGTTTGAAAGCTAACGATGTTGTCGCCGCCAGTAAGATTCGCGAAGACATGGCCGGCAGGAAAGGTTCGCAGACATGCTGACACGCTTCCATTAGCCTCGATGGCGCCAACGTAGCGCAGAACGTGCTGCCGCGCTTGCGCCTCGCGCACTAATTCGGAGATCGCCTGATCGTGATCTACGAGACCATCGAGAAATTCTTCAGGGCTCGATCCGCGAAGGTTTTCCGGCACCAGACTCTCGACACGCACGTCCTCCAAATCGATCTCGAGACCGATCTCACGAGCCAGGATAATTAGTTTGCGGGCAACGTCCATTCCCGAAAGGTCGTCGCGAGGATCGGGCTCAGTGAATCCCTGATCATGCGCAGCACGCACGATTGAGGAAAAGGGCTTCGTGCCGTCGAGCGAGTTGAACAGGTACGAGAGCGTGCCGGAAAAGATTCCTTCGATGCGAATTATGGTGTCGCCCGTGTCGAGCAAATTGCGGAGCGTGTGAATGATTGGCAGCCCCGCGCCGACATTTGTTTCGTAAAGAAAATATCGGCCGGACTTTCGAACGGCGTCGCGCAGTTTTAGATATTCATTAAGCGGTCCCGCATTTCCCTTCTTGTTCGGCGTGACGATGTTGAGTCCGCTCTTGAGCCACGATTCATACCGGCGCGGCAGGTCAGCACTGCTGGTTGCGTCAACGATGACAGCGTGGGGAAGGTGACCAGGGTGAATGTGTTCCACAAACCGCGCCAAGTCCGCCTCAGCCTCACAGGCTTCCAACCGATCGTGCCATCCTTCCAAATCCAAATGCCGATCGTGCAAGAGCATCCTGCGGCTATTCATTATTCCGCGCACGCGCAGATCGATCCCACGCTCCGTTCGCAATAAATCTATGCGTTCGGCGAGCTGGTTCAGAAAGGCGCCACCGATCAAACCCGTGCCGATTACGCCCACTGAAATCGTTTGCGGCGAAAGATAAAAGGCCGAATGCACCGCGCGCAACGCTTTCGTCGAATCGTGTTGCTCAATGACCGCCGAGATGTTTCGCTCCGACGATCCTTGCGCGATCGCGCGCACGTTGACTCCGGCTTTGCCGAGCGCGTGGAAAAATTTGCCGGCGATACCGGGGCGCTCGATCATCCCGTCACCAACCATGGCCAGGATGCAGCATTCATCGACGACCCCGATAGTCTGCACTGCGCCACGGCGAATCTCAGCTTCGAACGCATCTTCAAGCGTCTTTTTCGCCAGGCCAGATTGGTGCGCCGGCACGGCGAAACAGATCGAGTGCTCGGAGCTGGCCTGCGAAATCATCACGACGGAAACATCCACGGCGTGCAGGGCCTCGAAGAGTTTGTGCGAGACGCCGGGGACACCGCTCATGCCGGTGCCCTCGACATTGATCAAGGTCATGTCATCTACGGTCGCGAATCCTTTGATCGGCGCTTCAAATGTTGACGTGGCCGAGATGGCTGTGCCGCGCTCGTCCGGTTTGAATGTATTTCTGATCCAAATCGGAATGCCACGCGTGATCGCGGGAAACATCGTGTTCGGATGGATCACTTTGGCGCCGAAATACGCCAGCTCCGATGCTTCCTGGTAAGAGAGATCGGGAATTACGATCGCGTCCGGCACGCGGCGCGGGTCGGCACTGAGCACGCCGTCGACGTCAGTCCAGATCGTGATCGAATTAGCGCCCAGCAAGGCCGCAAAGATCGATGCCGAGAAATCGCTGCCGTTTCGTTTGAGAGTGGTGGCAATGCCATCCTGAGTTGAAGCGATGTAGCCGGTAATAACGACCGTTTCGGCGATGGGCGCGTGATCCGCGAGCCACTGATCCAACCTGGTCTGCGAAACGGTCCAGTCGATCTTGATTTGGCTGCCTTCAGAATCAACTGTGAGAACCTGGCGCGCGTCGAGCCACGTTGTCGGACGGGCGACTGAAGAGAGATGAGCCGCCAGAAATTGCGCCGACCAGATTTCCCCATGACCTGACACGAACTCTTTGATTTGTTCTGAAGCTATGCGAGCAATCGAAACTCCCTTCAACACTTCAGAAATGTCGCGAAAGTCGGCTTCGACGATCGCGGCGAGTTCCAGTCGCCGTCGGGGTTCCAAACCAAGCTCAGTGAGCGTGTCCAGATGTCGCTGTTTAAGCGCCTCGAGTTTTGCCGGATAAGAATTGTCTCGTGTCTTGGCGATCTCTACGAGTTCGATGAGCGCGTCGGTGACCCCGCTCATCGCCGAAACGATCACCGCGGTATGTTCGCCAGTTCTGCGCTGCCCGGCGAGGATGCCGGCCACCGTCCGGTAGCCGCAGGCATTGGCTACGCTGGTACCGCCGAATTTATGAACGATCCACTTCACGTTAGGCAACTCCCTCTCCCTTTGGGAGAGGGCTGGGGTGAGGGTATAGCCAAATAGAATTAAGAAACCATTCTCCTTCTTATTCTCGCGGATCTGCTTGGCGCCGAGAGGAACTTATTACGGTTGGGCGACAGCTAGGCCCTCACCCCAACCCTCTCCCAAAGGGAGAGGGAGAACTCATCAGAACGACTTACAACTGCGCGATCATTTCCGCCGGGTTCCAGTACGCACGGACAGTTTGAATCTTGCCGTCGTCATTCACCTCAAAGATGTCGATGCCTTCGAAGTTCACTTCGCGGCCGCTCGTGCTGGTTCCGTGACCGGTCCATTTCACCGCCGCGCCGTCACCGGCGACGAAAACGCAATCTTCGGCCAATGAAACACTTTTGAAATTTTTGCAGATTGATCGAAGGAATTCGCGCAGCCCGTCACGACCGGTAACGCCCGGTGAACCCACCGGATCGAAGGTCGTGCCATTCTCCGCGAATGAATTGGCGAAAGCGTCGGCATCCATGGCGCGAATTGCCAGGAAATATCCACGCACCGCGCGCGAAATTTTATCAGGTGAAAACTGTTCGTTCATTTGTTCCTTTCTTGATTCTCGCTGAGGTTGTTTTCAGTTTCGAAATGGAACCATTCACCGTGGTCCTTCATGAAATCGGCGGTGTCGAGATTGTCCCAGAAGGTGACCTCCTCTTCGTAGGTCTTGAATTCCGGCACTTTCAGTGTGTGCGTCGTTTCACCCACTCGTCTGAATTCTATTACGTTCTTTCTCAATCAACACGCGCCGCAGGATTTTACCTGAAAGAGACTTTGGAATCTGATCGATGAACTCGACCGCGCGAATTTTCTTGTGTGGCGAGACGCGGGCGGCCACAAAATCCATGATGGCTGTTGCTGACGTTTCGCTTTTCACTACCACAAAGGCTTTGGGCACCTCGCCCGCTTCGTCATCCTTGCAAGGGATTACAGCGGCATCGGCTACCGCGGGATGCGTCAGAAGAATTGCCTCGAGCTCAGCCGGCGCAACTTGAAAACCCTTATATTTAATTAACTCTTTGACGCGATCCACGATGTAGAAATGTCCATCTTCATCGGCGTACCCTATATCGCCCGTATGCAGCCAGCCGTCTTTATCGATCGTACGCGCGGTAGCTTCGGGGTTATTCAAATAGCCTTTCATATTTTGCGGCCCACGGACACAGACCTCGCCTTCGTGGTTGGGTCCTAATTCTGCGCCGGTAGCCGGATCGACGAGCTTGCATTCAGTATTCGGCGCGGGCGGGCCAATGGAGCCGAGCTTCATTTTGGCGGGATCCGCTGGACTGCTGTGCGTAACCGGACTGGTTTCAGTCATGCCGTATCCCTGGCGAATTCCGCAGCCAATGCGTTGCATACACTCGCGCGAAAGCTCCGGGCCCAGCGGCGCCGCGCCTGAGAAAATCATTTTCAAGCTCGATAGATCATATTTCTCGACGGACGGATCCTTTGCCAGCTTCAGCACAATTGGCGGCACGATGTGCGAGAGCGTCACGCGATACTTTTGAATCAGGCCGAGAAATTGTTCCAGATCGAATCGTGGCATCGTCACAATCGTCGCGCCTAGATGCAAACCCATATTAAGCACGACCACGAGTCCGTAAATGTGAAACAGCGGCAGCACACAAAGGAGCGTATCGTCGCGATGAAAGTAATCGAGCCCGTCCATCTGGCACATATTCGCGACCAGATTGTAGTGAGTGAGCATTACGCCCTTTGGCAGTCCTGTTGTCCCGCTCGAATATGGCAATGCTATCAAATCTTCTCGCGGATTAATCGCCACGGGTGGGACATCGCCATCGCTTTCCAGCAATGAATCAAACGACGTGACGCCTTCGGCTTCGCCAAACACAAACAGCTCTTCGATCATTGACGCCTGCGCGGCGACGCGCGCCTTTTCGATGAATTGCGGCGCAGTGACCAGCAGCTTAGCGCGCGAGTCTTTGAGCTGGCAGGCCGCTTCTTCCGCCGTGTACAGCGGATTCAGAGTTGTGTTCACGCCTCCAAGCATGGCGACGGCATGAAAAGCAATCGCGTACTCGGGACAGTTAGGGCTGAAGATTCCGAATACGTCGCCTTTCTTGAATCCTCTTTGTGACAAGCCTGCCGCAGTCCGCCGCACGGCACTCCCGAATTGTTTGTAAGTAAGCATGCGCCCGCTGGGCCCGTCGATGAGCGCCGGCTTGTCTTTGATTTCAGTGAACGAGCTGAAGATGAAGTCGGTGAGCGAGACTTCGGGGATTGTGACGTCCGGGTATGGTCCGCGAAAGATCATAGGTTTTGAGTGGCCCAGACTTCAGTCCTTGAATAACGGAACACAGACTGGAGTCGGTGCTACGAAAGAGCGCTCAGTGTACACGATTGCTGCCCTTATCGCAGCAAAGTTGTATAGTGAGGGGCGTTGACAGTTTCAAGGTCTCGCGGTCTCGATTCTTAAGCGACAGTCTAAGGCTTACCTTCCAGGCAGTTGCTGAAAAAATCGAGTCGGAATCTGATTACGGCTGATGCAGTTTCGTCTGAAGCCATCGTGATGCTCTTTCCACTAGCCCAGGCGTTCACGCCTGGGTTGGTGCAGTGGCGCGAATTCTTGAGCCCCATTTATGGGGCTTTCGCCACTAGCTTTAATCAAGGGCGTGGGCTAAAAGCAGTTGGCCAAAGCCTCCTGAAGGAGGCTTGCGAATTATCGCCTTCAGTTCCCCAGGCGTGAACGCCTGGGCTAGAGAAAAGAGCTTTGCAGCAGCAGTCTAAACTGCATAGCGTGCCATCAAAGCCACTTAACATCATCTGCTTCGCCACCTTCTTCAAAGGCGGCGATTTCATGCGCGAATGCAAAGCGCAAGGCTGCCAAGTCACCCTCGTCACCAGGGAAAAGATGCTGCACGAAGACTGGCCCCGCGATGTGCTGGATGAAGTCTTCGCCCTGCCGAATGACGCGCCGGTGGAATTGTTTCTCGATCTCGCGAGTCACATCGCCAAGACCGCCAAACCAGATCGCATCGTCGCGTTGGAAGAGTTCGATGTCGTAATTGCAGCGCTGGCTCGCGAGCATCTGTGCATGCCGGGAATGAGCAGCAGCCGGGCCAAAACTTTTCGCGATAAGCTGGCAATGAGCGTCAAAGCTCGCGATGCCGGAATCACCGTTCCGGACTTCGTACCAGCCATCAACACGGACGAAATTAGCGAGTTTCTTGGTCGAGTTTCGCCGCCCTGGGTGATGAAACCGCGCTCTGATGTTTCCGCGATCGGCATTAAGAAGTTGGAGACTGCCGAAGAAGTCTGGCGGTTCGTCGAAGAGATGAACCAGCGCGATATTTTACGCGAGCGAGCGTCTTATTATCTGCTGGCGCGCTTCATTCCGGGCGAAGTCTTCCATGTTGACTCGCTGATCGATAAAGGCCGCGTAGTCTTTGCCGGCGTGAACAAGTATGGGCGTCCGCCACTGCAAGTTGCGCATGGCGGCGGCGCGTACATTTCACAAACCATCGCGCACGATTCTGCGGAGAAGAAAAAGCTCTTGGAAATTAATCGCCGCCTCATCAAGGCCATGGGCATGCAAACCGGCGCGACGCATGCCGAGTTCATCAAGAGTGAGGCTGATGGCGATTTCTATTTTCTTGAAATTGCGGCCCGCGTCGGCGGCGCGTATATCGCGGATGTCTTGGAAGCCGCGTCAGGAATTAACCTTTGGCATGAATGGGCGAAACTCGAAGTCTCTGATTCCGCAGGCCGCACGAGATTGAAGCCGCGAAAAGAGCATGCTGGAATCATTCTCTCGCTGGCGCGTCAGGAGTTTCCCGACACGTCTGCTTATGGCGATCCTGAAATCGTCTATCGCGTGAAGAAAAAGCATCACGCCGGGTTGATTGTTAGATCGAAGAGCCACGAGCGTGTGACTGAGTTGCTTGATGATTATGGCCGGCGGTTCGCAGAAGATTTCATTGCCGTGCTGCCGCCGTTGGAGCGTCCGGAGTAATCAATTTGTCAGAGATTCCGTCCAACTGGTACGAAGACTTTTTTCACGGTGTCCCGCTCGATCTGTGGCGCCTGGCGATAACGGCGCAACAGACGACGACGGAAGCGGACTTCCTGGTCAAGGCCCTTCGACTCGATCCGGGCTCACATTTGCTCGATGTACCGTGTGGGAATGGGAGGCTCGCGTTTGAGTTGGCGAAGCGTGGATATCGCGTGACGGGCGTCGATATCTCGGAAGAGTTTATTGAAGAGGCGCGGTCATCGGGGATTCGATTATGTGAAGATCAACCGCCCGCTACCGCAGGCGGTTCTGACTCGGTTGAGTTTGTGCTCGGCGATATGAGGCGCGTTGAAGGCGAAGCAATTTATGATGGCGCGTATTGTTTTGGAAACAGTTTTGGCTTTCTCGAATATGCGGACATGGAATCGTTCTTGAGTGGCGTCGCGCACGCGCTGAAGCCGGGCGGACGATTTGTCCTCGAGACCGGGATGGCGGCGGAATCAATTCTACCGAAATTTGAAGCAGAAAGTTCGCATCAGATCGGCGACATTCATGTGACTATCAAAGAGCAGTACCTCGCGGCAGAGAGTTGCGTGGATAGCGAATACGTATTTGAGCGTAACGGCAAGACCGAAAGTCGGATGGCGAAACATTGGATTTATACGGCGGCAGAGATTCGCAGGATGTTGGAACGAGCGGGATTCGCTGTTAAGGGGATATTCGGCTCGCTGGATCGAAAGCCTTATGAGTTGGGCTTGACTGAACTTTTCGTGGTTGCCGATCGTGCCTAGTCGACGCGCGCTGTTACAGAACCGCGAGCGGTAGCGACCGGATCCTAAGTTCAATCTTACATAATGGACATCTCTTCTTTGAACGTTGCGTGGCAAGAGCCGGTCGCTGCCGCTCGCGGTTCTGTAACTTTGGCGTGCCTCAGTCATGCTTACTCAGCGGCCAAATACCTACGGACAAAGATTCGGCATAATGTAAGATCGGCTCACCGTTACTTTGCGGAAGCTCGAGCGATTCGATCATCGTCGATCGATGATTGGTAAGCGTTGCCTTTCGCAATGGCCACGGCTCATGATAAATGCGCGCGCAGTAAAGTCGATCCCGGTGAACTGAATAGAGATAATAGCGCTCAGTGAGAAAGAATTCGATTGAGTCTGGTCGCGACTGAGGCAGCGCCTCGCCGATGCTCCATGCGGCTTCAAATTCTGCCAACGCTCCACGTCGATCAAACCTTTTTGAAGAATATGTGATCGCTCCTCCCGTTTGCCTTAAAGACATCTCCGCATTGAAGTACGGCAGGTAATAGAATTTGCGCGCCCCCCACACTGCCAGTCGACTCGCCGCGTCCAATGAAAAGAACCAAACGCCGGGCACGCCCTGGTAGTGCACGTATGTTCGTACATTGAGTTCGTGAAACGCGCTGGTTCTCGGAATCGAAGGCAGGAACGACGCGCGAATGCCCCACATCGTGAATGGGACGACTCCGATCCAAGCCGATCCCTCGAACGTGTCGATTGAAAGTTGAGCAGGAATCAGTGGCCGGAGAAGCTCAGCACCGATGGGCCAATGCATGAAGAGCAGCTTGCCCCAGTTCTGATGCATGAGCGGCCAGCCGCGCGGTCGTGAGCGGATGGAGAGGCGATCGATGTTCATAACTAGCGCGGTGTAAGCGCCTATCCGAAAAACCGCGTAGCGGTGGAATGTTTATAGAACGGTGAATTGATTGACGTCGAAAGCTCCTTTAGGAGCGAGACTAATTCCGATTCGCCCATAAATGGGCTCCTTCTGACTTTGCGCCAGACCTTTTCTATAAACATCGCATCCCTACGGGATTTGTCAAGCAATCGGAGAGTGAGTGCTAGACTCCCTTTCGCGCTCTCTCTTCGCAGAACAGCTGTACCGGAGCGAAGAGGTTCT
>WNGL01030802.1_pt1 | contig 10153 bp, 9 predicted proteins | sample 5400591 | NCBI WGS metagenome assembly WNGL01 (sample SAMN13153377, study PRJNA577476) | soil metagenome | isolation source: 80 cm soil or saprolite under Garry oak tree replicate 1 | place: USA:California | collected 2016-06-15 | reverse complement strand
ATCCAATTTCATGCACTTGCATCTTTTGGCAGGTGCGGCTAGTGCAAGGCAACCGGTTTCGTTTCAGTAGAGGATCTCCCCCAATGGCCGCTCCATATAACATTGTCACAATTGTCGGCAGCCTTCGCAAAGAAAGCTTTACGCTCAAGATCGCCAATGCGCTGGCCAAGCTCGCGCCCGACATGCTGAAGCTGAACGTCACGACTTTGCACGACATCTCGTTTTTCAATCAGGATCTGGAGGCGGCGCCGCCGGCCGAGTGGGTGGCGTTCCGCGAAAAACTTCAGAAGTCGAACGGCGTGCTGTTCGTCACGCCCGAATACAATCGTTCGATCCCCGGTGTATTGAAGAACGCCATCGATGTTGGATCGCGGCCTTACGGCAAGAGCTCATTCCTCGGCAAGCCGGTCGGTATTGTCAGCAATTCGCCGGGCCCGCTGGGTGGCGTTAGCGCAGCCAAGCACCTGCAGAATATGTTGCCGGGCATTTCCGGGCCGATCCTCGGGCAGCCGGAAATTTATCTGACTGCCGTCGGCGACGCGTTCGACGACAACGGCGAACTCACCAAGGAAGCGCTGCAGAAGGTGCTGAAGCAATATATCGACGCCTTTGCCGCCTTCATCGACAGGCAAAACAAATAGACAGCCCGGCACGCCCGGCCGCCCGTTTTAGGATTCCGTTAACCGGGGCCGTCGCATCCTCGGGCCATGGTCTCTCGCAGCCGCCTCAAATCCTTCCTCACCGGGCTTGCCCTCTATACGATGGCGGCGGCGATGGTCGGCTATTTCGGCGTCAACGCCTATACCGGCAAGTATGGGCTGAACGCGCGGCAGGAACTCGATTCCGAGATCGTCGCGCTGACCTCGGAATTGGCGCGGCTGAAGCGGGAGCGCGCCGAGGGCGAGCAGCGGGTCTCGCTGCTCCGGTCCGACCGGGTTGATCCGGATATGCTCGACGAGCGCGCGCGCTATCAGCTCGATTACGCCAATCCGCGCGATCTGGTCCGGACGGTCAATCCGAACTAATCGTCAAATTTCAAATAACCGCAAAATCGATTACGAAAATGTCGCGTGCACTGCGGCATAGCCATGTTTTCGTGGCATCACGCAATCCTTTCATGGCGGTATGAGTTGGGATAGAGAGGGCTTACCCACTCTCTCATCCGGAATTGCCATGGCCGCACCCAAGAAAAGCGTCGCTAAAGAATCGGGCCAGGAAAAAGCCGACGGCTCGCACGAACCGTTGGAATTCACCAGGGAACAGGAACTGACCGCGCTGCGCGACATGCTGTTGATCCGGCGTTTCGAGGAAAAGGCCGGCCAGCTCTATGGCATGGGCGCGATCGGCGGCTTCTGCCATCTCTATATCGGTCAGGAAGCCATCGTCGTCGGCATGCAGATGGCCCTGAAAAAGGGCGATCAGGTCATAACCGGTTACCGGGACCACGGTCACATGCTGGCCACTGGAATGGAAGCCAGGGGCGTGATGGCCGAACTGACCGGACGCCATGGCGGCTATTCCAAGGGCAAGGGCGGCTCCATGCACATGTTCAGCAAGGAGAAGAACTTCTTCGGCGGCCACGGCATTGTTGGCGCCCAGGTCCCGCTCGGAACCGGTCTCGCCTTTGCGAACCGCTATCGCGGCAATGATTTTGTCAGCCTGGCCTATTTCGGCGACGGTGCGTCGAACCAGGGCCAGGTCTACGAAAGCTTCAATATGGCGGAGCTGTGGAAGCTTCCGGTAATCTACGTGATCGAGAACAATCGTTACGCCATGGGCACGTCGGTGACGCGCTCATCCGCCCAGACCGATTTTTCCAAGCGCGGCGCCTCCTTCAATATTCCGGGCGAGCAGGTCGACGGCATGGACGTCCGGGCGGTGAAGGCTGCAGGCGACAAGGCGGTGCAGTGGTGCCGCGAAGGCAATGGACCCTTTATTCTGGAAATGCAGACCTATCGCTACCGCGGCCACTCGATGTCGGATCCGGCGAAATATCGCACCCGCGAGGAAGTCGACAAGGTGCGGCACGATCAGGACCCGATCGAGCAGGTCCGCAATCGGCTGCTGGCGGCCAAGATGAGCGAACAGGAATTGAAGGCTATCGACGCCGAGGTGCGCGAGATCGTCAACGCTGCCGCGGACTTCGCGCAGCACGATCCCGAGCCCGATGCGTCCGAACTCTACACCGATATCTACCGTTGAGCGCGCAGCTTAGAAATTGATCCCTGGAGCCGTTATGCCAATTCAAGTGCTGATGCCTGCGCTGTCGCCGACCATGGAAAAGGGCAACCTTTCAAAATGGCTGAAGAAGGAGGGCGAGGCGATCAAGTCAGGCGATGTCATCGCCGAGATCGAAACCGACAAGGCGACGATGGAAGTCGAGGCCACCGATGAGGGCACGCTCGGCAGGATCCTGATCCCCGAAGGCAGCCAGGACGTCGCGGTCAACACCCCGATCGCGACCATCCTGTCCGATGGCGAAAGCGCCGCCGATCTCGGCAAGGCCATTGCGCCAGCGAAACAGGAAAAGGCCGCCGGGTCGGCGCCGCCGGCCGAAGCCAAGGCGGAGGCGCCTGCATCCGGCCCTGGCGGCGGAGAAGAAAAGAAGGCGCCCTCGGCGCCGAAGGCCGTGGCCGAGCCTGATCCCGAAGTGCCCGAGGGCACCGAGATGGTGACGATGACCATCCGCGAAGCGCTGCGCGACGCCATGGCCGAGGAAATGCGGCGCGACCCCGACGTCTTCATTATGGGCGAGGAGGTCGCGGAATATCAGGGCGCCTACAAGGTCAGTCAGGGCCTGCTGCAGGAATTCGGCGCCAAGCGGGTGATCGATACGCCGATCACCGAGCATGGTTTTGCCGGCATCGGCATCGGCGCGGCCATGGCCGGCTTAAAGCCGATCGTCGAATTCATGACCTTCAACTTCGCCATGCAGGCGATGGACCAGATCATCAACTCCGCGGCGAAGACGCTGTACATGTCCGGCGGACAGATGGGCTGCTCGATCGTGTTCCGCGGCCCCAACGGCGCTGCCGCCCGCGTCGCCGCCCAGCACAGCCAGGATTACTCGGCCTGGTACTCGCAAGTTCCCGGCCTCAAGGTGGTCGCGCCGTTTTCGGCGGCCGACTACAAGGGCCTGCTGAAGGCCGCGATCCGCGACCCTAATCCAGTGATCTTCCTTGAAAATGAAATGCTGTACGGCCATTCCGGCGAGGTGCCGAAGCTCGACGATTATGTGATCCCGCTCGGCAAGGCGCGGATCGTGCGAACAGGCGGTCATGTCACCATCGTGTCATGGTCGAACGGAATGTCCTACGCGCTGAAGGCCGCCGATGAACTGGCGAAGGAAGGCATCGAAGCCGAGGTGATCGATCTGCGCACGCTGCGCCCGATGGATACCGACACCATCGTTGCTTCAGTAAAGAAGACCGGCCGCGCGGTGACCGTGGAGGAAGGCTGGCAGCAGAACGGCGTCGGCGCCGAAATCGCCGCGCGCATCATGGAGCACGCCTTCGATTATCTCGATGCGCCGGTAGCACGGGTGTCGGGCAAGGATGTGCCGATGCCGTACGCGGCGAACCTCGAAAAGCTCGCATTGCCCTCGGTGGCCGAGGTGGTCGCGGCCGCCAAAGCCGTTTGTTATCGGTGACGCATGGCCGGTCCCAAGGAGCAACCATTGCCCCCAGACGTGATGGGCCGCGATGATGCCACGGAGGTGTTGCGCGCGTTTGTGCTCGATGGCGGACTTTCCATCGCATTCACGCGCGCGTTCGAAGAGCCGGATATGTGGGGGCTGCTTCTGGTCGACATCGCGCGCCATGCCGCGCGCGCCTATGCGCGCGAGAGCGCCTACACCGAGGAAGAAGCGCTGACGCGCATCATCGACATGTTCGAAGCCGAAATCGCGCGGCCGACCGATGTAGGCAGCACCACGCCGCGGTCGCAACAAGGTCACTGACAATGCCAATCAACATTCTGATGCCCGCGCTGTCGCCGACGATGGAAAAGGGCAACCTTGCCAAGTGGCTCAAGAAGGAGGGCGACAAGGTCAAGTCCGGCGACGTCATTGCGGAAATCGAGACCGACAAGGCGACCATGGAGGTCGAGGCGGTCGACGAGGGCACCATAGCGAAGATTTTGGTGCCCGAAGGCACCCAGGATGTCCCCGTCAACGACGTCATCGCGGTGCTGGCCGGCGATGGCGAGGATGTGAAGGCGGCGGGGGCAGGGGCCGCCAGTGCGCCGCCGAAGGCTGCTCCATCTGCAGAAGCGCCAGCAGCGAAGGCGGCCGCAGCGCCTGCACCTGCGGCGAAAGCGGCTGCGACTGCCGCCCCAGTTGCCGCGCTCCAGCCGGCGGCATCGGCTCCCCAAGCCAACGGCCACGCCCGCATCTTCTCTTCACCGCTTGCCCGGCGCTTGGCAAAAGATGCCGGCATTGAGCTTGGTCGCATCAACGGTTCCGGCCCGCATGGCCGCGTCATCGCCCGCGATGTCGAGGAAGCCAAATCCGGCAAGGGGCTGAAGGCTCCGGCCGCCGCGCCTTCGGCCGGGCCCGCGATTGCACCGTCAATGTCGGACAAGCAGGTTCTCGCGCTGTTCGAACCAGGCAGCTACGAGGTGATCCCGCACGACGGCATGCGCCGCACCATTGCCCAGCGGCTCACCGCGTCGATACAGACCGTGCCGCATTTCTATCTGACGATGGACTGCGATATCGGCAAACTGCTCGCGGCGCGCGAGGAGATCAATACCGCGGCGCCGAAGGACAAGGAAAAGAAGCCGCTCTACAAGCTCTCGGTCAATGATTTCGTCATCAAGGCGCTCGCCGTCGCGCTGCAGCGGATTCCGAACTGCAATGTGAGCTGGACCGACGGCGGCATGCTCAAGCACAAGCATTCCGATGTCGGCGTGGCGGTCGCGATGCCGGGCGGGCTGATCACCCCGATCATCCGCAAGGCCGAGACAAAGTCGCTGTCGACGATCTCGGGCGAGATGAAGGATTTCGCCGCCCGCGCCCGGGCCCGGAAACTCAAGCCCGAGGAATATCAGGGCGGTACCACAGCCGTCTCCAACCTCGGCATGTACGGCATCAATCATTTCACCGCTGTCATCAACCCGCCGCACGCCACCATCCTCGCGGTCGGCACCAGCGAAGAGCGCGCGGTTGTGAGAAACGGCAAGATCGAAGCGGCGCACATGATGAGCGTCACGCTGTCCTGCGATCACCGCGCGATCGACGGCGCGCTCGGCGCCGAACTGATCGGCGCCTTCAAGATGCTGATCGAAAACCCCGTCATGATGATGGTGTGAGGCGGATGTCGCGTCCGTCATTGCGAGCGCAGCGAAGCAATCCATTTCCTCAGCGACAAAGGTGGATTGCTTCGTCGCAAGGGCTCCTCGCAATGACGGCTATGGACCGTTGACCGTCGCCACGATGAAAACGAGCAAGTAACATGGCCGACACCTCCTTCGACGTCATCATCATCGGCATCCCGACCAAGGCGCTGCTGCGCTCGGCGGAGGTATTCCATATGATGCAGCACGCCAAGGACTACGGCCTGTCGGCGGAAAAAATCTCGTTCGACCTGCAGGCCGTGGTGCAGCGTTCGCGCGGCGTCGTGAAGCGATTGAACGACGGCGTCGGCTATCTCTTCAAGAAGAACAAGGTCACGGTGATCTGGGGCGAGGCCACGCTCGACGCACCGGGCAAGCTGACGGTGAAGAAATCCGCCGTCGAGGCGCCGAAGGGCTCGCTGGGCGAGGGCGCCTATCAGGCCAAACACATCATCATCGCAACCGGCGCGCGGCCGCGGGTGCTGCCGGGCCTGGAGCCGGACAAGAAGCTGGTCTGGACCTATTTCGAGGCGATGGTGCCGGACAAGATGCCGAAGTCGCTGCTGGTGGTCGGCTCCGGCGCGATCGGCATCGAGTTCGCCTCGTTCTTCCACACCATGGGCGCGGACGTGACCGTGGTGGAGGTGCTGCCGCAGATCCTCCCCGTCGAGGACGCCGAGATTTCAAAGTTCGCCCAGAAGGCGTTCGAGAAGCAGGGCATCAAACTTCTCATCAACACCAAAGTGACAAAACTGGAAAAGAAGAGCGACAGCGTGGTCGCCACCATCGATGACGGCAAGGGCAAGCCGCAGACGATCGAGGTCGACCGGGTGATTTCCGCCGTCGGCGTGGTCGGCAATATCGAAAATCTGGGACTCGAAAAGCTCGGCGTCAAAACCGACCGCGGCGTCGTCGTCATCGACGGCTTCTGCAAGACCAATGTGCCGGGCATTTACGCCATCGGCGACGTCGCCGGGCCGCCGATGCTGGCGCACAAGGCCGAACATGAGGGCGTGGTCTGCGTCGAGGCCATCAAGGGCATGCATCCGCATCCGATGGACAAGAACCTCATTCCCGGCTGCACCTATTGCCATCCGCAGGTCGCTTCCGTCGGATTGACCGAAGCCAAGGCCAAAGAAGGCGGCCGCGAAATCCGCGTCGGCCGTTTCCCGTTCGTCGGCAATGGCAAGGCCATTGCGCTCGGCGAGGATCAGGGGCTGGTCAAGGTGATCTTCGACAAGAAGACCGGCCAGTTGCTGGGCGCGCATATGATCGGCGCCGAGGTAACGGAATTGATCCAGGGTTATGTGGTTGCGATGAATCTCGAAACCACGGAAGAAGAATTGATGCACACCATCTTCCCGCACCCGACGCTGTCGGAGATGATGAAGGAAGCGGTGCTGGATGCCTACGGCCGCGTGCTGAATATGTAAGGCGCTATGACGTCAGGTCGAAGTGGCACACTCAACCCTCATCCTGAGGAGCTTGCGAAGCAAGCGTCTCGAAGGATGGGCGACGCAGGGACTCGTGGTCATCCTTCGAGACGCGCGCGAGAGCGCGCTCCTCAGGATGAGGTCGCAGATGCCTCAAACAACAGAGACCGTACCCCGTGAAAGACAATGACAATCTGACGATCGAACGCCCGACGTTCGTGACCCATCTCGAATGCGCGATGGAAGGCGATCACTACCCCGCCGACCAGATCCATAACCTTTCGAAAGCGGGCAAGCCGCTGCTGGTGCGCTACGACCTCGCCGGCGTGAAGAAGGCGCTGAGCAAGGACGCGCTTAAGCAGCGGCCGGCGGATCTGTGGCGCTACCGCGAGATGTTGCCGGTGCGCAAGGTCGCCGACATCGTCAGTCTCGGCGAGGTGACGACGCCGCTGATCCGATTGCCGAAGCTCGCGAAGAAAATCGGCGGCGGCGAAATCATCGTCAAGGATGAAGGCCGGTTGCCGACCGGTTCGTTCAAGGCGCGCGGGCTTGTGATGGCGGTGTCGATGGGCAAGGCGCTCGGCATCAGGCACATGGCGATGCCGACCAACGGCAATGCCGGTGCCGCGCTTGCGGCCTATGCGACCAGTTGCGGCATCAAGACCACGATCTTCTGTCCCGCAGATACGCCCGAGGTGAATGTCAGCGAGATCGAGCTGCAGGGCGCCACCGTCTATCGCGTCAACGGCCTGATCGACGATTGCGGCAAGATCGTCGGCGAGGGCAAGGCGAAAGCCGGCTGGTTCGATACTTCGACGCTGAAAGAACCGTACCGCATCGAGGGCAAGAAGACGATGGGGTTGGAGCTTGCCGAGCAGCTTGGTTGGGATGTGCCGGACGTGATCTTCTATCCGACCGGCGGCGGCACCGGCCTGATCGGCATGTGGAAGGCGTTCGCTGAACTCGAAGCCATCGGGTTCATCGGCAGCAAGCGGCCGCGCATGGTCGCGGTGCAGGCGGCGGGCTGCGCGCCGATGGTTCGCGCCTTCGATGATGGCACCGAGCACGCACCGCGCTGGGAGGATGCCCACACCATCGCGTCCGGCATCCGGGTTCCGCAGGCGATCGGAGATTTTCTGATCCTGCGGGCGGTGCGCCAGAGCAAGGGTTTCGCCATTGCGGTGACTGATGAGAAGATTTCTGCCGCGTTGAGCGAAGTTGCGCGTGAGGAAGGCTTGTTGCTGTGTCCGGAGGGAGCAGCCACCTACGCCGCCTACAAGCAGAGTCTCGACGATGGCCGCGTCACGAAAAATGATCGCGTGATGCTGTTCAATTGCGCGACAGGCCTTAAATACCCGTTGCCGCCGGTCACGCGCACGCTCGATCGCCACCAGCCGATCGACTACGCGAAATTATAAACCGTCATTGCGAGCGCAGCGAAGCAATCCATAGAGCGGCATCGGAAGCATGGATTGCTTCGTCGCTTCGCTCCTCGCAATGACGATGGTGAGGCGTTTGGAGGAGATGGTGATGCGTAGATCGATTTGGACCGCGTTGATCGCGATGCTGGCATTCGGCGGCAGCGCGTTCGCGGAGACTTTTCCGTCGCATCCCATCACCATTGTGGTGCCGTTCGCCGCCGGCGGTCCTTCCGATGCCATGGCGCGGATTCTGGCCGAGCGCATGAAGGTTACGCTCGGCGAGGCCCTGGTGATCGAGAATGTGACGGGCGCCGGCGGCTCTATCGGCGTCGGACGCGCGGTGCGTTCGCCGCCTGACGGCTACACTGTCAGCTTCGGTCATCTCGGCACCCACGTCGCCAACGGCGCGATCTACAAGCTCGGCTATGACCTCGTCACCGATCTCGAGCCGGTGGTGCTGCTGCCGAGCAATCCGATGATCGTGGTCAGCAAGAACGCGGTTCCGGCCAAATCGTTGAAAGAACTGCTGGCCTGGTTGAAGGCGCGGCCCGCGCCGCCGACAGCCGGCACCGCCGGCGCCGGTTCGGGAAGTCACATCGCCGGGCTCTATTTTGAAAACGTCACCGGCATCAAGCTGCAATACGTGCCATATCGCGGCACGGCGCCGGCGATGAATGATCTCGTCGCCGGCCAGATCGATGTCATGATCGATCAAACGTCCAATTCCATCAGCCAGGTCCGCGCCGGCACCATCCGCGCCTATGCCATCACCGACGACAAGCGCGTCGAATCGGCGTCCGACATCCCGACCACCGACGAAGCCGGTTTGTCCGGCTTTCACATGACGCTGTGGTCGGGTCTGTGGGTGCCGAAAGACACGCCGAAGGACATCGTCGCAAAGCTCAACGCCGCGGCGGTGGATGCGTTGAACGATCCGGCAGTGCGCATGCAACTTGAAAACCTTGGACTGCAGATGCCGCCGAAGGATCAGCTCTCGCCGCAGGCGCTCGGCAGCTGGCAAAAGGCCGAAATTGCAAAATGGTGGCCGATGATCAAGGCCGCCAACGTCAAGGTGGACTAGCGCGCAGGATGGGTTGAGCCAACGGGTCGCGCGAATGCGCGCCCGATGATAAACTCCGCGATACCCATCAATTGCATTTGATGAAGATGATGGGTTTCGCGGGGCTCAACCCATCCTACGAACTATTTCTTTGTTGCTCGCCGTTTAGTCGTCGCAGCGACGCTCCCTGCGCGTGATCCGGCGGCCGTCGTCCCCTTCAACCGTGGTAGTCACCATGCGGCAGCGCTGTCGCGGGCCGACGGTGACACCACCCGGGCTGACGCCAACTGTGGTGTCGGAGTCGTACCGCCCGCGACGGTCCCTGTCGTAGCGGTCACGGTCCCGCCCGATCTGAACATCGACTTGGGCCATCCTGATGCCTTGAGCCTTGACCGGAGTGGCGAGGGGGGCGGTCGTCAGCACCGCTGCGGTTGCCGCCACGGCAAGAGTGATCTTCATCATGTGGGAGTCCTCCTTGGGCTTGATTTAGAGGGTGCAACGGGCACGAGCGCAAAGGGTTCCACCGGGGCCCGCACCCACTAGCGCGTAGATGGGTTGAGCCAACGGGTCGCGCGAATGCGCGCCCGATGATGAACTCCGCGATACCCATCAATTGCATTTATGAAGATGATGGGTTTCGCGGGGCTCAACCCATCCTACGAACTGCAGCGGCGTGATTTGCCCGTCGGGCGGTTTGTCGACGGGGCTGTCGAGTCTTTTTTTCGGATTTTCCGAAAAATATTTGTTGCCACCTGACCCAAATCACATCTAGAACTCTCGCCATCCCACCCCACCAGAGGGGCGTATCATGATCGTCACGGACGCGGGGAGGGGTGCGGTGGACGCAGCAGTGTTGGGCGTGCGATGCGAGCGCAGGGCGGATTGCTCTCCGTGAGCGGTTAGCG
>WNGL01017525.1_pt1 | contig 10153 bp, 8 predicted proteins | sample 5400591 | NCBI WGS metagenome assembly WNGL01 (sample SAMN13153377, study PRJNA577476) | soil metagenome | isolation source: 80 cm soil or saprolite under Garry oak tree replicate 1 | place: USA:California | collected 2016-06-15 | reverse complement strand
GCCACACAAACGAATTTGTCCGCTTCATGTAGCTCCCCCCACCGAGCAAGAGTTTTCGAGGCGCAACATTTGTTGCAGTCCCACCTCGTTTATAATAGCCGCCCGGCCATGTCAAGCAATTACCTCGGCAAAGAGATGCGGAGCTCCGCAAGCCGATGAGGAGAGAACGATGAAGCGGACGATTGCGATCCTGGGCGGCACGGGGCCGGAGGGAAGTGGCTTGGCCTATCGGTGGGCGCGCGCCGGCGAAACAATCGTTATCGGCTCTCGCGACGCGCAACGCGCCGAGGAAGCCGCACGACGGATCGCAGTGAAGGCGGGCGCGGCCGCGCGGATCCGCGGGGCAGAAAATTCTCAAGCCGCAGCGGAGGCAGACATCGCGGTCCTGACCGTGCCTTTCACAGGCCACGCCTCCGTATTAAAACAGCTCAAGCCCGTCTGGAGACCGGGGGCAATTCTGATTGATACGACGGTGCCGCTCGCGGCCAGCATAGGAGGAGCGGCCACGCAAACCCTCGGCGTGTGGGCGGGCTCGGCTGCAGAGCAGGCCGCAGAACTTGTTCCGGCGGGAATGGCCGTCGCGGCCGCGTTCCAGAATCTCAGCGCCTCAAAGCTGATGGACGATGCGCCGGTGGATTGCGACGTGGTGGTGTGCAGCAACGACGAGCGCGCGCGACAATTGGCGTCTGAGCTAGCTGAGAAAATTCCCGGCGCGCGGGCGCTCAACGGCGGAAAGCTCGAAAATGCCCGCATTGTCGAGCAACTGACGGCGCTGCTCATCACCCTGAACGTACGCTACAAAGTGCAGGGAGTGGGCATCCGCTTTACGGGTCTTCCTCTTCCCGCGCCGCGAACTTGACCAGGCGGGGGCCTGCCTGCCCTACGTTCCCGCTAGTCCTGCAATCCAAGCTTCGCTAACCAATCCAAGGTCGCAGGGCCAATTCCCTTTTGTGCGGGGAGGTCGGCCAAATCTTGTGGGTCGTCCACATCGAATTCAATGCGCGGGTTCCGGACGACTTTTATCCGCGCGCCCGCGCGCCTCGCTGCCTCCTCATGCAACGCGAAGCTTCCCGGTCCAAAGCGTGAGGGAAACAGCACCGCCGGTGAACGCAGCAGCGCATTCGTGCCGGTGCCGTCACGCGAAGGGACCAGGACCGCCTCCGGTGGCCGGTCCAATTCCGCGAAGAGGGCTTCCAGGTCGGCTGGCGTAACCAGTGGAAGATCAGCAGGCAGACGCAGCACCGCGCTGGCGCCCCGCTCGGCGCACGTCTGAGATGCAAGGTCCACCGAGGCGCTCTCTGAATGCTGGGCTGTTTCGGTTATGCTTTCCCAGCCCCGCGCTGAGGCCTCCGCCAGCGCATGCCGTTCGTTGCTGACTACAAAGACGCGCTCCACGCCGCGCACTTGGCCCGCCGCGGCAAAAACGTCTTCCATCATGGCCCGCGCGAGCGCGGCGCGTTGGTCCAGGCTCAGCCGCGACGCCAGGCGTTGCTTGGCGTTCGCGAATGACTTAACAGGTATGAGAATGGCGCGCAAGGTGGACGGAGAGGAGGGGTTCGCGCCGCGGCTCACGCTTCCGCCGCTTTGTGTTTCGCAGAGACCATCTTCAAGATCGCGCGGGCCAAGCGAACCTTCTGCGCGTCGGTGCGCAGGATGGTCGGACAAATCTCGACGTGCATTCCCAGCGCCTCAATCGCCGGGGCATCTTTCTTGTCCGCCGGGTCGATGACGAACTTCCCGGCAAAATCGGCGTAGAGTTTCGCCACACCGCGCGCGGATACCTCATGCCCGAGCTGCGCCAGCATCTTGTCCGATGGCCCTTTCAGCGACTTGCCTCCGACGAGCGGACAGACCGCCAGGACGTCCGCGCGACGCCGGCGGAGCGCCTCACGGATTCCCGGCACCGCCAGAATCGGGCCGATGCTGATGAGCGGATTGCTCGGACAGATCAAAATGGCATCTGCGTTTTCGAGCACATCGAGCACACCGGGCGCCGGTCTGGCGTTCTCAATCCCCGTGAAGCGTATCCGGCGCACGACAGGCTCGGCGCGGCGCTTGACGAGGTACTCTTGAAAATGAAGCAGTCCTTCGCTCGTATCGAGATACGTGGGCACGGGCTGGTCCGACATCGGAAGAATCCGGGATTCGAGTCGCAGCGCCAAGCGGATGGAATCGGCGGCCTGCGACAGAGTCGCACCGGAAGCCAGCATCGCGGTCCGGTGAATGTGCGTGGCAAGGTCACGATCGCCAAGATGGAACCATGCCTCACGGCCGAGCGCGCGCAGCCGCTCGAGAGCGGCAAAAGTATCGCCCCGGAACCCCCAACCGGTCTTGGGATTCACCACGCCGGCAAGCGTGTACGCGACGATATCGAGATCCGGGGAGATACGCAGGCCATGAAGAACAATGTCGTCGCCGGTGTTGACGATGACGGTAAGTTCGCTCGATGCTCCCGCCCGCGCCAATCCTCGCAATAATTTTGACGCACCGACTCCGCCGGCGAGCGCGGTGATTTTCATCAGTAGCTTGTTTCCGTGACGGGCGAGTGCGCCGCAGCCGTCAACAATTGCAGCCGCGCGGGAACCCCGCATTCGCCGGGCAGGTCGCGCGGAAACGTTTGCCGAATGCGGTAGGTGGTGGTGCGTTCTGCAGGAATTCGTCCAATCGAACGAATCATGGCGCGAAATTCTTCCGGCCAGACGCATTCGCCAAACGCCGCGCCGGCCGCTTTGGAAATGCTCTCTTCCATCAGCGTTCCGCTGAAGTCGTTCGCTCCCGCCTGGAGACACGCGAGGGAGCCGTCGAAACCGAGCTTCACCCACGACACCTGAATATTGGGAATCCATCGGTGGAACAGGAGCCGCGCCAGCGCGTGGACGATCAAGTCTTCGCGAAGCGTGCTGCCCGCGCGCGCCGCGCCGGACTGGTACAGCCGCGTCTGCGAATGGATGAAGGCCAGCGGGACGAACTCGGTGAATCCGTGCGTTTCTTTTTGAATTTCGCGAAGCAGAATCATGTGGCGGACCCAGTGCTCAGGCTGCTCCGTATGGCCGTACATCATCGTCGAAGTTGTGGGGACGCCCAGCGCGTGCGCCATCTTGACGATTTCAACCCATTGCCGCACCTTCAATTTATTCGGGCTCAGGTGGCGGCGCACAGAATCATCCAGAATCTCAGCCGCCGTCCCCGGGATGCTCCCCAGGCCCGACTCCTTCAGCGCCAGCAGGTATTCGCGCATCGGCAGGCGGGTTTTCTCGATGCCGTAAGCGATTTCCATCGGCGAAAACGCGTGGACGTGCATTTCCGGCAACTCCGCCTTGATGGCGCGAAGGAGATCACGGTAATAGTAGCCGTCGAGTTCTCGAGGAAGCCCGCCTTGAATGCAGACCTCCGTCGCGCCGCGTTCTTGCGCTTCCCGCGCCCTGGCGATGAGCGATTCGTGCGAATGAAAATAGGCATCCGCGTCGCCGGGCTTGCGGCTGAAGCCACAGAAAGCGCATCCGACGATGCACACGTTGGTGAAATTGAGATTGCGGTTGACAACGTAGGTGATGGTGTCGCCGATGGCGCGCCGCCGTAATTCGTCCGCTGTCTTGACCAGGGCGAGAAGGTCGGCTCCCTCAACGGCGGTCAGCGCAATCCCCTCACCGCACCCAAGCTCTGCACCTCCGAGCACGGATTCGAGCATGGCGCGAACTGGCGCACTCGCGCCGGAAAGCGCGCGCTCCAGCGTCGCCTCTTGCCACCGCGGATCAAACGCCTTGCGCAAGGGACACCCCTTCCTCGCGGGCGTAACCTTCTGCGTCTATCCAATGCTCCATATTAGGTTGTACGGTTTGACAAACAAATTCGGGCTGGCGCGCAAATTCCGGGTAAATAGCAAGACGCTCGCGGAGCTGCAGCCCACGGGCTTCGGTGGCCGCCCGCAACCGGGCAATCTCCGGCCAGGGCGCCTCGGGATTGATGAAGTCGCGCGTCACCGGCGAGATGCCTCCCCAGTCGTTGATCCCGGCTTCGAGCAGCCGCGGAAATGCAGCATAACTCAGATTCGGCGGAGCTTGAAGATTCATCTCCCCGTCGAGAATCAGCCGCGCGGCAGCAACCGTCCGCAACATTTCTTCCTCAGACGGCTCCGGGTGGGCGGCCATCGGGATTCCCGGCTTGGCGCGGAAATTCTGGATGATGACCTCCTGAATGTGGCCGAAACGCCGGTGCAGGTCGCGAATCGCGATAAGAGAGTCCACACGTTCCGTGAGTGTCTCACCAATGCCGATCAGAATCCCGGTGGTGAACGGAATCCGCAAACGGCCGGCTTCTTCCATGGTGCGGAGGCGCAGCGAAGGCACTTTGTCGGGCGCCTCGGCGTGCGCCGCTCCTGCACGCATCAGGCGCGGGCTCACGTTTTCCAGCATCAAGCCGAGGCTGACGTTCGATGCGCGCAATCGCCGCATGGACTCGGCGCTCATCACTCCTGGATTGGCGTGCGGCAGCAAACCGGTTCTCTCCATGGTCAACTCGGTCATGGCGGCGAGATAATCGAGCGTGCGCTCGAAGCCCTGGCGGGAAAGGAATTCGCGCGCTTCGGGAAAGATTTTTTCCGGCTGGTCCCCCAGGCTGAACAACGCTTCCTTGCATCCCGCGCGGCGCGCCTGCTTGGCGGCAGCCAGCACTTCCTCGGGAGGCATAAAATGCGCGCCGGGCTCGCCCGGGTCCTTGCGGAACGTGCAGTAGCCGCAATAATCGCGGCAGAGCGTGGTCAGTGGAATAAATACCTTTTTTGAATAGCTGATCACGCGTCCGTGGAACCGTTCGCGCACCGAGGAAGCAGCTTGCAGGAGCGCCTCGGTCGGCGCACGTGCGAGCAGCAGCAAAGCATCTTCGCGGCCGAGACCTTGCCCATCAGTGGCGCGGAAAAACGCGGATTCGACGTCGCGCCCTGCGGGACCTTCTTCGCCGGCCGCGGCCGCACGATCCTGTGTGCCGCTCGCGTACAACGCATTGTCGCTTTTTTCGCGGAGCACTTTCTCCCTCAGCATGGACCAGTTATCGGAACAAATCTTCGGCCGCAGGCCGGATCAACCGCCGCGCGGTGTCCGCGGCACGCCTGTAAGAATAACCCCGAACCAGGACAACGGGCGCGTGCTTGCGCTTCTCCATCAGGAGGCCCGCAGCAGCCGCCAAATCGTCGGCACAAGCGAGCACAGTAGCGTGTAACCGGCGCCCGGCTGTATCGCGTGCGCCGCGCAGGTCGCGCAAAACCTCAAATCCCGCCGCGCCGATGGCTACATTCGTCAGGCCCAGCCGCCAGGGACGCCCGAATGTGTCGCTGATGATGGCGGCGACTTGCACGCCACGGAGTTTGCGGACTCCGGCAACAAACCTGCGCGCCGAGCCGTCCGGATCACGCGGCAAGCACGTCACGCAATCCTTCCCGGGAACGTTCGAGCGGTCCACGCCCGCATTGGCGCAGGTGAATCCGTGATGCGTTTCCACCAGCAAGACGCGCTCGGTCATGCGCACCACGCGGCGCGATTCCTGAAGCACGACTTCCAGGAAGCGCGGGTCCTCGGCCAGTGTTTTCGCCCATCGGCGCGCGGCTTCCGAAGGCTTCACGCCTCGCAGGCGGATGACACGGCCCTCGGCCTTCGAGACAACCTTCTGCGCAAGCACTACTACATCACCGGTGCAGATGTTCACCCCCTCGCGCCGCGCCGCATCCGTCACCAAGCGCGCCAAGTCGTCCCCGGGGCGGACCTCCGGTAACGAACGCAAACCGAATAGCTCGAGTTTCGATGGTAGGGTGAGGAGAGATCGGCTCTTTCGATTCACAGGGTCATTACCGAGCTTGCAGACTGGAGCCTTTGCCGCGCGCCGCGTTGCGGATACGGCTCACAGATTCTAAGCGAAACGCCGGTGTGGTTTCACTCTCCATTTCGCGGGAAAGGCAATCTGGGATGTGTGGCGTCAAATGCTGTTGCGATATAAGGACGGGCAAGAGAACTTACGAAGGGACGGTTTGAATAAAAAAACCGGGCGACCTATCGTGACGAAGGCCGCCCGGCTCAACGAAAGTCTTAGTGGCGTCCGTGCGATGACCCGGAGCTGCTCCCGGAGCCGCTCCCGCGGCTGGAGGACCCGGACGAACTGCGCGACCCCCCACCTCCGGAGGACGACCGGCCGCCCCCTGAAGAGGATCGGCCGCCGCCGGAGTACGACCCGCCGCCTCCTGAAGAGGATCGGCCGCCACCAGAGTATGACCCACCGCCCGAATAGGAACGGCCGCCAGAGGACGACCGGCTTGGGGCGGAGTAATTGCGTGAAGGTGCGGAGTACGACCGCCCCGAATAGGTGGGCGAAGAATACGACCGGCCGGATTGACGGCCCGCCGAGGAATTACCGTTCCAATTTGCCGGTGGCCGATCCGTTGAATGGTTCGAGCTCCGCGGCATAGATGTTGCCGGGCGATCCGTCCGGACAGCGCTGTTTGTGCGAGAATTTGAGGTTGCCGTGGCCCCGTTCGGGCGATCCGTCCGGACAGCGCTGTTCACGCGCGAATTCGAGGTTGCCATGCCCGCGTTGGCGCGACCCAAGCCGGCGCCCGTCTGAGACATCGCGCTCGATGATGCCGAACGCGGCTTGTCCTGCTGCAGCTCCGCTGCGCGCCGCGATGCAAACGTGCCGTTGCCTGGTCGCCCGTTCGCCACCATGTTGCCAGTAGGACGGTCCATCGGCGCTCGAGAAGAAGGCATCGAGCTCCGCACAGAGGACTGTCCATTCGCCATGCTGGCGTTCCCCGCCGGACGGTTTGCAGACGAAACCGCTGAAATTCCGGCAGAGTTTGCCGACCGGATTGCGGGACCTTGCACGCCATTCTTGGCGCGGAGTTGCGCCATTGTTTGTGAATCCAGCGGACGGCCCGGGTTTTTCGCCAGAGCGGACTGCCGCGCCGAGAACGGCACGGCTCCGGGCGCTGGTGTCGAGCGCGTCACCACGGAACGGCTCAGAGCTGCCGGCGACGGCAAGTGTGCGTTTACCGCTCCGCGCACGCCCAGAACGCTGCGCTGCGTCGGAGTGATCGCCGCAGTGGAACTCACCCGGCCGGAAACCATAGACCGCACGGAGGAGCCGCTCAGCGATGCCCGAGCCACGGACTGCGAATTCACAAAGGTCGAGCGCGGAACAGCCGTAATCGCCCCGGCAACGCGCTGGTTCGCAAAGTGGATACCGCCGACGTTGCCGGTGCGGAGGATCGTTCTGTTGACTATCACTGTGTTCGTAATGTTGATGTTGGTGATGAACACGCGGCTGCAGCGAAATCCAGGGAAAAATGGCTCGCCGAAGCCCAGCGGGAACCATCCGATCGGCGCGCCGAACCCGAAGCCGAAGAAGAAATTTGATCCGCCGACGAAGCCGACTAAGGCGGGTGCAAAAAACGGCCGGGCAAAGAATGGTCCCGGGCACCAGCCCCAGAAACCGCCCACAAACGCCCAGCGCCCATAGTGAAACGGCGCAAAGCCCCAGGGCTCGTCTTCCACCCAAGTCCAGCCCCACGGGTCAATCCAGACCCAGTGGCCGTAGCGATAAGGCGCCCATCCGACCGGCACGGTCGGATACCATACAGGACCGTAGTCCGGCGTTTCTCGCCACACCCCGTGGTCGTCGAGATCTTCGTAGCCGGTCACGTCGCGCGAGACGTATTTCGCGGAAGCAGAATGATCCTCGCGCGCGTCGCGGTCCATGGCCCAGCGGTCGAGATCGTCCGGGCCGCGCGCCGTACTTGTTTCGTAGCGGGGGTTTTCCGCGCCGGTAAAGTCGGCGCGGTCGACCTCGCCTTCGCCTCGGAACGCGGTGACGTTGGTGACGTCGCCGTTCTCGTTGACGTCAATGCGGAAATCGCCCGCTTTGGCCACCGTAAACGCCAAGTTGGGCGTATCAATCTCATAGGTTTCGCCGCTGCGCAATTCGCGCACGCGCATATTGATGGAGCCTTCGGTCAGCCGGATTTGAATGGTATTGTCATCCAGGTTGAGGAAGGAGAATCCCGTGCGCTCGCCCAGGTGAATCGCCGCTGCACCGGCGTGCAATTCGGCGCGCGAGCCGCTATCGGTCCAGAGTTTGTCGCCAGTGGTCATGGGACGGTTGACCACGGCTTCGGTCCAATCGCTTGCGCCCACCGGCTGCATGGACACGGAACCGTTCAGGAAACTGATTCGTGCGGCGCGCGACGGGGGATCGCCTTCATCGGCGGCGGCAGGTTGCGGAACACCCATTCCTAATCCGAGGGCGCAGGCTAGTGCGATAAGAAAACCAAATCGCTCAAAGAATCGTTGTCTCATCTTGGGCCCCCTGGCCCAGGCTGACCGAACTCCGGTCAATTGGCCTGGCGGTTCCTTAGCCATTCTACTCCACACCAGTAGGAACCCGGCCTGGGAGAATAAGTTGCACGGAATGTCTTTGCTGAACTGGTCCAATGGTCGCTGGCAGGGGATCTCTAAGTGACTGATTACACAGGTGATAGCTGGACACGCCGGCGCTTCCCGTTCAACCGCGCGGTCGAGCCTAACGTTCCGCGGCCTCATCCCGCGAAAAGGATGCCGGACAAAAAGCGGGATTGCTTCCCCCGTCCTGGGAGAGTCGCGTGAGTTTCGCGTCGGGCTCGTCAACTGTCAAGAGATAAATGTCCGTTTTCGGCAGGGGCGACCAAAGCGGGTTGTAGTAATAGTAGCGGCTGAAGTGTTCCCCGCAACCACGACGGGTGGCGGCAATATGATTTCCTTTCATTCGTCAACTGACGGAGGCCCGAGCCATCCGCGTTCACCATGAATATCTGCGTATCCGAATCTTTGCCGACAAGAAAGGCGATCCTTTTCCCATCCGGAGACCACACCGGCGATTGAATGTGGTCTTTCTTGCCGGAGAGATTCTTGAGATCCGAGCCGTCGTCATTCATCACGTAAAGACCTTGTGGCGTGCCGTGAATGCCGTGCTCCACCGCAATGGCGAACTTCCGCCCGTCAGGGGACCACGCGGGGTCATCGGCTTTCAGTTCCGGATCGGTGAGGCGGTGCTCGCCGGAGCCATCGGCAAGCGAAACGTATATCGCGGGATGATTCTTCTTTTCCCGTGACGCCACATACGCCAGCTTCTTCCCATCCGGAGACCACGCGAAGTGGTAGGCGTCACGAACGACAAGCGGCGGCGTGTCGGACCGATCCAGGTCCACGGTGTAGATGCCTGTTTTGTCCCATGCGCGCGGGGGGGCCGGGCGAAAGTCCACCGCTACGCTCTTGCCATCGGGAGACCACGCGGCCTGAGGAATAAATCCCGGCCCGAGGCTCTCTTCCAGCGGCTCACCGCGGTCGGAATCGAGGATACCAATGTCCGTATCAACTCCCAAATGCGTCGTGGGATATAGAAAAACTGCAGAATCCTCTTTTTTGTGGTGGAGGAACAAAAGCTTCGAGCCGTCGGGTGACCAGACCGGTCCATGGCTTCTCCCATCGGTTGTCACGCGGCGCAGGCCGCGGCGGTCTGAATACATCACGAAAATGTCGCTGTGGACGGCCTCGCCCACATAATACCCTTGGAGAACAGCGCGGTCGAATGCAATCTTCCAAATCTTCAGCTGTGCGGCTGGCTTCGGCGGAGTTGCACCCTGACCATTCGCCAGAGGAGATAGCAACGCCAACGCGGTAATGAGGAAGCCAGCACCGACGAAACCGGGAGAAAAAGTGCGGCGGATGGCGCGGCTAAATCGGGCGGACCGGGCACGGTCATGCATCCTGATACCCTCCTCGGCCAACTATTGTTGACAGATGACAAGGCCATGGTGAAGGGTTGTCTTACGAATGCATGTTTGTTCTAGACTTGGCTGCATTCTTCGAAATCTCCCAGGCCTTGGCGTATTTCCAGCTCACGTACGCCGCGTGTGTCAAGTGGACGAGCAAGCCTTCCCGGCCATCCAGAAACCCGCCGCGGAAGAAATACCGGTATATAAACGCCACCCACGGGCGCACAACAATATCAATGATGCTGAATCGGACCTTGCGTTCTCCGGTGACCATCCCGGCCCCCAGAGACGAATAGCGGTTGGCATGCGCGATAAAGTTTTCCAGCGTCGGATAGGCGTGGTGGATGAGGTCACCTTCGAGGC
>WNGL01014944.1_pt1 | contig 10153 bp, 8 predicted proteins | sample 5400591 | NCBI WGS metagenome assembly WNGL01 (sample SAMN13153377, study PRJNA577476) | soil metagenome | isolation source: 80 cm soil or saprolite under Garry oak tree replicate 1 | place: USA:California | collected 2016-06-15 | reverse complement strand
CGGCTGGTGACCCGTTTCTCTTACGGCACAGTGGATCGCGTCGAGGTGATCCGCCGGGACGGCAGCCGGGCGGTGCTGCCGTTCGACGCGGACGGCATGATCCCGGCCGATCTCGGCCCGCTGGTCGGTACCGATGTCGGCGCGGTGTCGCATCTGGAGGCCTATCTGACCAATGCCGTGCTGCGCGACCTGACCGTGATCGACACGCCGGGCCTCGGCTCGCTGGACGCCACATCGGTGGCGCGGACGGAAGCCGTGCTGACCGGGGACGCGGATCTCGACCCGGTGTCCTCGGACGCGGTGGCCGGCGCGGAGGCGGTGCTCTACGTGATGACGCAGGCCGTCCGCGCGGACGACCAGCAGGCGCTGCTGGCCTTCACGGCGGCTACAGCGCGCCGCGAGGCCGGCCCGGTGAACGCGATCGCGGTGCTGAACAAGGCGGACACGATCGTGCCCGGCCCGGACGGCGACGTCTGGCGGGCCGCGGAAGCGCTGGCCGCCGAGCAGGCCGCGGCCCTGCGGCCGAGGGTGGCCGACGTGCTGCCGGTGATCGGCCTGCTCGCCGAGTCGGCCGAGACGGGCGCGTTCACATCGGCCGACGCGGACAGCCTGCGCGCGCTGGCCGCACTGGACGAGGCCGCGTGGGAGACCATGCTGGTGTCCGCGGACCTGTTCACCACGTGGGACGCGCCGGTGCCGGCCGGGACGCGGGCGCTGCTGCTGGCGAAGCTGGACCTGTACGGCCTGCGCAGCGCGGTGGCCGCGGTGCGGGCCGAGCCGACGCTGACCGCGGGCGACCTGCGCCGCCGGTTGCTGGCCGGGTCCGGGCTGGCCGAGGTGCGCGGGCGGTTGGACGCGGTGTTCCGGGCGCGGGCGGACGGCATCAAGGCGGCCGCGGCGATCGGGTCGATCACCGCGCTGGCGCACGCGTCCGGGGACGCCGGCGAGCGGCAGCGGGTGCACGACGCGATCGAGGTGCTGCTGAGCAGGCCGGAGGCGCACCAGTTGCGGTTGCTGGAGGCGTTGACGCTGGTCGCGAGCGGAGCCGTCGACCTGCCGACGGACCTGGCCGACGAGGTGTTGCGGGTGGGCGGTTCGGCCGATGTCGGCGAACGGTTGGGCCTGGCCGGCCGGCCCGCGCGGGAACTGGCCGGGTACGCGATGGAGCGGGCCGGCTGGTGGCGGTCGTTCGCGTCGGTCGGCGCGACACCGGCGCAGAGCCGGGTGGCGCACGTGGTGCACCGGGCGTACTTCTTGATCTGGCAGCAGTTGCGGGACCAGGTATCGGCATGAGCGAAACCAGTGGAACCGACGAGGTGTGGGACGCGTCGAATCCGGGCGTGACGTCCGTTGATCCGTTCGATCCGTACGTGCTGCTCGCGCAGACGTTGGGACCGACGACACGCGGCTGGTCGGCCTGATCGCGGAGACCGAGACGGCCGGGTTCACCGATCACGGCCGGGTGCTGCGGGTCCCGGTGGTCACCGTGTACCAGAAGCGGGAGCTCATGTGAGTACGCCGTTGCCGCAGGCCGTGCGACAGGCGCGGCACGAGTTGGTCGCGCTGCTGCGCGAGTCCGATCCGGATGGTGCGGACCGGGTCGAGCGGGTGGTGTCCCAGCGGCCGGCTGTGCCGTCCGTCGTGGTGGTCGGCGAGACGAAACGCGGCAAGAGCTCGCTGGTCAACGCGCTGCTGGCAGTGCCTGGACTGTCCCCTGTGGACGCCGGCGTCGCTACCGCGACCTATCTGGTGTTCGGGCACGCCGAGCGCTGGCGGGCCACCGCCTGCTATCCGGGACTGCTGCCGCCGGTGGAGTTCGACCTGGCCGAACTGCCGAACTGGGTGTCCGCCGGGCACGAACTGCCGGCCGGCCAGTTGCCACCGCGCTACGTCGAGGTCAACGGGCCGGTGCCGATCCTGCATCGACTGTCCATCGTGGACACGCCGGGTGTCGGCGGGCTGGCGTCGATGCACGGCGAGCTGGCCAAGCAGGCCGCGGCCGGGGCGACGGCGCTGTTGTTCACCGTCGACGCGGGCAGCCCGCTGACCGCCGGTGAGCTGGCCTTCCTGCGCGAGGTCGGCGACCGGGTGGAGACCGTCGTGTTCGCCCTGACGAAAACCGACGCCTTCCGTGGCTGGCGGCAGGTGCTGGCCGACAACCGGGCACTGCTGGCCGCGCACGCGCCCCGGTTCGCCGACGCCCCCTGGTATCCGTGCTCGCCCCGGCTGTTCGAGCTGGCGGCGGGGAATCCGGCTGCGGCGGCCGTGTTGCGGGAGCAGTCCGGGATCGCCGCGGTGCAGGCCGCGGTGCAGGAGCTGGTGGTGGGCCGCTCGGTGATGCTGGCCGAGGCGAACGGGCTGCGCGCGCTGGACACGGCACTGAGCGGCGAGATCGCCCGGTTGCAGGCCCGGTGCCGCACGCTGTCGGCCGGCGCGGACGAGGCCGAGTCGTTGCGGGCCAGGCGGGACGAGCTGGCCACGGCGCGCAGGACGTCGACGCGCGGCTGGCAGGTCCGGCTGCGCGGGGAGATCCAGCGGGCCAGGGTGGCGAGCGCGCACGACGTCCAACGGCAGATGCGGGACGTGCAGTCGTGGTTCCGGCAGGCGATCGACGCGGCCGACCGCGGCACCCTGCCCGGCCTGCCGGCGCAGGTGGACGCGGCCCTGCAGCTCGTGTCCGGCCGGCTGTCCACCGAGCTGGCCGGGCGCCTGGACCTGGTGGCCGAGGCGAGCATGGCCGACCTGTTCACGGCCGACGAACTGGCCGCCCTGCGCACGCAGCCAACCGCCGGCCCACCGCTGGTCGCGTCCCGGCCGCCGGACCGGCGGCCACCGACGGCGGAGGACAAGCTGCTGGTGTTCATGGGCATCAGCGGCGGATTCGGCGCGGCACGGGTGGCGGCGCTGCCACTGGCCGGCCTCGGCGTCGCGGTCCTCAACCCGTTCGTCCTGCCGGCGACGATCGTGATCGGGCTGGGCGCCGGCTGGTGGCTGGCCCGCACCCGCAGGCACACCGCGGACAAGCAGCACATGAAGCAGTGGCTGACCGAGGCGATCGCGGACGCCAGGGCCACCATGGACCAGTTGGTCGCGCAGCAGTTGATCGAGGTCGAACAGCGGTTGTCGCTGGCGCTGGACGACGCGCTGGCCCGCCGGATCGACGCGATCGACGCCGAGCTGCGCGAGGTGGACCGGACGATGAAACTGGCCGACGGGGAGCGGACGACCCAGCTCGCCACGACCGGACGGCGGCTGACCTCGGTACAGGCCGGTCAGCGGCGGGTGGCCGAGCTGCTGACCGAGATCCGCGCGCTGACGGCTGGCCCGGGGAACCGGACCGGCATACGGTGAGTCCAACACACCAGGACCACACACCTTCGAGAACAGGGGCGAGCCGTGTACATCGATGACGGCAGCGACTCCGCCGAGTTGAAGATCGACGTCGACGGCCACGAGTACACCGAACAGGAGAACTTCTCCTACGGGGGCGATGGCGTCGTGGACAGCGTCGCCGTCGATTCGGCCGACGGCGGTCACCTGGTGTACTCCGACACCGACCACGACGGCAGCGCCGACCTGGTCACCGAGTACGACGCGCACGACGACGCGGTCGGCCAGGCGCACTACGACCAGGCCACCGGCCAGTGGATCGACGTGGGCGGCGACCAGCACGACACGATCTCGGTGGACACAGCGTCCGGCCAGCACACCGTCGCCCCCGCGACCGTGGACACGAACGACGACGGGCGCCCGGACACGGCCGTGGTGCACGACGCACAGGGCGACACCGTCATGTACACGGACAGCAACGGCGACAGCCAGGCCGATGTCGCCACCGAGTTCACCCCGGACGGCCAGGTCGTGATCGCCGACCACAGCGGTCCCGGACAGTGGACGGTCGCCGAACACGGGCACCTCGACGCGGACGGCCAGTTCCACCAGGACACCACCGCGGGCGGCGAATTCACCCCGCCGGTGGACGCCGCCGATGACCAGGCCTGGTCGAACACGGACGGCGACGAGAGCGGCTGGGCGGCGCCGTTCAGCCGGACCGCGTTCAGCGAGACCGGCAGCGCCCAGGGCGTGGTGCGGATCGACGCCACCACCGGGCAGTGGATCAGCCAGAACTGACCGAACGTCACATACCGTGACATCGCCCGGCCCGCGCCGCATGCCGGCTATTCGTGTGTGAAATTTCACGACGCGACCGATCACCCGATTACCGCACAGCATGTCTGTGCTTAATCGATACCCTGATCGTTTTTGTGAGCGAACCGACAGGTTTCGACTCGTCCTGGCCGCGGTACTCCCGTTAACCTCGGGAGATCCCATTCCTGGTACGCCCGCCTAGCCCCCCGGGCGTAACCGGCCATTTCACGGACGTCACCGTCGACGCGTTCCGCGAGCAGCGGAACGCGCGATGCGGCGTTCAGTCAGGAGACGAGGCGCGATGACAGCAGTGACCATCCCCGGTCTCGACCAGGCACCCACCACACACGCCCGGCTGCTCTCGTGGGTTCGCGAGGTCGCCGAACTGACGACGCCCGACGAGGTGGTGTGGGTGGACGGTTCGGCGGCCGAATGGAACCGGTTGACCGCGAAACTCATCGCGGCGGGCACCTTCGTTCCGTTGGCGAAAAAACCCAATTCGTTCTGGGCGGCATCGGATCCGGACGATGTGGCGAGGGTCGAGGAGCGCACGTTCATCTGTTCGGTCGACAAGGCAGACTGCGGCCCGACCAACAACTGGGTGGACCCCGTCGAGATGCGCTCGACCATGACCGAGCTCTACCGGGGTTGCATGCGCGGTCGCACCATGTATGTCATCCCGTTCTGCATGGGCCCGCTGGAGGCGGAGCAGCCGATGCTGGGCGTCGAGCTGACCGACTCCGAGTACGTCGTGGCCTCGATGCACGTGATGACCCGCTCGGGCACCAAGGCGCTCGCCAAGTTCGGCGACGACGCCGACTTCGTGCGGTGCCTGCACTCGGTGGGCGCGCCGCTGGACGCGGACGAGCCGGACGTGCCGTGGCCGTGCAACGAGACCAAGTACATCACCCAGTTCCCGGAGGACCGGGAGATCTGGAGCTACGGCTCCGGCTACGGCGGCAACGCACTGCTGGGCAAGAAGTGCTACTCACTGCGCATCGCGTCGGTGATCGGCCGGGACGAGGGCTGGCTGGCCGAGCACATGCTGATCCTGAAGCTGATCTCGCCGCAGCAGAAGGTCTACTACGTCGCCGCGGCCTTCCCGTCGGCGTGCGGCAAGACGAACCTGGCGATGCTGGAGCCGACCATCCCCGGCTGGCAGGTGCAGACGCTGGGTGACGACATCGCCTGGATGCGCTTCGGCGAGGACGGCCGGCTGTACGCGGTGAACCCGGAGAACGGCTTCTTCGGCGTGGCCCCCGGCACGGACTGGCACACCAACCCGAACGCCATGCGCACGATCGACCGGGGCAACACGGTCTTCACCAACGTCGGCCTGACCGACGACGGCGACATCTGGTGGGAGGGCATGGGCGAGCCGCCCGCGCACCTCACGTCGTGGAAGAAGCGCGACTGGACCCCGGGCGGCACGGAACCGGCGGCACATCCCAACTCGCGCTACTGCACGCCGATGGCACAGTGCCCGATCATCGCCCCCGAGTACGACGACCCGCAGGGCGTCCCGATCTCGGCGATCTTCTTCGGTGGCCGCCGCGCCACCACGATCCCGCTGGTGACCGAATCGCGTGACTGGCAGCACGGCGTGTTCATGGGCGCGACCCTGTCCAGCGAGACGACGGCCGCCGCCAAGGGCAAGGTCGGCGTCGTCCGTCGTGACCCGATGGCGATGCTGCCGTTCATCGGCTACCACGCCGGTGACTACTTCCAGCACTGGATCGACACCGGCAAGCGCGCGGACGCCGCGAAACTACCGAAGATCTTCTACGTCAACTGGTTCCGCCGTGGCGAGGACAAACGCTTCCTGTGGCCCGGTTTCGGCGAGAACTCCCGCGTGCTGAAGTGGGCGATCGAGCGGATCGAGGGCAGGGCCGCCGCGCAGGAGACCCCGATCGGCTGGGTGCCCACCGTCGAGGACCTGGACACGGCGGGCCTGGACGCCGACCCCGACGACCTCGAGGCGGCGCTCCGGGTGAACGCGGACGAGTGGCGCGCCGAACTGCCGATGATCGAGGAGTGGTTCGCCAAGATCGGCGACAAGGTCCCCACCACGCTGCGGGACGAACTGGCGGCGCTGCGGCAGCGGCTGGGCTGACATCACGTAGGGTCACGGGCGACCGTCGCCGAGGAAGGTTGCCCGTGACCCCCGCTCCGCCTTCGGAATCAAGCCGTCGCAGCGTGGTCAGCTACGTCCGCCGCGGCGGCCGGATCACGGTGGGCCAGCAGCGCGCCTGGGACACCCATTGGGCGGACCTGGGCCGGGACGTGGCGGACCTGCCGGCCGGCCCGATCGACCTGGTCGAGTGGTTCGGCCGGGACGCACCGGTCCGATTGGAGATCGGCTCCGGCATGGGCGAGGCGACGGCCTTGCTGGCGGCAGCCGAGCCGGCGGTCAACTACCTGGCCGTCGAGGTGTACGAGCCGGGGCTGGCGCAGTTGCTGCTGCGTGCCACCGGACTGGGCGTCACCACCCTGCGACTGCTCCGTGGCGACGCGGTGGACCTGCTGGCCGATCACATCGCGCCGGACTCGCTGGCCGGCGTGCGCATCTTCTTCCCCGACCCGTGGCCGAAGACGAAGCACCACAAGCGCAGGCTGGTGTGCCCGGACTTCGTCGCGCTGGTGGCCGGTCGGCTCGCCCCCGGTGGACGGCTGCACCTGGCGACCGACTGGGCGGAGTACGCCGACGTGATGCTCGCCGTGTGTTCGGCGGAACCGTTGCTGCGCAACGAGTTCACCACGTGGGCTCCGCGCCCCGACTGGCGGCCGGTGACCAAGTTCGAGACACGGGCACGGGACGAGGGCAGGATCAGCCGAGACCTCATGTTCCAGCGAATCTGAACCCGGCTCACCCACACGTGTCCCGACGCCGACCCGGTCGCCACCGTCGGTCTGGCGGCCACTCCTTCGAGTGAGAAGAAATCCATCCCCGGAATGACTCGGATGGCAGTTCCCGGTTACCACGATGAACCGGTAAGTTCGCGGTCCGTGACTGCCTTGCGTGACGAAACCGTGACCTCGCCGCCGGTTGATCCGCGGGCCGCCGAGCACTTTCTGCGGATGTTCCACGATGCGCATCCCGCCGCCGGCCCGGTCGGCAAGCGGCTGGCCGATGTGCGGGCCGCCATCGCCGAGACCGGGACGTACCGGCACACCACCGACGAACTCGCCTACGGCGCACGAGTAGCACTGCGCGACTCCGGCTGGTGCACCAGCGGCGTTCCGTGGCGCCAACTGAAGATCCGCGACCTGCGCGGCTTACGCAACGCCGCCGCCGTGGCCGCCGAGTGCATCGCGCACCTGCGGCTCGCGTGTGCCAACAACAAGATCAGGCCGCTCGTCTCGATCTTCGCGCCGGACACGCCCAGCGCGCCGGGACCTCGAGTCTGGAACGACCAGCTCGTGCGCTACGCGGGCCACCGCGCCGGTGACACCGTCCTCGGCGACCGGCGCTACACCGGATTCACCGACGCGGTGTGCCGGATGGGCTGGCAACCACCCGCCCAACCCGGCCGGTTCGACCGGCTGCCGATCGTCGTCGAGACGGCCCACGAGGGACCCGTGCTGTTCGGCGTGCCGGCGGACGCGGCCGTCGAAGTGCGGCTGCACCATCCGGACCTGCCGTGGTTGCACGAGTGGGAACTGCGGTGGCCGGCCGTGCCGGTGCTGGGCAACATGACGCTGACCATCGGCGGCGTGCGCTATCCGGCGGCGCCGGTGAACAGTTGGCACATCGGCACCGACATCGGCACCAGGGCGCTGGCCGACGAGGCCGCCTACGGCGTGGCCCGGCAGGTCGCCGAGCGGCTGGGGCTGGACACGTCGACGGAACGCACGCTCTGGCGCGACCGGGCCACCGTCGAACTCAACCGCGCCGTGCTGCATTCGTTCGACCGGGCCGGTATCACCATCACCGACCACCACGCCGAGGCCCAGCATCGCCTGGCGTGGCTGCGATCCCGGCAGCGGGCGCACGCCTACCGGCCGACGTTCCGGGTCAGTCCGGCCGATGCCGTGCGGGCCAGGGACGGCGGTCCGGCGCGGTTCGGATCACCCGAACGCGCACCCGCTCCGAACAGCGCAATTGGCTTGATCGGCGCATAGTTGACGGGTGCGCCCCGCCGTTCGCAACGTCCTGCTCCTCACCGGGTGTCTCGCCGTGGTCGGCATCGCCGGCGGGATGGCGACGCTGGCGCTGCGCTCGGCCACCGTGTCGCCGACCCAGGTGGCGCGGGCCACCGTGGTGGTGACCGCCAACGACGCGAGCGGCGCGGCGCGGCTCACCGTGTTGGCCCCGGTGCGGTTCGACTCCGGTGGCGGGCAGCGCGAAGTCGCGGCCGGCACGCAGTTCGTGACCGCGAGTTCACTGCTGGCCGACAGTTTCCCGTCGCCGCAGCCGCCGCCCGGTGCGGTGGCGGTCGGCGACACGTTGTCGTGTGACCTTCGGGTGAGCATGTCGGGCGGCCAGCCGGTGCTGGACCTGGTGCGCTGCGAACCGGCACGGACCAGTCCCCGGGGATAGCGCGCACTGGCAGTATCTTTCGGTATGCGCCTGCGTGCTCCCGTTGTGCTGCCGTGCGATCCGGCCTGTTCGGTGTTGCGGGACGCGGTGGTGGACGTCACCGCCGACGGCCGGCTCGGTTTCGTCGGACCCGCGTCGGACGCGCCGCCGACCGGGCAGCCCACCCGCCGGCTGGACGGGATCCTGTTGCCCGGCTTGGTGAACGCGCACGCGCACAGCCCGATGACGTTGCTGCGCGGCATGGGCGGCGACCTGCCGTTACTGCGGTGGCTGCACGAGGTGATCTGGCCGGCCGAGGCCCGGCTGCGACCGTCCGATGTGTACGCCGGAATGTTGTTGGGCTGCGTGGAGATGCTGCGGGCCGGCGTGACCACCAGCGCGGAGATGTACTTCCACGGCGACGAGGTGGCCCGCGCGGTGCTGGCCGCCGGCAGCCGGCTCGTGTTCGCCGGGCCGCTGATCGACCTGCCCGGCATGGACTGGCGCGCCACGCTGGCCGGGCTGGACGCCTGGATCGACGCCGACGGCCTGCGTTCCGGCCCTGGCGAGCGGATCGAGGTGGGCTACGGCGCGCATTCCGCGTACATGCTGACCCCGGACGCGCTGACCACGATCGCCGAGTCGGCGACGACACGCGGCGCGCTCGTCCAGATCCACGTCGCCGAGACGGCCGACGAGGACACCGAGCAGCGCGCCACCTACGGCTCGGTGCCCGCGATGCTGGCCAAGCTCGGGATACTGGACGGCCGGGTGCTCGCGGCGCACGGCGTGCACCTGGACGACCGCGATATCGAGGTGTTCGCGGCGAACGGCGTCGGCGTGGCGCACTGTCCCGGCTCGAACGCCAAGCTGGCGTCCGGGATCGCACGGCTGGTGGAGCTGCGGCGGGCGGGCATCGCGGTCGGGCTGGGCACGGACGGGCCGGCCAGCAACGACGACCTCGACCTGTGGGAAGAAGTCCGGCTGGCCGCGATGTTCGCCCGGCTGGCCACCGGCGACGCCACCGCGGTCACCGCGCCGGACGCGCTGCTGCTGGCCACCCGGGGTGGCGCGGACGCCTTGGGGCGCAACGACATCGGCGCGCTGGAGCCGGGCAGGTGGGCGGACCTGGTGCACCTGCGGGCGGACGATTCCGCCTTTGTGGGCGGACTTGCCGTGCCCGATCCGCAGTTGCTGGCGAACCTGGTGTGGGCGGCCGGATCGCGGCCGGTGACCGACGTGTGGGTGGCCGGCGAACAGGTGCTGGCCGACGGCACGCCGACCAGGGTGGACGCGGGGGAAGCGCTGGCCGGTGCACGGGCCGCCAGCAACCGGCTACTGCGCTGACCGGCGGTAGTGTGGCTGGTGAGAAGGGGAGGCACCATGTCGTCACGACGTCGTTTCATGCTCGCGGTGCCGGCAGCGGCGTTCGCCGCGTTGCTGCTGGTCGCGCCGGCGAGCGCCAGCACGGTGGACATCCAGGAC
>WNGL01011464.1_pt1 | contig 10153 bp, 7 predicted proteins | sample 5400591 | NCBI WGS metagenome assembly WNGL01 (sample SAMN13153377, study PRJNA577476) | soil metagenome | isolation source: 80 cm soil or saprolite under Garry oak tree replicate 1 | place: USA:California | collected 2016-06-15 | reverse complement strand
GAACCCTGCGAAGAAGACCGGCTGCAGCCGCCAGCCCATCTCTGCAGCGGTGCGGCGCGAGGTGTGGAAGCGGGACGAGGGGCGGTGCACCTGGTGCGGCCCGGGCGGCCAGCGGTGCGGCAGCACGTGGCAGGTCGAGCTGGACCACATCCGGCCGGCGGCGCTCGGCGGGCCCAGCACGGTCGAGAACCTTCGGATTCTGTTCCGATCCCATGACATCCTGTCCGCGGAGCACGCCTTCGGGCGGGAGCACATGAAGGCGTGCCGAAACAAGGCGCCCCGGACGGGTGAAGTTACTTCCTCCAGAGGAAGTTCCGACGCTGCACCCGCGGCGAGCGAGCCGGCGTCTTCAATCCCGGCGCCCGTGCAGCGCCGACTGCGAATGTAGGCCGGCGCACGGCTCCGTCTCGAACCGGCGGCTCCGCCTCGCACACGACGATCGCCCGGCAATGCCGCGCGGCGCTGGTGCCCGCGTTCGACCGACTGCGGCCTACTTCGATGCCTGCTGCCGCGCGCCAGCTGTTGCGCTCGTCCTGCCGAAGATGTGATGAATCCTGAGCCCTGGGGGGGGGAGGGTCGGGTCCCCGAGGGTGAGTCTCTAGCCGGCGCTCTTGCGCGGGCGCGGCGGCCGCCGGTCTTGGGGCTCTTCGGCGCGCTCTTGGCCCGGCTCGCGCCCTTCCTCGGCACCTTGACGCCAGCGCGCCGTGCCTGCGAGAGGCCGATGGCCACGGCCTGCTTGCGGCTCTTGGCGCGGCCCCGCCCGCGCTTCTCCTTGCGCATCTGCTCCTCGACGTAGGCACCGGCCTGCGTGCTCGCCGCCTTGCCGCCGCGCTTCGCGGCGGCGGCCTTCTTCCTGGTCGTCTTCAATGGCATGCCACACCCTCCTCGTGAAGGAGGGTGTGCTCGCCAGTGGCCGCGCGCGACCTCCGCGCGGGGCCTGCCATTCTCAGAAGGTGAACTGCTCGCCCTGCGCCCGCAGGGCGGTGAAGGCGGCCAGGTTGACGATGGACTCCACGCTCGTGCCCATCTGCAGGATGCTGACCGGCTTCTGCATGCCGAGCAGCACCGGGCCGATCACCTCCGCCCCGCCGATGCGGGCGAGGAGCTGGTACCCGATGTTGGCCGCGTCGAGGTTCGGGAAGACGAGGACGTTCGCGTCCTCCTTCAGGGTCGTGAAGGGGAACTCCGGCACGCGCGTGTCGGCGGACATGGCGATGTCCACCTGCAGCTCGCCGTCGACCTCCAGGTCGGGCTGCCGCTGGCGCACCAGCTCGGCCGCCGCTCGCATCTTCTCCGGGCTGCGCCCGTGCGCCGAGCCGAAGGTGGAATAGGAGAGCATCGCCACCCGCGGCTGGATGTCGAAGTAGCGGGCCAGGCCGGCCGTGGCGATGGCGATGTCCGCCAGCTCCTCGGCGGTGGGATCGATGTTGACGCTGCAATCGGCGAAGAAGCGGAACTCGTTCTTCGTCACCACCACGTACACGCCGGCGGCGCGGTGGCCGGGGCGGGTGCCGATGACCTGCAGCGGCGCGCTGATGGCGTCGGCGTGGTTGGTGGTGAGGCCGGCCACCATGCCGTCCGCCTGGCCCTCCTTCACCATCATGGCCGCGAAGAAGGCGCGCTGACGGACGCGCTGCCGCGCCTCCTCGTGGGTCATGCCCTTTCGCTGCCGGAGCTCCCACAGGCGCGAGACGTAGCGCGGGTTGAGCTCGCTGAGGATGGGGTTCACCACGCTGACCTCGTCCATCCCCTCGAGGTGCTGCTCGGCGATCTGTTCCCGGACTCGCTCGGGCGTCTCGAGGGCGAGCAGGATCGGCTCGCAGATCCCGTCGTCGCGGAGGATCTGCGCCGCGTGCTGGATCTTGGGGTGATGCCCCTCCACGAAGACGATCTTGGCCAGCTTCTTCTTGGCCTTCGCGTACACGGTGCTCATGACGGCGTGGGTGCGGCTCTGCATCTTGCGCAGCCGCTCGCGGTAGTCGTCGAGGTCGATGTTCTGCCGGGCGACCCCGCTCTCCATCGCCGCCTGCGCCACCGCCGGCGCGACCCAGAGCAGCACGCGCGGATCGAGCGGCTTCGGGATGATGTACTCGCGGCCGAAGGAGAACGTCACGCCCGAGTAGGCGCGCGACACCGCCTCCGGCACCTCCTCGCGCGCCAAGGCGGCGATGGCCCGAGCCGCCGCCATCTTCATCTGCTCGTTGATGGCCTTGGCCCGCACGTCGAGCGCGCCGCGGAAGATGAAGGGGAAGCCGAGGACGTTGTTCACCTGGTTGGGATAGTCGGAGCGGCCGGTCGCCATGATGACGTCCTGGCGCGCCTCCTTCGCCTCCGGGTAGGTGATCTCGGGGTCGGGGTTGGCGAGGGCGAAGACGACCGGATCTTTCGCCATCGACTGAACCATGCGCTGGGTGACGAGCCCCTTGGCCGAACAGCCCAGGAAGACGTCGGCGCCCTCCATGGCATCGGAGAGCGTGCGGCAGCGCGTCTCAGCCGCGAACTCGCTCTTCCACTGGTTCATGCCCTCGGTGCGGCCCTTGTAGACGACCCCCTTCGTGTCGACCAGGAGCACGTTCTCCTTCTTGACCCCGAGGGAGAGATAGAAGCGCGTGCAGGCGAGGGCGGACGCTCCGGCGCCCGAGACGACCACCTTGATCTTGTCGAGCCGCTTGCCGGTCAGCTCGACGGCGTTGAGGAGCGCGGCGCCGGAGATGATGGCGGTCCCGTGCTGATCGTCGTGCATGACCGGGATCTGCATCTCCCGCTTGAGCCGCTCCTCGATGACGAAGCACTCGGGCGCCTTGATGTCCTCGAGGTTGATGCCACCGAAGGTCGGCTCGAGCGCCTTCACCACCGTGCAGAAGCGGTCGATGTCGGTGGCGTCCACCTCGAGGTCGAAGACGTCGATGTCGGCGAACTTCTTGAAGAGGACGCCCTTGCCCTCCATCACCGGCTTGCCGGCGTGCGGGCCGATGTCGCCCAGACCGAGCACCGCCGTGCCATTGGAGATCACGGCCACCAGGTTTCCGCGAGCGGTGTAGGTGTAGCTGAGGTCCGCGTTCTTCGCGATCTCGAGGCAGGGCTCGGCGACGCCCGGGCTGTAGGCGAGCCCGAGGTCGCGCGCGGTGGCGCAGGGCTTCGTCGGGACGACCTCGATCTTCCCCTTCCGGCCGCTCGAGTGGTACGCGAGCGCGTCCTCCCGCCTGACCCGCTTGTTCGGCACGAGGGCCGCTTCGCTGGCGGCGTCGGTGCTGCCGGTTGGCTCGGATGAGTCAGTGGACATGGGGAAAGCCTCTCAGGCGAGGGGTGGAGCTGACAGGGGTTGATGTGAGCGCGAGACGAAACCGCACTCTGCGACTTCATGTCAAGGCGAGCCGCGGTGTTCGAGGCACGCGCGTTGCACGGAGCATGGCGCCAGGCGTCAACTCGCCGGCTTGAGGCCCAGGCCAGCGCGCTGCTCCAGCTCCTCGACCGTCCGCGGCCAATCGTCCTTGAGCAGCCGCGCCAGCGAGCGGTCGGAGAGGATCTTTCCCTCCGTCTGGCAGCGCGGGCAATAGTTGGTCTCGTTCTCGGCATGCACGATGCGCTGCACGGCCGCCCCGCAGACAGGGCAGGGCTGGCGATGACGTCCGTGCACCGCGAAGTCGGGGCGGAAGGCGGTCACCTGGTCGGGGAAGGCACCCGCACGCTCGGTCTGGAGTCGCGCGAGCCAGGTGCCGAGCACCTCGCGGGTGGCGGCGAAGAGCCGGGAGACCTCCTCGTCGCCGAGGCGCGAGGTGAGCTTCACCGGCGAGAGCCGCGCCCGGTGCAGGATCTCGTCCGAGTAGGCGTTGCCGATGCCGGCGAAGAGGTCCGGGTCGGTGAGGGCGCGCTTCAAGGTGTGGTTCTCCCGGCGGAGCGCCGCCGCGAAGGCCGATTCGTCCACCTCCAGCGGCTCGAGCCCACCGCGGGCCAGCGAGGCGAGCCCGGCCTCGCCGCGCAGCAGGTGCAGCGCCGCCCGCCGCTTCGTGCCCGCCTCGGTGAGGAGCAGCGTCCCCTTCGGGAACTCGAAGGTGGCGAGCGGCTTCCCCGTGCGCGACGGCTTCTTCCCGCCCGATTCCTGCCAGCGCAGCCGGCCCGCGATCATGAGGTGGAGGGCGAGGAAGAGCTCTCCCTCGAGCCCCAGCACGATCCGCTTCCCCAGCCGCCGGACCGCCTCGACGCGCCGTCCGTCCACCTCGCGCAGCGGCGGATCGGCGGTGCGGACGAGGAACGGGCTCGCGACCTTCACGGCCAGCAGCGGCTCGCCGAGGACGCGTTCCCGCAGCGCCTCCACGTAGCTCTCGAGGTCGGGGAGCTCCGGCACGCCCTTCATGTAACGCCGGCTGGGCGACGGCGTGGGGCACGGTCGGGGCGGCGCACGGGTCGGGGTCGACCAGACCGGTCACATTCCTTACACTCCGCCCGTGCACCTCCTCGTCCCCGTCGTCGCCATCATCGCCTACGCGCTCACGATCCTCGCGCTCGTCATCTGGCCACCCTTGGTGGCCCTGACGCTCCTCGTGACGTTTCCCTTCGACCGGAACCGCAAGGTGGCGGGGCGGCTCCTGCGTCTGTGCGGCGCGTTCGTCTCGCGCTGCTTCCCGTTCTGGCGCATCCGCATCGAGGGGCGCTGGCCGGCGGGGAAGCAGGCCTACGTGGTGGTCGCGAACCACCAGTCGTTCGTCGACATCTTTCTGCTCTCGAACCTCCCGCACGAGATGAAGTGGGTGGCGAAGAAGTCGCTCTTCAAGATCCCGTGGGTCGGCTGGGCGTTCTCGATGGTGGGCGACATCGCGATCGAGCGCGGCGACGCGGCCAGCGCGGCCGGCGTGATGGCGAAGGCGAAGGACTACCTCACCCACGGCATGCACGTGATGCTCTTCCCCGAGGGCACCCGCTCGCTCGACGGGAAGCTCCTGCCCTTCAAGGCGGGCGCCTTCAAGCTGGCGGTCGATGCCGGCGTTCCCATCCTGCCCATCGCCGTGTCCGGCTCGGCGCAGGGCATGCCCAAGGGGAGCCCGTGGGTGCGGCCCTCGAAGCTGGTGGTGCGCATCCTCGAGCCCGTCTCGACGGCCGGGGTCGCGTCGGTCCAGGGTCGTGAACAGGTGCGGCGGTTGGCCGAGCTGCGTGACGAGGTCCGCGCCCGCATCGAGCGCGCGCTGGAGGGCAGCGACCCGGCGCGGGCGCCGGCGCACGCGAGCCCGTCGGCCTGAGGCGCCTTGGCCACGGGGAAGAAAGAGCTCCTCCAGATCGCCGGCCGCGAGGTCGCGCTCTCGAACCCCGACAAGCTCTACTTCCCGCAGGTCGGCATCACGAAGCGCGAGCTCGTGGCGTACTACCTCGCCGTCGCCGAGGGGGCCCTGCGCGGCGTGCGCGATCGCCCGATGGCGCTGAAGCGCTACGTGAACGGGGTGGAGGGCGAGTTCTTCTACCAGAAGCGCGCCCCCGCCTCGCGCCCGTCCTGGATCGACGTCGTCGCGCTCGAGTTCCCCTCCGGCCGCTCCGCCGAGGAGGTGGTGGTGCGCGACGCCGCCCAGCTCTGCTGGGTGGTGAACCTGGGCTGCGTCGATCTCCACCCGCACCCCGTGCGCGCCGGCGATCTCGACCACCCCGACGAGCTGCGCGTGGACCTCGACCCCGGGCCGGGTGTCCCGTTCGACGATGTGAGGAGGGTGGCGCTCCTCGCCCGCGAGGTCCTCCGCGAGCACGGCCTGGAGAGCTTCCCGAAGACGAGCGGCTCGCGCGGCATCCACGTCTATGCCCGCATCGAGCCGCGCTGGACGCACTCCGAGCTCCGGCAGGCGGCGCTCGCCCTGGCGCGCGAGGTGGAGCGGCGCGCGCCGGCCCTCGCCACCAGCAAGTGGTGGAAGGAGGAGCGGCACGGCGTCTTCCTCGACTACAACCAGAATGCGAAGGACCGCACCATCGCCTCGGCCTACTCGGTGCGCCCGACGCCCGACGCGCGCGTCTCGACCCCGCTCCGGTGGGACGAGGTGCCGGACTGCGACCCGGCCGCGCTGACGCTCCGCACCGTCCCAGCCCGCTTCGCGATCCAGGGCGACGTCGGCGCCGGCATCGACGATCGCGCCGGGTCGCTCGAGGCGCTCCTCGAGCTCGCCGCCCGGCAGAAGGTGAGCGGTCTCGGAGACGCCCCGTGGCCGCCGCACTACGCGAAGGGTGAGGAGGAGCCGCCGCGCGTGGCGCCATCGCGGAAGAAGCACTCCTAGCGGTCGCGGCCGAAGATCTTCGCCAGCTCGAAAGGCGGCGTCACCTCGAGCTGGTCGTAGCGGCAGCTGGCCGGGGAGCGGTCGGGGCGCCAGCGCAGGAAGCGGGTGGCGTGGCGGAAGCGGGCGCCCTGGAGGTGGTCGTACGCCACCTCGCAGACGCGCTCGACGCGGAGCGGCTCCCAGCTCATGTCCTTGCCCCGGTTCCAGCGGCTCTTCCCACCCGGCATGCGCTGCTCCGGCTCGGCAGCCTCGGCCTGCTCGGCCCAGTCACGCCACGGGTGGCCCTCGAGCGCGCCCTCGCGCAGCGGCGCGAGCTCCGCCGCCAGCTCCTGACGCCGCGCGGCGGTGAAGCTGCTGCAGATGCCGACGTGGTGGAGCTTCCCGCTCTCATCGTGGAGCCCGAGCAGGAGCGATCCGACCGTCCGGCCCGGACCTTCCTTGTGCCACCGGAAGCCCGCCAACGCGCAGTCGGCGGTGCGGGCGTGCTTCACCTTCACCATGGCCCGCTGGCCGGGCTGATAGCGCCCGTCGAGCTGCTTGGCGACGACGCCATCGAGGCCCGCGCCCTCGAAGCGCTGGAACCAGTCCAGCGCCAGAGCCCGGTCCAGGGTAGCTGGCGTGAGGTGAACCGGCGGCGCCGCTTCGCGGAGTGCGCGCTCCAGCAGCTCTCGCCGCTCGGCGAGCGGCGCGTCGCGCAGGTCGCGATCACCGAGCGCGAGGAGGTCGAAGGCGACGAAGCTCGCAGGGCTGTCGTCGGCGAGGAGCCGGACGCGCGAAGCGGCCGGGTGGATGCGCAGGAGCAACGCCTCGAAATCGAGCCCCTTTGGACCGGCGATGGCGATCTCGCCGTCCACCACGCAGCGCCCGGGCAGGCTCGAGAGGAGCGGCGCCCGGAGCTCCGGGAAATAGCGATCGAGGGGCTTCAGCTCGCGCGACTGGAGGTAGAGGTCGTCCCCGTCGCGGAAGGCGAGCGCGCGGAAGCCGTCCCACTTCGGCTCGAAGAGCCAGCCCCCGCCCTCCGCCTCGGGGAGCGTCTCGGCTGCCTTCGCCAGCATGGGCTCGATGGGAGGTGCGAGCGGGTACGGCATCGCCAAGCGGTATAGCGGCAGGGCGGGCGGGGCACCGCCTCGACCGCGACCCCGACCTCGACCTCGACCTCGACACGCCCGCCGAGGATGATAAGTTTCGCGCCCCGATGAGCGACGAACACCGCAGCCACGTCCACGCGTTCCGCACCGTCCCCCGCACCGGGGTCATCTACGTCACTGCCGAGGCGACCAAGCTCGGGTTCTCGCAGCGAGACCGCACCTGGTGCAACCTCGGTCAGGGACAGCCGGAGACGGGAGACCTGCCGGGCGCGCCGTCGCGCGTGCACACGGTCCCGGTCGACGTCGACGACCAGGAGTACGCGCCGGTGCCGGGTGTGGGGGAGCTGCGCGAGGCGATCGCCGGACTCTATAACCGCCTCTACCGGCGGGGCATGCCGTCGCAGTATGCGGCCGAGAACGTCTCCGTCTCCGGCGGTGGCCGGACCGCCCTCACCCGGACCGCGGCGAGCCTCGGCCACGTGAACCTGGGCCACTTCCTGCCGGATTACACGGCCTACGAGGAGCTGCTCGACATCTTCAAGGCCTTCACCGCCATCCCCATCTTGCTCGAGGGCGAGCGTGGATACGCCTTCACGGCCGAGGACCTGCGGCGCGAGATCGCCGGGCGGGGCCTCTCTGCCCTGCTGGCCTCGAACCCGTGCAACCCGACCGGCAAGCTCGTCCAGGGCGACGAGCTCGCGCGCTGGATCGACATCGCGCGCGACCTCGACTGCACGCTCCTGCTCGACGAGTTCTACTCGCACTACATCTGGACCGGCGCGCCCGGCCGGCTGCCGGTGGAGAGCGCCGCCCGCTACGTCGAGGACGTGAACGCGGACCCGGTGGTCCTCTTCGACGGGCTCACCAAGAACTGGCGCTACCCGGGCTGGCGGGTCACCTGGACGGTGGGCCCCAGGTCCGTCATCGAGGCGGTGGGGAGCGCCGGCTCCTTCCTCGACGGCGGTGGCTCGCGCCCGTTGCAGCGGGCCGCCATCCCCCTCCTCGAGGAGGAGGCGGTCAAGGCGGAGACGCTCGCCATCCACCGGACCTTCGGCGAGAAGCGCGCCCGGCTCCTGCGCCGGCTGGAGGGGATGGGCGTCCGCACCGACCGCGCGCCCGATGGCACCTTCTACGTCTGGGGTTCGGTGGCGCACCTGCCGCCGCCGCTCTCGGACGGGATGGGCTTCTTTCGGGCGGCGCTGGCGAAGAAGGTGATCTGCGTGCCAGGCGAGTTCTTCGACGTGAACCCGGGCAAGCGCCGGAGCCGCGCGGCATCGCGCTTCCGACAGTACGTGCGCTTCTCGTTCGGGCCGTCGCTGGAGACGCTCGAGACCGCGCTGGGCCGGCTGGAGGAGCTCATCGCCGAGGCGCAGGCGCGCTGACGAAAGGCCCATCGTTTCGGCGGGCGGGCCGGTTGCCGGACGACGCGGCGATGCCAAGCATCCTCTGCGAAGGGGGACTTGCCATGGACGCCATCCAGCTCGTGAAGCAGGACCACCGCGCGGTGGAGCAGCTCTTCAAGCAGTTCGAGAAGGCGGAGGAGGCCGAGAAGGCGGCCGAGATGAAGCGCGTGGTGCAGAAGGTGGTGAAGGAGCTCTCCGTCCACGCCGCCATCGAGGAGCAGATCCTCTACCCGGCGCTGCGGCGGGCCGAAGAGTCCATCGAGGACGACGTGCTCGAGGCGCTGGAGGAGCACCACCTCGTCAAGCTGACGCTCCTCGAGCTCGACAAGATGTCGCCGGAGGACGAGCGCTACTGCGCCAAGATGTCCGTCCTCATGGAGAGCGTGCGGCATCACGTCGAGAAGGAGGAGGAAGAGCTCCTGCCGCAGCTTCGCGAGGCCTTCCAGCCCAAGGACCTGAAGGAGCTCGGCGCGCTCATGGAGAAGGCCAAGAAGATGGCGCCGACCCGCCCGCACCCCGCCTCGCCGGACACGCCACCCGGCAACTTCGTCGCCGGCGCGCTGGCCTCCATCCTCGATCGCGGTCGCGATGTCCTTCGAGACGCGGCCGACAGGGGCCGCAAGGCGGCGCAGGGTCGCGCCCGCGCCATGCGGGGCCAGGCCAGGAAGGCCATCGCGAAGGGCCGGCAGGCGATGAGTGAGGTCATCGAGTCGCCGCCCCCACCCTGAGGATCGAGTTCGCGGTCGGCGCTCCGCACCCCGGCCTGCGTCGGGCGCGAACACGCTCCGCGCCGGCATGGTCCGCCTGGCCGAAACGCGCCTGACGGGGCGCGAGTGGCGTGGCTGCGGAACCTTGCTCCGCCCCGCTGCGCGGACCGGAGCTTCGAGCAGTCCTCGCCACGCGAACGCTGACCTCGAGAGCGCGTTCCGGCGATCGCGCGCCTCGCTGCGGCGCTGCGCGAACGCGCCCTCCGCAGGCCGGGGCGCTGTGCGTGGCGGGCCGGAGCAAGCCCTGAGCGCCGGATCGAACCGCTCGCCAGGTGGCGCCGCGCCAGTGCGTGCGAAGGGCGCGCTGCGGAGCGCCGCAGCGGGTGCCGTGATTGCCGCGGCGCGCCCTGAGGACCGAGGGGCGCGGCGAGGACTGCTCGAAGATCCGCGCTGCGCATGCGGCGCGGATCAAGGTTCCGCAGCCGCGCAGGGAGGCCATGTTGGCGCGCCGCGGCCGCGAGCGCCGTGGCGGCGCGGACCATCTCGCGCCCGCAGCACGCACCGGCGCGGCGAGCGCCGACACCGCTAGTGCGAGTGATCGTGCCCCGAGCCGTCGTGCCCGTGCTCCCCGCTGCCGTGCTGGTGCTTCTCCTGCGGCCCCTCATGCTCGTGGGAGTGCGCGTGCTGATGGCTGTGCGGATGCGAGT
>WNGL01011458.1_pt1 | contig 10157 bp, 12 predicted proteins | sample 5400591 | NCBI WGS metagenome assembly WNGL01 (sample SAMN13153377, study PRJNA577476) | soil metagenome | isolation source: 80 cm soil or saprolite under Garry oak tree replicate 1 | place: USA:California | collected 2016-06-15 | reverse complement strand
GGTGTTGCTCGCCTTGCGAATATGCGAAAGCTATTCGACGCGGCTCGCGCCTTGCATCCGGGGCCATCTCGTCCGAAACGCGGCTCATGAGGGGTTCTGCATCAGCCTGCTACATCCGGGTGCTGCAAACGGCACGGCGGCGGTCACGCGTAGACACTGGCGAACCTTCCCTTCGCGCGCGCGGTCGAACCCCCCAATGCCTTGCTTCGGGAGCCTCAGGTGCACGAGCAGGGCAAGCGCGACCGCCGAGAGCCTAACCCTGCCCGCGACGGTCGGCGAGGAGCGGGCAATCGCCCCGCTCCTTCGCGGCGACGAGCTCGCGGTCGAGCGACACGCGGGCCGCGCACTTGTCGACCGCACCGTGGTCTTTGTCTAGATCCGAGCCTCGAAGAATGCGTGTTGAGGGGACGTGCGACCGGCTCCCGGCTTGACGGGCTGCCACACCGACCCTACCATCCGCCCACTTTGCATACTTCTCGATCAACCCTCGGGGCGACGTCATCTCTTGCCTTTGCTGCGGCCCTCGCGCTGGCGCTCTGCTCCTGCGCGACCTCGCCCGTCGCGACTTCACCTGCGGCGACCGTTCCGTCTCCCGCTCCGGTGAGCGCTGCGGAGAGGCCTGCGCCTCCTGAGGAGGCGCTGACCGCCGCGGAAATCGCGGTCGAGCCGATGCCTGCGATTCTGCCGCCGGAACTGCCGGGCAGATCGCCACCGGGGGAGACCCGGACTCGGTCACCAACGCGACACTGCAGCTGCGCTCGGAATACGGCGATCTGTGGACGCGGATCCGGCTGGGGTTCGTGCTCAGTGATCTCGACATGCCGCTGGTGAAAAGCGCGGAGGATTGGTACGCTGCGCGGCCGGATTACGTCGCGCGGATGGTCGAGCGCAGTCGGCGTTACCTGTACTACATCGTCGTCGAAGTCGAAAAGCGCGGCATGCCGCTGGAGATCGCGCTGCTGCCGATGATCGAGAGCGCGTACAACCCGATGGCGTACTCGCGCAGCCGCGCCTCCGGCATCTGGCAGTTCATCCCGTCGACCGGCAAACACTACGGGCTCAAGCAGAACTGGTGGTTCGACGAGCGCCGCGACGTGATCGCCGCGACCGAAGGCGCCCTGGACTATCTGGAAAAGCTCCACGCCGAGTTTGGCGATTGGCAACTTGCCCTGGCCGCGTACAACTGGGGCGAGGGGTCGGTGCACCGGGCCATCGAGGCGAACCAGAAGCGCGGGAAGCCGACGGACTACCTGAGCCTCAAGATGCCCGCGGAGACGCGCGGCTACATTCCGAAGCTGCAGGCCGTGAAGAATATCGTCAACGATCCCGAACGCTTCGATCTGTCGCTCGCCGATATCCCCGACGCGCCGTATTTCACCGTCGTAAGAACGACGAGAAAAATGGACGTCAAGGTTGCAGCCGAGCTCGCGGAGATGCCGTTGGACGACTTCCTGTCGCTCAACCCGCAGCATAACCGGCCCGTGATCGCTGGCGCGGATGAGGCGACGCTCCTGCTGCCTTACGACAAAGCCGAGCTGTTCGCCGCCAAGCTCGAGCTTACCAACCAGCCGATGGTCACCTGGCAGGCGTACAAGCTCAGGCCCAACGAAACGCTGCAGCAGGTCGCTGCGCGCTTCGGGATGCCGCTGGAGACGCTGCGCACGGTCAACGGCATCGGAGCGCGCGCCAAGGTGCCGACGGGGCACACGCTCCTGGTGCCGACCCAGGCGCCGTCGGACGCGACCGTCGCCAGTCTGCAGAATGCGGTGTTCACGACCGTGCCCAGCGGCCGCACTTTCTATCACCGCGTGCGCAAGGGCGAGACGCTCACCTCGATCGCAGCGCGTTACGACGTCTCCGCGCAGGACCTCAAGGGCTGGAATGGGGGCGTCGCCGCCAAAGTGGTACCTGGGCAGCGGCTGCGCGTGGTGAGCGACGCCGGCCCCGTTGGGGGCAAGAGATCGAAGCGGGGCAAGACCGCCCGCACTGCGAAGCCGACGTCCCCCGTCCGCGCTACCGCCCGGATCAAGCAGGCCTCCGCGCCGCCCGCTCACGCGCCCCTGCGCTGACGTTTTCGGTCCTCCAAACAAAACAGGCGACACTTGCGCGTCGCCTGTTTTGGGGGCCATCGCAGTTCTGCGACGGCCGTGCGGCCAGAGAAGCTTAGAGCTTCTTGGCCTTCTTCTTGGCCTTTTTCTTCTTGGGAGCCGCCTTGCGCTTCTTGGCGGCCTTCTTCTTTGCGGCCTTCTTCTTCGCCGGCTTCCTCTTCTTCGCCGCCTTCTTCTTCGCCTTCTTTGCCGTCTTCTTCTTCGCGGTCTTCTTCTTTGCGGTCTTCTTCTTCGCCGCCTTCTTCTTGGCAGCTTTCTTCGGGCCGGCCTTCTTGGCCTTACGCTTCTTCGCCTTCTTCTTCGGCGCGGCCGGCGCTGCCGGCGACGTCATCGTCATCATGTCAGCCATCATCTTCAGTTCTCCTGTCTGAGTTGCTGAAACTGTTATCAGTGCTGCCGCTTCAGCGCAGGTCCCGCCGGTTTTGCTTCGGTGTCGCACTGCGTCTTGCTCGACCCCTTGACAAACCCATTGACACCTGCTGCCTGAATTCTAGCCAAATTTTTTCGAAATACAAGATTTAATTGCAGTTTCGGGTGACGCTGAGCGTCAGTGTTGCGATTTAGCACACCGTACGCAATGCGCAAATTCACATTTTTTGGACCGCGCCGGTCGCGATGCAACGCGCGTCAGGCCAGCCGCGATTCGCGCGCAAAGAGTTCGCCGACGCTCTCGCGCCGTCCGACCAGATGCATCGTGTTGCCATCGATGAGCACCTCCGCCGCACGCGGTCGCGAGTTGTAGTTCGAGCTCATCGCCATCGCGTATGCGCCCGCCGACAGGATCGCCAGCAGCCCGCCTTCCGCCAGCGCAAGCTCGCGGTCGAGCGCCAGAAAGTCGGCGCTTTCGCAGACCGGGCCGACGATCTGCCAGATCCGCGGGGGCTCGTTGCATCGACGCACCGGGCGCACGTCGTGCCATGCATCATAGAGGGCGGGCCGCAGCAGATCGTTCATCGCCGCGTCGACCACGGCAAAGCTACGTTCAGCGCTGGGCTTGAGGTAGGCCACCCGCGTCAGCAGAATGCCGGCGTTGCCCGTCAGCCGCCGGCCGGGCTCGAATAGCAGCGATTCACGGCGGCCGCGGAACAACTCGGCGATCATCGCCGCGTACGACGCGAGATCCAGCGGCGTCTCGTCGCGATAGCGGATACCGATGCCGCCGCCGAGGTCGACGTGCTCGAGGTGGATGCCCTCGAAGGCGAGCGCGTCGACCAGCTCGAGGACCTTCATCGCGGCTTCCCGGTAGGGCTCGAGCGCGGTGATCTGCGACCCGATGTGGATGTCGATACCCCGAACGACTACGTTGGCGAGCCCGGCGGCCCGTCGGTAGAGTGGCAGCGCCTCTGCAAATGCGACCCCGAACTTGCTCTCCTTGAGCCCGGTCGAGATGTACGGATGGGTCCCGGGATCGACGTCAGGATTGACGCGAAGACTCACCGGGGCGCGCGTGCCGAGCGTTCCGGCGATCCGGTCGAGATGCGCGAGCTCGCTGCCGGATTCCACGTTGAAGCAATGGATCCCCAGCTCGAGTCCCTGGCGCAGCTCCGCCTCGCTCTTGCCGACACCGGAGAAGACGATCTTGCGCGGGTCGCCGCCGGCAGCCACGACGCGCGAGAGCTCGCCTCCCGAGACGACGTCGAAGCCGCTGCCCAACCGGGCAAACACGTCGAGGACGGCGAGGTTCGAATTGGCCTTCATCGCGTAGCAGGTGAGATGAGGGATCCCTGCGAACGCGCTGTCGAACTCCCGATACGCCGTTTCCAACGCAGCGCGCGAGTAGACGAAGCACGGCGTTCCGTGACGTGCCGCGACGTCGGTCAGCGCTACGCCTTCGACACACAGCGTGCCGTCCCGGTCAGCGAGGGCGGTCACTGCTTCTGGTCCTTGTCGTCGGCGGGAGTGTCCGATGGCGGCGTCGTCGTATCGGGCGACTTGGGGGGCAACGTCGTTGCTGGGACTGCACCGGGGGGCAGCCCGGTCGGCGCGGGCGCGGACTTGCCCGGAGGAAGCTTCAGCGGTCCTTTGATGCCGCATCCGGCGACCGAGAGCGCGGCCGCGCAGGTGATGATGACGGCAATGGAACGGCGTAACATCCGGGACTCTGTCTACGACACCGACGTGCGGTTGCGGCGAAGTCTAACACGCCGACGTCGGGCTCCTTGAGGGCTCCGATGCGCGACGAGAGCACATTTCTCGCACTGACCGACCGCGTACTCGATGCCATCGGCGTCGCCCTCGACGCGGCGGAAAGCGGCGATCTCGACTGGTCCGAGAACGACGGTGTACTGACCGTCGATTGCGGCGCCGGTGGCCGCATCATCGTCAACCGTCACGTAGCGAACCGCGAGATCTGGGTCGCCGCCAAATCGGGTGGATTTCATTTCCGCGCCGAAGGCGGGGCCTGGAAGGACACGCGCGGCGGCGAGGAACTGGGCGCCGTCCTGCAGCGATTGCTGCAGCAGCAGGCCGCCGCCCGCGTCGACTTTCCGCCGCTGCAGAGCGTGTAAGGCCCGGCCTCAATCCAACAACGGCGTCAGCGCGTCGAGCTCGGCGCGGGTCTGCACGTGACCGGGCAGGAGCGATTCGACCAGCGCCCAGAATCGCGGCGAATGGTTGAGCTCGATCAAGTGCGCGACCTCATGCGCGACGACGTAGTCGGCGATACGCGGCGGAAGCTGCACCAGCCGCCAGTTGAGCCGGATCTCGCCCCGGTGATTGCAGCTGCCCCATTGGGCGCGCGCGTCGGAAAGCTTGACCGCCGGTGGCTTGGCTTTGAGGCGGCTCGCGAAATGCAACGCGCGCGGGACGAGCAATGCCAGCGCCTGGTCCTTGAGCCAGCGACAGACGAAGGCGCCGATTTCAGTCTGATCGCCCGGTGTCGGATGCAGGACGGTGAGGTGCAACAGATCGGCGGCGATGGCGATCCGGCGCGCCGGGAAAAGCGCCAGCGTCAGCGGCCGCCCCAGATAGAGCAGCGGCGCACCCGCGTGCCACTCAGTCGGAAGGGATTCGCGATTGCGGCCGCGCCATATGCCGAGCGTCTCGATGATCCAGCGGGCGCGCTCGGTCAGCGCCAGCTCGATTTCGCGGATCGGGACCCAGCGTGGCGCGCGCACTACGAGGCCACTGTGATCGATCGTCATGCCGATCGATTGCCGTCCCGCACGAATCAGACGGTAATCGGTGGCTTCCCCGGCGAGCAGGACGCGACGCACGCTGCCGTCGGAACCGCCCTGACGGCGACCGATCAGCGGGGCCGCGCCGGCGCTTCGCGAAGGGGATTTCCCAGCCGCGTGACCTCGTCCTCGATCCACTTCTCGACCTTGTTGATCAACTGTTGCATGTCGGTCTCGTCGGGCTGGATCGGCTTGCCGATCGAGACCGTGACTGTGCCCGGACGTTTACCAAGCACTCCCTTGGGCCATAAATAGCCGGCATTATGCGCCACCGGCACGACAGATATGCCAAGGGCGAGCGCGAGACGGGCGCCGCCGGTCTTGTAGTGCGCCCGCTTCCCCGCGCGAATCCGCGTGCCTTCCGGATAGACGACGATCCAGAACCCCTGCGCGAGGCGCTCGTGCCCCTGCTCGGCGATTTGCTGCATCGCGTCCTTCCCCGCCTTGCGGTCGATCGTGATCGGCGAGGCGAGCGAGAACGCCCAACCGAAGAAAGGGATCGACAGCAGCTCCTTCTTGGCGACGAAGGCCAGCGGGGGAAACAGAAAGTTGAGAGCGAGCGTTTCCCAGGTCGACGAGTGCTTGGACATCACGATATGCGGCGAGGACCGCGGCGGGATGTTTTCCACGCCGATGACGCGATGGCGAATGCCGCAGACCCAGCGCGCACCGAAGAGAATGAGCCAGCACCAGCCGATGATGAAGCGGAACCGCGGCAGTCGCGGCAGCCAGAACAACAGCAGGACGAGGATGGCGTAGATCGGGGTGACGATGAGCTGGTACAGAGCGAACAGAAGTGAGCGCAGCACCGACATCGGGGGTGGTCGCTCAGTCCCCGGCGAGCAGCGCCGTCGCCGCGAAAGCGAGATCCGGAAAGATCACGGTGTTCTTGGGGAACTTGCCCTCGCGCAAGGTCTTCTCGCCCTTGCCCGTCAGTACGAGGATCGGCTGCGCGCCGACGGCCTCCGCCGCCTGCAGGTCGCGGAGCGAATCGCCGATGCACGGTACTCCGGTCAGATCGACGCCGAACCGCCCGCCGATCTCGGTGAGCATCCCCGGCTTGGGCTTGCGGCATTCGCAATCCGACTCGGCGGTGTGCGGGCAGAAGAACACGGCATCGATGCGGCCGCCGACCTGCGAGAGCGCCTTGTGCAGCTTGTCGTGGATCGTCACCATGGTCGCCGTGTCGAACAGCCCGCGGCCCAGCCCCGATTGATTGGTGGCCACGACGACGCGAAAGCCGGCGTGGTTGAGACGCGCGATCGCTTCCAGGCTGCCGGGAATCGGCCGCCACTCCTCCGGCGACCGGATGTACTGGTCGCTGTCGTAATTGATGACACCGTCGCGATCCAGGATGATCAGTTTCGCCTGACGCGTGTGTGGAGCCGGCTCGGAGGAGAACTGGACCATTAGGCGAGCCTGCGCATCACATCACCAGCTTCGAGATGTCCGCGACCTGGTTCATCGCTTCGGCCAGGCCACGCAGTAGCGCGAGCCGGTTCGCGCGCACGGCCGGGTCCTCGGCCATCACCAGGACCTCGTCGAAAAACCGATCCACGCTTGTCCGTGCCGACGCGAGTACGCACAAGGCCTCCGTATATTCGCCGCGTGCGACGTGGGCGTGAACGATGGGAAGAAGCTTCTGGACCGCCGCAAACAGATCGTGCTCTGCGCCATCTGCGAACAGCGACCGGTCGACCGCGGGCGCGGCATCGCCTCCGGATTTCCTGAGGATGTTGCCGATGCGCTTGTTGGCGGCGGCAAGCGCCTCGGCCTCGGGCAACTGCTTGAATTCTCGTACTGCAAGGACCCTTGACGGCACTTCATTGAGTGGTGGCCGCATGTCGACCACCGAGTTGACGACCTCACGCTCGAACGTAACCGCGAGTTGATTACGATAACGTTCGAAGACGAAGTCCTCGAGGTCCGGAACGACGCTCGCGGATAGCTTGTTGGCGGGAAATGTCGACGCCGCGAATTCCAGCAGTGAATGCAATTGCAGGCGAAGCGGTTTCCCCTTGAGTCGAGCCATGGCGCCGAAGGCCTCGAATGCACTGATAACCCCCAATGCTGCACGCCTGAGGCCGTACGGGTCCTTCTCCCCGGTTGGCTGAAGTCCGATGCCGTAGATGCCCACCAACGTCTCGGTGCGGTCGGCCGTCATGAGGACGGCCCCGGTCAGATTTTCGGCCCACTCCCTGGCATCCTGGCGGACCAGATACTGGGCGCCGATCGCGTCTGCGATCGCGCCCGGCTCTCCGTCGTGGAGTGCGTAATAGCGACCCATGAGGCCCTGCAACTCGGGGAATTCACCGACCATTTCGGTGAGCAGGTCCGCCTTGGCCAGGTACGCGGCGCGATCCACCCAGCTCGCATTGGCGTCAGTGCAGTCGGCCACAAATCGACCGATCGCGCGGACGCGTTCGACACGGTCGAGCTGGCTTCCGAGCTTGTTGTGATAAACGACGCTGTTTAGCTTCGGCACCCTGGATTCGAGCCGGTAGCGCCGATCCTGATCGTAGAAGAACTTGGCGTCCGCCAGCCGCGCCCTGAGCACGCGCTCGTTGCCACGGATGATGGGTTCGGGGTCGTGCGCGTCCAGGTTGCTGACGAGCAGGAACCGGTTCTGCAATCGACCGTCCTTGCCCTCCAGCGCAAAGTACTTCTGATTCTGCTGCATCGTCAGGATCAGGCATTCCTGTGGGACTTCGAGGAATGCAGCGTCGAAACCTCCGGTGTAGACCTTCGGCCATTCGACGAGCGCGGTCACTTCGTCGAGCAGCGCGTCGGGCATCACGACCTTGGCGCCAGCCGCTGCGGCGTGGAGTCCGGCGATGATCCGCTCACGGCGTGCCGCGAAATCGGGCAGCACCTTGCCTTCGGCTTCCAGCGTAGGGGCGTAAGCATCGGCGGTCCTGATCTCGAGGTCCCGCCGACCCAAAAACCGATGACCCGCCGTAATGCGGTCGGCGTCGAGGCCGAGCGCGCTGACCGGAACGACGTCCGCGCCGTGAAGTGCAACCAGGCGATGAGCGGGACGCACAAATTTGACCGTCGTGCCATCCGGCCGCTGATAGCTCATCATTTTGGGGATCGGGAGCTTGGCAATGGCATCGTCGACGGCAGCTTGCAGACCCTCCCGAAGACTCGCTCCAGCAACCGTTACCTCGACGACTGCGTACTCCTCAGTACCTTCCAGGACCCGCTGCACCTTCGCTACAAGTGCACTTGCCCCCTCGGGCGTTTTGTCGAGCCGCTTGAGCAAGGCGGGGCTTGGTTTTCCGTCAGTATCGAACGCCACCTTCGCGGGCATCAGTTTGATGCGCTCGGTTCGTTCCGGCGCTTTAGGCAGCACATCCTGAATCAGTACTGCGAGTCTGCGCGGCGTTGCGAATGCCGTAACACCAAGCGTATCGCGGAGCTTCAAGTTGCCATTGACCAGGCCATTCAGGATCCGATCGGCAAAGGCCTCTCCGAGCGCCTTGAGCGCCTTCGGCGGAAGTTCCTCGGTCAACAGTTCGACCAGGAGAGACTCCGCCATCAGGCCGTCTCGCGGACGGGAGACAGCATGGGGAAGCCCAGCGCCTTACGCGAATCGACATAGGCCTGCGCGACCATTCGCGACAGCGTGCGGATGCGGCCGATGTATGCGGCGCGCTCGGTCACGGAGATGGCACCGCGCGCGTCGAGCAGGTTGAACGCGTGCGCGGCCTTGAGGATCATCTCGTAGCCGGGCAGCGACAGCTTCGCCTCGAGCAGGCGCTTCGCCTCGCTCTCGAAGAAGGCGAATTGCTCGAAGAGCTTCGGCACGTTCGACTGCTCGAAGTTGTATGTCGATTGCTCGACCTCGTTCTGGTGATAGACGTCGCGGTAGGTCAGCGTCTGTTTGACGCCGCCTTCCACCCGTTCCGTCCAGACCAGATCGAACACGTTGTCGACGCCTTGCAGGTACATCGCGAGCCGTTCGAGGCCGTACGTGATCTCGCCGGTGATCGGGTTGCAGTCGAGCCCGCCCACCTGCTGGAAGTAGGTGAACTGCGTGATCTCCATCCCGTTCAGCCACACTTCCCAGCCGAGTCCCCATGCGCCGAGAGTCGGGTTTTCCCAGTCGTCCTCGACGAAGCGCACGTCGTTTTTTGTGAGGTCGAAGCCCAGCGCCTCGAGCGACTCCAGGTAGAGGTCGAGAATATCGGACGGCGAAGGTTTGAGCACGACCTGGTACTGGTAATAATGCTGCATCCGGTTCGGATTCTCGCCGTAACGCCCATCCTTCGGTCGCCGCGAAGGCTGCACGTACGCCGCGCGCCACGGCTCGGGTCCCAGCGCGCGCAGGAAGGTCGCGGTATGCGAGGTACCCGCGCCGACCTCCATGTCATACGGTTGCAGCAGCGCGCAACCCTTCGCGCCCCAGTAGTCCTGGAGTTTGAGTATGACCTGCTGAAACGTGAGCATCGGGGTGGCGGCGTGGGGAACGAGCCCGATCTTACTGGATGAGCGGCGCGGCACGCCACTTCGCGGAGCCGGGGCGACCGGTCCCCGAAGCGACGTGCGCCGCATCGTAGTCCAGGGAGGCAGCGGCGAACGCCCGGCGCATCACCCCGGCTCGGTCGAGTGCCGCCTTGCGCTCGCGACAGATGCGCCGAGAAGCGCCAGCGCAGCGAGGACCGCGAGCGCGTTCCCGACGCGCACGAACGGCGTGGCGCCGCTGCGGCCGGCGATCGCGCCTTCGAGCACGCCGCGCGTGAACCACGGCAGCCGAGCGAGCTCTGCGCCGCGATGATCGATGATCGAGGTGATGCCGGTATTGGTCGCCCGCAGCATCGGCCGCGATGTCTCGACCGCGCGCATGGCCGCGATCTGCTCGTGCTGCTCG
>WNGL01077415.1_pt1 | contig 10158 bp, 10 predicted proteins | sample 5400591 | NCBI WGS metagenome assembly WNGL01 (sample SAMN13153377, study PRJNA577476) | soil metagenome | isolation source: 80 cm soil or saprolite under Garry oak tree replicate 1 | place: USA:California | collected 2016-06-15 | reverse complement strand
CGTAATCGGCAGCCTGAGAATTGACCTTCTCCCATAGCAATACCGAGCGCTCCGGCATCGAACCAAACAGGCGTTCGCGCCAGCTCAGCACCGCGCGTCCATGTTTGCGAAGCTGATTTTGGTTCTGGGAAAGTGCCATGTCGCGACCGTCGCGCATAACATGGATGAATTTTAATTGCGCGAATTGCGCATGGAGGAAAGGGAGCAGATAAATGCTGCGCGGCGTTTTCCAGCCCCAACGTGTTCCACGTCGCTCCGCTTCGGGGATGTGGCTCGCCAGAGCCGCGTGAAAATCTTCTTTCATCCGGGCCGACTGCCAAGGTGTCAATGCCTGTCCGCGGCGCTTCGCGGAGACGAACGGATTAATCCACGTCTCGTGAAACGAATAAAATGCGAGCGAGTCTTCCGCCGAATTCAGTTTGGTCCCGAGGTTATAACCGGCGAGCTTGGCAATGCGCGCGATCACACGCGTTCCGGAGCCGCCGGTCGCACCGATTACTAATGGGGCGAAATTGGCCACCCCGACACTTGCCACGGCGAACGCTGATGAGCAATATCCTCCGCTGCCGGCAATTTCAGGATGTCGATGAAGAACAAGCGCGCGATCATCTTTTTCGGTTGGGGCCCCAAGTACATCGATCTGGTGGCGCATTGCATCCGCGAAAGCCGGCTACCGCCGTATCCGATATTCCTGATCACCGATACTGCGACCGATATCGGCGGTTTACCGGCGGGCATAGAAGTTGTGCGACACGATTCGCAGCTTTCGGGCAAGGCGCGGAAAACCGAGTTCTTCCTTTGTCTCCCGGAGCAAATAGAGACGGCCTTGCTCCTGGATGCCGATACGCGCGTGATCGGCGATGTATCGCTCGGATTTGAAAAAGCGGAGAAACACGGAATTGCAATGGTGCCCGCGCCTCATTACTCGCTCGCAGATTTTCGGGACTTCGGCCAAGTCATGTTAAAAGAGGGAGTCACACCACTAGGCCAAATCATTTACAATTCGGGAGTGATCTTTTGTGCACCGCATCGACCGGATGTGCAGGCGGTGTTCGAATCGACCCTGGTTTTGGCGAAAAAGTATCGCGACCAAGTCTGGAGCGACCAAACGTATCTTTCGCTGGCGATAGAGCTTCAGGGTTTCAATCCCTACACATTGTCTCCAAGTTTTAATTATCGAGCCTTCGGCGAGTTAATCAGCGGCTCGATTCGGATCTGGCATTCCTATGAGCCGATGCCACCAAATGCCGGTTCCCTCGAAAAAGGCTACCTTCACCGATACGAGAAGGGCAAACTGGTCAAGGCAGTGAAGGTCCCGCTGTGATGGTGGCGGCGAACAGTCCGCGGTTTGTTCTTCACGTCGGCGCTCCCAAGACGGCCTCGACTTATCTTCAACGCCGGCTCCGAGCTGACCCGAGCCATCTGCGAAAACACGGTATTTACCTGCCAGTCCTTCCTGTTGTCGCCGAAATGGCGGGCAACGCGAAACTTTTGGCGACAGCGTTGAGTCGACGGCCGTCGCTCACGTTCCAGCGTGCTTTCCCGCAAATCGATGTGAGCGCGCTGGACCCGGCCCGGCTTGTTACCGAACTCCTCCAAGATTGGCGGCCGGATTCGGAATCAGTCGTGCTCTCAGCCGAGAATTTTCGACCGAATCACGCGCGCCGGCTTCGCGATCTGCTCCCGAAAACTGTGCCGTGCGTGGTTGTCCTTTTTGTGCGGCGACAAGATCGTTGGATCGATTCCTACTTCAATCAGATGGTGAAGGTGAACGAGATCCACGAAGACATCAGCACCTTCGTCGCCCGCCTTTGCGACACGGACGGCGAACGGTTGTGCCGTCCCGATTGGTTCGCTCATTACGAGGCGTGGCGCGCTGCCTTCGGAAATTGCAAGATCGTGTTCTATGATGAAGCCGCCTCCGATGTGTTCGGCGCCTTCATCGCTGCTGCCGGACTTGAACCCATTCCCGATTTGATCGACATCGACCGCGCTCAGGTGTCGCTCAATGTTTACGAGCTGGCCTATCTGCTCGATCTGAAAACGCCAATTGATTACTCGGATTTTCTGCGTCGCCGAGCAGCGAGTGAAAAAGCTTCACCGCGTCTCGGGCTTCACGAAACTCGCAGTCTTCTGAGCGACGTAGATCTCGCGCGACTGCGCAATCGCTTCGAAGTATCCAACCATCGGTTGATGGCGGCATTCGGGCGCCCGGAAACTGCGTCGCCGCTGCGATTGGATATCAGGACCGAGTCCGGCTCTTACTGCGATCTGCACCAGCTTTACGCGTCTCAATCGTACCTTTGTTTTCGAAAATTGGCGGACGCTATTTACGCGCGGCGCAATTGGCGTGACCGTTTCCGGTCGCTTTTCAAATCAGGCGCCCGTCGATGAAGACTAAGCCCAACATCTTATTTATCATGTGCGACCAGCTCCGCGCCGACGCGTTGGGCTGCACCGGAAACTGGGTCAAAACTCCAAATATCGATCGGATCGCGCACGAGGGCGTTCGATTTTCGAATTGCGTAACTAATTCGCCGGTCTGCCTTCCAGCACGGGTCTCACTCGCGACCGGGCGTTATCCTCATAACACCGATGTCTGGGATAATTGCCCATTCGAATTGCCGGAAGGAACCCCGACTTGGATGGCTGCAATCCGCAATGCGGGCTACCGAACGAGCTTGTTCGGAAAAGCAGCCTTGCATCGGCGCGGGCCGGACATCCGCAACTTTGAGCACGTTCTGAATTCTTACGGCCTCGACGATGTCGATGAAATCAGGGGACCGCGCGCCAGCGTCGACACCATTTGTCATATGACGGCGCGTTGGGAGTCGTTAGGCCTGCTCGAGGCGTTTCGGAAAGATATCAATGAACGCGTTGGAAAAAATAAGACGCTGGTTCGGCCATCGCCACTTCCGTTGGCGGAGTATTACGATGTTTATGTCGGTCAGCAGGCGAAAAATTACCTTCACAATTACAAACGACCGCAACCGTGGTTCTGCTGGGTCAGTTTCGGCGGACCCCATGAGCCATGGGACACACCGGAGCCTTACGCCAGTATCTACCGCCCGGACCACATGCCGGACCCGGTCAAACGACCTCGAGTTCGAGATCACGGTCCCAAGGGAGAACTAGATCAAAAGTTCGCTGAATCGCCAGGCAGGATCGCGAGAGCTGCGCGCCAGTTACGCAGGAAAAGTGACCTTGATCGACGATCAGGTCGGACAAATTCTCAAGGAGATTGAAACCCGAGGAGAACGGGACCGGACTATCATCCTGTTCACTTCCGATCATGGGGAGATGAACGGCGATTACGATTTGATCCATAAATCGAATTTTTTGAATCCCGCGGTGCGCATTCCGCTGATCGTGCGAATCCCGGAACTGAAAGGATCGTCGCTCGCTGGAAAAATAATCGAATCTCCAGTCGAATTGTTTGACGCGGGCCCGACTTTGACCGACTTCGCCGGAGCAAAAATCAGTTATACCCACTTCGCGCAGTCATTGGCTCCCCTCTTTCAAGATCCAAACATCGAGCGCCGGCAGTTTGCCATTTCAGAATTCGCACTCGAAATGATGTATCTCGATCGCGACTGGAAACTGATGCTGAACCGCGATGGCGAGCCGTATCGCTTGTTCGATGTCAAAAAAGATCCTCGTGAAATGGACGACCTGATCGGTCAGAAACAGTCCGAAGCAGTAATCGCGGAACTTAAGAGCAAGCTTCTCGACCGAAGAAAGCAAACAGAGAACGTGTGAGCCCATCGAATGCGCTACGCGCCGCGCGCATTCCACCATTTCGACAAACGCGATTCCGGAATTTCGGGAATCGCGCTTCCCGCCTTATCGTAATGCGAAGTATCGTTGAATAAAGTTAAGCGCGCCCGCGTGGCATCGCGAAAATCGACAATGTTCAGAGCAGCCGGTTTCTGATCGAGATTGTCGCGATAACGGCGCGGATCGAACCCGAGCAGCGAGCTCAGTAGCAGCCGAATAGTCGCCTTGTGCGACACCACCAGAATATTTTCGCCCGGATGATCTCGGACGAGCTCGATCAGCGCCGGAAGTGCCCGGGCGGTCACGGCCAAACCACTTTCGCCGCCGAGCGGCGCAAAAGTGTACGGGTCCTTTTCCCATTCGGCCGCTTCCTCGGGAAACTTCTCTTCCACTTCGCGACGCGTCATTTGCTCCCAGCGTCCGTGGTTAATTTCACGAAACCCGTCACGCGTCTGAACCTCGAGTTTGTGCGGCGCCGCCAGGATGCTTGCCGTTTCAACGGTGCGGCCCAAGGGCGACGCATAGATAGCCATGATTTTTTCGTGACTGAGACGATCGGCCAGACGGCGGGTTTGCTCGCGGCCTTCGTCGGACAGCGCCACGTCCGTCGCGCCGGCAAAGCGATCTTCAGCGCTCAATACGGTCGCGCCATGGCGCACCATGAAGACTCGCGTTACCGCCTGCTTCATATTCGCTGACCGTCATCGCGTAAATTCCGCGAAAAGGCAATCCTGCCGGTTAGAGGTCGATCTTGCGAGAGCGGCGCCGAGTGGCTAGCGCTCGATTTCGGGCAGCGTTGGCGTAAGCGCGTAAAAGATGATTGGAATCAGGGCAGCGGTAACCGCCGAAGCAACCGCAGAAATATTTATGATCCAAACCACAGCGGCGTTAGTGGGATGATACGATAATCCAATAATCGCGAGTGCCAGCAGGGCGCCCAAGGCCGCGCTTTCGCAAACAATGAATCGACGGAATTTCATCTTCTGCCGCTGGTTCGACAAAGCGGTCTCGCGGGTTTGCGCAAGCATCGCGATCTCGCGGGTTTGCGCAAGCATCGCGAAAAAGTCTGCTCGCGGATTGGAAACTGCGACCGGGCGCGGCTTTGCCGGCACCGATTGCATCTGCGCCGGCGCAATCGGTTCCAGCAGGGGCCCCGGAGCGAAATTCTGAACCACGCTCGCTTGAGGCGGTGGCATGACGCGCGGCGAACGCGCGACTCTGGTCGGATTCATTGAAATTAAGTTTCGCGCCGCCATAATTGGCGCCACAGACGCAGTGCCGTTTTCTGAAGTCAGCGAAGGATGATCCATTGCCGGCGCGCGTGTGTTCCAGCAAACTTTTGGTTTCAAAGTTGGCGGAAGCGGCATTTTCCTGACTGGTGCGTCTGGGATCCGTCGCGGTGGCGCGCTCACTCGACGCAGCGCGGGATTCGGCGCCGCAACAGGTGTTTTGCTGCGGATCGGTTCAGGATTTATCTGCGGAGCTATGGGCGGCCGCACTTCCGGATCAGGAAGTGGCGCAATTGCAGACCTTTTTCGCCTTGTCTCGAGCGGAACCGGTTCGGCCGCCTCATTCTTCGGTTTGCGTGAAGGAACAACCGTACGCGTAAAATGATCGGGGAAACTGTACGATTCGCTCGGGATGAGAGACATGGCCTGCAGGTGGGAGCCAAATCCTTTTATCGATTCCAATTTTTCCCGTCAATCCAAACCTGAGCGCAGCCCACATGAGATTGCCATGTTTTGAAGCTACCTTGGCGCGTGACCACGGATGCCACATCCCGCGCGATCATTCATCTCGACATGGACTGCTTTTACGCGGCGATCGAAGTGCGCGACCGGCCGGCTTTGCGTGGAAAACCGGTTGGGGTCGGTGGCGCGCGCGATCGCCGCGGCGTCCTGACCACATGCAATTACGAAGCGCGCAAATTTGGCGTGCACTCGGCAATGCCAACCTTCATGGCACTGCAACGTTGTCCGAATTTGATCGTGTTGCCCACGCGCTTCGATGTTTATCGGCGCGAAGCCGCCGTCGTCCGGGAAATCCTGCACCGCTTCAGTCCATTGGTGGAGCCACTTTCGCTCGATGAAGCTTATCTCGACGTGACCGCGCATCCGGGCGCGCCCGGACCGCTTGCCCAGGTGATTCGCGATTTGATTTTTCAAAAAACGAAACTGACTTCGTCGGCCGGCATCGGGCCAAACAAGTTGATCGCAAAAATCGCCAGCGCGATGCGAAAACCCAATGGGCAGTTGGAAGTGGCTGCGGCCGAAGTCCCGGGTTTCATGCAAGATTTACCTGTGCGCGAGATCTGGGGCATCGGCGAAAAAACCGAACGGAGATTGGAGGAACTGGGCGTGAAAACGTGCGGAGAACTTCAGCGTTTCTCACGTCCGGACCTGGTCGATCTTTTCGGCAAATTTGGGAGCGAGCTCTTCGATCTTTGTCGCGGAATTGACGATCGACCGGTCGAACCGGACCGGCCGCGGAAATCGCTCAGCACCGAAGAAACTTTTCCGAGCGATCTCGAGACGCTGGAGCAATAACTTTATCAGGAGCTCATGGCCGATCTGGCCCAAAAAGAAACCAGTCGGCGGGTGAACAAGATTTTCGTGAAACTGAAATTTGCCGATTTCAGCCGGACCACGGCGGAACGCGCTGGTTTGGAGCCCTCTCTCGCTGGATTCCGCGCTTTGCTGACGGAAGCTTTTGCGCGCACCGGCAAAAAAGTGCGTCTGATCGGAGTTGGAGTGCGTTTCGCCGAAACTCCTGCAGCGGAACTGCAGATGGCATTGTTGTAGGGGAAAGGCGCCCTGGCACGCCGTAGCTTTAATGCCAGTCCGGCCCGGATCGAAGGCGGCCAGTCTAGCTCATTGCCAGCCGCGCCAGAATTAGCGCAACAATTCCGCCGGCACACAGGGCGACGACCGCTAGCTCTCGCTTGGTTAGAAGCGGCTCGGATCTTTTCCCATTTGGAATTGTCACCTCGCCATTGTTCTCGATCACGCCCATCACGTCATCGCACAGCTTTCGAATGTCCGCCGGCAACGCGTCTTCATTGGCAAACTGTTCCCCGTTAAACACGAACCTTTTCTTCACCGCGCCGTCGTGCAGCGCTTTTTCGTAAGCGATGCGGACCTCAGGCGGCAATTCTGCCGGGCTGGAATATTCTTGCCCGTTGTAACGAATCTTGCTTTTCAGGTAGTGTTCACCGCCGGACCAAAATTATAGCATTTCATTTGCCATCGCTCCTTCAGGCCATCGTTCTTGTGGTAAATTAGCTCCAGTGATCAGTGCCACCGCTCAAGAAAGGATCCGCGCTTCCGGCTGTGATGTGCGCTTCGACAATCTCACCCGCCAGCTTTACGCCACCGACGCTTCGATTTACCAAATCGAGCCCCTCGGTGTCGCCTTCCCAACCAGCGCGCAAGAAGCGAGCGCCGTTATCAGAGCCGCCGCCGAGGATAACATTTCCGTCACACCGCGCGGCGCCGGCACAAGCCTGGTCGGGAACGCGGTTGGCGAAGGATTAATCGTCGATTTCTCGCGCCACAATCGCAAGATCGATGATCTCAAAATCGACAATCGCAGCGTCCGCGTCGGCGCCGGTGTCGTGCTCGATCAGCTGAATGCGTTTCTCAATCCGCACGGATTTTGTTTCGGCCCCGACGTCGCGACCAGCTCGCGCGCCACCATCGGCGGCATGATCGCAAACAATTCTTCCGGTGCGCACGTTCCGGTTTACGGCACGACTGCCGATCATGTTCTTTCGACCGAAATTGTTTTGGCGGACGGCCGGGTAGTCACTGTTGGTTCGCAACACCAATCATTGCGCGACGAACGAAGCAAGATTGACAATCTTGTGCGCGCGCACACCGCCGAAATGTCTGACCGCTGGCCTCCCGGATTACTTAAGCGCTGGCCCGGTTATGGCATCGAGCGATTTTCGCGCGCTCCAAACAACTTGAATGAAATTCTGGCCGGGAGCGAAGGGACACTCGCCGCGATTTTTTCGGCGGAGCTCAGAATCTCGCCACTGCCAAGCAAGAAAGGGCTCGCTCTCATCTTTTTCGCATCCGTCAGCGACGCGATGCAAGCGACCGTCGCATTGATCGATCTCAAGCCGGCCGCGATCGAGCACATCGATCGCCCGTTGCTCGATCAGACAAAAGGACAACTCCATTTCCAAGCCGCGCGCGGTTTGCTCGAGCTCGACACTCAACCGTGCGAAGCAATTTTGATCGTCGAATTCTACGAAGACGTCGCCGAGCGATTGTCGATCTTGCAGTCGCGAAATCTCGGCCTGCGCACGAAAATCTGCCGCGATGCAGACGAAATGAATTTGGTTTGGTCGGTGCGCAAGGCCGGCCTGTCGCTTCTGACCGGTTGCGTCGGTCCGGCGAAACCGGTCGCCTTCATTGAGGACGCCGCAGTTCGTCCCGCCCAATTACCCGATTACGTCCGCGGTTTGCAATCGATCATGAAATCGCTCGGACTGGAAGCGAGTTACTACGGACACGCCGCGAGCGGTTTGCTTCATGTCCGTCCCGTTCTCGATCTCCACAGCGCGGACGATTTGCGAAAATTCCGCCTCGTCGCCGATCAAACTTCCGCGCTGGTGCGCCAATTCAAAGGTTCGCTCTCAGCCGAGCACGGAGTCGGCATCGCGCGCGCGGAGTACATGCGAGAACAACTCGGCGATTCGCTCCTGAATATCATGCGCGAGATCAAGCGCACGTTCGACCCTAAAAACATTTTCAATCCCGGAAAAATTTTTGGGTTCGCCTAATCACCTCCGCGACAACTTCGTTAAACCGATCGAGCTGCCATTCGAGCCGCGGCTCGCCTTTGCGTTCAAGGACCGATCCTTCATCGGTAATCTCGAGCAATGCAACGGGTGTGGTGGTTGCCGCAAAGATACGCCGATCATGTGCCCGACATTCATCGCGACTGGCGACGAAGTTATGTCGACGCGCGGTCGCGCCAATATTATCCGGCGCTCGCTCGAGCTGCGCGGAAACGGACACGACCCGTTGAAGTCGGCGGAACTGGACGCCGCGCTCAGCAATTGTCTCTCCTGCAAAGGCTGCACGCCCGAATGTCCATCGAACGTGAATCTTGCGTTGCTCAAAGCAGAAATGCTTTATGCGCGGCACCGGCGCGACGGTTTGCCGCTCCGGGAGCGTTTTTTTAGCAATGTCGATTTGTTAGGCCGAATCGGGTGCACCATTCCATGGCTGGCAAACGCAACTCTCGACCATGCGCCTATCCGCAGTTTGATGGAGAAAGCGCTCGGAATTTCAGCAAAGCGTTCGCTTCCGCATTACGCGCAAACACGTTTCGACCGCTGGTTCGCCGGGAATTCACGACGAAACGCAGCGGATCAGCCGCGCGGTAAAGTGATTCTGTGGGACGACACCTTTGTTCGTTACCACGAGCCGAATATTGGGATCGCAGCTTTGAAAGTGCTCGAAGCGCTCGGCTTCGAGGTTGAACTACTGCAAAACCGTAAATGTTGCGGCCGGCCGGCGTTCAGTCAGGGCAATCTCGATGCTGCGGCGAAAGCCGGCCGCCACAATGTTAATCTCTTGATGTCTTCTCAACCTCTCAACGATGCCACTCCGGCTTGGACCTCAACGTCTCGACAATCGGCTCCGCCGATTATTTTCCTCGAACCATCGTGCTGGTCGATGTTCGTGGAAGATTATCGCGAACTGAAGATCGACAATGCAGAGAAGATTGCGGAACGCTGCTTCCTCTTCGAAAAATTCGTCGACGATTTGCTCGAACAAAATCCAGACGCGGTTTTGTTTCAACATCGTGAAACGAACGTCGCGATTCATCCCCATTGTCACGCCAAGTCGATGATGAATCCGGCCTTCATGGCGCGGCTCGTAGAACGATTACCCGGACGCAAAGCAGCTTTGCTCGATACTGGATGCTGCGGAATGGCCGGCGCGTTCGGCGCGCTCGCCGAAAAATACGAATTATCACGCCAAGTTGCAGCCGATTTACTGCGCAAGATCGACAATCAACAAGCCGACGTCGTTATTGCATCCGGCACGAGTTGCCGGCATCAAATTGTCGATCTCAGCAGCATCCGGCCAAAGCACATGGCCGAGCTGCTCGCGGAAGCGATCGCGTGATCTGTCATCCTGATCCCGCGGTCGCGGGAGAAGGATCTCTCAAAAGTTGATTGATCACGCAAAGGACTAAGCGTGATCCAAACTTCGTAGGTGAGATTGCTCCCCGTTCGGCTTCGCGCTGGCGCGCTTCGCTCAGGGCTTCGGCTATTTTTGCAGGACAGCGGAGCCTGCCCTGAGGTCGTCGAAGGGCTCGGGATGACCCAGTCATGATTTCGGTGGCGGCGGCGGGCTGCCA
>WNGL01023217.1_pt1 | contig 10159 bp, 8 predicted proteins | sample 5400591 | NCBI WGS metagenome assembly WNGL01 (sample SAMN13153377, study PRJNA577476) | soil metagenome | isolation source: 80 cm soil or saprolite under Garry oak tree replicate 1 | place: USA:California | collected 2016-06-15 | reverse complement strand
TCACGAACTCGATCCGCAACCGGGGGAAACCGTTCTCGACCTTTGCGCCTCGCCGGGCGGCAAGACGACTTACATCGCCCAGCTCGTGCAGAACCGCGGCCGGATCGTTGCCGAAGACCTCAACCGCATCCGCCTTGAACTGCTCCGCGAAAACTGCGCACGCCTCGGCGTCGCGTGCGCCGAATTCGCCTGCCACAGCGGCATCGCCGTTCCCGAACTCACTGCCCAGGCGGACCGGGTGTTGGTCGATGTTCCCTGCTCGAACACCGGCGTGATGCGTCGCCGCGTTGATTTGCGCTGGCGCATCCGCCCCGAGGAGATTGAGCGGCTCCGCTCCACGCAATTGGAACTGCTCCACGACGCGGCGGTTCAAACCAAACCCGGCGGTGTGTTGATTTACAGCACCTGCAGCCTGGAACCGGAGGAGAACGGCGTGGCTGTGAAGGAATTCTTAGCCAGCCATCCCGACTTCGATTTGGACAGGCAACGCGAGCTCCTGCCCTTCTCTGACGGCGTCGATGGCGCGTTTGTGGCAACGTTGCACCGACGGCCGGGCGGTTGAAGCACGGCGGACGGCAGCCGTGTCGCAGGGACTTCCACGAACCAACCCACCACCGGCCCCTCCGAGGCGGGGAGCACTCGTTTATGTCCGTTCCCCTCCTGGGAGGGGTCGAAAGAGCGCTCTCAATGAACCTCCTGTTTGGAGTCCCGGCTTTAGCCGGTCCAGGCCGCCTGAAGGCGGGACTCCATACCGATGGCGCGTCCCAGCGGTAAGAATGGCGTGACGGCTTTGCCGCGCGACACCTCTGGCTCTGGCATGAGCCACGCTCGTCAGTCGAACGCGAACACCGCCAGTCCGGTCCCGCGCCGAATGGTCTCGGCCAGAGTTCCCAATTCCTCCGCGCTCAATTTGGCGGCAAACGGTTCGGGCGTTGGGCGCGCGACCGTGTAGGCGTGCACTTCTTTGACTCGTCCGCCGCCACGCACGATTTCATTCAAACGGTCGCAGTAGGCCTGCAGCTCTCCCGGGGCCATTGCTTCGCCGTGGATTTTGAGAAACAAACTTTGAACGACGATAGGCCGGACTCGGGCGGTCTCCGCGAGGTTCTTCAGAATGCGCTCGAACCGAACCGTCGTCCGGTTCACCCGGTTGAAATAGGTTTCCGTGCCGGCGTCAAGTTTGCCCCACACTTCGCCGTTGTTGGCGTCCATGATTTCCAGGCCGCGCGCCACGTCGTCCTTGTCCAGGCCCGCGGCGTCCGTGACAAGCACGATTCGGGTCTTGGCGAGGCCTTCGCCGCGTTTAACCTCGGCCACGACCTGCACGCACTCGGCGAAGTTGTGGATCAGGGTCGGCTCGCCGTCGCCGCTGAAGGCGATGTCCTTGACGTTGCGGGTGATGAACGACGGCAGTTCGTCGAACTTGGGTTCCCTGGCCAGTCCGCCGTCGCGCACGAAATGAATCATCGCCTTCAATTCGTCCGCCATCTGGTTCAGGTCCACCCTTGACACCTTGCCGGGAATTGTTCGGTCCACTTCGCAATAAACGCAGTCGAAATTGCAGACTTTGTCGGGGTTCAGATTGATGCCGATGGACAAACCGCGCGCCCGCCGTGAAATCACGGGATAAACAAACGTGAAATCGGCGAACTGCCGCGAGTGGTCCTGCACCACGGCAAGGTTGCTGCGGATCTGGATCAGGCGGTCTGACACGCGGCGAATGTAACCGCAGGCTTCAGCGTGCGCCAGCGCAACCTGTAGGCCGCGGCTGTGAAATCACGGCTCGCGGGATTGCGCGCTCTCCCACAACGCCATTGATTGCCGGATGATTTCGTCCAACTCCTCTCTGGTTGCGCCGCTGCCGAAGGTGAACGTGCCGGAGAGGTGTTTCCAATCATCGAGCGACAGGCGGTAGAGTTCACGGGCGATGAAGACTTCCAGCGCGGCGCGTTCTTTCACGTCGCACGGGGTTTTCAAAAGCTTGGCGGCGGAATCGGCCAGCTTCTTTTTCTGCGTGGGCGTGAGTTTGGGCAGCGGCAGTTCGTTGAGTTGGTGAATGTTGACATGCGCCGAGACTTTGTTGCGGATGTAGTAATTCAGCACGAATGAATCCAGCAGGCACAGGAGCGAACGCACTTCCTCGCCATCCAATTCCTGTTGCTGAAGATTGCTTTTGGCATCCACCGCATAGCGGAATGGCCGGAGAAAATTGATCGTGTTGCCAATACAGACACGCGGTGGCATCAAAGTGGCAATGAGCGTTCGTTCGTTCGTAGAGCTGCCCACGTCACGCGTGCCAAGCCGCTCAAATTCATAGTGGAGCTTGAACTTGCCCGTTTCGTACTGTGCTCGCAACAAGGCTTCCAACTCATCGCGCTTCTCAGGCACGTTCTTGCTGCCGACTTTCGCAACGTCGTGTTCCCGAATGAACTGGCAGAGTCTGAATATTTCCTTGCGAAGCAGTCCTTCACGAACCGCAGCTTCTTCAACCGCCAATGTCGCTGGGGTGAAATGCGCGTCAAACTGGTAAATCATCTTGCCTTCGTAAAGTGGAAGCTGACCCTTACCCACTTTCTTGTCACCCAGCTTGACGAACAAATGGTTGTCATCCGTCATGTGCAGTTCGCGCTGGAATTTGTAATCAAATTCTGCGAGCAGGCGATGATTGCTACGAATCTTGGTCGCCAGCAAATAGTCGGCAGCCGAACGAAACTCCATGAACGACTCGTTTTCGGGCGAAAAACGGCGGATCATGTCAACCGCGTAGCGAATTGGTGTGGAACCATAATCCTTCGGATCGTGAAGATAAAACCGCGCGTCAAAAGCGTGATCTGGTGACGGCGACACACCTTTAAGCACTTTGAAGAAGCCGAATTTGAACTGTGGGTGAAGATCCGGAAAAATCTGCTTTCGTTTCTCCCTGCCCTCTTTTAACTCGCGATAACCCTTGTTCTCGAAAGAGGTCAATTCAATCAAGGTATTTTCAGTGGAAAGCCAGCGGCGCAAGTCGGCGCAGCCTTCGTCGGTCTGAAACCCGCTGGGCACGAGCAACGAGAATTGTCCACCTTGACGGACAAGTGTAAGGTCGCGTTCGATGAATAGTTTCCAAAGATTCCAATCGCCCGCGCCTTGATATTTGTAGCTCGTGCCAAGGAATTCCTTGTGGCGTTCGTAGTACGCTTCGTGTTCGTGCCAGCGCGCGGCAAACTCGGCATTCATTTTCAATTCCAGATCAAACCACTTGTTGAACGCCGGGCCGTCCATACCCATTTTGCTGAACTCCGGCCTGTCAGGATGGAGTTTAGCGGCGAACTCCTTGCGAAACGGTTTGAATCCTTCCCACGGCGGATTGCCGATGATGCCGTCGAAGCGCCGGGATCGGCAGGCAGATTTTCGTTCTGGAAATGTTCGACGAGGTTGGCTCGGATTCTGGCGCGCAAAGCCAGCGCTTCGTCGAGCGGCGCGTGGTCCATTGGGTTTTCGATATAACGGGTGCGAAGGGCGGAGAGCTTCTTAAGCTCGGCCTGTTGGTATTCGGCCAGCCGCGCAGTTTGTTTTTCAAGTTCCACGTCCACCAGCGAGTCGGCTGCGAGAAAATTCAATTCGAGGTTGGGCAGGATTTTGACGACGTCGGTCTTGAGCAGCCGGTAGTTGTAGTCGGCGGGCGAGAGTTTGACGGCTTCTTTCCAGATGTTGGTCTTGGCGACTCCGAGCGCGCCCGGGTCTTTGTCCACGCCGAAGATGTGGCGCAGGAGGATTTGAGCGATTAGAATGCGGCGGTTGTCGAGCTGATGGCGGCGGCGAAAGGCGAGGGCGGCTTCGACGTTGGGCGGCATTTCTGCGAGGTACATTTCGCCGTTGTCCGGCCGGAGCATTTTATTGACCCACGCGGTGGCCTGATCGACGCGCTGGTATTGTCGCCAGACGGCGCGCAGGACTTTGATGAGGAAACCGCCGCTGCCGCAAGCGGTGTCGGCGACGCGGATTTCGGCAAGTTGCGCCATCGAAGCGTCGGCACGGACGAAATCGCATTTCTGGCTGCTGACGTTTCGGCAAATCTCTTCGACCAGCGGGCCGGCGAGTGATCCGACGAGCGAATCGGCCATCGGTCCGGTGATGCCGGCGGGGGTGTAGTAAATGCCTTCGTCCTTGCGGTTGGCGGCGAGGAACATTTCGTAGCTCTTGCCAAAGATGTCCTCGTCAATACGACGGTAGTTGTAGTGGACGATGCCGCGGCTGGCGGTTTGGTTCCACGCGTCAATACCGAGAATGAAGTTGAGTTTGTCGCAGAAGCGCTGGAGGTTGACTGGGTCTTTGTCCAGGCGATCCCAAATGCGTGCGGAAAAAATTTCAGTGTCGTAATACTCGTCAAAGAAATCCTCGAATTCAGTAAGGAACTTGGGGACAACACGGTGCGGGCCTTTGGCTTCCCAGCGGTGGGTCTGGCGGGCGTATTCGTCCTGTGTAAAGCGATACGGCACCAGACCGAAGTCTTCGATCGTGCGGGCGAAGATGAGCTTGTTAATGAGGAGAATGATGGATTCAGCGGCGAGTCCCGGCGGCGTCCATTTGATCTTGTCGAATTCGTTGAACCAGATTTTGAGGTCTTCAAAGAACTGCCTTTCCAGTTCTGGCTTGTCCGCCGTGTCCTCGACGCGGCGCAAAGTGTCGAGCACGCTGCGGGTCTCGCGGCAACGATTGAGAAAATCAGCGAACGGCATTTCGGCGAACGGTCTGTTCTCAAAGTAGAAATCGCGCGCACCGAAGAACCACGCGGTGCGGAGGTCTGTGAGAGTCAGATATTCGTGGTCGCGAAGATATTTTTTGACCTGTGCGACGTGGTTTTTCGGGTTCGCATCGCTGCGCCAGAGCGCAGCAGGTCCGTCACGCAGGAACAGCGGCTTCAGTTCGAGCTGCATCGGCTCGCCCATGCGCTCAGGCAGCATGAAATCCACGACGCCTTCCGCAACACCGACTTGTCCCGTCGGCTGAAATCCCAGCACGTCTTTGCAAAGCGCCGTAAAAAGGTCTTCGGCGGCGGATTCGGGCTTCGCGCCATTCTTCAAGTCGAGAACATATTTCGCAATCGGCGCGTAACCGGAAACAGGCTTTGCATCGGGCGCGAGCGGCAGGAATTCGATGCGTTCGCGCTCGGTGAAATCACGAAGGGCTTGTAGAATTTCGTCTGGTTTCACCCTTGGCGATTTTGTGTGAGTGAAGCGTGAAATGCAACCCCGGTGTCGGAACTACATCCCCATGATCTGGTAACCGCAATCGACGTAGATGACTTGTCCGGTGATGGCGGCCGCGCCGTCACTGGCCAGGAACACGCCCGTGGCGCCGAGTTCGTCAGGAAGCACGTTGCGCTTGAGCGGCGCGTGGGCTTCGTAATGCTTGAGCATCTCGGTAAACCCGGCGATGCCGCGTGCGGCCAGAGTGTTCACCGGCCCGGCGCTGATACAGTTCACGCGAATTCTCTTTGGCCCGAGGTCGTAGGCCAGGTAGCGCGCGCTCGCTTCGAGCGACGCCTTGGCGACACCCATGACGTTGTAGTGCGGCACGACCTTTTCCGCGCCGTAGTAGGTCATGGCGACAACGCTCCCGCCCTCGGTCATCAGCGGCAGGGCCGCGCGCGCAAGGGCGACCAGCGAGTAAGCGCTCACGTCGTGCGCCACGCGGAACGCCTCGCGACTGGTGTTCGCGAAATCGCCTTCCAACGCTTCTTTCGGCGCGAAGGCGACCGAGTGCAGCAAGAGATGCAATCGGCCAAATTTTTTGCCCGCTTCGTCAAACACACGCGCGATGTGGTCGTCCTTCGACACATCACATTCCATCAGCAAGGTGTCCGCCCCGAATGCGCCGGCCAGTTCCTCGACATTTTCCTTGAGCCGCGCGCCCTGGTAAGTGAAGGCGAGTTTGGCGCCCGCCCTGTGCCAGGCTTGCGCGATGGCCCAGGCGATGGAGCGTTTGTTGGCGACACCGAAGACGATTCCGATTTTGCCAGCGAGCGGCATGTTCATGAATAGGATTAAATCGTTCAACCGTGAACCCGGGGCATCCCAGGTCAGTCAGTTCGCAGAGAGGATGAATGCAGGCGAAACGGTTAGCAAGTTTCCAGACGCAGGCATGCCGTCAACAGCAGAGTGTGTTCAAGAAAGGGGCGGGGACGGCCTCGTCCCCGCATTTTTTCAGTATCAAAGCGTTTTACGGGGACGAGCCGTCCCCGCCCCTGCTTGCTCGCTTTCTTGGACGTACTCTGGGGGTCAACAGGCAGAAAACCGGAATGCGAGACCTATTTTCTGACGCGCAGCCAGGTTAATCCCGCCAATCCAATGATCAGCATCCCGCTCACCGCCCACGCGCTGTTGCCGGACGCGTCCGGAAAGAAATGCATCGCGACGGCGCCGATCGCCGGCCCGGCGCAACTGCCCGCGCCAATCGCGGCTTCATGAAGACCGCCGTGTTCGCTGTTCCGCTCCCCAACGTCCATGGAATACAACAGCGATGAGTAATAAATCAGCCCGACAGCGAGCCCAAAGACGATTTGCGCCCCCACCAACAACGGCAGGTTCGGCACCAGCAGGATGAACGCAAAGCTGGCGACCATGGCGGCGTAAGCGCCGATGAGCCAGCGGAAGCGATAATGCCATCCTGGCCACAACCACAGCAGCGCGAATGCGCCGATCCTGACGAACAACCAAACCGAACAGAAGAAGCCGGCGAACATCGGCGAAAGTTTCAGCTCTTTCGCGAGGCTTGGAATGACGGCGATGATCGTGTTGATCGCCAGGTAGGCAAACGGGTTCGCCAGCCAGGCCATTTTCAGAAACGCCTTGGTTCGGGCGATCGGACGCGGGTTCAGTTCGAAGTGGCCCGCTGGAATGTTGTTTTCATTCCCGACTGGATCGCCGGCTGCGGCCGCTTTCTGGAGCCAGAACGCCAGCGTCAGTTGCCCGACCTGCATCGCGCAGGGCACCACGAACATGCTCCGCAAACCGAGTTTCTCCAGCATCGCGCCGCCGGTGAAATAGGAGAAAGCGCCCCCGGTCGCCCAGACGATGTTGTAGATGCCGATCATGCGCTGCAGTCGAATCGGCGGCTCGCCTTCACTCACCATCGCTTCAAGCGTGGGCCAGGTGAAACACATGCCAATCGTGCACACGATCATCGCCGCGACGTGACCGCCGATCGAATGGATCTGGCTGCCTGCCGCCAGGACCACGGCCATGATGAAAAAGCCGAGTCGCAATGAGAGGAAACTACCGCGGCTCTGCGCAAAGCGTCCGCATAAAACCGACGCGAAGGTGTAAACGAAACCGAGTGAAGCGGCCAGGATCAGATTCTCCATTCTGCCGAACCCGAACCGCGCCTCCACAAAGAAGTAAACGTAGTAAAAGTAGTAGGTCGTAGAGACCGAGTTGAGGGCTGCCAGCGCAAAAATGCCGGCTTTGACGGTGCGGGAATACATGGCGAAGGCGGAGTGCGGAAGGAATCGAAGATCAGACCCTCGATGGCGGACGGCCCGCGTGCCACGTCTCGCATTCCGGGATCTCCTCGAGCGCCTTGCGGCAATACCATTTCACGGCGTTGCTCATGGGCGGTTGGAGTGTGTCGAGCTCTGCGGCGGAACACCAGCGGATCGCCTGATGCTCGACACCCGCTAGTCGGACACGTCCGTTTGTGGGTCGAGCCCAGTAAATCATGCCGATGTGTTCGTGCGTGTCGGTGATGCGATGAATGTCGAGGAACCGCGGCGCAATCAACGCGCGCGTGCCCGGCTCGGTCGTCGGCGGGCGTCCGCCGATCAGTTCCACGTCCAGGCCGCTCTCTTCCTTGGCCTCGCGCAACGCGGCCATTTCGGGGTCTTCGTCCAATTCAATGTGGCCGCCGAGCGGCAGCCATTTGTCGAGCCTGCGATGATGAATGAGCAGCACTTTGCCGTCGTGAACGACGAAAATCGCCACCGTGAAATCAATCTTCTCGTGGATGTGGGCCATTGCGGGAGGGACTGTGGCAAGCGAGCCGGTGTGCGTCAAACTCGGCATTGCGCCGTTTCCATCTTTGGCAGCGGAGTGCAACTGGCGTCACAATGCGATGCAGCGCGGCGCGACGGCGCCGCCGCAACCAAATCGTCCTCGTCCTCTTTCTCATCCTCGAGGGTTGACAGATCGGCGCGTCACACGCGCGCGTCGCTACAAAGCGCAAAGAAAATCTTGGCGTTTGCGACGCGGCGGCGATTCAATGGGCGCGTTGCAATCGCGTTCATTCAAACTGGCGCTCGCGCAGATGCTCGTCGAAGGCGGGCGCAAGGAAGAGAATTTGCGTCGCGCGATCGATCGGATCGGGGAAGCTGCGGTTTCTGGTGCGCAAGTTGTGGTCCTGCCGGAAGCGATGACACTGGGCTGGACCCATTCGTCGGCGAAGAGCGACGCGGACGAAATTTCAGACGGCGATGGCTGTCTGCGACTGCGCGAGGCGGCGCGAGCGAACCGGATTTACGTCTGTGCGGGTCTGGTTGAACGGGCTGGCGCGCGCATTTTCAATTCCGCCGCGCTGATCGGGCCTGAAGGCGATCTGGTCCTGCACCACCGCAAGCTGAACGAGTTGGAGATCGCGCACGGGTTTTATGCAGCCGGAGACCGCCTGGCCGTGGCTTCGACGCCGTTGGGTACGTTGGGTGTGATGATCTGCGCCGATGCCTTCGCCCGTGGCCAAGTGATCAGCCGCACACTTGGATGGATGGGCGCCGATATCATTCTTTCACCATGCGCATGGGCCGTCCCCGCTGATCACGACAACGCTAAGGCGCCGTACGGCCAGCTCTGGCTCGACAATTACTGTCCGGTGGCTCGCGATTTTCGTTTGTGGATCGCCGGCGTCAGCAACGTCGGCTGGCTCGATGACGGCCCGTGGAAAGGGCGGAAGTGCATCGGTTGTTCGCTCGTCGTCGGACCGGAGGGCCGAGAGGTATGGAGGGGTCCTTACGGCGCCGATGCTGACGTAATTCTCTACACGGACATCGACCTCGAGCCACGACCCGCGCGCGGCGACGGATGGGAGCGAATGTGGGAAACACCTTCTGGCACCAAAACGTAAGAGGACGGCGCGCGCAGTGCGTTTGCAATGCAATCGCTGATGGCATCTGTGGGCCGCGACTCCAGATTTATTTTCTAACTTGTTCAAAATGTGCAATATAACATTCTATCTGAATTCGGAACGGTATTTGCTCAATCATGGGACCGACGTTCCCTTCTATCCCGCTGCTTCCGCAGCGTGGAGAGTAGCCGTTAGTGTCGTGCGACGACGCAGGACCAGGTTTGGCCAACTCGAAGGGTTCGACGTGTTTCGGGGTCTCGGGTACGGGCATAAAACACAGACAAAAAAAGGAATGATGGAGGAAGAATCACGCTATGAAAACGAATAAAGCCATTTCCGGCCTGATTATAGTCGGCGCAGCGGCCGTTTTGGTCACGCTGATCGGCGCTCAACCCAATCCGGGTGGTGCGCAGAGCCAAACCCAACAACTGGGAGGCACTTGGAGCTACACCGTGGACGTCACTGGCGTTCCTTCAGGGTTTCCGCTCGGCTACAAAAGCCTCATCACTTTCGATAGTGCTGGAGGGTTGGTCCAAACAGCCTGGGCTCCGCCCGTCGCCGAGGGCCTCGCAGGCCTCGTTGGTGTCAGTCCTTGGATCGGTCACGGCGAATGGGTCAGGACGGGTAACCGCGAGTTTGCTCTAACGGTGCTGATCCCCCGCTTCGCTCCGGCCGGAAAATTCGCCGGGATCGCCAAGGCGCGATCCTCGATTCGCCTCAACGCGACTGGCCGCGAAGTTGAGGGTATTTTTCAAGGCGATATTTTCGACGTGGACGGCAATCTGGTTCTGAGCGGGTTTGGCGGCACAGTGCGCGCGACGCGGCTGCAACTGGAACCCCTGCAGTGACCGGGCTTTAATGAGCTTCCAGGCCCGAGAATCCAAATACAAACCCAGCAAGCGACAGAACCCTGTGAAAACGAAAACAACACTCTTGTCGGCGATCCTGATCGCTGGTGCTGTCGCCCTGCTCGTGGTGACAGCCGCCCGATCGGATACGAAAACCGCGCGCGATGACGGCCAGCATCTTGAAGGCTCCTGGCTGGTCGCGGCCACGGTGACGG
>WNGL01012842.1_pt1 | contig 10160 bp, 11 predicted proteins | sample 5400591 | NCBI WGS metagenome assembly WNGL01 (sample SAMN13153377, study PRJNA577476) | soil metagenome | isolation source: 80 cm soil or saprolite under Garry oak tree replicate 1 | place: USA:California | collected 2016-06-15 | reverse complement strand
CCGAAACGGATCCTCCGTACCCCGGGGATGCGCTGGACGAGCGGTGTATGGACATCGCGGTAGTAGCGGTCGAACTCCACCGGATCTTCCGGATGGCCGTGGAGCGAAACGATCCGCATCATGACCCGAACCAAACTCGGTCACATATGTGACTTGCATTCATGAATATGAACCTACGACGGAACCATCTTTACAGTCAAGTAGATGGACAGCATTCACAAATGTGAATAAGCACGTCGATCGTGACGGCGACCTTCTGCTGGCCTCGCAGATCACTGGCACGGTCTGGTCCTCGTTTGCCACGAGACGGTGCCGCGAGCGTGACGTGCACTCGTAGGCGCCGATCAGCAGGTCAGCGAGTACCCGAGGCCGGGGAGCAATTCCTCCGTGAGACGGGAGTGGTCCGGGGCGGTTCAGACATCCCCGCCTGCGACGGTGCGGATGAGAAAGGTCCTGCCCGGGCGATCATGGCCGTAAGTCTGCGTGCCTGGCCTGGCCACGAGCTCATGAAACCCCGACTATGTCGGCGGCGTGCTTGATCGCCGGTGAGCTGGCGCGGGTGCGCATTGCATCGCTGTTCCGATGGCTCGGCGACGAGGATGTGGCCAGGTTCGGATTCTGGCCGTGCCGACCGGCGGCGGACTCACTACGTCAGCCGAATCCGCACCCGCCGCGCCTGCTCCAGCTCGTCGGCTGCCGACTGCTACGCCAAGGCGTGCCCGGCACGAGAATACGGGGCCAGCGTCGAGCTTGGCGGGGCGGTCCCGCAGACCGCTGTCGTACCTGTCGTGACCAGGCGCTACAGGTCCGGGCTGCTGAACTTCGCCGCGCATTCGCCAGAAGATAGCCGACGCGACAGAAAATGCCGTTATGCGCGTCTCCACGGACCGTACCGAAGGGATTGTTCCAGTACAGATCGGCGGCTCGGCGCGCGTTCTCCCTGACCTTCCCGTCACTCAGCGTCATGCTGTCAATCGGCGTAACCGCGGGGCGGCGTCTTGCTGGTAGCGGGTGCCGCTGCGCAGCGCGTGCTCGGCCCGGGCGAGTTCACGGCCGAGGTAGGCCGCGTGATCGAGCCGACCGACCAGGCCGGCCGCCAGCACGCTGGTGTACCCGTCGGTGGCGCTGCCGGCTTCGATCACGGCGGTGAGCAGCCCGTCGTTGCGGTAGTGCTCGATCACCAGCAACCGCCGCCGCGAGTCGGCGTGCACGACTAGGTACCCGGCCGGGTCGGCGACCGTGCGGCCCGCCGGGGCCGCCCGCTGGACGGGCACGGCCAGCCCGCCCGGCGACTGCGGCGCCGGGCCGGGGTCGCGGGCGGCGCACCGGCGGGCGGCGGCCAGGACCGCGGCGGTGTCCCGGGTGCCGATCAAGTCGATGACCTCGACATAGGCGCGGAAATGGGCGACCTCGCCCGCGGTGAGATTGCGCAGCCGGGCCGCCGGCCGGGGGCTGCGAGGATCCGCCCCTTGTCGTCGGTGCCGTTGGCGGCCAGCGCGAGCAGGCTGCCGCCGGGGTGGTGCCCGATCCGCTGTTCCATCTCCGGCCCGCAGACAACGACGAACCGCAGGTGCGGGTTGGTGATCGTGTTGGCCATCAGCCGTTCGATGCCCAGGTTCTCGGTGGTCAGCGTCCCTGTGATCGCCACCTCCGGGCCGGCTTCGGCGGCGACCGCGGTGGCCAGCGCGCTGTCGCCCAGCGTGCAGACCGCGACGGGGCGGCGTACCGCAGCACCGTGTAGTCGCCGGGCAGCGGCGGCCACCCCGGCCGCGGCTTCACGGGCGTGGCCGGGCAGGCTGCCCCCTCCCCGATGAGCCCGGCCTCCTGCACCAGGCTCAGTGCCTCCGCCGGCCAGCACACCGCGCAGCCCAGGCACGGATACCGCTGGCTGGCCAGCGAAGCCGCCAGCCGCCGGGCGGCATCACGCAACCGCGGCGGCGCGGCGGCGGGCAACGCCGCCAGCGCGGCCGACGCCTCATGGGCGCAGCCGCACGCGGCGCACTTGGCCGCCCGCGCCGCCTCCGCCAGCAGCCCGGCGGGGTCAGCCGGGGCGGGCGGGCCGACGCTGAGCGTGACAGGCACGCGGCTCATAAGTCCCTGCTACCCGCGCCCCTGGCCCGCAGCCACAGCCGAAAGTCCCGGGCACCGGCCGAAAGGTCCCGGCCATCGCGCCGTGCGGGCCGGGCAGAGCACGAGCCGCGCGCACCACCGCCTGAGACCACCAGCCCCACCCGCCCGCCCGAGCGCTCGACCTGCCCCGACTGCTCCAGATCTTCGGTCACGTCCCGCTCTTCACTAAGGACCCCCGGGAGGGCCTCGCCGCCGACCTGGTCTCGCCGCGAGCGCAATTGGAGGTTGCCGAAGGCATCCGGTGGCGCCTAGGGGACCAAACCTCCGATTGCCCGCAACTCCCGTGACCAGCACGCCAACAGCATGCCCCAGGGAGGCAGACAGCTGTTGTCGCAGCAGGTGAGCGATCGTGCTGTGTGGGGGCGCCACCCCAGGCGAGTTCGCGCGGAAGGCAAACGTACCGGCAAATCCCATGTGCTGGTCGCGGTCGGCGTCGCCGCCGTCGAAGCCGGGCACCCGGGTCCGCTGCCGATGCGAGTGCGGGGGCAGTCGCATCTGTGCGAGCGCGGAGAACTGCACACGGCGCTCAGGACTGGGCGCACCTTGTCACCACGCTACGAGGTGTTCTCGCCAACTGACTTGGGTCCGTTCCAGTGGCGCCTAGGCGAGGATTGTCAGGACCAGGCCGCGCTGTTGCGCAGTTAGTCGCGGGGCCATCCTGGGATCGTGGGCGTGCTCACACCCGATGAGACAGCGGTGGCCGTTCGGCGGCTCGCGGCGACGCGGCCACATGTCGGCGCCGTCGCGGGCCTGGTGGATCCCGACGACCTCTGGCGCTTCTGCCGAGATGAGTTCACGGGGGTGGACGTGCGCATGGATGGCTGGGACATCCGTGGCCGGTGGTTCGGTGTGGTCGTCGCAGCCACGCCGCGGCTGGGGGCGTCGCCCCGCGGCGAGACGATCCCGTGGAGCGTCGTCGCCCGCCACATCGCGTCGAACGATCGCGGTGTCCCCGGTCTCATGTGATCAGGAGCGCTTGCCACGTAACTCCCGCGCCCGCCACGGTCCGGACCACGCCGGCCTCCCGGAGATACGCGATCGCTCGCCTGACCGTCGTGCGCACAACGCCGAACGTCTCCCGGAGCGCAGAAGTAGCCGGCCTGCGCGCCGAGCCCGGCTAGCACCACCGGGACCACGCCGCCACCGCCGGCGGCCCGCGTGAACGTGCCTCGGCATGGACCACCTCGCCCTGGCGCGGCATCCGCGCCACCGGGACGAAGTCCACAAATTCGATGTGACCGGCTACCGCAACTCCAGTCATCTGTGCGAGGGTACGCGGGGTCCCTCACGCCAGGAGACAGGAGGACGGAAATGGCGATGCTGACCGGCAGCTCGACTGCCGAGATCGACGCCCCGCTCGAACAGGTGTGGGCGCTGGTCGCGGACGTGGAGCGGGCGCCGGGGTGGCAGGGCGGCCTGAAGGGGATGCATGCCCTCGAGCGCGGCGACGAAAGGGCACGCGATCTTGTGCCAGACCGAATCCGACGCCAAGGTCCGGACGATCAAGTCCACCGTCCGCTTCACCTACAACGGTCCCACCACCCTGGCCTGGCGGCAGGAGAAGGGCGAGCTCAAGTCGGTTGACGGCCGCTGGAAGCTAGAGGACCTGGGCGGGAACCGGACGCGGGCGACCTACTCGCTGGAGGTTGACCTCGGCCGCATGCTCAGCCTTGTGATTCGCGGCCCGCTGGTGGACCTGTTGCGGGGAATGCTCGTGAGCGCCCGGGCGGGTGAGCTCAAGCGGCGGATACTTGCACGGCCGCCTGGCAGCTCGGATACGGCCTGGGCGGACAAGATCAGCAGGTCGAGGATCCGCACCTCGGTGAGCCCGTACCGCGCCTGGCGAGCTCCTGCCGGACCGCGCGCACCGCCGCCCGGTTGTGGTCCAGGTCGCGTTAGCGATGGCAGCGGTGGTGTGGAAGTGGGTGCGGGCATGCGGAGGACGTGGACGCGGACGGCCTCGGTGGCGGCGTCGGGGAGGCGGACCGGGAGGACGTGGCCGCGCGTGACGGCGACGGCACGACCACAGGCGCCGGGGCGCTGGTTCCGGGCTGGCTAGCGGCAGGCGACACGCTAGGAGACGCTCTGGTCGCTGCGGCCCTTCCGGTCACGGCCGCGCCCGCGGCCGCCGGCGCGCTGTGCGACCTTGTGTCGTCTAGCGACCGCGGGGTGTGTGAACCGCCGAGAGCGAGGACCGTGATCACCCCGGTCGCCGCGATCGCGATCAGGATGGCCGCCGCGGCGACGCCGCCGGACAGCGCGAGCATCCGCCCCCTGGGCGGCCTGACCTGCCGCGGGAAGCCATTGGCGGCAAACGGGCCCGCACGCAGTATCACCTCCTCGCGGTAGGCCTGCGCCGGCGGGCTGTCGTCGGCGCACAGCCTCAGCACCTTCTCGCGCAGGCCGCGCGGAACCGCGGCCAGCGGCGCCATGCCGGCCAGGGCCGCCGGGCGCAGCGCGCTGCGCCTGCGGTACGCGCAGGCCTCGCATTGGCCGGCGTGCCTGGCGACCTGCTTGCGCATCGGCGCGGTCAGCTGCCCGTCCCAGTCGTAGAGCATCAGGTCGAGCGCCGGGCAGGCCCACCGCCCGGTGCGCGCGACGAGCAGCACGCCGGCCTCCCGCTCCAGCCGGCCGCGGGCGCGCGAGGCGACGGCGTGCGCCTGGTTCCGCGAAACGCCGAGCACGGCCGCTAGATCCGCGCCGGACAGGTCGTGCCGCAGGCCGAGCTCGATGACCTCACGCTCACCCGGGTTCAGCCCGTCCATGGCGGCGTGGACAAGCCCGCGCAGTTCGGCCCGCTCAGCGTCATCGCCGGCGCCGGCGGACCGGCCGGCCAGGCCGGCCGCCTCATCCAGGCCCGCTTCCCCCGCGCGCAGCCGCCGGTGGCATTCGCTGCGGGCCACCGCGTAAAGCCAGGGCCGCAGCCTGTGAGGATCGCGGAGGCCGCCGAGGCTGGCGGCGGCGATGACGAACGTGTCCTGGACGGTGTCGGCGGCACGGTCCGGCTCGTTCAGCATCCAGCCACAGTAACCGTACAGCGACTCTGCGTACTTGTCGTAGGCCGCGGAAAGCCCGGCCGGGTCGCCTGCCGCAATGGCCGCGACGATCTCGCGGTCCCTCATGCCCCACACCGTAGCTGAACCGCCCGCATATAGCCCTGGTTTGCTGGCTAATCGGGGTCCACTGCGGCTACGCTCCCGAGCGCGACGGCGAGTGAGACGGTGACAGTGCCGGCGTGGGCTTGGCCGGCTCCGACGGCGACACCCGGCACCGACGGGCGGGCCGGAGACTCCGGGCTGGCCCGCGCAGGACTCCGGGTACCTGCCCGGGCGGCAGGATCACCCAGACGCTCGCCCCGGCATCCGCGGCCACCCAAGACGCAGAACCCAACCGGCACCGCTGCGCAGTGATGACGCCGCTCAATGCGTAAACATGCGTACGGACAGCACGCTCAGCCCAGCACAATCGAGTCAGCTACGCGGCTGCCCCGCAACAGATCAGCCCGATCTGGGCGATACATCTGATCCGTGCCCGAGCATTCGCCAGCGTACAGATCGGCGGGAATGCGCGCCTCTCCTCCGCCGAGGTTTGATCACGGTGCGTGAGCCCGCGGGCCGGGTTCCTGCGGTTTATCGTCAGGCCGCGTCACTTGCACAGCCGGGAGGGTATGTCCTGGCTCGGATGTTCCCGGTGCGGGCGGGCATGACGGCGCCGCAGCGGGGCAGGACCGGCGCATGCGGTACGTGGAGCTGCGCCGGCACACCGACAACGACGGTGACCGGCTTACCCCGCAGGGGGTGGCAGACGCCGAGATGATCGGCCGGGACCGGCTGCGCCCGCCCTATGCCGCGTTCGTGTCCACTGGCGCGGCCCGCGCCACCCAGATGCTGGAGATCTTGCGGCGCGCGGCCGGCCAGGACGATGTGCCGATCACCGCGGCGCCGGGGTTGCGGTCCTCGGTGGAGGACCGCTGGCGCGAGGCGGCCAGGGCGGCGGGCAAGGGCGCGGACCTGGATGCGGTGCGGGCCATCGACCCGGACCTGGTCGAGTGGGAGTCCGTGCTGCTCGGCTCGGCGCTGCGGCAGGTGGTGCAGGGGCTGCCGGAGGGCGGCCGGGCGCTGGTGGTGGGGCACAGCCCCACCAGCGAGGCCGCGGTGCTCGGGCTGGCCGGCCGGGTCGTCCCGCCGCTGGGCAAGGGGCAGGGGGTGCTGCTGATCGAGGACGGCGGGGAGTACCGGGTGGAGCCGCTGGATGTCCATGGCGGCAAGTGATTTCCGCCCGGCGAGGATGCGCACCCGCCTGCAGCTCAGCTCTTATCGGGCGAGCGGCGCAAGCATCTCCCGGGCGGCGGCGAGGATTGAGAAGTGCCCGTGGCCGGGGTAGAGCTGAAGCTGCGCGCCCGGTATCGCCTCGGCGTAGAGCCGGGCATGCTGTGGCGGGATCGTCGTGTCCGCATCCCCGTGGTGGATCGATGCCGGCACCGTGATGGACCCGAGCTGGAAACCCCAGGGCCGGGTGAGCACCCGCAGATCCTGGGCAACCCCCCGGCTGCCGCGGCGGAACGCTTCGGCATAGCCGGCCAGGAACGCCTCGCGCATGCCGGGCTGGGCGATCGCGCGGCGGTCGATGCCGGGTAGCTCGCTGGCGGCAAGGCGGAGGAACAGCGGTGGTGAGCGGCGCGCCAGCGCGGCCAGGCGGCCGAGAAACCAGCCGCCGAACGCCGGAGCGTGCCTGGCCACCGCCAAAGACAGCCGTTCCCCGGGCGCCATCCCGCGGGTAGGCCACCCCGGCGGGCCGAGCGGCAGACCAGCGTGAGGCTGCGGACGCCCGGGAAACCGCGCCGCGCACGCCGCGGCGAACGGCCCGCCGGCCGAGATGCCGAGCAGCGCCGCCGACTCGGCCCGCAACCCGTCCAGCACCAGCGCCGCATCCTCCGCCCAATCCGCCAGCCGGCCCAGCCGGCGAGGATCAGTCCTGCCGGTGCCGGGCCGGTCCGGGGCCATGATGCGCAATCCCAGCTCGCGTGCCGCCTGGGTGAACAGGCGTGCCGACAGCCGCGAATCGGCCAGCCCGTGGCAGAGCAGAACCGGCGCCCCGCCCTGCTCGCCAGCAACCTCAACCGCGATCACGCTGCCGTCGTCCCGGCGCACCTCCATCGCCCCATGGTCTCGCCTCCCGGCCGGCCGCTACCAACCCGCCCGGCCCCGGAAGCGCCCTGGTCCGCGGCAGCGCGGCCTCGCCAGCAAATCCTGGATCTTCCCAGCAGAGCCAGGTCCGCACCGTCTCACGGCCAGTCATCACGGAGCGCGACGGGCGGAGCGAGGCAGCCTCGACGTGCCGCCGCGCCGGAACGCCGATTACGCGCTGATCATTCATGGCGGGGCCGACCCGCTGGCTGTGCGCAGATCAACTATTCGGGCGCATTCGCAGGGGCTGGGCCGCCCGAAGCTGGTGAGTGTGTCGCGGACCTCGGGCTCTTGTGCATTCCTGCCGCTACGGTCGTGATCTGCGTGCGGAGCGCGGCTTGTGTCTATGCTGCCGCGGCTGCCTGGGATCGCGTGCGCTGGTATTCGGCCGGGTCGAGGATCTCAAAGACCGCCTGGCCGGTGGCCAGGACACCGCGTGCGGGCAGGGGAATCCCGCCGATCGCGGGGTTGGCCCGCAGGCGGGCTGGCCGACCCAGGTCAACGCCGTCCAGAGTGGCCTGTGAGTTGTCAATGAAATACATCCGCTCGGGCATGAGCGTTCCGGTGTGGCCGCTGGGCATTGTTCCGGTCAGCTGCAACTGGCCCATTCCCAGCGTGCTGGCCAGCCGCTCCCGGGCCCGGACCAGCGATCGCAGGCGCCATGTGGCGAGCGGCATCGCCGCGCTCATCGTGTTGAGCAGGGCAAGGATGCGGGTCGAGGTGGCGGTGAGGGTCCACTCCAGCGCGGGTGAATCCATGGTCACGCTCAGGGTGGCGGGGCCGGCGCAGGTGAGTCCGATCTGCGCGTACCCGGTGATGTGGCAGGCCGCGCCGAAGTAGCGCGGGCAGGCGGTGTCAAGCCGCGGGCCGTCGACGTGGATCGACCAGCGGCCACCCGGATCGCGATGCCATAGGGCCCGGTAGGGGCCGAAGTCGTTTTGCGGGAAGACGCGCAGTGCGAGCACGTGACCGGAGTCGAAGGGCAGCCCGAAAACGGCCCATCCTTTGACATATTCATGACCGGGCCACGGAGCGTAGCCCCGTACCACGGGAAGATCCAGTAGCCGGGCGGACAAGCCGGGGACGGCCTTGCTAGCCATGTGTGCACCTTCTTTGCGCGGGCCCGGGCCGGGCCCATCTGGTATGGGCGGCTTATCCCGCCCGGGGAGCGTTCGGCGATGGCGGGGCGGGCTGGCCGGAGCGCACGTTGGCCCGGTGCTGGACGGGCATCGCCTGGCGGGGCGAGGGCCGCCTGGGCTCAGTAGCTGAAGGTGGTGGCGGCCTCGTCGCCGATCCATGCCCACAGCGGGACGGTGCCCTGGAGTTCGGCGCCGCCGATCAGCGCTGCCTGGCTGAGGTTCTTGGCGTTGAAGCAGATCGGGCAGAGATAGTAGCGGCCGCCGGCCGCCTCGTAGCGCTTCACCAGATCAGCGAGCGGCGGGCAGCCCTCGCAGGCGACGCCGGCGGCGGTGCCGTCGATGGCGAGCCGGACGGCCTCCTTGGCGAGGAACATCAGCGTCGGGCGGCCCGACTCCGCCGCGCCGACGGCGACCAGGAATGCGATAGTGACCTTCTCGGGGTCCTCGAGCCCGGTGGTCAAGCTGATGACGGCCTTGCCTGGCATGGACGTGCCTCCTTGTGCGCGGGGCCTGGATTGGCCCGGTGAGAACCCACGCTAGGGATGGCGGCGTCCGGTGTCGTCCGGGGTTCTCCCTACAAATCGACCGGGCTGAGGCTGTCCAGCAGGCCGTGCTGCATGGCGAACAGCGTGGCGGTCGAGCGGGTCGCGGCCCCGGTCTTGGCGTAGATGCGCTCGATGTGGGTCTCGGCGGTCTTGGCCGTGATGCCCAGGGCGCGGGCGACCTGCCGGGTGGATGCGCCCCGGGCGATGAGGGTGAGCACCTCGATCTCGCGCGGGGTCAGCCCGGCCGGCCCCGCGCGCCGCCTGGCCCGGTGCCCGGTGGCCGCGAGCACGGCATCGACGGCATCGGCAGCCAGCCGGCCGGACCGGACCTCCCTGCGCAATTGGTCGGCGGCCTGCTTGAGCGAGAGGGCCGGCCGATGCGGCCGGGGCTCGCTCATGGCACGGCAGGCGTCGGCGGCGGCCAGGATCCGGCCGGTGGCGGGGATCGCCGCCCCGGACAGGCCACGGTGGTAGCCGGACCCGTCCAGCCGCTCGCTGGCAAGCGAGGCGATCGCGCCGATCCGGGCCAGCGCCGGGGGGCGGGCCAGGGCCCGTTCGGTCCAGTAGGAATGCAGGCGCATCCGCTCGGCCTCGGTGCCGGTCAAGGCCCCGGGCGTGTCCAGGATCGACGCGGGCACCCCGTGCATGCCGACATCGTGGACCAGGGCGGCGCGCCGCAGGGCCACTATCTCCCGGGCGGGCAGCCCGCACAGCCCGGCGGCAGAAGCGGCCAGATCGGCCACCCCACGGGAGTGCCCGGCCCGGCACGGGGACCGCAAGTCGGTGAAGTCGGCCATCGCCTCCAATGCCGAGTCCAGTTCCCGCTCGCTCAACTGGCGGCACAGCCCCGGCTCGGCCTCGATCAGCGCCGTGCACCCGGCCACGGCGTCCATGTCTGCCAGTACCTCAGTCGCCGTCTCGCAGAACAGGTCCACCATCGCTGGGTCGAAGTGCTTGCCTCGCCGGGCCCGGGCCACCTCGACGGCGGCGTCCACGCCGCCCGCCCGGTGGAACACCTCGACGCCCGGCCCCCGGTCAGCACCAGGCTGGCGGCCAGGTGCAGCCGGTGCAGGAAGGGCGTTCCCGCCCCGGCATGGCTCAGCGCGAACCCCATCAGGGGCAGCCCGGCAAAGTCCACCCGGTAACTGTCGGCCCGGAAG
>WNGL01007165.1_pt1 | contig 10161 bp, 10 predicted proteins | sample 5400591 | NCBI WGS metagenome assembly WNGL01 (sample SAMN13153377, study PRJNA577476) | soil metagenome | isolation source: 80 cm soil or saprolite under Garry oak tree replicate 1 | place: USA:California | collected 2016-06-15 | reverse complement strand
GTTCGGCAGATTCACCACGTCCGGAACCGGCTCGTCGGCCATCCATGCCAGCAGCTTCTCGAACTCCTTGCGGAGGATCCCGCGCTCCCCTTCCAGCATCGAGATCGTGAGGTCGCCGAGCAGCGTCGGATCCGTTGAAAGCGAGCGCTTCGCGAACATGTTGATGACGGCCGGCGAATCCCACAGCCGATCGAGCCATCGCGGCGTGCGCCGGAAGAGAAATGAATGCTGCTGAAGATAGATGCTGATGCCGCCGAACAGCACGCGTCCACGACTCACGTTGGCTTCGTCCGGATTCGTGGGCGTGTAGAGGGGCAGGAGCGTGACCTGGTGTCCGCGCGCGAGCAGCTCCACGGCCAGCGCGTTGTCGCGGGAGCAGCTCCCGCAGTACATGCCGGCGGCGCCTGCGGTGATTGAGAGAATTCTCACAAGAACTCCCAACTTCCAACGACCAATTCCCAACCGTCACAGATATCCACCTTGGGAGTTGGGAATTGGACGTTGGTAGTTCTCATAGCTCCGCCGTCTGAAACGCCCTCGCGCGGAACAGGAAGTCGATGAGATTGCCCTCGTGTGGCTGCAGCCAGTTCAACTGGATCGTCGGCACCGGACCGAGGTTCAGGCGATCGACGTGAACGGCGTCGAGAAGCTGCCGCCTGAAAGCGAGGTTGCAGGTGAGCGCGCTGCAGACGAGCGTCGGCCCGATCGCGTCGAGCATCTTCGCTTCCGGGCATTGCACGACCGTCACGAAGGGGAACATGTATTCCTTGTTCGCGATCGGCGCATCCGGCGACTCGCAGTGGACGACGGTGGGAAGGAGATAGTCGGCGCGTCCGGCCTTGATCAGCCGCGGCTGGCCGCCGCGATGCTTCGCCGTGACGTCGGTGACACCAGGCGCCTGCAGATCGGCGTCGATCGCCTGGGAGATCGCCTCGGCGACGCCCGGAACGGTGAAGGCCGCCAGGCTCGCGTCGGGATGATCGGGCGGAAGCGGCACGATCGCGGAGAGCCGCTGCGCGACGGCCTCAGCTATCTCGTGCGTATGACGGCTGGCCCAGATCCCCGAACAGTTGATGCAGCCGCGGCCGCTGTTCAGGAACACGCTGTCGACCATCACGTCGAGATACTTCTCCCAGTGATCGACCTGGTCGTCGCCGATCAGGATCTTCGAGAATCCCGGTCCATGCGCCTGCACCTTCGGGTTGCCGCGGTAACGATCGACCGTAGACTGTCCGCCGAAAATCATCGTCCGACCCACGCTGTCGAGGACCGCGGCGCCGACGTCGGCGCCGCCCGGATAGACCGAAATGGCCTCGCGTGGAATGCCCGCCTGGAAGAAGGCTTCGGTCATGCGATACGGCGTCCACGGCTCCTGGGGTCCGGGCTTCAGCACGAGACCGATTTGAAGAGGAATGATCGGCAGCCAGAGCGTGTGCACACCGGGAGAGTTCGATGGAAGCACGAGCCCAACGACCGGACTCTGGACCTGAAAGCTGAGGGGAACGCCGCGCTCCTCGCCGTGACCGGCGGACAGGATGTCCAGCGACAGGCCGCGCGTCAGCGACTGCAGGATGCGGCGCATCTCGGCGAGCACGAAGGCGTTCTTCTTCATGTTCGCGCGGCACATGCGCTCGGGCAGGCCGGTGCTCGCCGACTGCGCGCGCACGAATTCGTCGGGCGTCTGCGTGCCGTCGCCCATCGGCAGCGTCGCGTTCGTGTAGAACTCGCCCGCCTTCGCGGCACGCTCGATCAAGCCGTCGATCGGAATCTCGCGCAGCGCGTCGCGCGCGCGCTGCGCCTTGCGCACGTCGCGCTGGATCATCCCGCCGTTGGCGCGGCTGACGGCCGCGATCGGCTCGCCCGTCGAGAAGTGGACGACCTCGTCCTTCTCGAGGCTTTCATAGGGCTGGCCCCAGCGCAGAACGCTTAAGTGCAACATCAGGCTTCAACCATCACCGGTCACGTACGACATCACGCAGAGCGCGCGGAGTTCAATAGGTCAAGGACAAAACCCTGATTTTCTCTGCGTGCTCTGTGTGAGTACGTGCGTGACAGGCGGTATTAGTACACTCCGATCGTGGTCGTTGCCGCAAATCCCCGATACGGCCGGACCCCGCTCACGCCGTCCCAGGGAAACTCGTGGTGCGGCGGCTCGCGCTCCCCTTCGTCGCGCTCCAGGAATCCGGGCATGAAGAATTCCTTTGTCAGCGTCGTGAGCTTCACGCGGCCGGTCGCGCAGTACTCGACCACTTTGTTCTGATCGTCGAAATCGACGACCTCGACGACCGCTCGCGGCTGCGGTGCGTAGTACGTGATCTTGTAGCCGTTCTCGGGCCCGCTCGGTGCGCTCGCCGCGAGGCCCATCAGCGTGTTGCCGTAGGTTGGCGTCATGTAGGCGCCGTCGAGGAGCTCCTCGTGCGCAAAGCGGTTCCACTGCGGCGTGAACTCCGTGCCGCCGGAAAAAACTCCGGTGATTCCCGACTGGCGGATTGTCGTCCCCATCGACTCCAGCCTCAGGGCCAGCGCCTCGAGCAGCTTCGGCGTCGTGAACATGCAGCGGATGTCGTGCCCCGCCCCCAGGATCGTGACCGCCTGATCGATCACGTGATCCTTGTACGCCTGCAGATGCTCCGTCCACCCCTTCTTAATCAACGTGATCACCCAGCGAGGGTCGAGATCGACGCAGAAGCTGATCCCGCCGCGGAACTGCGCGAGGTGCTCGACCGCCAGCCGCAACCGCCGCGGCCCGGACGGGCCGAGCATCAGCCAGTTGGATCCCTTCGGAAAATACTCGTCTGGCAGCGTGCCGCTGAACAGCTCGTAATCGATCCGGAAATCCTCGGACGCAATGCGCGTCTTCGGGATGCCGGTCGTGCCGCCCGTCTCGAACACGAAGATCGGCTTGCCCGCCAGCGCCTTCGGGATCCAGCGCTGGACGGGGCCGCCGCGCAACCATTCGTCCTGGAACTCGCCGAACCGCCGCAGGTCGACGAAGGTCTTGACCTCCCGGCGCGGATCCCATCCGGCCTTCTTCGCGAAGTCGAGCCAGAACGGACAGCCGGAGGCGGGATCGAAGTGCCAGTCGACGACTTCGCGCACCCAGGCGTCGAGTGTTGGCGAGGCGGGCATGAAATCGTAGTATGTCACTCGCGACATTGGTGCGCTACAACGTATGACCTCCATCCAGACCGACACCGCCGCGCGTCTGACGCCGATCCAGTGGGCCATCTGCGTCACGGCGGCCATCGGATTCGCGTTCGATGCCTACGTGCTGCTCATGCTGCCGCTCATCGTCCGTCCGGCGCTGATGGAGCTGCTGCGCGTGGGTCCCGCGGATCCGCGCATCAACCAGTGGGTAGGCAACCTGTTTTTCTGGCCCGCCGTCGCGGGCGGGATTTTCGGCCTGCTCGGCGGCTACCTGACGGATCTCCTCGGACGGCGGCGCGTGCTCGTCTGGAGCATCCTGCTCTACGCCGTCGCCGGTCTGGCCGCGGGCTATTCGACGACGGTCCAGCAGCTGCTCTTCTGGCGCTGCTGCATGTTCGTCGGCGTGTGCGTCGAGTTCGTCGCCGCCGTCGCGTGGCTGGCGGAGCTCTTCGCGAACCCGAAACAGCGGGAGGCCGTCGTCGGATACACGCAGGCGTTCGGTTCGCTCGGCGGCGTCATGGTCACCGGTTCGTATTACCTGGTCGTCACCTACGCGGATCATCTGCCGCTCGTCCGCGGCGGCCATGAAGCCTGGCGCTACACCTTGATGTCCGGCATTGTCCCTGCCATTCCTCTGATGCTGATTCGGCCCTTCCTGCCGGAGTCGCCGACGTGGCGGGAGAAGAAAGCCGCGGGAACGCTGAAGCGGCCAAGCTTCGGCGAGCTGTTCCGTCCGCAATTCAGCCGCACCACCATCGTGACGACGATCATGATGGCGTGCACGTTCGGGGCGGCATTCGGCGCGATCCAGCAGGTTCCGCGAATCGTGCCCGGGCTGCCCGAAGTACGCGTGCTGCCGAAGGCCGCGCAGGAGCAGACCGCGGCGGCGGTGCAGTCGTTCCAGGAATTCGGCGGACTGATCGGACGGATCATTCTCGCGTTCCTCGCCGTCCGCATTGTCAGCCGCCGCAGGCTGTTGCACATTTTCCAGATTCCGGGTCTGGTCCTGCTTCCGCTCGTGTTCCTGTTTCCGGCGACAAGCAATCTCACGCTGCTGCGATGGGGGATCTTCTTCGTCGGGATGCTGACCATCGCGCAGTTCAGCTACTGGGGGAATTACCTGCCGCGCGTGTATCCGACGTACCTGCGGGGCACGGGCGAGAGCTTTGCCGCAAACGTCGGCGGGCGGATGCTCGGCACGTCCGCGGCGCTCGTGACGACCAGTCTCGTCGCGTCGATGCCTGGCGGCACGCCGCCGATCAAGCTCGCGCATGCCGCCGCGCTCGTCGGAACCGCGGCGTACGTGATCGGCTTTGCCGCGAGCTTCTGGCTTCCGGAACCCAAGCAGGGAGGCCTGCCGGAGTAACGCGGGGCGTGCTACTCGACGCGCCCTCCGCGCTGGAGGACACCGGGAAGAACGACGCGCGGTAGCTAGTGTCCCGTCCCAGTGGATCGTGGCATAAGTCGCGGGCGCGGCGTCCGGGAGTTATGTCGCGAACCACTGGGACGGGACACTAGAGCGCGGCCTCGTACAGCGCGCGCGCAGCCCGGGCGTCCAATGGCCGTGGATTGTGTTTCCCCGTCCACTGCGTTTCGGCATCCGCCGCCAGGCTCTCGAAATCAGCCCGCGACGCTCCGATCTGGCCGAGCGCTCGGGGCAACCTGCCGGCGCGCGCGAGCTCGTCGAGGCGAGCCGGCAGGTTCAGTCCAGGCGCCAGCTCCGCATAGAGATCGCCGACGACCTCCGCGTTCCAGCGGACGACGTGCGGCAGCATGACGGCGATGGCGACGCCGTGGATCGTGCCATACCGCGCGGTGAGCGGGTTGGCGCAGGCGTGCGCCGCACCGAGCATCGACATTTCGATTGCAGCGCCCGCGCGGTTGGCGCCCCGCAGCATGGCGCCGCGAGCAGTCAGATCGCCCGGCGCTTCGAGCACACACTCGTAATTCGCCTCCAGAAGCTGCCACGCCTCTCGCGCGACGGCGGCCGATTCCGCCGTGCGCGTCTTCGTGACGAACGCCTCGACCGCGTGCGAGAGCGCGTCATACCCGGCGATCGCGGTTACGGTGCGCGGCTGCGACACGGTCAGCTCGGGATCGAGAATCACAACCCGGAACTTTGCCTTCTCGTCGCCGCACGCCATCTTCGCGTGAGTCTCCGCGTCCGAGATGAGCGCGTACGACTGCGCGTCGCTGCCGGTTCCTGCCGTCGTCGGAATGCCAATCGACGCCAACATCGGTTTCGACGCCTTGCCGTGGCCTCGATAGTCGCGCATCGAGCCGCCGTTGGTCAGCACGAAATTGATCCCCTTCGCGCAGTCGAGCGAACTCCCTCCCCCAAGCGCGATGATGGAATCGATCCGGCCCGCTGCAGCGGCAATCCGCCCGCGTTCGACCATTTCCGCATCGGGATTCGCGTCGAAGTCGTGAAAGAACGCCGGCACGATGCCGCTCGACTCGAGCAGACGGGCTGCGCGTGCGACGAATCCTGCCGCGACGATGCCCTGATCGGCCACGATCAATGTGCGCGAAAAGCCCAGCTCGCGCGCGAGGACTCCGAGCCGTTCCATCGAGCCATCGCCGAAGACAATCCTCATCCGGGGAGGTCAGCGCGGTTCGAGTGACAACTTGTACGCGGCCATCTCGTGATCGTTGCGCATGAGCAGCACGTCACGAACGATGACCGGATGGTTCCACGTCTTCCCTTCGAGCGCCGGGACGTGCGCGACTTCGGTGAATTGATCCGGTGTGGCCTTGACGAGCGCCAGGTCGCCTTCCTCGGAGACGACGAGCAGCAGATCCTGCTCCGGCAGCAGCACGAGCTGACCATTGCCGTAACGCCCGCCCTTCCATTTGCGCGTGCCGTCGGACAGATCGATGCACGACAGGATGTTGCCGTCAAAGCCAAAGGCGTAGCCCTTGTTCACGACGTAGTCGTTGAAGTACGGCTTGAGCCCGCTCGACTCCCAACGCTCCTCGACACTCCATCCGCGAGGTCCGTGCGCGATGCCGAGGCGGCGGATGCCGAGCCCGCCTGTCGCTGCGGTCGAGCTGATCAGCAGATCGCTATCTCCGATCGTGGCGGGCTGCACGATCGTCACGCCGCCGTCCGGCCACTGGTATTCCCAGAGCGCCTTGCCCGTGGCGGGCGACACGCTCGTCGCGCCGGCGGCGCTCAACAGCACGACCTGCGTGACGCCGTCGAACGTCGAGCGCTGCGGTGAGCTGTAGCTGCCCGGATGCGCGGGGCCAAGCCACCGCGGCTGCCCGGTGGCGGCGTCGTACCCCGCGAGCTTGCCTGCCGCGGCAACGATCACCGTGTCGTCGATCACGAGCGGGGAGCTCGCGAATCCCCACATTGGTACTTTCACATGCGCGTCGGACGACACGTTGCGCGACCAGAGCACGGCGCCGCTCACCGCGTCGAGCGCGTTCAGAAGGCCAGTTGCCCCGAACGTGTAGACGTGCCCATTGCTGAGCGCCGGCGTTCCGCGCGGTCCTGCGCCGCCGTTCGATTCCCAGAAGCGCGTCGCGTCTCGGTGCCGCCAGACGGACTTCCCGGTGCTCACTCTGTAGCAGGAGACCACTTCGTCGCCGCCGCGCTGTTCCTGCGTGTAGAGCAGATCGCCGCTCACAGCGAACGACGACCACCCCGGTCCGACCGGCCGCCGCCACATCTCGACCGGCGCCGATTTCGTCCAGTCGGTCTCGAGTCGCACGCCGTGAATCACACCGTCGCGATCGCGGCCGCGGAAGCCGGGCCACTCTGCTTCGCGCGTGACCTCCGGCGGTGCGGGCCCTGCCGCCTTGACTGCTGCCGTCGCGGTGGGCGCGGTCGGCGCCGGCGCTGCCGGAATCGGCGATTCTGTCGGCGTCGGGAGGGAATCCTTCGACGCCGCGGCCCTCGCCGCCGAACCTTTCGCATCGTCATCGCCCTGAGCGAGGAGCCGCTCTTCGTACGTCTTCGTCCAGCGCCAGTGGAGCTGCACGCCGGCGCCGCCGGTAATGCCGTCGGTGCGAATCGCGGTCCATGTAGCCGCTGCCAGGAAAATCGTGACCACCATTGTGGCCCGTTGAAGTCCGATGGAGAGACCGCGGCTGGCGACGGCGCTCGCGACGAACGCCGGCGCGACGATCGGCGGGAGCGCGTACAGCGCGAACATCATCCCCATCATGCCGCCGACGATCGACTTGTCGAGCAGCGGCCTGATGGCGAAGAACGCGACGACGACGACGGCCAGCGGTAGGAGGCGATCCAGCCACGGTGCGCGGCTGAAGAACAGCCACCAGATCACGATGGCCGCCGCGCAGGCGAGCGAGCCGAACAAGCCGATTACTGCGGCGTCCGGGCTCAGCACCGGGACGATGAAGCGGAGTACGAGCAGCAGGACCGCCGCGGCAACGCCGGGCCATAGCCGGAGTGGTTTCCGGGACGACGGAGCGTGGGTCTGAATCATGGTCATCCTGTGTCAGGGATCAGCTGTAGGCAGTCTACGGCCTTTGACGTAGAACGTCTACAACATGTTCCCCCTCGGTCTCTGTCCATTGAATGTAATCTCAGCTAGAGGGCGCTCGTCATTTCCAAGTCCGGATGAGCGTTAAGGCGTTCTTCGACACGAACGTCCTCGTTTACGTCGTGGGTCAGAACGACGATCGCACGACAAAGGCGGAAACGCTCGCCGCCAGTGGCGGCCTCGTCAGTGTCCAGGTCGTAAACGAACTCGCGTCGGTCTCGGGCCGCCAACTGGGGATGTCGTGGGGGGAGGTCGGCGAGGCGCTTGCGGCGATTCGCGCGCTTTGTCCGTCCCCGATGGCCCTTACGATCGAGACGCATGACGCCGGCCTCCGCATCGCCGCCAAATACGGGTTCCCGTTCTACGACGCCTTGATCGCGGCCGCGGCAATTGGAGGCAGACTGCACCAGGTTCTACTCTGAGGATTTTCAAGACGGCCAAGTGATTGAAGGTCGCTTGACGGTTCGGAACCCGTTTGCACGGTGAACGATGGTATCGGAATGCAGCACTTGCCGTGTCCACTCCCCGTCTGGATAATGTGGGTCCGAAGGCAATCACGCCAAGAAGAGGAGCGTCATGGTCGTCATCCGCAACGTATTCCGGTTGAAGTTCGGAAAGGCACGCGAAGCCGTCGCGCTCATGAAGGAAGGCAGGGCCATTGAAAAGAGAGTGATGGCAGGTATCGAGTATTCCAGCCGCGTCCTCACCGACGTCACGGGCCCGTTCTACACGCTGGTGCTGGAAGTGACGCTGCCTAATCTCGCGACATTTGAAACGAACGCGCCGCGGCTCTTCGGCGACAAGGAGTGGCAGGCGAATTCTCAGAAGATGACGCCACTCGTGGAGTCGGGCTACCGCGAGGTCTTCTCGATCGTTGAATAGGCTCGTTCGTTGAACGCGGCACATGGCCACACGAAAAAGGCGCCGTGATCGAAATCAACACGGTCGAATGAAGCAATGATGTAGATGGGCTTGGATGGCTGAGTACGCCGAGTCTGCGGATGTAGTTGGCGCGGCGTTTGTAGATACTGGTAGCGTGAGGTACGGCGCAGGATTTTTGCCGTTTCTCCTGCTCAGGTTCGCCGAAGCACAACGGCGTCAGGCGAACCACGTCAGCCTCCGCGTCGTGAAACGAACCGGGCATTCTCTGGCGTCATCTACGCCGACCTGATCATCCTGGCGGCCAACAATCCCCAGGCGGATGAAAATGTCTTGCTGAATGCCGGCCTGTCCGGGGATCAATGGCCAGAGGCTCACCAACGTTATGTTCACCAGCAGCGTGAACGTTACTAATGTGGCGCAAGGGATAATCCCCACGCATTTACAAGCTTCGTCAAGCGCATCCTGCTCAACGTTCCCAGCTGGATTTTGTCCAGCAGCGCATCGGTCCGGCCCACTGGTTTTCAACTAGTTGCGTGTGCTGCGGGTCCTGGCGCGAACAGCCCCACTTCGTGCTCGGCGCCAAAAGCACTTGTCACGTGTGAGGCGCCTGCGGCGCGAAGCGGGGCGCCCCGTTCGCGCCACCCGCAGGTGGGGCTTTACATCTCGTGAGAACAGTCTACTAGCGAGAGTCTTTACGTCGTTGGAATGTCTGCCGTTCGCGAGAATCGCAGAATCACCATGCCGAAAATAAAAAGCGCCCAGCGATCGAAACCGAAGCCGCGAAACTCACTGGCTCGTGTCGCGGCCGGGATCAAAGGAGCGCTCGGCTGCCGCGACGCGCACGCGGACTTCGATCAAGCCGTCAAGGATCTCGCAGCCGATCGACGAGGCCGGCGGCCGACCGACATGCCGCATTCGCCGTGGGAGGTCGTTGAGCATCTCCGCATTGCGCAACATGACATCCTCGAGTTCTGCCGCAATCCCAAGTACTCGGCGATGACGTGGCCAGATGATTACTGGCCGCCCACGGCCGCGCCGCCCACGTCAGCCGCCTGGGACGCCAGCATCGCGGCGTTCCATCGCGACCTGAAAGCGCTACAGGCTCTCGCCGTGAACGCGCAAGTCGATCTGCTCGCGACCATCCCGCATGGCTCGGGGCAGACCTATCTGCGCGAGCTGTTGCTCGTCATCGATCACAACGCGTACCACGTCGGGGAACTCGTGGCGATCCGCCGCATGCTCGACGCGTGGCCGTGAGAGCGAATCGTGCGCGACGCCGCCTCATCCCTTCAATTCGGCGCGGGCGAACAGATCGAGCATCTGCTGTGCGGATGGTGGCTGCAGGACGTAGCGAGTCGCGAACTCGTCCGCCTGTGGATAGCTCGTCGCGCGAATGCGTTCCGCGGCCTTCAGGAGGTCGTACTCCGTGCGCCGGAGCTCGATGCCGGGTCCGAGCCGCAGCCAGTACGCGCCCGGCTCGCCGAACGGCATCCCCACGCTGCCGGCGTTGACGACGCGGAGCGTCCCCACGGCGCGATCGAACTGCATGTGCGTGTGGCCGCAGACGACGACCGGCGCTGCGACGTTCGCAAACGCCGGTGCGACGCGCTCATCGGAC
>WNGL01012423.1_pt1 | contig 10162 bp, 8 predicted proteins | sample 5400591 | NCBI WGS metagenome assembly WNGL01 (sample SAMN13153377, study PRJNA577476) | soil metagenome | isolation source: 80 cm soil or saprolite under Garry oak tree replicate 1 | place: USA:California | collected 2016-06-15 | reverse complement strand
CTCGGCGGCGCTCACGAACGTGGGCGTCACCCGCAGCGGAAACGAGGTCCACCTGGCCAGGTCCGTCGCGCAGGCGGACCTCGTCATCCTCACCGGCCGGATCACGAACCACTACTTCGCTGGATTCACGGGGGGCGCAAAGGCCCTCCTCCCGGGCGTGGCGGGGTACGAGACCATTCTCCGGAACCACCGCCGGACGCTGGACGAGCGCGGCCACCCGGACCCTCGCGCCGCGAACGGCCGCGTCCGCGACAACCCCGTGCGCCAGGAGATGGAGGAGGCGCTGGAGCTCCTCGGCCGTCCGGCCTTCCTGCTCGATACGATCGTCGACGACGAGGGCGCGGTCCGGGACCTCTGCGTCGGAGCGCCCGCTGCGTTCGCCGACGCGTGCGCGCGCGCCGACGTCCGCTGCCGGTATCCGGTGGGGATGCCCTTCGACGTGGTAGTCGCCGGCTGCGGTGGCGCCCCGGCCGACGGCTCGCTCATGCAGGCTCTCAAGGCGCCCTGCAACTTCTGGCCGGCGGTTCGCCCAGGCGGCGTGCTGGTCTGGGTCGCCGACTGCGGGACCTCCCGGCTCGAGCGGTTCGAGCGCTGGCTGTCCCTCACGGATCTGGAAGCTCTCCGGGCGGAGGTCGTCCGCGACTACGACCTCTTCGGCCACAATGCCGTCCTCCTCCGGGAGATCGCCGCCGAACGCACGCTGGTGCTCGTCTCGCAGCTCCCGGCCGAGCGCGTGCAGCGGCTCGGTCTCCACCCCGCGCCGGATCTGGCGGCGGCGTTCCGCATCGCGGAGGACCGCGTGGGCCGCGTCGCGCGCTGCCTGGTGGTCGAGCACGCCAACAACCGATACGCGGCCCTGCCCGGATAGGGATCAACGATGACGCTCGACGACGTCTTGCAGGTGGCGCGGGCCTTCCTCGCCCAGGAGTTCCCGAACCGGGCCGCCGAGGTGGCCCGCCTCGATCCGAGCGCGCCGCTGTTCGATCTCGGCCTGGTCGACTCGCTCTCCTTCCTCGGCCTCGTCGGCAAGCTCGAGGAGCAGTTCGCGATAGCGGTCCCGCCGGCCGACTTCACGCCGGATCGCTTCCGCACGCTCGACGCCATCGCCGCCTACGTCGTGCAGGCGCGGCGGGCGGGTTAGTGGCGCGAGAGGCGGAGCGATAGCGCGATGTGCGGGATCGTCGCCATCCACTGCTGGCGGACCCTCCGCCCCGTCGAGGAGCCGCTCCTGCGCGCGCTCTCCGACGCCCAGCGTCACCGCGGGCCCGACGGCGAGGGCGTGCACCTCGACGGCGAGCTGGGCCTCGCTCACCGAAGGCTAGCGGTCATCGACCGGGCTGGCGGCGCCCAGCCCATGCGCGACGCCGCCGGCGAGCTCGCGATCGTCTTCAACGGCGAGATCTATGATCACTGCGCGCTCCGCGCCGAGCTCGAGCGCCTCGGCCATCGCTTCCGCACCGCCAGCGACACCGAGGTGGTGCTCGAGCTCTACCGGCGCTTCGGCGACGACTGCGTCCACCGGCTCTGGGGGGACTTCGCCTTCGCCCTGTGGGATGGGCCGCGGCGGCGCCTGCTGGCCGCGCGCGACCGGATGGGCGTGAAGCCGCTGTGCTGGACCGAGACGGCCGACGGGATCGCCATCGCCTCCGAGGAGAAGGCGCTCCTACAGCTGCCCGGCCTGGCTCGGCGTGCCTGTCCGGAGGCCGTCCAGGATTACCTGCTCACCGGAACGGTCGCCCCTCCGCGCACCTTCCTGCAGGGGGTCCATGCCCTGCCGCCCGGGCACGTGCTCGTCTCCGACCGCCGCGGCTGTTCCATCCGCCGCTACTGGGACGTGCCCTTCGTCGAGCCACTCGCGCACGAGCTCCCGGCCGTTCAGGAATGGGTGGCGGAGCGCGTCTCGGCTGCGGTCGCCGCCCGTCTCGTCTCGGACGTGCCGGTGGGCGCCTTCTTGAGCGGCGGCCTCGACTCCAGCACGGTAGTGGCCTACGCCGCCCGGGCCTCGGCGGGCGCGCTGCCTACCTACACGGTGCGCTATCCCGAGGACGCCACCCGCCTCGCCGGCGGCGCCGCGCAGGACGGGATGCGGGGGGAGGACGCACACTATGCCGCGCTGGTGGCCCGCGCCTTCGGGACCGAGCACCACGAGGTCGCGCTCTCCGCGGACGACCTGGTCGAGGGGCTCGACCGGGCGGTGTGGCACCGCGACCGCCCGCTCATCCAGCTCGTCGAGCACGGCCACGCCCAGGTCTACCGCGCCGCGCGCGGCCGAGTGACCGTGCTCCTCTCCGGCGAGGGCGGCGACGAGGTGTTCGGCGGCTACTACTACTGGCTCGCCCGCCGCGCCCGCGAGAACACCGACTTCTATCCCTGGGTTTGGCGGTCCCCTACCCCGGTCCCGCCCGAGCGCGCCGCGACCGCCTACGACCTCCTCGAGAGCGCCCTCTCCCCGGAGCTGGGGCCCGCCGCCAGCGTACGGGCGCGCCTGGCGGCCGAGTTCGAGGCGGTGATCGCCCGGCCTGCCACCGCCGACTTCGTCAACAAGCTCTGCTACGCGTTCCTCGCCGTGCGGCTCCCCGACTTCCTGGCCATGGAGGACCGCCTCGCCATGGCGCAAGGGATGGAGGTGCGCGTTCCACTCGTGGATCCGAAGGTGGTGGAGCTGGTGGCGGGGCTGCCGTCGGCCTTCAAGATGGGCGCCGCCGGCGAGAAGGTGCTCCTGCGCGACCACGTCGCGACCGGGCTGCCAGCCGAGGTTCGACAGCGCGTGAAGAGCCCGTTCCCGACTCCGCTCGACGCCCGGGCGTTTCACGCGCACGCGCTCCGCGCCGTCGGGGCGAAGGACGCGCGGGTGCGCCGGTACATCGAGCCTGGCTTGCCGGCGCGGCTGGCTGCGCTGCTCGAGGCGCGCCCCACCCCCGCCGTCCGGGAGGTCGTGTTCCGGCTCTACACGCTCGAGCGCTGGCTGACGATCTTCGAGGTCTCGCCGTGACCTCCGGCCTGGAGCTGGTCGACCAGCTGCTCGCCTTCGCTCGGCGCACGCCCGCGGCTCCCGCGGTCGTCGACGCGCGAGTCTCCTTCACGTTCGGGGATCTGGCGAAGCAGGCCGCTGCGCTCGCCGGCCTGCTGGCCGGCCAGGGGGTGGAGCCCGGCGGGCGGGTGGGCTACCTCGGCGACGGCCGCGCCGAGGCAGTAGTGACGCTCCTCGCGACCTGGTCGCTCGGCGCCACCGCGGTGCTCATCGACCCGGCTTCGGGGGCGGCGGCCATCGCCGGGGCGTTGCAGGCCTTCCCGCCGGAGCTGCTGGTGCAGCCAGCCGGCGTGGCCCCACGGTTCGGGCGGACGCTCCAGCTGCGCCTCCCGCTGGAGCGAGCGGGCTCCGCGGGCCGGCGCCCTCCCGCACTGAGCGCGTCGGATAAGGCGCCCGGCGCGGTGGTCTTCACCTCCGGTTCAACCGGCCACCCCAAGGGCGTCCTCGTGTCGCGGCGGGCGCTCGCCGCGAGCGCCGCCGCCGTGTCGGGCTACCTGGGCCTGGAGCGTTCTGACGCGGGTGCGCTCCTCGTCCCCATGGCCACGCGCATGGGCCTGAGCAGCACCCTCGCCCACCTCGCGTCGGGGAGCGCGCTCCTCCTGGAAGCCGGGGTGCTGGGCGGCGGGGGCGGCTTTCAGAACCGGCACGCCGCCGGGGCCGCGACTTCCATCATCTGCGTCCCCACGCAGCTCCGCGTCCTCCTCGACCGGGGTTTGCTCGCCGCTGCGGCGTTCCCACGTCTCCGGGCGGTGCGCGTCGGGGCGGGAGCGCTCTCGTCCCGCGACGTCGACCGGCTGTCGGCCGCCTGCCCGGGCGCGGAGCTCCTCCTCACCTACGGCACGAGCGAGACCGGCGAGATCTCGATCGCGCGCGGAGAGGACCTCGCGCTGCCCGGGTGCGTGGGGCGGCCGCTCCCCGACGTGGCGCTGACGCTCCTCGACGCGGCCGGGCAGCCGCGGCGCGGCGGGGAGCGGGGGGAGATCGCCGTGGCGAGCCCGCGGGTCATGTCGCGCTATCACGACGCGCCCGCGGATCTCGTCGGGGCGCACCGGACGGGCGACGTGGGCCGCCTGGTAGGAGGGCGACTCTTCCTCGAGGGACGGGAGCGAGAGATCGTGAAGTCCGGCGGGGAGACGGTGAGCCCGCTGGCGGTGGAGCGGGTGCTGCGCGAGCAGCCCGGTGTCGCCGAGGCCGCGGTGATCGGCGTCCCCGATCCACTCCTCGGAGAGGCGCCGGTCGCCTTCGTCGTCGCACGGTCGGGTGAGGCTGCCCCCGAGCCAGGCACGCTCCGCGCCGCCTGCGCCGTGCAGCTGTCGCGGCTCTCCGTGCCGCGCCGGATCGTCTTCCTCGACGCCATCCCACGCCTGCCGAGCGGCAAGCCGGACCGGCCGGCGCTCCTCATCCTGGCGAGCGGCCGGGGACCCACGGCATGAGCAGCGGCAAGTTCGAGCTGCGCTGCCTGCGTTGCCGCGAGCTCGGCGCCGGCTTCGCGACGCGCTGTCCGAGCTGTGGCGGCGCCATGGAGCCGCGCTTCCTGCGTCCGCCGCGCATTCGAGCCGGAGAGTCGAACCCGCTCCGGCGCTACTTCGAGTTCCTGCCGCTCGAAGACGTCGAGGCAGCCGTCTGGACCGGCGCGCCGGAGCCGACGCCCTGCCGGCGCGCGCCCGTGCTGGAGGACGCGCTCCGCCATCGGCCCATCTACCTGAAGGACGAGACCACCCACCCAAGTCGCACCACCAAGGACCGGATGGCCTCGGTCGTCCTCTCCTCGTTCCGGGAGCTCGGCGTCAGAGCCTTCGCGAGCTCCTCCACCGGCAACAGCTCGACCTCCCTGGCTCGGGGCCTGGCTCGCTTCCCGGAGCTCACAGGCCACCTCTACTGCGGCGAGGCGTTCCTCGGAGCCATGAACTGGCCCGACCTCGAAAACGTGCACCTGTACGTGCTGGAGGGGGCGAGCTTCGTCGAGGCGTTCGAGGCGGCGCGCGCTGCGGGCAGCCGGACGGTCGCCTCCGAGGGCGGGTTCTTCAACCCCGCCCGCCGCGCCGGGCTGAAGCTCGCCTTCTTCGAGGCGGTGGAGCAGGTGCCTGCGCCGATCGAGTGGTACTTCCAGGCCATCTCGAGCGGGATGGGCGTGCTCGGCACCTGGCAAGGCGCCCTGGAGCTGGAGGCGGCGGGCGTCCTCTCGCGGCGCCCACGTCTCTGCTGCGTGCAACAGGCGAGCTGCGCCCCCATGGTCGCGGCGTGGCGCGAGGGGGCCGCGACAATTGCGGCACACCACGTCGTGGCGCAGCCGCGCGGCCCAGCCCGCGCCATCCTGCGCGGCGATCCCTCCGCGACGTACCCGTACCTGCGAGAGATCGTCTCGGCCTCGGGCGGCACCTTCGAGGCGGTCGACGCCGTCGAGATCGCCGCGGCCCAGGCGCTGGTGCGCGAGGCGGAAGGCCTGAGCGTCTGCGCGGCCGCGGCCTGCACCGTCGCGGCGCTGCGCAAGCTCGTTGGTGCTGCGGCGGTGCGACCGGGCGAGACCGTCCTGCTCAACCTGACCGGGGGCGACCGCGAGCCCGTCACCCCGACGCGCTACACGTGGCTCAGGCGGGTGGGCGGCGAGTAGCGTCAGCGGGCGTGACCGACCGGCCCGACCGACCGGGCGGGTGACGCCGACCGAGAGTTCCGCCGGTCAACCCGGGTGACGCCGACCGAGAGTTCCGCCGGTCAACCCGCGCGGCCGCGGCGCGGACCGCCCCGGGCCTGATTCTCTCCTCCGAACGCGAACATGGGCAGGCACGTTCCCTGCTCACAGGCCGACGCATGACCGCACCGCGCCAGGTTTTACCTGGGACGACCTACCTCGTGACGCGCCGATGCACCCAGCGCCAGTTCCTGCTGAAGCCATCGAAGACGACCAACGAGGTGTTCCTCTACCTGCTCGCCGTCGCGGCGCGAAGGTTCGAGATCGAGGTCCACGCCTTCTGCGTCCTCTCGAACCACTTCCACCTCGTCCTCACAGACCCGCACGCCCGGCTCCCAGCGTTCCATCAGTTTCTGGACGCCCTCGTGGCTCGCGCCATCAATGCGTCGCTCGGCCGACGGGAGGCCTTCTGGGCGCCGGACAGCTACAGCGCGGTGCGGCTGGTCTCCGCTGGCGACGTCCTCGACAAGGCCGCATACGTCCTCGCCAACCCCGTTGCCGCTGGCCTCGTCCGCACCGGCCGGCTTTGGCCCGGGCTCTGGTCGGCTCCGGAGTGCATTGGCAGTGACCCACTCCGCATCCGACGGCCGAGACACTTCTTCGACCCGAAGGGTGTCTTGCCGGAGCAGATAGAGCTGAAGATGACCTCACCTCCTGGCTTTGCATCGGCGGGGGAGTTTCGGGACCAGCTCAGCGCCGCCCTCGAAGCGCGGGAGGCGGAGGCGACGCGAGCGCGGCGTGGCGGATTCCTGGGGGTCGCGCGCGTGCTCGCCCAGACTCCGACAGGCCAGCCAGCGCCAGGCGAGCCGCGCCGAACGCTGAACCCCCGCGTCGCAGCGCGCGACAAATGGAAGCGGATCGAGGCGCTCGGCAGACTCATCGCATTCCTGCGCTCGTACCGGTCGGCGTGGGCGGCATGGCGCGCGAGGCAGGACCAGGTGACCTTCCCCCACGGCACGTACCTGCTGCGCGTCGCGCATGGCGTGCCGTGCGCTGGTGTCGGATAGCTCACGTCCGCGACTGCTCTTCTCCCGCTGCACTTCCAGGCAACCGTACGAATGATCCTGAGGCTCCTGAACGGGTCATCGGATGGGTGCGCCCACAACGAGCCAGCGGGCCTTCTGAAGCAGGACAACCGGCGATTGCCGTCTCAGGCGCCGCCGCGAAGGTAAAGGGAACTCTCGGTCGGGGCCTTGCGTCTCCTGCCACACCAATCCGTCGCGGTACCGCGTCAGCCGCTCGTACGCCGTCCCGTCGAGCGTCGCGCGCATCTCCATCGCCAGCGGCTGGTCCTTGCCGCCTCCGGTGTACACGTACCGCCAGTGCGACAGCTCCGTCTCGCCATCGAAGACCACGTTCTCGGTGAGCCGCCCCGCCGCATCGTATTTCCAGGTCTCACGGTGCCCGGCGTCGTCCCGCGCTTCGTTGACCCGCCCCAGCTCGTCGTACCCCCGCGTCCGGACCACCGTCTTCCGGGCCTTCTCCGTATCGGCGGTATCCAGCGTGTCGCTCTTCACGCGCACCCGCGGTCCCCACCAGCCAAGGAAAGGTTCATCTGCGACCCTTCCGCGTTCCTGTATCCGTCCATCCTCTGTTTCCTCGGGAGGTTCTTGTCCGACACCCTCCCCCGCACCCTCCCCCCGTCAGGGGAGCGCGTTGAAATTCGGGTTCCACCGAACACGGTCGTCGTCTTCCTCCAAGACACCGACGGCAACGAAGTCGCGCAGAACTCGCACCAGACAGTTCCCAAGGGGATTGTCGGTCCACATGACGTGCTTGAAGCGCAAGTGGAAGTCCACGTCAACCCCGACAATCCCAAGGCTGCGCGCGAGGTGGTACCCCGCGACATCGAGGTCTTGCCAATCACTAAGTGCTTGCCGCAAGTCCATGTTCCACCCCTGCTTTAGAAGCCCTCTTACTCGACCTTCTTCCAAGACCGAACGGTATCAGCGAGCGCCTTCTGGAAGTCCTCCAGCGTCATGGGCTTGCTGGGCTCGATGAAGCCATGCTCGTTTGGCCTGTGAGGGTCTGGCCGGTAGCGCAGGGATTGCCCCAAGCACTCCTCCGAGATGCAGTAGACCGGGTCCTTCCCAGTTCCACCCATTCCAGGGGGCCTTCTGAAACTGGGGAGTCCCATGGGGTCATCTGGAGTCACCGACATGCCACCCGTGTTCGGCTTCACCACATCGCCCTCAACTGGGATATCGCCCTGTGCTCCTGGCCGCACACCTAGTGTTCTCGCGCTCGGACCAATCTTGGGACCGCCGCTGGTGTCGGGCTTCATCGACCGATAAAGAAGCGTGCCGGACTCATCGGTAGCTAGGCCCGGGTCATCCGCCGCCGCCGCACCTAGGCTTCGCGGTGCAGGCGCGAGATCGGCCGGAGCCGTCTTCACTCCCTGCTCCCCGCCAAGGCCACTCAGCTTCTGCTTGATGGCGCCGGGAACTCTGACCAACTCCGGCGTGAACATCAACCCGCCGCCCGCCAGTTCGCCCGCGCCACCGATGAGGTCGGCGGTCCGCTGGGTCCCCTTCTCCCCAGCCGCCTTCTTCAGCCGGGCCGCACCGCGAGCGGCACTCAGGGCGCCGAGGCCCCACCGAACCGCCCTGTACGCCTTGGCAAATGGCCCTACTACTTCTGCCGCAAGCACATCCACCGCCAACGGGAAGACAACTTCCTCGTTCAAGATGATGTTCTCGCGGGCGTCCTGCGCTTCGTTCTTCCAGAACTGGTACTTCTGGAGAGCGTCAGCGCGCTGCGGCGAGCCGTCGGGCGCGTTGTGGTAGATGTTCCACCAGTAGTCCATCTGCCTGGTGGAGTCCGCCTCGTTAATGGGCTTGATGCCGAGTTCGCCACTCGGGTCAGTGAACGCTAGCGGATTCCCATTCGCATACCCGAAGGCGTGCAGCGAGTTCGGCTGCTGGACGTCCCCAAACACCGGGTCCTCCGACAGGAACCTCCCGCTCCTCGGGTCGTACCACCGCTGCTGCGCGTAGCTGAGCCCCGCGTCGCCGTCCCAGTGCTGTCCCGCGTACCCCGCGCTCGGGTCCGACGACCCTGGCGCACTACCGCGGTACCCGCCCCAAGCGTCGTACCGGTAGAGCGCGGGCGTCCCGCTCGCACCGACGCGGCCCACCGCGCTCCCGAGCGCATCGTACATCAGCCGCTCGCCACCGGCCGCGAGCGCCATCCCGGCCCCGTTCTCGTAGAGCACGGTCCGACCCGGCAGCCGCTCCTCCACCAGCTCGCCGTCGCCCCACAGGTACGCCGTCGTGAGGTCGCTGGAGGTCCGCGACACTCGGCGGCCGCTCCAGTCATAGCCGTACTGCAGCGTCGTGACCCCTGCCCCGCCGCCTGCGATGGCAGTGCTCACCGTCGTCTGCGCGAGCCGCCCGCCCGCGTCCCAGCCGTAGCTCCGCGTGGTCGTGCCCCGCACCTCGCTCTTCAGCCGCCCGGCTGGATCCGTCACGTATGCCGCGAGCTCCTGCCCATTCGCGCCATCGACGAGCTGCTTCAACCCCCCGGCTCCGTCGTACCGGTACGCCAGGTACTCCAGGGCGCCCTCCGCTCCGTCACACCCCGACCCCAGCGGAACCGTCCCCTGGACAGTCTTCTCGCAGCGCCTCGTCCCATCGCCTCCGAGCCCGTAGAGCTTCGTCTGCCCGCCCTGGCGGCAGGTTCTCCACCGACGAGACCCGCCCGCGCAGGTCGTGGTTCCAACACTGCTGCAGCGCTCCGTCGCTCGCCGACAACAGCCGCTCCCCGCCGTCCTCCCACCCCAGCGTCACCGTCCCGCGGCTGCTCGTCACCGTCCCGAGCCGGCCCTTCCCGTCATACCCGTAGCTGATCGTCCCGGCCGGCGACTGCACCGAGCCCCGATCGTCCGTCCCGGACTGGTAGCCGTAATTCACCGCACCGGCGGCTCCGCGATCGATCTGCGTCAGGCGGCTCCGGCTGTCGTAGCCGTAGCTCACCGTGACGTCGCCGGACACCCTCGTCTCCTCCGCCGTCACCAGCTGATCGAGCCCGTCGTACGCCAGCACCGACGCCGTCAGATCCGTGTACGGCTGGCTCGCCACCCCCGGCTGCCACCGCTGCCGCGCTCGCCGGCCCCGCCCATCCAGGAGCGTCTTCACCACGTCGCCGTTCTGATCGGCCGTCGCCGTTCTGAACCACGTCGCCTCGGCCGTCGCCGACTCCCCGTCCACCCAGTCCGTCGTCCAGCTCGACGTCCCACGCGTCCGTCCACGCGGGCGCCCCAGGTAGTCCCAGTCGTACGTCTGCACCACCGACCCGGACCCGACCTCGTCCGTCCCGGGCGGCGTCACGCTCGCGAGCCGCAGCTCAGCGTCGTACCGGTACTGGTACGCCCCGCTCGATGGCGGCGTCACCGACAGCAACTCTCCCCGCGGCCCGTGCGCGTACTGCCACACCGTCGGGTC